>Ga0164243_10005204_pt1 | contig 19947 bp, 21 predicted proteins | sample OricompcompostOP_FD_108781 | JGI IMG/M metagenome (GOLD analysis project Ga0164243, IMG submission 108781) | Organic Plus compost microbial communities from Emeryville, California, USA - Original compost - Organic plus compost (OP) | ecosystem: Engineered > Solid waste > Mixed feedstock >... | reverse complement strand
CGCAGATGAAGGCCAAGGCCCTCGCCGCGTCGGACGCCGGCCTGGATTCGGTCAGCCGCCAGGCGCTGAACAACGACTTCACCTCGCTGCGCGACCAGATCACGACCATCGTCAACAACGCCGAGTTCAACGGCATCAACATGGTCAAGAACGGCGGGACCAACATCTACGCCCTGGCCAACGCGGACGGCTCCTCCAAGATCACCGTCCAGGCCCAGGACCTGTCGCTCGGCAACGGCAACGTCACGGTGCAGTCCACCGACACGATCGGCACGGCGACCACCGCCTCGACGATGATCTCCACCCTGCAGGACTCGATCAACAACGTCTCGGCCGCTCTGGCCGCACTGGGCACCGGCTCCCAGGCGCTGGACCGTCACCTGACGTTCGTGACCAAGCTGCAGGACACGATCAACGCGGGCGTGGGCAACCTGGTCGACGCGGACCTGGCGAAGGAAAGCGCAAAGCTCCAGGCGCTGCAGACCAAGCAGCAGCTCGGGATCCAGGCGCTCTCGATCGCGAACTCGTCGTCGACCTCGCTCCTCAGCCTGTTCCGTTAACGCGCCGCCGGGGGCGGCGCCCTGCGCGCCGTCTCCGCCACGGCCCTTGAACGGAGCGTCGGCGAAGGCCGGCGACACGGCAGATGAGCAAGGTTGGCCTTCCTGGGGCCGGCGTCGAACCCCTCCTGGGGGCTGCGCCGCGCCCGTCGGGATCCAGGGTCAGGCCCGTCCGTCGCGTCGATTCGCTCGAACAGACCTCCAGCGCGGATCTGCGCCTGATCATCGAGGAGACCGGAGACCCGGTTCAGTACGTCTACACCATCGTGGACCGCCGGACCGGACAGATCGTCAGCCAATTCCCCCGCGAAGACATGCTCAAGCGGCGGGAGGAGGCCGGATACGCGGCAGGCGACGTCTTCGACGTGAAGACCTGACGCAACAGTCCCGCGCCGGAGCCCTCCGGCGCACAGCGTGTCAGCCCCGGTCCGCCTTCCGGCGGGCCGGGCGTTGGCGCGCCTCTTATGGTTAACGATCTGGATACCATCGTTAACTAGCGTCCCTTCGTGAGATGACTCGCTAAAGCGCGGGGAAGGGACCGATGACCATCAGCGTTCAGACCAACGTCTCCGCGCTCATAGCGCTGCAGAACCTCAACAAGAGCAACGACGAGATCGCCCAGGCCCAACAGCGGATCTCGACGGGCCTGAACATCACGAACGCGAAGGACAACGCCTCGGTCTGGGCCATCGCGCAGGGCCAGCGGGCGGACATCGGATCGCTGTCGGCGGTGCGCCAGAGCCTGAACCGCGCCCAGTCGATCGCCGACGTCGCCATGACGGCGGGGGGCACGGTCTCGGACCTGCTGAACGAGATCAAGGCCAAGGTGGTCGCCGCCCAGGACCCTTCCATCGATTCGACATCCCGCGCGGCCATCGACACCGACTTCAAGTCGCTGATGCGCCAGATCTCCGACGCGGTCGCCAACGCGCAGTTCGACGGCGCCAACATCCTGGACGGCAGCCTGCCGGGCGGCATCCAGTTCCTCGCCAACGCCGACGCGACCTCCTTCATCACCCTGTCCTCGCAGGACTTCTCCCTCGGCGGAACCATCATCACGGTGCCGTCGACCGCGTCGCTGACCACCGTCACCAACGCCCAGACGGTGCTGACCGAGATCAACGACACCATCGCCAACGTGAACGCGGCCCTGGGCCAGATCGGCGCGCAGTCCAAGCAGATCCAGTCCCACAACACCTTCATCTCCAAGCTCAGCGACACGCTCGAATCGGGCGTGAGCAACCTGGTGGACGCGGACATGGCCAAGGAGAGCGCCCGCCTGCAGGCCCTGCAGGTGCGCCAGCAACTGGGTGTGCAGGCCCTGTCGATCGCCAACTCCGCGCCGCAGATCATCCTGTCGCTGTTCAAGTGAGCCGGGCCGCGGCGGCGGCGGCGTTCAGGCGCCGTTCAGCCGCGCCGGCGCTTGGATTCCTGTCCGAACGCCGACATCGGACCGGATGAAGATGTTCAGAGCCCTCAGAAACACGCTCCTGGCGGCCGGCGCCGCTCTCGGCTGCGCGGGCCTGGCGCAGGCGGCGGCCCCTGCGGACCTGGAGGCCTACAGCGCCGGCGCGGCGGGCAGCTGGGCGGACTGGCTCGTGCTGTGCGACACCACCGCCTTCCTCGCCTCCAGGCCCGACCTCAACGCCACGCGCATCTGGGTGCGCCGCGAGGACGGACACGCCGACCTTCTCCTGCCGCCGGACTTCGTCGGCGCGGGGCGGTGGTACAAGGAGGATTACGAGCGGCTGTTCTACCGGCTGAAGCGCAGCCACAAGGTGGATCCGGCCGCGGTGGCCCGCGCCCGGGGCGGGCTCGCCCACGATTTCATCGCCGCCTACCGCCGCGCCGGCCCCACCCAGGCCGCCGCGCGCTTCCTGGAGCGGCAGGACGCCTCCTGCCGGCAGACCGCACGGGATGTCGGCTTCATCGTCTCCTGACCAAGGGCCGCCGCACCGCAGGTGTTAAGGCGTCTTAAGGGATTCGGGCCGAGCCTGCGCCCCTGGACAGAGGAGGCGGGGCCGTCGTGGTCGCGATCAACCCGGCCAATTCGAATCTGCTGCTGAGCCTGTACGGCGGGACCTCCTCCTCCTCGCCGTCCGCCAGCTCGATGCTCGACATCCTGGCCCAGCAGTGGGCCAGCAACGCCTCGTCCGCATCCTCGGCCGCCTCGGTCCCGGCCAAGCAGACCGTCCCCACGGCTCCGTGGGACACCGCGTCCAAGGCGCCGCAGATGAGCGACCTGGTCCGTGGGGTGCTGGCGGGCCGCAAGTTCATCGACGTCAACGCCGCCCAGCTCGACGTGCCCGGCGCCGGCGACGACTACCGCAAGCTGTTCGCCCTGTATCAGGGCCTGAACGCGCTGGAGGGCCTGGCCGAGCAGGCCGCCGGCAAGGGCGTGGGCCCGACCCGGCTGGCGGAGCTGCAGAAGGCGTTCGCCTCGGGCATGCAGGAGACCTCGGCCTTCCTGCAGACGCTCCAGCTCGACAAGCTCAGGATCACCCAGGGCTCCTCCCTGACCAAGGACGTGGCCAACGTGGGGGTGGCCCGCGACAGCGCCACCTTCCAGACCCGGGTCCTGCACACCGGCGGCCCCAACGACGCGGTCGACGTGTTCCAGGGCGCCGTGCAGTTCGACGCCACGGTCAAACGCGGCAACGTCACCACCCAGCTGCATTTCGACCTGTCGGAGATGGGGGCCACCCCGCGGACCATGTCGAACGTGACCGCCTATCTGAACGGCAAGCTCAAGGCGGCGGGCCTGGCCACGCGCTTCAGCGTGCAGATGACCCCGGGCCAGGCCCAGACGGTCAAGGCGGGAGACAAGACCGTCACCCTGCCGGCGGGCCCGGACCAGTACTCGCTGAAGATCAACGGCGACAGCATCGAGCAGCTGACCTTCTCGGCCCCCGCCACGGCCAATGCGGTCTATCTCACCCAGGCGGCCGGCTCCTCGGCCGACGGCGCGGTCCCCGACCAGCAGCTGCTGAAGTTCCAGACCGACGTCAGCGACACGGCCACGGCGCCGCCGCCGGCCCAGGGGCCCGCAGGCCAGGCCTACAACGTCCCCGGCCGCGCCTTCGCCCAGAGCCTTGGGCCCAACATCGCCGCCGTCCGCGCCAGCGCCACCGGACCTGACGGCTCGGTCTACGTCCTGGCCGACGTCAACGGCGCGGTGAACGGCCAGCCGATCCAGGGCGGGCAGGACGTGGCCCTGCTGAAGTACGATTCCACTGGCGCGCTGGTCTTTACCCGGACGCTGGGCGCCGCCAGCAGCGCCAGCGGCTTGGCCATGTCGGTCGCGGCCGACGGCAGGGTCGCCATCGCCGGGTCGGTCACCGGGGGGCTGGATCCCGACTCCCCGCCGATCCAGGACGGCCGCTCGGACAGCTTCGTGACGGTGTTCGACAACCAGGGCCAGGAGCTGTGGACCAAGCGCCGCTCGGCCCTGCCGGACGACCGGGCCACAGCCGTGGCGTTCGGACCGGGCGGGGCGGTCTATGTCGCCGGCGACGGTCCCTCCAATGCGATCAGCAACGCCGGCCAGCCGAACGGCTACGTCGAGGGCTACGTCTGGAACGGCAAGTCCGGCGACCTGTCCAAGGTCAGCACGGTGATGAGCCAGACGCTCGCCGGGGCGCGGGACCTGAAGATGACCTCCGACGGCGTGAACCTGTTCGTGGCGGGCGGCGGGCCCACGATCAGCGATCCCACCACCGTGTACGGATGGTCGCTGCAGCCGGACGGCTCGGCCGCCTCGATCGGCCAGCAGTCGCTGGGCGTGCTCGGCGGCGGGCAGGTCGCGGGCCTGGCGATCAGCGGGACCAGCCTGGTCATCGCCGGCTCGGCCGCCGACCCGTCCAAGCAGGCCGACCCGGCCCAGAACCCCGCCGCCACGGACGCCTACGGGGGAGGGGCCTCCGACGGCTTCGTGGCCAGGATCTCCACCAGCCTGACGCCGTCCGGCTCGGACTCCTTCTCCTATGTAGGCGGGGCGGGCGCGGACAAGATCACCTCGCTGGCGGCCGCGGACGGGCAGGTCTACGTGTCCGGGACCTCCACCGGCAGCTTCGGCGGGCTGAACGAGGTGGGCGGGCAGGACGGATTCCTGGCGCGTCTCGATCCGGCGACCGGCGCCGTCTCCTGGGGGACCCGCTTCACGGCCGCCGACAAGACCGCCGCGCCCTCGGCCATCGCCGTCGACCCCGGCGGCGCCAGCGTCCTCGACCGGCTCGGGCTGCCCAGCCAGACCCTCGCCTACGGCCAGCCCGACGCCGTGGCGGCCGACGACACCCGGGTGGTGTCGGCGACCTCGGCCCGGCCGGGCGACCAGTTCTACGTCAGGACCCGCGAGGGCGGACAGCCGACCGCCGTCACCATCGCCGCCGACGACACCTTCAGCACGCTGGAGGCCAAGATCAACCGGGCCCTCGGCTTCCAGGCCCAGGTCAGCCTGACCATCGTCGGGGACCAGAAGAAGCTGCAGATCAAGGTCCCCAACAGCCGCTTCAGCGTGGAGGTCCTGCCCGGCAAGGCGGGGCGCGACGCGCTGGGCGCCCTCGGCCTCAGCCCGGGCGTGGTGAACTACGCCCTCACCGGCGACGGCGCCCCGGACAAGAAGACCTACGGCCTGCAGCTCGACGCCTCGATCGACCTGTCCAGTCCCGCCGCGATCAAGCACGCCAAGGACGAGCTCGAGGCCGCCATGACCATCATCAAGGGCGCCTATGTCGACCTGAAGAAGGCGGCCAACCCGCCCCCCAAGACCGCGGCCGCGGCCTCCGGGCCGGTGCCGGCCTATCTCACCAACCAGATCGCCAACTACCAGGCGGCCCTGAACCGGCTCACCGGCGGCTCCACGGGCTGATCGGCCCGGGGCCGCTTGCAACGCTTGGCGCGCCCGCGTAGCAGGGTCGGATGGCTCTCAAGTCCCTGCGCGGCCCGCGCGTCGTGGTCTTCGCGGCCGGGATCGTGCTCGTTCTCGCCGCGGTCGTCGCTTTCGGCTGGTTCGGACGCGCCCGCGGCCCCGCGCCGGCGCCCGCCCCCTCGTCGGGCCCCCGGTCGCTGCAGGTCCAGATCGGCAGCGAGGACGTCAATCAGGGGCTCGACCGCCAGGTCCGCTGCTTCGCGGGCGGCCAGTACGTCGGCATGCTGTCCCTGTCGGCCTGCGCCGACCGCAACGGGGTGGAGCCGGGGGCCATGGACGTCGGCATCGACGCCATGGGAACCGCCGAGGCCTCCGTCGGGGACGGCTCGGAGGCCCCGCCGGCCAGCGACGACCTCGCGCCTCCGGGCCTGGCGGAGCCGGTCGCGCCGCCGCCGGTCGGCGCCTGCTGGCTGAACGCGGGAACCTGGCGCAAGCTGGGAGACGATTACACGCTCGACGCCTGCGTGCAGGCGCTGTTCGCGGGCCGTTGCGCGGCTCCGGGATCGGCGCTCTACGGGCGGTGGAGCGACCAGACCCTTCGGCTCTTCGCGGGCCGTGTGGAGCGTTCGAACGACAACCGGACCTTCCAGCTCCTGGCCAGGCAGACGCCGGGGAACTGCGCGGTCCCGCACATTGCGGAGTGATCCATGAGGCATGCGCTCGCGCCGATCCTCGCCCTGGGCCTGCTGGCCCTGCCGGCCTGCTCCAAGCAACTCGAGGCGCCGACCGATCAGGGGGTCTGCTGGCACATGGCCCAGCTGGAGGGCGGCAAGGTCCGCTTCAACCGGGTGGCCCAGAACGTCGACAGCATCGAGAAGTGCGCGGTCCAGCTCGAGGCCATGCGCGTGCGATTCCTGGGGCTCGGCGGCAGCAACAACGAGATCATCGGCGCCTACCAGGGACAGTTCCTGTTCCTGCAGCCGGAGGGGATCTTCATCGGCCAGAGCCTCACGAGCGGCCGCTACCTGCTGCTGGTGCGCACCGGCGACGGCAAGCTGACCAAGCCCGGCTCGGTCCCGATCGAGCCCTGACCGGGATCAGCGCGGGCGCTGGCTGCCCGGGTTCACGTCCTGCTGAGGCAGCATGCCGCCCTGGCCAATGGTGCCGAGCAGCTGCTCGACGACCGACAGCTCGCGGCCGCGGGTCGGCGTCTCGTGCTTGTTGTACGAGATCACCTTGCCGTCCTTGAGGCTGTAGGTGTTCACCGCCACGACCTTGTGCTCGTCCTTGTCGAAGTGGATGGCGATCACGTCCCGCCGGCGGACGACCGGACGGCGGAAGGCCATGCTGTCGCTGATCTGCGAGATGTAGAACCAGGTGTCCGGGTCCAGCGCCGCCACCGAGGTGGGCGAGCCCAGCCGCTGCATGACGCTGGTCCGGTCCTCGCCGACCTTCACGTCCTTGGGATTCGCCTCCACGGCCTGGAAGCCCTGGTAGGAGGCGATCGGGGTGCACGCGCCCAGCGCCGAGGCGAGGAGCACGCTGGAGACGGCGATGGCTGCGGCGCGATGCATCATGAGTGGCTTCAGGACTGACTGCTTTGACCTATAGCCGCCCGGCGACTAGTTCAATGCCCCCTCTGGCGCCGCCCCGCGGCGGAAGTGAGGCGATGATGGTGTTGCAGCGTCTGTTCGCGCGCAGGCCCGCCGCGGCGGCGGGGAGGGCGCTCTATGCGTCCGCGGCGCGGCAGGCGCGCGATCCGCGATTCTATGTCGCCCTGGGGGCGCCCGACACCGGCGAGGGCCGGTTCGAGCTCTACGTCCTGCACGTGGCCCTGCTGGTGCTGCGCCTGAAGGGGCGCGGAGAGGCGGCCGCGGAGACCGCCCAGCAATTGTTCGACGTCTTCGTCCGGGCCCTGGACGACGGCCTGCGCGAGATGGGCGTGGGCGACCTCGCCGTCGGCAAGCGGATGCGCAAGCTCGGCGAAGCGTTCTACGGGCGGGCGCGTTCCTACGAGGAGGCCCTGGCGCGCATGCCCGACCGGTCGCAGCTCGAGGCCCTGCTCGGGCGCACCGTCCTTCCGGCGTCCGGCCCCGCCGCGACCGCCGCCCTGGCCGGCTATGTGGCGCAGGCGGCGGCCGGGCTGGAGGCCCAGCCGCTGGAGGCCCTGCTGAAGGGTGAGGCGACATGGCCCGAGGCGCCCCGATGACCGCCGAATCGCCGCTCTGGTCGGAGCCCGTGCGCCTGCCTGGGGCCGGGGGCCGGCCGCTGACGCGTCGCTTGGCCGCAGACGAGGCGGCGCGCGCCAGGATCGCGCGCGCGCTGGGCCTGGAGGCGCTGCATGCGCTCCAGGCCGAGGTCACGCTCACGCCCTGGCTGGACGGGGCGGAGCTGAAGGGGCGCTGGTCGGCCGAGGTGGAGCAGGTCTGCGGCGTGACCCTGGAGCCCTTCCGCGCGCCGCTGCAGGGCGGGTTCGCCGTCAGGGTGGTCCCCGCCGGCAGCCGCCATGCGCCGCAGGAGGCGGGGGAGGTCGCAGTCGACCCGGAGGCGGAGGACCCGCCCGACGTCCTGGAGGGCGACACGGTCGATCTGGCGGCCTATGTGGTCGAGCACCTGGCCCTGGAGATCGACCCTTTCCCGCGCAAGCCCGGGGCGGTCTTCACCCCGCCCGAAGCCGAGGAGCCGCCGTCGCCCTTCGCGGTGCTGAAGGGCCTTACCGACAACAGCAGGGAGGAATAGGCCCGCCAGCCGGCGCCCTTGCGCGGGCGCCTTAGCCATGTATGGTCCGCCGGCCGTCGCCAGGCGGGAGCTTTGCTGGGGGCCGCGCGCCGCCGTGTCCGACTCCATCGTCATCTCCGTCGACGCCATGGGGGGCGATCACGGACCGTCGGTCATCGCGCCCGCGGTCGAGATCGCCCTCAAGCGGCTGAAGGGCCGCGACGTCCGCTTCCTGCTGCACGGCTCGGAGGCCCGGCTGAAGGCCGAGCTCGACCGACGGCCGCTCGCCCGGGCCGCCTGCGAGATCAGGCCCACCGAGCTGGTCATCGGCATGGAGGACAAGCCCGCCCAGGCGCTGCGGCGCGGCAAGGGGACCAGCCTCTGGAACGCCGTGGAGGCGGTGAAGGAGGGCCAGGCCCAGGCGGCGGTTTCGGCCGGCAACACCGGCGCCCTCATGGCCATCTCCAAGCTGCTCCTGCGCATGGTCTCGCCCGACCTCGACCGGCCGGCCATCGTCGCCAACTGGCCCAGCATGAAGGGCATGACCGCGGTGCTGGACGTCGGCGCCAACGTGTCCTCCGATGCGGCCCAGCTGCTGGAATTCGCCATCATGGGGGTGGCCTTCCACCGCGCGGTGCACGGCGCGTCCCGCCCGACGGTCGGGCTGCTGAACGTCGGCTCTGAGGAGCAGAAGGGCAACGAGGCGGTGCGCGAGGCCAATCGCCTGCTCCGCGACGGCGGCCTGCCGATCGACTACCGCGGCTTCGTCGAGGGCGACGACATCTCCAAGGGCACGGTGGACGTGGTGGTCACCGACGGGTTCTCGGGCAACATCGCGCTGAAGACGGCCGAGGGCGTGGCCCGGTTCATCAGGAGCCTGCTCAAGGAGGCGTTCACCGCCGACCTGAGGTCCAAGGCCGGCGCCCTGCTGGCCCGGCCCGCGCTGAGGCGGACAATGAGCCGCATCGACCCGAGCTCGGTGAACGGCGGACCCTTGCTGGGCCTGAATGGAATCGTGGTCAAAAGCCACGGCGGCGCCGACGCCGTCGGTTTCGCCAACGCCATCGTGGTGGCGGCCGACCTGGCCCGCAGCGAGTATGCCTTTGAGATCGAGAACAACATGCGTCGCCTCGCGGAGCTGATCGCCAAGCCTGAGGAAGCCGCCGAGTGACAGCGACCCTGCGGACCGCCGTCACCGGCGTCGGCGCCTATCTCCCCGAAGAGGTCGTCACCAACGCGGACCTGGCCAAGGTCGTCGACACCTCCGACGAGTGGATCGCCAACATGACCGGCATCCGCGAGCGCCGCCGGGCGGCTCCGGAGCAGGCCTCGTCCGACCTGGCGGTCGAGGCGGCGCGAAAGGCGCTGGCCGCGGCCGGGCGCACGCCCGAGGACCTCGACCTGATCATCGTGGCCACCACCACGCCGGACCTGACCTTCCCGGCGACGGCGGCGCTGGTCCAGAAGAAGCTCGGCGCGCCCATGGGCATCGCCTTCGACGTGCAGGCGGTCTGCTCGGGCTTCGTCTACGCCCTGAGCGTGGCCGACGGCTTCATCGCCCGCGGGAACGCCCGGTGCGGCCTGGTGATCGGCGCCGAGACCATGACCCGGCTGATGGACTGGAGCGACCGCTCCACCTGCGTGCTGTTCGGCGACGGGGCGGGCGCGGTGGTGGTCGAGCCGGTGATGGGGAAGGGGACCACGGCGGACCGGGGCCTGCTGTCCTTCGCCCTGCGCTGCGAGGGGGAGAAGGCCGACCTGCTCTATGTGGACGGCGGGCCCTCCACCTCCGGCACGGTGGGCAAGCTGCGCATGCAGGGCCATCAGGTGTTCCGGCACGCGGTGGTCAACATCTCCGAGGCCATCGAGGCGGCCGCCGACAAGGCCGGGGTGACGCTGGACCAGATCGACTGGTTCGTGCCCCACCAGGCCAACCAGCGCATCCTCAAGGGGGTCGCCGAGCGGCTCGGCATCGACGAGCACAAGGTGGTCTCCACGATCGCCAGCCACGCCAACACCTCCGCCGCCTCCATCCCGCTGGCGCTCGACGCCGCGGTCCAGGACGGCAGGATCAAGCGCGGGGACCTGGTGTTGATGGAGGCCATGGGCGGCGGCCTGACCTGGGGCGCCTGCCTGGTGAGGATGTGAGCGCCCTCCAGCGGCGCTGGATCGTTTCGTCCGAAGCCTTTGACTTCCCCGGCTAATCGCGTCATCGATTGCATTGGAGCTGGGGACGCTTCGAATGAAATCGCAGACCTTGACGCGCGCAGACCTCTGTGAAGCCGTCCACAACGAGGTGGGCCTGACCCGGCAGGACTGCGCCGAGCTGGTCGAGCGCACCCTCGACCTCATCGCCGAGGCGCTGGAGCGCGGCGAGACCGTCAAGCTGTCGGGCTTCGGGGTGTTCCAGGTCCGGGCCAAGCGGGCCCGCGAAGGGCGCAACCCCAAGACCGGCGAACCGGCGCCGATCGAGCCGCGCCGCGTGATCGGCTTCCGCGCTTCCCAGGTGATGAAGGCGCGGATCGACGGCGCCCTGTCCTAGGGCCCGGCATGGCGAAGGGACCCGAAGCCTTCCGCACCATCTCCGAAGCGGCGGCGGAGGTCGGCGTCCCCCAGCACGTGCTGCGGTTCTGGGAGACCAAGTTCTCCTTCGTGCGTCCGATGAAGCGCGCCGGCGGCCGGCGTTTCTACCGTCCCCAGGATCTGATGGTGCTGCGGGGCGTTCGTCGGCTGCTGCACGAGGAAGGCTACACCATCATGGGCGTCCAGCGCCTGCACCGGGAGCACGGCGTGGCCCGCCTGGTCGAGGCGGGCGGGGGCGATCCCCGGGCCGTCCCCGCCGAGAATCTGCCGACGGCGGAGCCGGACGAGGCGGCCGGGCCCATGCCGGCGGGCTCGCGCGAAGCGCTGCTGCAGGCCCTCGAGGCCCTGGAGGCCGCCAAGGCGCGGCTGGACCGCGCGCTCGGCCGATAACAGGCCGGTCGGGCCATTTCCCGGATTGCCGCGCCCCGCAGGCCTCTCTATAAGCGCGGCTCCGTCGGAGCGTGGCGCAGCCTGGTAGCGCACTAGCATGGGGCGCTAGGGGTCGTGGGTTCGAATCCCGCCGCTCCGACCACCTTCCCCTCGGGGGAGGCCCGCGGCGAGCCCCACGCCGCAGCCGGACCATGGACGGACCGGCCCGCAGGCTATAACGGCTTCGCCCAACTTAGGCCGCAAGCGTTCGCTCAACCGTCCCCATGCCCCTGTCGCGCAGCTACGAGTCCTCGCGCGCCGTGTCCGTCTGGCTGTTCACGGTCGCGGCCCTGGTGTTCGCCATGGTTGTGGTGGGGGGCGCGACCCGCCTGACCGGCTCGGGCGTCTCGATCACCGAGTGGCGCCCGGTGACCGGCGCCATCCCGCCGCTGTCGCACGAAGCCTGGGTCGCCGAGTTCCAGAAGTACCAGCACATCCCCCAGTACCAGCTCGTCAACAAGGGCATGAGCCTGCACGCCTTCCAGTCGATCTACTGGTGGGAGTGGACGCACCGGCTGCTCGGCCGCGTGGTGGGCCTGGCCTTCTTCATCCCGCTGGTCGTCTTCCTCGCCACCCGCCGCATGCCCCGGCGACTCATCTGGCGGGCCTGGGTGCTGCTGGGCCTGGGCGCGCTGCAGGGGCTGGTCGGCTGGTGGATGGTGGTGAGCGGCCTGTCGGTCCGGGTCTCGGTCGCCCCCGAGCGGCTGGCGATCCACCTGGGCCTGGCCCTGGTGCTGTTCTGCATGCTGATCTGGACGGCGCTGGAGGCCTGGTCGGGGCCGGGCCGGCCCACCAAGCTGAAGGGCTGGCGCGCCGCCGCCGCGGGCCTGGCGGCCCTGGTGTTCTTCCAGATCCTGCTGGGCGCCCTGGTGGCGGGCAACGACGCGGGCCGGATCTACAACGACTGGCCGTTCATGAACGGACGGCTGTTCCCGGCCGACTATCTGGGCGGGCAGGGCTGGCGCGGCCTGCTGCACAGCCAGGCGGCGGTGCAGTTCAACCACCGGATCGGCGCCTATGTGCTGTTCGTCGCCGCCGTCGCCGCGGCCGCCGCGGCCGTCCGCAACCGCTGGCTGCCGGCGCCGGCCCGCTGGCTGGCCCTGGTCCTGGCGGTGCTGGTGCTGGCGCAGGCGGTCCTGGGGGTGGTCACCCTCATGAACGTCGCGCCGCTTGGGCTCTCCCTGGCGCACCAGTGCCTGGCCGCGTTCGTGCTCGCCTGCGCCATCTCCTTCGCCTGGCGCGCGCGCCGCGCTTGAACCTTGCGTCCTGTTGCGGCATACACGCCCGCTCCGTGGCGGCCCTGGGCCGTCCGCGCCGACGTTCACACGCCCGAAAGTCCTGACGCCATGGCCGTTCCCAAGCGAAAAACCTCGCCGTCCCGGCGCAACATGCGCCGCTCGCACCACGCCCTGACGGCGAACACCTATGTCGAGGACAAGCAGACCGGCGAGCTCCGCCGTCCGCACCACGTCGACCTGAAGACCGGCATGTACAAGGGCCGCCAGGTCCTCACGCCGAAGGAAGACTGAGCCTTCGCGCCCGGGCGGGCGCCTTCGGGCGCCCGGCGACGGCCGCACGGCCTGCGGGGACGCCTCGCGGGCCGTGCGCCGTTTCTAGTGGGTGATGTTGGGCCGGAGCCGGTACTGGCCGTTCTCGAAGCCGGCGAACAGCACCGTGGTGTGCGGGTGGGCCACCGGTTCGCCGGTGTCGTCCGGCATCAGGTTCTGTTCGGAGACGTAGGCGACGTAGGTGTCGCGCTCGTTCTCGGCCAGCAGGTGGTAGAAGGGCTGGTCCTTGCGCGGACGCACCTCTTCGGGGATCGACAGCCACCATTCCTCGGTGTTCGAGAACTCGGGGTCGACGTCGAAGATCACGCCGCGGAACGGAAAGATCCGGTGACGGACCACCTGGCCGATCGCGAACTTCGCAGTCGAGGCGTTCACCAGACGCTCGTCTTGCGGCGGCGCGGCGATCCTGCTTCCGACATGATCGACTCGGCTTTCCATGGATGAAGCCTAACCCCTCGCGGCTGACTGAAAGATGAATAGCCCCGGCCGAGTCGGACAAGTTCTTTCGGCCGGGGTGCGGCCTTGTTAAGGTCCGCGACGTTCAGTCGCCAGTGCGCTCTAGTCGCCCAGCAGGGGTAGTTCAATGTCGGAGGCGGCCGCGGAGCCGATCGCCCAAGACCGGAACGGCGCGCCCCGGCCGGGCGACCTGCGCGCCTACGCGGCCCTGGACCTGGGCACCAACAACTGCCGGCTGCTGATCGCCTCGCCCACGCCCCGCGGCTTCCGCGTGCTGGAGGCGTTCTCGCGAATCGTGCGGCTGGGGGAGGGGCTGACCAGCACCGGCCGGCTCGACGGCGCCGCCATGGAGCGCGCCATCGCCGCCCTCAGGATCTGCGCCGACCGGATCCGCAAGCGCGGCGTCCCCCACGTGCGCGCCGTCGCCACCCAGGCCTGCCGCCTGGCCGAGAACGGGGCCGACTTCATCGCCCGGGTGGAGGCGGAGACGGGCCTCAGGCTCGACATCATCAGCCCGCGCGAGGAGGCGCGGCTGTCGGTCGCCGGCTGCGTCACCCTGCTCGACCGTGACGCCGCCGCGGCCCTGGTGGTCGACGTCGGCGGCGGCTCCACGGAGCTGTCCTGGGTGGACCTGTCGGAGCTGCAGCTGGACCCGACCCGCCGCCCGCCTCATCCCGCCCGCCTGCCGATCAAGGCCTGGCTGTCGATCCCGATCGGGGTGGTCACCCTGGCCGAGCGGTTCCCGGAGACCTCCAGCGACCGCGACGCCTGGTTCCGCGGCATGGTCGAGGCGGTCCGGGCCGAGCTCTCCGCGTTCCGCCGGGCCGACGAGATGAAGCCGGTGTTCGAGGCCGGCCACGGGCACCTGATCGGCACCTCCGGCGCGATCACCAGCCTGGCGGGGCTGCACCTGGGCCTGTGCCGCTACGAGCGGGCGCGGGTGGACGGGCTGTGGATGAGCCGGGAGGAATGCGAGGCGGCCGCCCGCACCCTGATGCAGATGACGCCCGCCCAGCGCGCCGCCCAGCCCTGCATCGGGCCCGACCGCGCCGACCTCGTCCTCGCCGGCGCCGCCATCCTGCAGGCCGTGCAGGAGCTGTGGCCGTGCGGGCGGGTGCGGGTGGCGGACCGGGGCCTGCGCGAGGGCCTGCTGATGTCCCTGATGGCGCGCCCGCCCCGGCGCCGCCGCCGCGGACGCCGCAGGGGACAGGGCGTCCGCCATGGCTGACGAGGAAGGCGGCGGCCGCCGCCGCATGGTGCGACCGCCCACCGCCGGGGAGCTGTCCGGCCGCGGGGGCCCCAAGCGCCTGAAGACCGCCAAGCGCCATACGGCCTCCTCCCAGGCCTGGCTCGAGCGGCAGATCAACGATCCCTTCGCCGCCAGGGCGCGGGCCCGCGGCTACCGGTCGCGCGCGGCCTTCAAGCTGGAGGAGATCGACGACAAGCTTCACCTGATCCGCAAGGGAGCGCGGGTGATCGACCTCGGCTGCGCGCCGGGCGGGTGGATCCAGGTGGCCCTGGAGCGCGGGGCGGGCCATGTGGTCGGGGTGGACCTTTTGCCGGTGGAGCCACTGCCGCCGGCGGTCATCGTCCAGGGCGACTTCACCGACCCCGGCTGCGGCGAGCGCCTGGTGGAGCTGCTGGGCGGCGCGCCGGACCTGGTGCTCTCGGACATGGCGCCCAACACCATGGGCCACCGGCGCACCGACCACCTCAGGATCATCGGCCTGGTGGAGGCCGCCGCCGATTTCGCCATCCAGGTGCTCAAGCCCGGCGGCGCCTTCGTGGCCAAGGCCTTCCAGGGCGGCGAGACCGCCGAGGTGCTGAAGCTGCTGAAGGCCCATTTCGCGGACGTGCGGCACATCAAGCCCCAGGCCAGCCGGGCCGAGAGCTCGGAGGTCTATCTGGCCGCGACCGGCTTCAGGGGGCGGTGACTTTTTTTGCGCTGCAACGGGGTTGCCCAACCCCCGGCCCTGAGGCATACCCGCGCCGCAAAACGGAGACTCCGATGGAGATTCGCGAAGGGCTCACCTTCGACGACGTTTTGCTGGAACCCGGGCGTTCCGAGGTCATGCCGAGCCAGGTCTCGACGGCCACGAAGCTCACCCGGGAGATAGCGCTCAACATCCCGATCGTGTCCGCCGCCATGGACACGGTGACCGAAAGCCGGCTGGCCATCGCCATGGCCCAGGCGGGCGGGATGGGCGTCATCCACCGCAACATGTCGCCGGCGGAACAGGCCGAGCAGGTGCGCGAGGTCAAGCGCTACGAGAGCGGGATGGTGATCAACCCGCTGACCATCCACCCGGACACCACCCTGGCGGAGGTGCGGGCGATCCGCGAGCGGCGGAAGATCTCGGGCTTCCCCGTGGTCGAGCGCGGCACGGGCAAGCTCTGCGGCATCCTCACCCACCGCGACATGCGCTTCGAGCAGGACCCGAAGGTCAAGGCGTCCGAGATCATGACCCGGGACAACCTGGTCACGGTCCGCGAGGGCGTCGGCAAGGACGAGGCGCAGGCGCTGCTGCGCAGGCACAAGATCGAGCGGCTGATCGTGGTCGACGACCAGTACCGCGCCGTCGGCCTGATCACGGTGAAGGACATCGACAAGGCCCAGGCCTTCCCCCTGGCGGCCAAGGACGAGCACGGCCGCCTGCGGGTGGGCGCCGCCTCCACGGTCGGTGAGACAGGCTTCGAGCGCACCATGGCCCTGATCGAGGCCGGGGTGGACGTGGTGGTGGTCGACACCGCCCACGGCCACAACGTCACGGTCGCCGAGGCGGTCCGGCGCATCAAGCGCGAGTCCAACCAGGTGCAGGTCGTGGCCGGCAACGTGGCCACCTATGACGCGGCCCGCGCGCTGGTGGACGCCGGAGCGGACGCCATCAAGGTCGGCATCGGACCGGGGTCGATCTGCACCACCCGGGTGGTGGCCGGCGTGGGGGTGCCCCAGCTGACGGCGGTCATGGACGCGGTGCGCGCGGCCGAGGGCTCGGGCGTGCCGATCATCGCCGACGGCGGCATCAAGTATTCCGGCGACCTGGCCAAGGCGATCGCCGCCGGCGCTTCGGCCGCCATGATGGGATCGATGTTCGCCGGCACCGACGAGGCGCCGGGCGAGGTGTTCCTGTACCAGGGCCGCTCCTACAAGGCCTACCGCGGCATGGGCTCGGTGGGCGCCATGGCCCTGGGCTCGGCCGACCGCTACTTCCAGAAGGAGGTGGCCGACACCCTCAAGCTCGTGCCCGAGGGCATCGAAGGCCAGGTGCCCTACAAGGGCGCGATCGGCCAGATCCTGCACCAGCTGGTGGGCGGCCTGCGGGCCTCCATGGGCTACGTCGGCGCCGAGGACATCCCGAGCTTCTCGGCCAAGGCGAAGTTCATCCGCATCACCGGCGCGGGCCTGCGCGAGAGCCACGTCCACGACGTGACCATCACCCGCGAGGCGCCGAACTATCCGAGCATGTCGGCGTGACGACGGAGCTGACCCTCCTCGCCTGGGTCCTGGTGCTGGCGGCGGTCCAGATCCTGCTCACCGCCGCCTTCCGCACCCGCCGCTACGGGCTGAGGTGGAACGCGGGGCCGCGGGACGAGGTCATGCCGCCCCCGGACAAGCTCACCGGGCGGCTGGAGCGCGCCCAGGCCAATCTGTTCGAGACCCTGCCGCTGTTCATCGCCGCCGTGCTGATCGCCCACGCGGCCGGTCGCGAAGGGCCGCTGACCCGGCTGGGGGCCGAGCTCTACGTCTGGGGACGGGTGGCGCACCTGCCGCTCTACGGCCTGGGGGTTCCCTACCTGCGCTCCCTGGTCTGGGTCGCCTCCTTCGTGGGCCTGCTGCTGATCTTCGCCGCCATCCTCGGGCCCGCATGACGCCAAGCGCACGCCTCGCCGCAGCCATCGCCGTGCTGAGCGAGGTCGAGGAGCGCCACAGGCCCGTCCGGGCCGCGCTCAAGGCCTGGGGGGACGGGGCGCGCTACGCCGGCGCCAAGGACCGCGCCTGGGTCTCGGGACTGGTCCTGGACGTGCTGCGCCGCCGCCGTTCGCTGGCCTGGCGCATGGGAGAGGAGACGCCGCGCGCCGCGGCCCTCGCCGCCCTGCGCTTCTTGTGGGGCTGGACGGCCGAGGAGGTCGCCGCGGCCGCCGCCGGCGAGCCCCACGGCCCCGGCCCGCTGTCGGAGGAGGAGGCCGGGCGGCTGCAGCGCCCGCGGCCGCTCGAGGACGCTCCCCTGCCCGTGCGGGGCGACTATCCCGACTGGCTGGACGCCTCGTTGGCGCGCGCCTTCGGCGAGCGCCGAGCGCCGGAGGCCCAGGCCCTGGCGCTGCGCGCGCCGGTGGACCTGCGCGTCAACGCCCTGAAGGCCGACCCCGCCAAGGTGCTGAAGGCGCTGGGCCCCATGGGCGCCGCGCCCACGGGCGTGCTGTCCGCCGCCCTGCGCATCGCCGCCCCCCAGGCCGCCGAGCGGGCCGCGCCGGTGGAGTCGGACCCGGCCTTCGCCAAGGGATGGTTCGAGGTGCAGGACCTGGGCTCGCAGATCGCCGCGGCGGCCGCGGGTCCCGTCAAGGGCCGGCAAGTGCTCGACTTCTGCGCCGGCGGCGGCGGCAAGACCCTGGCCCTGTCGGCGGCCATGGGCGGCACCGGCCAGATCTACGCCTACGACGCCGACGCGCGGCGGTTGTCGGAAGTGGTCACGCGCGGCCAGCGGGCGGGGGTGCGCAACCTGCAGGTCCGCTCGCCCAACCGGCCCGATCCGCTCGCCGGCCTGTCCGCCCGCATGGACCTGGTGTTCGTGGACGCGCCCTGCACGGGAACGGGGACCTGGCGGCGGCATCCGGACGCCAAGTGGCGGCTCACGCCCGAGCAGCTGGAGCGCCGCCGCGCCGACCAGGTCCAGGTGCTCGACGCCGCCCGCGAGTGCGTGAAGCCGGGGGGACGGCTGGTCTACGTCACCTGCTCGGTGCTGGCCGAGGAGAACGAGGACCAGGTCCGGGCCTTCCTCGCGCGCACGCCCGGCTTTCAGGTCCGCCCGGCCCTGGAGGCGGTCGCCGCCTCGGGCCTGGCCGCCGCCGACGGCCTGCAGCAGCTCTCGTCCTGCCTCACGCCGGACGGATTCCTGCGCCTGTCGCCCGCCGCATCGGCGACGGACGGCTTCTTCGTCGCGGTGCTGGAGCGCGCCGCGTGACCTGCATTCGAAACTCCCCTAAGGCCTGCCCATGACGACCCCGCACCACGAAAAAGTCCTCATCGTCGACTTCGGCAGCCAGGTGACCCAGCTGATCGCCCGGCGGGTCCGCGAGAGCGGCGTCTACTGCGAGATCCACCCCTACGACCGGATCGAGGGGATGCTGGACGCCTTCGCGCCGAAGGCGGTCATCCTGTCGGGCGGGCCCGCCAGCACCACCGAGGAGGAGAGCCCGCGCGTCACCCAGAAGGTGTTCGAGCTCGGCGTCCCGGTGCTCGGCATCTGCTACGGCGAGCAGGCGATCTGCGCCCAGCTCGGAGGCGCGGTGGAGACCGGCCATCACCGCGAGTTCGGCCGCGCGGAGATTCGAATCGAGCGTCCCTCGCCGCTGCTGGAGGGCCTGGGCGGCGTGGGCGACCACGAGACCGTGTGGATGAGCCACGGCGACAAGATCACCGCCATGCCGCTGGGCTTCGAGGTGGTGGCCACGTCCGAGGGCTCGCCCTTCGCGGTGATCGCCGACGAGGGCCGGCGCATGTACGGCATCCAGTTCCATCCGGAGGTCGCCCACACCCCGCGCGGGGCGCTGATCCTGCGCAACTTCACCCATCGCATCGCCGGCCTGAAGGGCGACTGGACCATGGCCTCCTTCCGCGAGGAGGCGGTGGCGCGCATCCGCGAGCAGGTGGGCTCCGGCAGGGTGATCTGCGGCCTGTCGGGCGGAGTGGACTCCTCGGTGGCGGCGGTGCTGATCCACGAGGCGATCGGCGACCAGCTGACCTGCGTCTTCGTCGACCACGGCCTGCTGCGCCAGAACGAGGCGCGCGAGGTCGTGACCCTGTTCGGCGACCACTACAACATCCCGCTGGTCCACGTGGACGCCCAGGCCGAGTTCATGGGCGAGCTGAAGGGCGTCTCCGACCCCGAGCAGAAGCGCAAGATCATCGGGCGGCTGTTCGTGGAGGTGTTCGACCGCGAGGCCGGCAGGATCGAGGGCGCGGCCTTCCTGGCCCAGGGCACCCTCTATCCGGACGTGATCGAGAGCGTCTCCGCGCGCGGCGGCCCGTCGGCGGTGATCAAGAGCCACCACAACGTCGGCGGCCTGCCCGAGACCATGAAGCTGAAGCTGGTCGAGCCGCTCAGGGAGCTGTTCAAGGACGAGGTGAGGGCGCTCGGCCGCGAGCTCGGCCTCCCGCCGGCCTTCGTCGGCCGCCACCCGTTCCCCGGCCCGGGCCTGGCCATCCGCATCCCGGGCGAGGTGACCCCCGAGCGCGTCGCCGTCCTGCAGAAGGCCGACGCCATCTACCTCGACGAGATCAGGAAGGCGGGCCTCTACGACGAGATCTGGCAGGCCTTCGCCGTGCTCCTGCCCGTGCGCACCGTGGGGGTGATGGGCGACGCCAGGACCTACGACGAGGTCTGCGCGCTGAGGGCCGTGACCTCCACCGACGGCATGACCGCCGACTTCTTCGAGTTCCCCTGGGAGGTCCTGGCCCGAGCCGCCACCCGGATCATCAACGAGGTGCGGGGGATCAACCGCGTGGTCTACGACGTGACCTCCAAGCCGCCCGGGACGATCGAGTGGGAGT
>Ga0164243_10005203_pt1 | contig 19949 bp, 15 predicted proteins | sample OricompcompostOP_FD_108781 | JGI IMG/M metagenome (GOLD analysis project Ga0164243, IMG submission 108781) | Organic Plus compost microbial communities from Emeryville, California, USA - Original compost - Organic plus compost (OP) | ecosystem: Engineered > Solid waste > Mixed feedstock >... | reverse complement strand
GCCGGGTGGCACGGCTGCGCGCCGTGCTCGTCGTCGACCGGCACCGGGAGGTCGGAGCGCTCCGGCGCCTCCTGCGCGCGGGGCTCCCGCTCGTCGACGTCGCCGCCGCCGCGGACCCGTCGCGCCCCCTCAAGGACGCCGTCGTCACGCTGCCCTGACCCGGGCGACCGCCGTCACGCCGCCGAGACGACGTACCCGTCCTCGTCGTCGTCCCAGCGCAGCTCCACGACGCCCGCCTCCGCGGCCGCCTTGCAGAACTGCAGGAACCCGCGGAACCCGAGCGTCTTCTCGCTGAAGGCGGGACGCTTCTTGCGGAGCTGGTCCTTGAGACCCGACATCGCCGCCGAGCCGCCGTCCTCCGCGACCACGGACCGCAGCAGCGCGAACGCCTCGTCCGTGTCGCCCTGCGCCGGCAGCGACACCGCCGGGTCGCCCGCAGCGGGACCGGCCCCCAGCTCGACGATCCCCCGGTCCGCGAGGTACCGCACGAACTCCCCGAACGACCGGAACCCGTACTCCGACTCCGAGAACGTCGGGTCCTTGCGCAGCAGCGCCCGCTTGAGCGCGGACGCCGTGACGTCGCCGCTCGTCGACGACTCCAGGTCGCCCAGGGTCTGCGCGACGCGGACCTCCATCGTCGGGCCCTCGGCCACCTCGTCGTTCTCGTCGGCGTCCTGCTCGTCCTCGTCGGGCTCCTCCGCGGGGGCGGGCTCCGGCTGCGGCTCGGGCGCCGTCTTCGAGCCCTTGCGCGTCGTGCGGCGCGCACCGCTCCTCCCCGACGACGCCGCGGGCTTCTCCTCGTCGGTCGCCGTCGCCTCGGCCGGCTCCGCCGTGGGCTCGGCCGGCTCGCTCGGCTCGGCCGCGGGCTCGGGCTCCGACGACGCGGCCTTCCCACGGCCCCGGCTCCGACGGGCGGGCCGCGAGGACCGCGACGGCTTCGACTCCCCCGGCTCGGGGACGTCCACGCCCTCCAGCCGGTCGTAGAACAGGAACTCGTCGCACGCCGGCGGCAGCAGCCGGGACGTCGAGAGCTCCACGCCGACCCCGATGACCCGCTTGTTGAGCTCGCGCAGCTTGTGCACCAGGGGCGAGAAGTCGCTGTCCCCCGTGCACATGACGAACGTCGAGATGTAGTCCCGCTCGAACGCCATCTCGATCGCGTCCACCACCATCTTGATGTCCGCCGCGTTCTTGCGGGACGCACCCATGCGCTGCGGCATCTCGATGAGCTCGACCTGGTGGCGCGTCAGCGCACGGCGGTCCTCGTCGAAGTACGACCAGTCCGCGTACGCGCGCCGGACCACGACCCGGCCCCGGACCGCGAGCGCGTCAGCGATCGGTCCGAAGTCGAAGGTCATGCCGCCCAGGTGCTCCCGGGCGCCGAGCGCGAGGTTCTCGTAGTCGATGAAGACGGCCAGACGTTCCTCGGCATCCATGCACGTCAGCCTACGGGGGCTGGGCGTCGGTCGCATCGTCGGGGCTTTTGTGGGGTCCGGCGCCGGGTCCGCGGATGGGGCGGGGAGGGTGGCGCGCGATCTTCCATCCGCCTCGCTCGTCCCTCGCTCGGCTCCCGCCAGACCCGCCACGATCGCGCGCCACCCTCCCCGCCCACCCCCTCGGCGGTCAGGTCGCCACCCGCGCTGCCCGGCCGGGCGTCGTCCGGGCGCGGGTTCGCCGTCCGGCCTCCGGCGCCGAGTTCGAGCGTTTCCGCCGAGTACGAGCCTCCTGTGCTCGTACTCGGTGGAAAAGCTCGACCTCGGCGATGGGACGGCGGCACGTGCGCCTCACCGCGTCCGCGGGTCGTGCCCGACGACGACGCCGCGGAGGTGAGACGACCGCCGAGATGCGGGCGAGGGATGGGGTGCGCGATCGTGGCGGGTCTGGCGGGAGCCGAGCGAGGCGGATGGAAGATCGCGCACCCCATCCCTCGGCCGCAGCGGACCGGACCCGGGCGCGGCGACCGAGCCACGCGCGGCGACCGAGCCCAGGGCCCGACCGCCGCGTGGGCGCGATCAGTGGGCGAAGTGGCGCGTGCCCGTGAAGTACATCGTGACGCCCGCCTCCTGGGCGGCCGCGATCACCTCGTCGTCGCGGATCGAGCCCCCGGGGGCGACGACGGCGCGCACGCCGGCGTCGAGGAGGATCTGCAGCCCGTCGGCGAACGGGAAGAACGCGTCGGACGCCGCGACGGAGCCCCGCGCACGCTCCTCGCCCTCGCCGAGGGTGTTGGCGCGCTCGACGGCGAGCTTGCAGGAGTCGACGCGGTTGACCTGGCCCATGCCGATCCCGACGGCCGCCTGCTGGTCGGCGAGGAGGATCGCGTTGGACTTCACCGCGCGGATCGAGGTCCACGCGAAGGCGAGGTCGGCGAGGGTCGCCTCGTCGGCGGCGTCGCCGGCGACGAGGCGCCAGCTCTGCGGGTCGTCGCCGCCCGTGACCTGACCGTCGGCGTCGCGCACGACGGCGTCGACCTTGTCGACCGTCTGGACGAGCACGCCGCCGGAGATGGCGCGGAACTCGATCGGGTCCTCCCGCACGTCGGTGGGGAGCACGAGCACGCGGAGGTTCTTCTTGGTCGCGAGCACCTCGAGGGCCCCGTCCTCGTACCCGGGAGCCACGATGACCTCGGTGAACACGGGCTTGAGGGCTTCGGCGAGCTCGGTCGTGACGACGCGGTTCGACGCGACGACGCCCCCGTACGCGGACACGGGGTCCGTGGCGTGGGCCTTGCGGTACGCGTCGGCGATGTCGTCGGCCGTCGCGACGCCGCACGGGTTGTTGTGCTTGACGACGGCCACCGCGGGACCGTCGTGGTCGAACGCGGCCCGGCGCGCGGCGTCGGCGTCGACGTAGTTGTTGTAGCTCATCTCCTTGCCCTGGAGCTGGGTCGCGGTCGCGAGGCCGCCGCGCCAGTGCGTGTAGAGCGCGGCCTTCTGGTGCGGGTTCTCGCCGTAGCGGAGCACCGCGGAGCGGTCCCACGTGGCACCGGTGAAGGCCGGGAAGCCCTGTCCCTCGTCGTCGGGCGCGTAGGCGCTCCCGAACCACGAGGCGACGGCGACGTCGTAGGCCGCGGTGTGCGCGAAGGCCTGGGCCGCGAGGCGCTTGCGGGCGGCGAACGTGAAGCCGCCCCCGGTCACGGCGGCGAGCACGTCGCCGTACGCGGCCGGGTCGACGACGACGGCGACGCTCGGGTGGTTCTTCGCGGCCGCACGGACCATCGACGGACCGCCGATGTCGATCTGCTCGACGCACTCGTCGGGCGTCGCACCCGAGAGCACCGTCTCGCGGAACGGGTAGAGGTTCACGACGACGAGCTCGAACGGCGCGACGCCGAGCTCGTCGAGCTGGGCGAGGTGCTCGGGCTTGCGCGAGTCGGCGAGGATGCCCGCGTGGACGCGCGGGTGCAGCGTCTTGACCCGGCCCTCGAGGCACTCGGGGAAGCCCGTGAGGTCCTCGACGCGGGTCACCGGGATCCCCTCGGCGGCCACGGTGGCGGCCGTCGAGCCCGTGGACACGAGCTCGACGCCCGCGGCGTGCAGGCCGCGGGCGAGCTCGACGAGGCCGGTCTTGTCGTACACGGACAGCAGCGCGCGACGGATCTCGCGACGGGAGTCGTCGGCGAGCTGGACGGGGGGCAGCGACGGAGCGCCGGACATGTTTCCTCCTGAGCGGCAGCGCCCGGCGGTCGCCGGGCGGGCGATGGTCCGACGCCCAGGCGGACGACGTCGGGTCTCAGAAGGTTCCGGCCGCTCCCCGGTGGTCGATCCCACCTGTCAACGCCAGTCGCGGCCGCCGCCAGTCTACCCACGGGCCACGGGTGGGGCGGAGCCGGCCCGGCGGACGTCGCCGGGCCGGCTCGTGGCGGTCAGCCGCCCGCCGTCATCCGCGCGGCGAGCGCACCAGCGGCCGCCCGTCGATCACGCGGTCGGTCGTGTCCCGCGACCAGCGCCGGTAGCCGCCCTCGAAGCCCGCGCCGACGAGCACGAGCGCGAGCGCGAGCCACAGGAGCCAGAGGTCGCCGGCGCCGGTCTCCGCGAGCGCCGTCGGGATCGTGGCCGTGGCGGCCGCCGCGGTGGCTCCCGAGCCCGTGGCCCCGGTGCCCGACGACGTCGCGACCGGCGTGCTGCCGGTGGTCACGTAGCCCGCGGGCTCCGTGCCCCCGGTGCCCGACGGCGTCGTCGTGCCGCCCGTGGTCCCCGGGTTCCCGGGCGTGCCGGGGTTACCGGGGTTGCCGGGGTTGCCAGGCGTCCCCGGGGTGCCGGGGTCGCCGGGGGTGCCCGGGTCCCCGGGAGTGCCCGGGTCACCGGGGTCGCCGGGCGTCGTGCCGGCGGTCCCGCACCCGGCCGCGTCGCCCAGGACGGCGACCGCGGTGCAGCCGACCGTCACGGGGAGCGTCACGGGGACGTCGAGCGCGACGGACGGGACGGCGCCCAGGGCGTCCGGCACGACCGAGTCGAGGGAGAGACCCCCGTCGGTCGCGTGGTCGAGCGCGCCGCCGTCGGCGAGCAGCGCGTCGGTCGTCCCGCCGGGACGCACGAGCTGCGCGAGGACGCCCCCCGAGCCGAGGAGCTGGTCGGTGAGGCCATGCGGAGCCACGAGGGCGTCCACGGGCCCGTCCGCGTCGAGGAGCTGGTCCACCGTGCCGTCGTCGCCGAGGAGCGAGCGCGTCAGGCCGCGCTGGTCGACGAGCGACCCGACGATCCCCGGCTCGCCGGCCGGTGTCGTGGCGTCGTCGGTGCCGGTGGTCCCGGTGACCGAGGCGTCCCCGAGCACCGCCGCGGCGATCCCGGAGACGGTGACCGGCACCGTCACGGGCGCGGAGACCGACTGCGCCGGCAGGTCCGAGAGACCGTCGGAGAGCACGTCGTCCACGGCACCGTCGCGCCCGACGACGGACCGCACGAGGTCGGCGGGGTCGGTGCGTCCGCTGAGCAGCTGCTCGACCGAGCCGTCCTCGCCGAGCGTCCCGTCGACGGCTCGGTCGAGCGCGCCGTGCCGGGACAGGAGCCGGTCGGCCACGCCGTCCGGGCCGAGCAGGTCCGTGACCGCACGGTCGACCGTGCCACCGTCGCCGAGGACCTGTCGTCCCTCGTCGGCGACCGAGCCGAGCGCGTGCTCGACGTCGGGCGCGGTGCTGCTGCCGACGACGTCGGTGAGCACGTCGTCGGCGCTCGCGCGGCCGGACGTGAGGTCGTCGACCAGCCCGTCCGGGCCCAGCGTCGCGTCGAGGACGCCGGTCACGCCCGTGCCGGCCCGTCCGAGGACCCGCGGCAGCAGGCCCCCGCGGTGGGCGGTGGCGGCGCCGTCGCCGACGACGGCGTCCCCGAGCACGGCGACCGCGACACGGTCCACGGTGACGGGCAGCCGGACGGGCAGGGCGGCGCGCACGCCGGAGCTGCGCGTCCCCGACGACGGAGCCGTCGTGCGCGGCGTCGTCCCGGTCGGGGCCGTCGCGCTCGACTCCGCCTTCGCGGTCGCGGCCGCCTTCGCGGTCGCGGCCGTCTTGGTGGTCGCGGCTGCCTTCGTGGCTGCGGCCGCCGGCTTCGGCCGGGGGGCCGCGCTCGCCGTCGTCGTCCGCGGCGCGGCGCGGTGACCCGTGCTCGCGGTGGCGCGCTCGGACGACGCACGCGTGGCCCGCGCGTCCCCGAGGACGCCGACCGCGACGTGCCGGACGTGCACCGGCACCCGCACGGGCGCCGTGACGTGGACGCCCTTCGACGCGGCCGGGGCGGGTCGCGTGGCCCCGTGCCCGGCGTCGCCCACGGACGACGCGTGGGTCATGGCCTTCGCGGTGCCGCCGACGGATGCGGCGACGTCGTGCACGGTCACGGGGACGGAGACGGGCGCGTCGACGGACACGTCCGGAAGGAGCCCGCCGAGCAGGCTCGAGGCGTGGTGGGACGGTGCCGGGGTGGGCTCCGCCGGGGAGCCGTCGGCGGCGTGGGCCGCAGCGGCTCCGGCGAGGCACAGCCCGCCGGTGACGAACGCCGTCTGGAGCGTTCGTCGGAGCATGGTTCGCATGATGCTTCTCCTGGTCTGACGTGGTGGGGCGACGATCCGTCGCCGGTGGCGCGTGCCGTCGCGGGGACGGCCGGGCCGACGTCAGGCAGGAGAGACGGGGACCTCGAGGAAGACGCTGAGGTGGCGTGCGAGCGACTCGGCCGCCGCACGGGTCCAGGACGGCGCGGCAGCGGTCCGGCCAGGCTCGAGGGCCGCGACGTCGCCGCGGTGCGCGCGCGACGCCGAGGCGTCGGCGCTCGCGCCTGCCGTCGCGGACCCGGGCACGGCGGGCGACGCCGGGGCCGAGCCCCGGCCAGGACCCGCGGCCTCCGCCTCGCCGGGGTCCGCCGTGGCGTTGCCGCGGGCTACCGCGCCCACGGCCCGCGTCCCCGCGGTGACGGCGGTCTGCGGCGTCAGCGTGGACGCCGCCGCCGCGCGCACGCGGTGCACTGAGCTCGCCTGGTGTTCCGGCGCCGCGGTCGCGGCCGTGGCCGTGGCGGCCCGCGACGCCGTGCGCGACGTCGTCGCAGCATCGGGCCCGCGTCCGCCCACGGAGCTCGTCGTGGGCGCGCCCGACGACGACGCGTCCCCCGACCCGGACGGGCCGCCGGTGCCGGGGGTTCCGCCGGGGCCGGGCGCGCCGCCGGCTCCCGGCGCGCCACCGAGGCCGCCCGGGAGGACGGGGTCGGTCACGGGCGCGAGCGGGTCGGTGACCGGGTCGAGCGGACGGGTCACGGGACGGACCACGCTCAGCACCGGCGCGACCGCGTCGGTGACGGGACGCAGCACCGGCGCCAGCGCGTCCGTCACCGGTGCGAGCGCCTCGGCCGCCGGGGCGGTCACGGCACCCAGCACCGGGGCCACCGCGTCGGTGACCGGGTCGAGCACGGGCCGCACCGACGAGACCGTGTCGTCGAGCGCCGGCGTCAGCGGGGCAGCGGCCTCGGCGACGGCGGTCGTGACCGGCCGCAGCGCGCCGTCCACGGCCTCGGTCACCGGGGCGAGCGCGCGGGCCGCGGTCCGGACGACCTCCGTCACGGGACCACGGGACCCCGACGGCCCCGCCGGACGCTCGCCGACGTGAGCCGTCGCCCCGGCGTGACCACGAGGCTCCGCGGCGGGCTTCGGAGGCGCCGCGGCGGACGCACCCGACGCGCGGGCCGCACCGTCCCCGGGCGACGCCCGGTGGGCTCGGTCGCCGGACGACGTGCGGCGCGGGGCGGGCGTGGTGGACGAGGAACGCGGGGCGGGCGTGGTGGACGAGGAACGCGGGGCGGGCGCCGTGCTCTGGTGCGTCGGGGTGGCCGGCGCCGGCGCGGTTGACGGCGTCGCCGGGCGGGTCGTGCTCGTCGGCCCGTCGGCCGGCCGCGCCGGGCCCGGGCCACGGTCGGGAGCCACGGCGGCGGTGACGCCGTCGAGCAGGGGCTCGACCACCGCGTCGGTGACCCGCTGCACGGTCCCGGTCACCGGCGCGAGCGCCCCGTCGAGGCCAGGGGCGGGCCGGTCGTGGGCCGACGCTCCCGACGCGAGGACCACGCCCAGCGCAGCGCCTCCGACGACCCCGGCCGCGGCGCCGAGCGCGCGCACGGCCCAGCGACGGAGGCGCGGTGCCCCCGTCGTGCGCGGCGCGTGCGGCGTCATCGACCCCCTCCGGCCTCAGCGATGGACGAGCTGGAGATTCCGTGTCGAGGTTGATACGAGGGTCGACGATACGCAACCAGGGCAACCAAGATTCACCCGCCGCGCCCGCTTGCCCAGCGGGGCGCGCGCGCCGACCGTGGAGGGATGAACCTCGTCGTCCGCGCGACGTTCGCAGGTGCCGCCGCGGGGTCGCGCAGCTCGCTCGGGCTCGCCCAGCCGCTCCTCACGTCCGGTCACCCCGCGCTGCGGGTCCTCGGTCTGCTCGGGGTCGGCGCGGAGCTCGTGGGCGACAAGCTGCCCGCGACGCCGAGCCGGCTCGACCCACCCGGTCCGGCCGTCCGGGCGGTGGCGGGCGCCGTGGGTGCGGCGACGCTGACGCGCCGGTCCGGCTCTCGAGCGGGCGCCGTCCTCGCCGCGGCCCTGCTGGGCGCCCTCGCGTCCACCGCCGGGACGTTCGGCGGCGCCGCATGGCGGCGGGCCGTCGCGGAGCGCGGTGGCCCCGACCTCCCCGCCGCCCTCGCCGAGGACGCGGCCGCAGTCACCCTCGCCGCGCTCGCACGCTAGCCGCGCTCGGCCGCGCCGGCCGCGCCGCGGCACGGAGTCACGCGGCGTCCGTGCGTCCCGCGACCAGCCTTCGGACGAAGTCCACGACCACGTCCGGATAACCGGGTACGAACGCGTCGTCGGCACCCTCGAGGCGGTGGTCGCCGCCGGGGAGCACGGCGACGTCGAGCAGGTCCGGGGCGACCGTCTCGCGCAGCACCGCGACGCTCCGCTCGACGGGCACGACGCCGTCGTCGCCCCCGAAGACCGCGAGGAGCGGGACCGCGAGGCTCCGGAGCGCGTTCGCCGGGTCGTGCCCGACGATCCGTGTGGCGAGGCCCCAGACCTCGGGAGCGTCGGGGACGAACGCGCCGAGCCCCGCGAGCACCTCGAGGTCGTCCCGGCGGACGGCGGCGTCCGACCACGCCCGGGCCTCGCCGAACGACGCCCCGCGCTCCGCGAGCGCCATGAGCCCGTCGAACGCGGCGAGCGCCCGCTCCGCACCCGCGCCCGCGCGGCCCGCACGCCGGAGCAGGGACGCGGTGGAGAACCGCTCCTGGGCCCCGGGCGTGACGGCGGGCCCGGAGCTGGTCACGACGCCAGCGACGTCGTGCGCGTCGGCACGCGCCGCGGCCTCGAGCACGACCCAGCCGCCCTGCGAGTGCCCGAACAGGACCACGGGCACGGACGGGCCGGCGTCGACCCGCTTCGGGCCGTCGGCCGTCGCCGCCCGGAGCGCCGCGCGCGCCGCCCGGAGCCCGGCGACGGCGTCGTCGGCCTGGTCGTCGATGCCCGCGGTGAGCCAGGACCCCTGCGACTCCCCCACGCCGCGCTTGTCGAACGACGCGACCGCGGCCCCGGCAGCGTGGAGCGCGGCGCGGATCGGCGGGAAGAAGACGTCGTTGTCGCGGTCCGACGGGCCGGACCCCGGGTGCATGAGGACGAGCGCCCGCGGCGCGTCGCCGGGCAGCCACAGGCTTCCGGCCAGCGTGCCCGCGCCGCCGCGCGCGACGAGCGGCAGCGGCGCGGTCACGTCAGCGTCCGATCCGCGCGTGGCGCCCCTCGACGACGAGGCCCTCGCGGGCGACCCGGCCCACGACGTCGACGAGCAGCGCCCGCTCGGCGACCTTGATCCGCTCGTGCAGGCTCTCCTCGTCGTCGCCGTCCTCGACGACGACCGCGACCTGCGCGACGATCGGGCCGCTGTCGACCCCCTCGTCGACGACGATCACGCTGCAGCCCGTGACCTTGACCCCGTAGGCGAGCGCGTCGCGCACGCCGTGGGCGCCGGGGAACGACGGCAGCAGCGCGGGGTGCGTGTTGAGCGTCCGGCCGCCGAAACGAGCGTGGAACGGCGCACCGACGAGCTTCATGAAGCCGGCGGCCACGACGTAGTCGGGCGAGAACACCGCGACGGCCTCGGCCAGCGCCTCGTCCCAGGCCGCGCGGTCCAGGAAGTCCTTGAGGCTCACGACGGCCGTCGGGATCCCCGCCTCCTGGGCGAGCTCCAGCCCGCGGATGCCGGGCCGGTCGGAGACGACGCCGACGACGCGCGCCCCGTACGCCGGGTCGTCGTGCGCGGCCAGCAGGGCGGCGAGGTTGGAGCCGGTGCCGCTGACGAGGACGACGAGCCGGGCGGAGGACGTGACGTCCACGGGGTGGCCGGAGGGGGTCTGCACGGCCTCACCCTATCGGGGCGTCAGCGCCGCGCCCGGCCCCTCAGGTCGAGGAGCCGCCACCCGACGGCGAGCGCGACGCCGAGGCCGACCCACAGGGCCGCGAGCCCTCCGACGGCCCACGGCTGGGCGCCCACGTGCCGCATCGCCCCCGGCCCGACGGCGCCGCTCGCGACGCCCTCGAGCCCCGCGACGAGCACCCCCGCGACCACGGGGGCCGTGATCACCGACGTGACGAGCCCGGTCCACGTGGTGCCGCCCGCGAACGCGTGCGCACGCCACAGGTAGATGCCCGCCACGACGCCGGCGGCGACCACGACGAGCACCGACGCCTGCGCGACCGGGTTCGCCCAGCCCGGCCCGGGCAGCGCCCCGACGAGCGGCACGAGCGGGAGCGCGCCGTCCACGTGCGACGACGGCGCGTACTGGGAGCCGACGCCCACCGCGAACCCCGGCCCGACGAGCCAGGCGAGCGCCCACGCCACGAGGTTCGGGACGAACGCGAGCTGCGCGACGCCGAGGAGCAGCCCCGACGCGGTCCCCGGGTCGAGCGCGCGCAGCACGTCCCCGACGGTCGACCGCCCGGACACCGCCCAGACCACGAGGAGCACACCGGCCGCCGCGATCGCGAGGAGCACCCCGACCACGCCCGCGGCAGCGCCGCGCCGGACGCCGTCGAGCGCGACCGACGGGATCGGGACCCGTGGCTCGAGGGCCTCCTGCAGCCGTGCGGCGAGCTCGCCCAGCGTGGGCGCGTCGGGGCGCGTCGTCATGCCGAGGCCGAGGCCCGCGAGCGCGAGCATCGCCCCGCCGACGGGCGCCCAGAGCACGCCGCCCGGCGCGACGGGCCCGGTGACGGCCGCGACGGCGGTCACGACCGCCGCGTACCCGAGCACCGCGAAGGCGAGGGCCGCGGCCCGGGGGCGCAGGGTGCGTCGTCCGACGGCGAAGGCGACGAACAGCGCGAGCGCGGTGACGCCCAGCGGGACGATCGTCAGGGTCGCGCCGCTCGCCTCGACGGGCACCCCGTGCCCGAGCAGCCACGTCGACGCCGCGATCGTCGCCGCGCCGGACCAGCCGGCGCCCGTCGGGCTCGCGACGAGCACCGCACCCACCACGAGGACGACGACGAGCAGCGTCAGGACGACGCACTCCACGACGACCACCACGGCGGACAGGAACGACGCGACCAGCTCGGACGGCGCACCGCGGCGGCGGTCGTCACCGGGCGCGTCGAGCGTGCGTGCGCGGGGCGAACGGGTAGGCGTGCCGGTGGAGCTCACCGGCCCATGGTCCCAGGCGCCGCGGCGCGTCCGGTGCAGGCCGCGCCGTCGCGGCCCCGGTTCGGCCCGCGGGCGCGCGTGCGGACCGCGGGATGCGGCCCCGGGACGCGGGCCGACGCGACGAGGCCCGGGCCACCACCGCCGCAGCGGTGGCCGACCCGGGCCTCGTCGGTGCGAGCCGGACGGCTCGCGTCACGCTCAGGCGAGCGAGGTGAGGACCTCGCGCATGAGGGAGGCGGTCTCGGACGGCGTCTTGCCGACCTTGACGCCCGCGGCCTCGAGGGCCTCCTTCTTCGCGGCGGCCGTGCCGGACGAGCCCGACACGATGGCGCCCGCGTGGCCCATCGTCTTGCCCTCGGGGGCGGTGAAGCCCGCGACGTAGCCGACGACGGGCTTGGTGACGTTCTCCTTGATGAACGCGGCCGCGCGCTCCTCGGCGTCGCCGCCGATCTCGCCGATCATGACGATCGCCTTGGTCTCGGGGTCGGCCTCGAACGCGGCGAGCGCGTCGATGTGCGTGGTCCCGATGATCGGGTCGCCGCCGATGCCGATGGCGGTGGAGAACCCGAAGTCCCGCAGCTCGAACATCATCTGGTAGGTCAGCGTGCCCGACTTGGACACGAGGCCGATCGGGCCCTTGCCCGTGATCGTCGCGGGCGTGATGCCGACGAGCGACTCCTCGGGCGTGATGATGCCGGGGCAGTTCGGGCCGATGATCCGGGTCTTGTTGCCCTTCTCGATCGCGTAGGCCCACGCCTCGGCGGCGTCCTCGACCGGCACGCCCTCCGTGATGACCACGAGGAGCGGGATCTCGGCGTCGATGGCCTCGATCATGGCGGCCTTGGTGTGCGCGGCGGGCACGAAGATGATCGACACGTCCGCGCCGGTCTTCTCGATCGCCTCGGCGACGGCCCCGAAGACGGGCAGCTCGACCTCGGCGCCGGCCTTGTCGGTGTGGGTCACGGTCGTGCCGGCCTTGCGGGCGTTGACGCCGCCCACGACCTGCGTGCCGGCCTTGAGCATGAGCGCGGTGTGCTTCGTGCCCTCGCCGCCCGTGATGCCCTGGACGATGACCTTGGAGTCCTTGTTGAGGAAGACAGACATCGTTCTCGTATCCCTTACTTCGCAGCCAGCTCGGCGGCCTTGTCGGCGCCCTCGTCCATGGTGCTCGCCAGCGTGACGAGCGGGTGCGCGGCCTCCGCGAGGATGCGACGGCCCTCCTCGACGTTGTTGCCGTCGAGGCGGACGACGAGCGGCTTGTTGGCCTCGTCGCCGAGGATCTGCAAGGCCTTGACGATGCCGTTCGCGACGGCGTCGCACGCGGTGATGCCGCCGAAGACGTTGACGAACACGCTCTTGACCTGGGCGTCGTTGAGGATGACGTCGAGGCCGGCGGCCATGACCTCCGCGGACGCGCCGCCGCCGATGTCGAGGAAGTTCGCCGGCTTGACGCCGCCGTGGCTCTCGCCCGCGTAGGCGACGACGTCGAGCGTGCTCATGACGAGGCCCGCGCCGTTGCCGATGATGCCGACCTCGCCGTCGAGCTTGACGTAGTTGAGGTCGTTCTCCTTGGCCTTGGCCTCGAGCGGGTCCGCGGCGGCCTTGTCCTCGAGCGCCTCGTGGTCGGGGTGACGGAACGCGGCGTTGTCGTCGAGCGAGACCTTGCCGTCGAGGGCGACGATGTCGCCGGACGCCGTCTTGACGAGGGGGTTGACCTCGACGAGCGTCGCGTCCTCCTCCTTGTAGACGGTCCAGAGCTTCTGGATGACGTCGGCGATCTTGTCCGCGACGTCGGCGTCGAAGCCCGCGGCCGCGACGATCTCGGCGGCCTTGGCCGCGTCGATGCCGGTGAGCGCGTTGACCTCGATGCGCGCGAGGGCGTCGGGGCGCTCGACGGCGAGCTGCTCGATCTCCATGCCGCCCTCCTTGCTCGCCATCGCGAGCAGCGAGCGGTTGGCCCGGTCGAGGAGCACGGAGAAGTAGTACTCCTCCTCGATCTGGGCGCCCTCCGCGATCATCACGCGGTGGACCGTGTGGCCCTTGATGTCCATGCCGAGGATCTCGGACGCGCGCTCGGCGGCCTCGTCGGGGGACTTCGCGAGCTTCACGCCACCGGCCTTGCCGCGGCCGCCGACCTTCACCTGGGCCTTCACGACGACGACTCCGCCGTCCTCGCCCGTCAGCTTCACTGCGCCTTCGCGAGCCTCTTCGGGGGTCGTCGCGACGACGCCGCCCAGCACCGGTACACCGTGCTTCTCGAAGAGGTCGCGCGCCTGGTATTCGAACAGGTCCACCCTGGTGCGTCCTTCCATCGACAGGTTTGGGGTGTCTCGACGTCAAGACACCGCGTTCCAGGGTAGCCCCCGGTGAGACGCCCTTCCGTCCGCCCCGGTACCGGTCGTGACGAGCGCCACACCGCGCGCCCGACTCGCGCCGTCGCCGGCGCCGAGCACGTCGGTTCCCGCCGACCCGGCGATGCGCGTCCTCGTGGTCGGCGCGGCGGCCGCCGTCTCCGACGACCCCGCCGTCGGCCTGCGCGCCGTCCGGTCGCTCCGCACCCTCGCGGAGCGGCTCGAGGCCCTCCAGGTCGCCCGGGCGCGGTCGCTCGGCTGGTCGTGGCAGGACATCGCGGACGCGCTCGGCGTCAGCCGGCAAGCCGTCCACAAGAAGCACGGCTCGAGACGGGGCGCGAGCCTCGACGAAGGAAGGGACTGACCATGTTCGAACGCTTCACCAAGGACGCGCGGTCCGTCGTGAACCTGGCCGTCGGCGACGGCGAGGGCACGGGGACCGTGGACTCCGTCTCCCTGCTCCTCGCGCTCGCCTGGCCGGATCCGGCGGCGGACGGCGGCGCCGCGGCGCGCGTCCTGCAGGACGCCGGGCTCGACCGCGCCCGCCTCGAGGCGGCAGCCGCCACGGTCGACCGGCCCGACCGCCCGGCGGCGGCCCGCTCCGACGGCTCGGACCCCGCCGACCCCGCCCTGGACGCGGAGGCGCTCGCGTCGCTGGGGGTCGACCTCGACGCGATCCGGGCGCACGCCGACGAGGTGTTCGGCCCCGGTGCTCTGGACACGCCGGTCGTGGCCGAGGGCCGGCGCGGCCGGTCGCGTCGTCCCCGGTTCTCGTCGGACGCGAAGAAGACCCTCGAGCTCGCGCTCCGCGAGGCGGTCCGGCTGCACGACAGGCAGATCACGAGCGCCCACCTGCTCCTCGGCGTCCTGCGCGACCCGGCCTCCCCGGCGGCCCGCACCCTGGTCGCCGCGGGCGCGGACCTGTCGGCCCTCCGCGCGTCGGCGGAACGGACCCGCGACGCGGAAGCGGCCTGACCCGCCCGCCGACTCCACCCCGTCGCGCGCCACCGCCGCCGGTCAGCCGGCGGCGACCTCGCGCAACGCCGCGTCCACGACCCCCGCGTACACGTCGATCCCCTTCATGTTGGGGTGCGTCCTGTCCGCGTGGAGCAGCCCGGGCTTCCCGCGGACCGCGCGGTTCCAGTCGGCGACGACGACGTTCGGGTGCTTCGCGGCGATGGCCGCGAGCCTCTTGTTCGCGTCGGGCACCCAGTAGCTGATGCCGACGGCGTTGACGAGGACGACGCGGCGACCCGGCCCGAGGATGTCGAGGACCTTCTCGAGCGCGGTGTCCGAGCCCTTGAACTGGAACCCGCCGTTCGTGCCGAAGTTGAGGACGACGTAGGGCCGCAGCTTCCCGGCGTCGGCGGCCTTCTGGACGAGGGCGGGCGCGTCGACCCACTTGCGGATGGGTTTGGCGTCGAGGCCGATGCCGGGGAAGTGGCTGAGCATCGCGGGCGCGGCACCGGAGAGCACGGAGTCGCCGAACCCGACGACCTGGGTGCCGTCGACCTTGCCGCCCACGAGGAGCGGCGGGAGCGTGCCCGACGGCGTCGCTCCCCCACCAGCACCGTGCTGGCGGGGCGCGTGGCCGGGCGGGGGTGCGAGGGCGGGTCCGTTCGGGGTCGCACCGGGGGCCGTGAAGCGCGACCAGCCGCGGTTCGTCGCGGCGGGGGCGGTGCCGGTGGTGTCGATGCTGGCGAGCCCGGCCTCGATCGAGCGCTGGGCGCCGGACTCGGTGGGGGCGGTGACGACGACGACCCCGGCCCCGACGACGGCGAGGACGCCGGCCACGGCGACGGCGGGCGCGACCCGGGCGCCGGGTCGTCGGACGGCCGCGGTGACGCGTGCGGCGGTGACGCGGAACCCGTCGCGGCGGATCGGGGTCTCGATCCACCGGTACGACGCCCACGACAGGACGAAGGTGACCAGGACGGCCGCGGCGCTGGACCACCACCAGCGGGCGGTCCCGGGCTCGGCGGGGACGGCGGCCCACGCGAGGAGCAGCAGGGGCCAGTGCCACAGGTAGATCCCGTACGACCGCTCCCCCACCCAGCGGGCCGGCCGGAGCTCGAGCGCGCGCACGGTCGCGGTCGCGCCCCCGGTGCAGCCGGCCACCGCACCCAGGGCGAGCACCGACCCGAGGGCGATGCCGCCGCGGTAGGCGGCTGCGGCGTCGTCGTGCAGGGTGAGCATGAGGACCACGAGCCCGGCGAGCGAGGCGACGGGCACCCACCGGTGCGCCCAGGGCGCGGCGAGGAGCCGGGGCCGCGTGGTCCACCAGAACGCGGCGGCGACACCGAGGAGCAGCCCGAACACGTGGGTGTCGGTGCCGTAGTAGACGCGCGTGGGGTCGGTCCCCGGCGTGTAGAGGACGGCCATGAGCAGCGCGGACGCGACCGCGCCGGCGAGGGCGACGCGCGCGCGGGTGCGCCCCGAGGTCGTGAAGGCGACGAGGAGCGCGAGCAGGAGCGGCCACAGGACGTAGAACTGCTCCTCGATGGCGAGGGACCAGAACGTCATGAAGAGCTGGGGTGCGGTCCGATCGAAGTAGCTGGCGCCGGACGCGATCTGGACCCAGTTGCTGGAGAACGTGAGAGCGCCGAGGGTCTGCCGCCCGATGCCGACGAGCAGGTCCGGCTCGACGACCCGTGCCGCGAGGATGCTCGTGACGACGACGACACCGAGCGCGGGCAGCAGCCGTCTCGCGCGCCGCAGCCAGAACGCCGGGAGGTTCAGGTGGCGTGCACGCTGGAGCTCGCGCAGGAGCAGGGTCGTGATGAGGAACCCGCTGACCACGAAGAACACGTCGACACCGAGGAACCCACCCGGCAGCCAGCCGGGCTGCACGTGGTAGATCACGACGGCGACGACCGCGAGCGCCCGGAGCCCGTCGAGGCCGGCGATGCGCCCGCGGGCCTGCCGGGAGACGGCGCGTCCGGCGACGGTCGGGGTGACGTCGTGGTCCGTGCCGGGACGTCCGGTGCGCGGAGCGCCCGCGGGGGCGACGCGGACCTCGTCGGCGACCCGGAGCGTGGACGGTCGCGGCGGCGGTGGCGGAGGCGGCGGCACCGGACCGACGCCACCGCGTGTCGCGGTCCCGTCGACGTCGTCCACGGCTTCCCTCCCCGGCAGCTGCAGCCCCCACCGTAGCGACCGCGGACGGCCGCGCTGCGGAGGCACGCGGGTCGGTCCGCGGTCCGGGTCGCCCGTGTGTCCCGGCGGGCGACGGCAACCGGGTGGCTACGCTGCGAGGGTGACGCGCGAGGAGCGCTGGGAGGAACGCACCGAGTGGCCGCTGACGGCTGCTGCCCTGCTGTTCCTCGTCGCGTACGCCGTCCCGATCGCACTGCCGGACGTCCCGGCCGGCTGGCGGGTGCTGTGCACCGCCGTCGTCTGGACCATGTGGGCGCTGTTCACGGTCGACTACGTCGTCCGGCTGACGCTGGCGGAGCGGCGATGGTCGTTCGTGGGGCACCACCTTCCGGACCTCGCGGTCGTGGTGCTGCCCGTCCTGCGTCCGCTCCGCCTCGTCCGGCTGGTGGCGCTGCTGTCCATCCTCAACCGCACGGGAGCCCGCGAGCTGCGGGGCAAGGTCGCGACCTATGCCGCGGGCGGCGCCGTCCTCCTGCTCATCACCGGAGCGCTCGCGATCACGGATGCGGAGCGGGGGCACGCAGGTGCCACGATCACGAATCTCGGCGACGGGTTCTGGTGGGCGATCACGACGCTCACGACGGTCGGGTACGGCGACCCTATCCCGTCACGACCGCGGGCCGGTTCGTCGCCGCCGGACTGATGGTCGCCGGCATCGCGCTGCTCGGCGTCGTCACGGCCACGCTGGCGTCATGGCTCGTCGAGCGAGTCGGCGAGGCGACCGAGGTCGAGCAGGCGGCCACGCGTGCCCAGGTCGACGACCTGGCGGCGGAGGTCCGAGCGCTGCGAGAGGCCCTGAGCGCGGCGGGGGCGCTTCCGCCCACGCCCGTGGACCCACGGGACGACAAACCTCCGGCCGTCTGAGCCACGACGACGTCGCCGGCTACAGCTTCGTGACGGGCGAGAACCGCAGCAGTAGGCGCTTGGTGCCGTCGGCGCCGAAGTCGATCTTGGCGACGGCGTTGCGCCCGGAGCCCTCGAGCGCCACGACGGTGCCGAGGCCGTACGCGTCGTGAGTGACCTTGTCCCCGACGCTGAGCGACGGGATGCTCGCGTCGTCCCGCGGCGTGGCCGACCCGAACGACGGCGCCGGCTCCTCCCGGGTGCCGATGCGGCCGCCGCGTGAGGACGACCGGAAGCCGCCGGAGTCCTGCGACGACGACTCGCGTCGCGTCTGACGGGACGCGCCCCACCCTCCGGACGAGCCGTAGCCCCCCGACCCGTACAACGACCCGCCGGCGCGCAGCGTCTGCATCGACGACTCGGCGCGCCTCCAGTCGACGAGGTCGTCGGGGATCTCGTCGAGGAACCGGGACGGCGGGAACTCGTTGGCCATCCCCCACGCGGACCGCACCGCGGACCGCGACATGTAGAGCCGTTCGCGCGCCCGGGTGATCCCGACGTAGGCGAGCCGCCGCTCCTCGGCGAGCTCGGCGTCGTCGTGCAGGGAGCGCATGTGGGGGAAGGTGCCGTCCTCGAGGCCGGTGAGGAAGACGACCGGGAACTCGAGGCCCTTGGCGGTGTGGAGCGTCATGAGGGTGATGACGCCGGGGTCGCGCGTGCCGTCGTCGGCGCCGTCGCCCGCGGGGATCTGGTCGGAGTCGGCCACGAGGGAGACGCGCTCGAGGAAGTCGGCGAGCGTGCCGTCGGGCTCGTCCTGCTCGAACTCGACCGCGACGGCGTGGAGCTCGGCGAGGTTCTCGACGCGGCTGGCGTCCTGCGGGTCCTCGCTCGCGCGGAGCTCGGCGAGCAGCCCGGACTGGTCGAGGACCGCCCCGAGGACCTCGGCCGGCCCGACGCCGGTGGCGGCGAGCTCGCGCAGCCCGGCCATGAGGTCGCGGAAGCCCTCGAGGGGACGCAGGGTCCGCGTCGTCATGGCAGGGATCTCGTCGAGGCGGCCGAGGGCGGCGCCGAACGAGATGCGCTCGCGCTCCGCGAACGCCGCCACGAGGGCCTCGGACCGTTCGCCGATGCCGCGCTTGGGCACGCCGAGGACGCGACGGAGGTTGACGTCGTCGTCGACGTTGTCGACGGCCCGCAGGTAGGCGATGGCGTCCTTGATCTCGCGGCGCTCGTAGAACCGGGTGCCGCCGACGACCTTGTACGGGAGGCCGACGCGGATCAGCACCTCCTCGAGCGCACGGGACTGAGCGTTGGTCCGGTAGAACACGGCGACGTCGCCGGGCCGGACGCCGTCGCTGTCCCCGAGGCGGTCGATCTCCTCCGCGACGAAGCGCGCCTCCTCGTGCTCGTTGTCGGCGACGTAGCCGATGATCTTGGTCCCGGCGCCGGAGTCCGTCCACAGCCGCTTGGGCTTGCGGTCGGGGTTGCGCGCGATGACGGCGTTCGCGGCCGACAGGATCGTCTGGGTGGACCGGTAGTTCTGCTCGAGCAGGATGGTCCGGGCGTTCGGGTAGTCGGCCTCGAACTCGAGGATGTTGCGGATCGTGGCGCCGCGGAACGCGTAGATGGACTGGTCGGCGTCGCCGACGACGGTGAGCTCGGCGGGCGGGACGGGTGCGGCGTGATGCTGCTCGCGGTCGTCGCCCTCGACCGCCTCGGTCTCCTCGGCGCCCACGCCCGCGAGCTCGCGCACCAGCACGTACTGCGCGTGGTTGGTGTCCTGGTACTCGTCGACCAGGATGTGCCGGAACCGGCGGCGGTAGTGCTCGGCGACCGCGGGGAACGCCTGCAGCAGGTTGACCGTCGTCATGATGAGGTCGTCGAAGTCGAGCGCGTGCGCCTGCTGGAGGCGCTGCTGGTAGCGCACGTACACGTCGGCGAGGACGCCGTCGAACGCGTTGGCGCTGTCGCTGCTCGCGCCCGACGTCGTCCGGTAGGTCTCGGGGTCGACGAGCTCGTTCTTGAGGTCGGAGATCTTGTTGGCGAGCGAGCGCGGCGGGTACTTCTTGACGTCGAGGTCGAGCTCACGGCACACGAGCGTGACGAGGCGCTGGCTGTCGGCGGCGTCGTAGATGGAGAACGTCGACTTGAGCCCGAGCTGGTCGTGCTCGGCCCGCAGGATCCGCACGCACGCCGAGTGGAACGTCGAGACCCACATGCGCCGGGCCACCGGCCCGACGAGCGCCGCGACACGCTCGCGCATCTCGGCGGCGGCCTTGTTGGTGAACGTGATCGCGAGGACCTCGCCGGGCGTCGCGCGGCCCGTCGCCAGCGCATAGGCGATGCGGTGCGTGAGCACGCGCGTCTTGCCCGACCCGGCTCCCGCGACGATGAGCAGCTGCCCGCCCTCGTGCACGACGGCCTCGCGCTGCTGCGGGTTGAGCCCCTCGAGCAGG
>Ga0164243_10005201_pt1 | contig 19951 bp, 16 predicted proteins | sample OricompcompostOP_FD_108781 | JGI IMG/M metagenome (GOLD analysis project Ga0164243, IMG submission 108781) | Organic Plus compost microbial communities from Emeryville, California, USA - Original compost - Organic plus compost (OP) | ecosystem: Engineered > Solid waste > Mixed feedstock >... | reverse complement strand
GCCCTGGTCCGTCGCCTGGACCAGGTGCTCGATCCGCCGCCCCTCGGGACGGCGGTAGATGAAGGGCATGACGTGCTCGCGGTCATAGGGCTCCGACGCGCGCGCGGCGGCGTCCTGCAGCACTGCGGCGGTGGCCACCTCGACGTCCAGGCCCTTGGGGAAGGTGCGCCGCAGGGCGTTGGAGGTGTAGTCCGCGCCTGTGGCGAGGTGGCGCGCCACGGCGGCGTCGATCACCTCCGGATCGGCCAGGGGACAGTCGGCGGTGAGCCTGACCACGTGGTCGGCCGGCCCGAACGCCTCGAGCGCGCCGGCGAACCGGCCCAGGACGTCGTCCAGCGGGCCGCGGAACACCGGGACCCCGGCGTCGTTCAGCACGTCCGCCAGCACGTCGTCGGAGCGGTCCTCGCTGGTGGCCACGACCAGCCGGCCGATGCGCCCGGCCCGGCGCACGCGCTCGATCTGGCGCAGCACCATGGGGGCGCCCGCCAGCGGCCGCAGGACCTTGCCCGGCAGCCGCGTGGAGGACATCCGCGCCTGCAGGATGGTGAGGACCCGAGGCGGCTCGCCCTGGAGGCTCATCCGCGGGGGCTCAGGCCCATTCGATCTTGAGGATTTCGTACGCCTTCACGCCGCCGGGGGTGTTCACCTCGACCACGTCGCCGACTTCCTTGCCGATCATCGCCCGCGACAGGGGGGAGCTGAGGGAGATCCGGCCCGCCTTCACGTCGGCTTCGTGCTCCCCGACGATCTGGTAGCGGCCTTCCTCCTCGGTGTCCTCGTCCACCACCGTGACCGTGGCGCCGAACTTCACCTGGTCGCCGGACAGCTTGGACACGTCGATGACCTGGGCGCGCGCGAGCCGGTCCTCGATCTCCGCGATTCGCCCCTCGATCCAGCCCTGCCGGTCCTTGGCCGCATGGTATTCGGCGTTCTCGGACAGGTCCCCGTGGCTGCGCGCCTCGGCGATGGCCGCGATCACGGCGGGGCGCTCGACCGACTTCAAACGCTTCAATTCTTCGTCGAGAGCCTTGTAGCCCTCGGCGGTCATCGGCACTTTTTCCATTGCGGAGATTTAGCTCGAATTCGCCCTTGGGAGAGGATCGCCGGCCGCGGGCGTAGACGTCCGGGGACGAAGAGGATAGAGGCGCAATTTCCGCAGTTCAAGGCCCGCGCGCCGGCGGCCGCGCGGCGCCGCCCCGCCGGGCGGCGCTCCAGGCGGCGAAGCCGGCGGCCAGGACCAGGGCCAGCGCCGCCGCTGCGGCGGCCACGGCCGCGCCCGCCGCATACAGGACGCCGGCGAGGGCGGCGAAGCCCAGGGCGCCGGACAGGGCCAGGACCAGGCTGCGGGTCACGGGAGCTGCACCTCCTTGCGGACCCGCACAACGCCTGGGGCGGCGGCCGGTTCGCTGGCCCTGGAAGCGGCCGCTCAGTAGGTCGGGCCGCTCGCGGTGACGAAGCCGATGATCATCACCACGCCGATCGCCGCGATCAGCCCGATGGCGACCAGCTCGATCGACTGCTCCACCTTGATCAGCCGACGCCTGTTCTCGTGCTTGGCTGCGGTCATGACGCAAACCTTTTCCTGTTCGTCCGGACTGCCGGACCCACTCGCCGCCTGGCGGGGCGACCGTGGGGCGTCGGGGCCGAAGGCGAGGAAGGAAGGGGCGGCCGACCCGGCGCCGAACAGAGGCCCGCCGAAGCTGGGCTCTAGTCGAGATGATCGCCGATTTCTTGAGCGAGTCAATATTTGCCCGCCGGTCCAGGATCACATTTGCGAGCCCGCGCTATGGCGAGCGTCCGCGGCGTCTGCCGGGCGCGCGAGTGCTTTTCGGGAACTCTGGATGGCGTGCGGGCGGGGGCCGCAAATCACGGCCTCATCGTCGCGCCCTGCGTTTCAATCGGCCGCGCGAGGGCGGATCGTCTTTACGATTGCTTTGTCCCGACCTGTTTCAGTCCCGCCGCAGATCGCCGCGTGTGCGATCAATCGCGCGGTGAGCGCCTGGTGCGCTCTACGCAGGGTTCGTTGACGCCGGACTGCCGCCGGCTTCAGCTTGTCACCGCCTCTGGGGGGAGGAGACATGGCAGGGATTGCGACCGTCACCGCGCTGGTGCTGACCCTGATCTGGGTTTCGCCGGCGGAATCCGCCGTCCATGCGCAGGCGCGCCCGTCGCCTGCAGCCGTCCCGGCGCCCTGACGGAGCGGCGCCGCCGGTCAGGCGTAGCTCTGCAGCGGCCGGACCTCCAGCTCGCCCCGCTTGAGCGCACGGATCGCCTGGGCGGCGGCCAGGGCGCCTGACGCGGTCGTGTAGTACGGGATCTTCATCGTCAGGGCGGTGCGGCGGATCGAGAAGCTGTCCTTCAGCGACCTGAGGCCCTCGGTGGTGTTGAAGACCAGCTGGATCTCGCCGTTCTTCATCCGGTCGACGATGTTGGGGCGGATGTTCTCGTAGACCTTCGCCACGCGCTCGACCTGCACGCCGCGCTCGGTCAGGAAATCGCAGGTGCCGCCGGTCGCGACGATGGTGAAGCCCTCGGCGGCAAGCTGCTTCACCGGGTCCAGGATGAACGGCTTGTCCGCGTCCTTGACCGAGACGAACACCGCGCCGGAGGTCGGCAGGACGGTGCCGCCGCCGAGCTGGCTCTTGGCGAAGGCGCGGGCGAAGGCCTGGGCCGGCTCCTCGCCAGGGCGCACCCAGTCCAGGCCCATCACCTCGCCGGTGGAGCGCATCTCCGGGCCCAGGACCGTGTCCACGCCGGGGAAGCGGGCGAAGGGGAACACCGCCTCCTTCACCGCGATGTGGTCGTAGGGGGCGGTCTCCAGGCGGAAGCCCTTCAGCGGCTGGCCCGCCATCACCTTGGCGGCGATGGAGGCCAGGGGGCGGCCGATGGTCTTGGCCACGAAGGGCACCGTGCGGCTGGCCCGCGGGTTGACCTCCAGCACATAGATCCGCGGATGCTCGCCGTGCGGCTCCTCGATGGCGTACTGCACGTTCATCAGGCCGCGCACGCCCAGGGCCTTGGCCAGCAGCTCGGTCTGGCGCCTCAGCTCGGCGATGGTCTCGGGCTTCAGCGAGAAGGGGGGCAGGGAGCAGGCGGAGTCGCCCGAGTGCACCCCGGCCTCCTCGATGTGCTCCATGATCCCCGCCACGAACACGCTCTCGCCGTCCGCCAGGGCGTCGGCGTCCACCTCGGTGGCGCGCGACAGGTACTGGTCGATCAGGACGGGGGAGTCGCCGGACACCCGCACGGCGTCGCGGATGTAGCGGCCGAGCTGCTCCTCGTCGCGGACGATCTCCATGGCCCGCCCGCCCAGCACGTAGGAGGGGCGGATCACGACCGGGAAGCCGACCTTGCGGGCGCCCTCGAACGCCTCCTCGGGCGTGCGGGCGATGGCGTTGACCGGCTGGGCGATGTCCAGCTTCTGCAACAGCTGCTGGAAGCGCTCGCGGTCCTCGGCCAGGTCGATCGCGTCCGGCGAGGTGCCGAGGATCGGGATCCCGGCGCTCTCCAGGGCGCTGGCCAGCTTCAGGGGCGTCTGGCCGCCGAACTGGACGATCACGCCCAGCAGTTCGCCCGAGCGGCGCTCGACGTCGATCAGCTCCAGCACGTCCTCGGCCGTGAGCGGCTCGAAATAGAGACGGTCGGAGGTGTCGTAGTCGGTCGAGACCGTCTCTGGGTTGCAGTTGACCATGATCGACTCGACGCCGATCTCGTCCATGGCGAAGGCCGCGTGGCAGCAGCAGTAGTCGAACTCGATGCCCTGGCCGATGCGGTTGGGGCCGCCGCCGAGGATGATCGCCTTCCTGCGGCCGGACGGCTCGCTCTCGCACTGCGGCGGCTGGCCCAGCACCCCGGACTCGTAGGTCGAGTACATGTAGGGCGTGCGGGCCTCGAACTCGGCCGCGCAGGTGTCGATGCGCTTGAACACCGGGCGCACGCCCAGCGTCCGGCGCGCGGCGCGGACTTCGGCTTCGGGCCGGCCGGACAGCGCGGCCAGGCGCGCATCGGAGAAGCCCATCGCCTTCAGCCGGCGCATGCCGTGCTCGTCGCCGGGCAGGCCGGCGGCGCGGACCTTCTCCTCGGCCCTTACGAGGGTCTCGATCTGGCGCAGGAACCAGGGCTCGTAGTGGCAGGCCTGGTTCACCTGTTCCACCGTGAGCCCGTGGCGGAAGGCCTGGGCGATGACACGGATGCGGTCGGGCGTGGGCTGGGCCAGGGCCAGGACGATGGCGTCGCGCGCAGCGCCGGGATCGGGATCGTCCGCCCCCGGGATGGCGATCTCGTCGAAGCCGGTCAGGCCGGTCTCCAGCGAGCGCAGGGCCTTCTGGAAGCTTTCCAGGAAGGTGCGGCCGATCGCCATCGCCTCGCCGACGGACTTCATGGACGTCGTGAGGTAGGGCTCCGACCCCGGATACTTTTCAAAGGCGAAGCGCGGGATCTTCGTGACCACGTAGTCGATGGTCGGCTCGAACGAGGCCGGGGTCGCGCCGGTGATGTCGTTGAGCAGCTCGTCCAGGGTGTAGCCCACCGCCAGGCGCGCGGCGACCTTGGCGATCGGGAAGCCCGTGGCCTTGGACGCCAGCGCCGAGGAGCGGCTGACCCTCGGGTTCATCTCGATGACCACCATGCGGCCGTCGCGCGGGTTGACCGCGAACTGCACGTTGGAGCCGCCGGTCTCGACGCCCACCTCGCGCAGCACCGCGATCGCGGCCGAGCGCATGCGCTGGTATTCCTTGTCGGTCAGGGTCAGGGCGGGCGCGACGGTGATGGAGTCGCCGGTGTGGACGCCCATCGGGTCCACGTTCTCGATCGAGCAGACGATGATGCAGTTGTCGGCCCGGTCGCGGACCACCTCCAGCTCGTATTCCTTCCAGCCGAGCACGCTCTCCTCGACCAGCACCTCGTGGGTGGGCGACAGGTCCAGACCCCGCTCGATGATCTCGCGGAACTCCTCGACGTTGTAGGCGATGCCGCCGCCGGTCCCCGCCAGGGTGAAGCTCGGCCGGATGATCGCGGGCAGGCCCACATAGTCCAGCGCCTCGATCGCCTCCTCCAGGGTGTGGGCCAGGCGCGAGCGCGGGCTCTCCAGCCCGATCTTGTCCATGGCGTCCCGGAACAGCTGCCGGTCCTCGGCCTTGTCGATGACGTGCGCCTTGGCCCCGATCATCTCCACGCCGTACTTCTCGAGCACGCCGCTGCGTTCCAGCGTGAGGGCGGTGTTCAGCGCCGTCTGGCCGCCCATGGTGGGCAGGAGCGCGTCCGGGCGCTCCTTGGCGATGATCTTCTCCACCATCGCCGGGGTGATCGGCTCGACGTAGGTCGCGTCCGCCACGTCCGGGTCGGTCATGATGGTGGCGGGGTTCGAATTGACCAGGATGATCCGGTAGCCTTCGGCCCTGAGGGCCTTGCAGGCCTGGACGCCGGAATAGTCGAACTCGCAGGCCTGGCCGATGACGATCGGGCCGGCGCCGATGATGAGGATCGAGGAGATGTCGGTCCGTTTGGGCATGGTCTCTCGCGCGCGCAGGCAAGGCCGCGCGACGGGCGCGCCCCTTACCGACCGAGTTGCAGGTTAAGGGGGTCGTTTAGAGGCGCTTGGCGCCGGCCGCAAGCCCGCTCGGCGGCAACTTTTCCGGCGCCGCGCCAAAGCCGGCCGACCGGCCGGGCGGAGCTTTACCTCCTGGCCGTCATCCCCGATGCTCGGCCGGAACAGCAGGGACCTCCAGGACGTGCGCATTTCCGTCATCGCCCTGGCCGCCGCGGCGGCCGGGCTCGCGCTCGCCGCCGGACCGGCGGCGGCCCACCACTCGTTCGCGGTGTTCTTCGACCAGGAGAAGATCGTCACCGTCGCGGGCACGGTGAAGGACTTCCAGTTCTCCAATCCGCACGGGGTGCTGACCCTGGCGGTCGAGAAGGGCGGCCAGGAGACGACCTGGAAGGCGGAGACCAACGCGCCGGTGATCCTGCGCCGGCTCGGCTGGTCGCCGGACATCCTGAAGCCGGGCGACAAGGTCAAGGTGGAGGGCTGGCCGGCGCGTGACGGCTCCAACTATCTGCGGCTGCGCCGCGCCTTCCGGGCGGACGGCGCCCCCGTCGGCCTGCCGATCGGGGCGGCGGACCAGAAATGAGGCGGGCGATCCTCGGGCTGGCCGCGGCGGCCCTGCTGGCGGCGGCGGCGGCCGCCCAGGCGGCGACGGCGCATCCGGACCTCTCCGGCTACTGGGAGCTCATGCGGGTCATGCCCACGCCCGATCCGGAGCTGATGGCCAAGGTGGCGCCCGGAACCGCCTTCCTGTCCGACACCGGCGCGACGGAGTTCCCGCGCGGCGAGTACGGCGGTCTGAAGCCGACCCCCGAGGCGCTGAAGCGCGCCGAGGCCTGGAAGCCCCAGGACGACATGACCCTCAGCAAGGTCTGCGCCCCGCCCTCGATCGTCTATGCCATGCAGGGTCCGTTCCCGCTCCGGATCGATCAGGGGACGGAGCTGATGGTGATCCGGCTGGAGTACTACGACATGACCCGCGTGGTGTTCCTGGACGGGCGGGGCCACCTGCCGGCGGACGCGCCCGACACCAAGGTCGGCGATTCCGTCGGCCGTTGGCACGGCGACGTCCTGGAGGTGGACACCACCCACCTGGAGCCCTCGACCATCACCAACAACGGCCTGTTCCACTCCGACAAGATGCACGTGATCGAGCGCTTCAGGCTCAGCGCCGACGGCAAGACCCTCTACGCCACCCAGGAGTTCGAGGATCCGGTGAGCCTAGAGAACCGCGGCGTGCGCTTCCTGGCCTGGGAGAAGCGGGAAGGGCGGTACATCTATCCCTACGACTGCGACCCCAGCTACGCGCTGAACTATCAGGGCAAGACGACGCCATGACCGGACGCGCCGTGCTGATCGCCCTCGCGGCCGCCAGCCTCGCGGGCGCCGCCCAGGCCGAAGGAGACCGCATCGCCGCGCCCGGCGACTCCGCCGCCCTGACCGCGACCAGTTCGGGCCAGCCGATCGTGGCGCCCTCCGGCCCGCTGCAGGTGACCGCCTCGATCGTCGAGATCGGGGCCGGACGGTCCACCCCCGAGCACCGGCATCCGTTTCCGCGCCTGGGCTATGTGCTGTCCGGGCGCCTGGAGGTGGTGAACCTGGAGACCGGCCGGTCCAAGGTGCTGGAGACAGGCCAGTTCACCGCCGACCCGATCGGCCAGTGGCACCTCGGCCGGGCGCTGGGCGGCAAGCCGGTGCGGCTGCTGGTGATCGACGAGACGCCGCCCGGGCAGAGCAACAGCATCCCACGGACAGGGCGCTGACCCGTCGGACGGGTGCACAAAAACTAGGCAGAAATCCTCTCTGCTTGAATCTTGATCAATCGCCGCGGCGCAGCTAGGCAGAGTCCGCTCGGCCGCGCCCAGGGCGCGGTCCGCTTCGGGGGGACCGACATGGCGCTGCCGCACAGACCGACCCGCGTCCTGGCGGGCGCCGCCGGGCTCATCTGCCTGCCCGGACTGGCCTTCGCCCAGACGGCGGGGACCGACACCGGATCCACCGCCTGGGTGCTGACCGCCACGGCCCTGGTGCTGTTCATGACCCTGCCGGGCCTGGCGCTTTTCTATGCAGGCCTGGTGCGGGTGAAGAACGTGCTGTCGGTGATGATGCACTGCGTGGCCATCGCCTGCCTGATCTCCGTGCTGTGGCTGGCGGTGGGCTATTCGCTCGCCTTCGGCGGGACCGGGCCGCTGGTGGGCGGACTCGGCAAGGCCTTCCTCGCGGGCGTCGGCCGCGGGTCGGTGTCGGGCGTCATCCCCGAGGACGTCTTCTTCATGTTCCAGGCGACCTTCGCGGTGATCACGCCGGCGCTGATCGTCGGGGCCTATGTGGAGCGCGTCCGCTTCGGGGCGGTGCTGCTGTTCTCCGGCCTGTGGCTGCTCCTGGTCTATGCGCCGGTGGCGCACTGGGTGTGGGGCGGCGGCTGGCTGGCCCAGCGGCACGTCATGGACTTCGCCGGGGGACTGGTGGTGCACGCCACCGCCGGAGTCTCGGCCCTGGCGGCGGCGCTGATGATCGGGCCGCGCGACGGCTTCCCGCGCGAGCTGCACCCGCCGCACAATCCCGGCATGACCATGATCGGCGCGGGCATGCTGTGGGTCGGCTGGTACGGCTTCAACGGCGGCAGCGCCCTGGCCGCGGACGGCAACGCCGGCATGGCCCTGCTGGTCACCCACGTCTCCGCCTCCAGCGCGGGCCTGGTCTGGGCCCTGCTCGAGCGGGTCCGCTTCGGACGTTCCAGCATGATCGGCATGGTCACGGGCGTGGTGGCCGGACTGGCGACCGTGACGCCGGCGTCCGGCTTCGTCGGACCGGTCGGGGGCCTGGTCCTGGGGGCGTGCGGCAGCTTCGTCTGCTTCTGGGCCGTGGACCTGGTGAAGCACCGGCTGAAGGTCGACGATTCGCTGGACGTCTTCGCCGTGCACGGCGTGGGCGGCATCCTGGGGACCCTGCTGGTCGCGGTCCTCGCCGCGCCGGCTCTCGGCGGCGCCGGCTATGCGCCAGGGGTCGGCATGGGCGGGCAGGCGCTCACCCAGGTCGTGGGCGTCGTGGCGACCATGGCCTGGTCCGCCGCGGCGAGCGCGGGCGTCCTGCTGCTGGTGAAACGGACGCTGGGCCTTCGCGCGACCGAACAGGCGATCGAGGAAGGCCTGGACCTGACCGACCACGGCGAGCGCGCGTTCACGGCCTGACGGCTGCTCCGGCCCCGCGTCGCGCCCGCCGCGGCTCCTGACCGTAACGGGCCGTTAGCCCTGTCCGACAATCAATGGGCGACTCGCCGCAACTTCCGCGGTGGGCGAGGGGGCTCTGAGATGATCCGACGGGAACTGCTGTCCACCACGGTGGCGGCGGGGCTGGGCGGCCTGGCGCTGCTGGGCGCCAGCGCCGCCGCGGCGCAATCGGACGCGGCGGACGCGAAGCCGGCCACGCCGGTGGAGGAGCTGGTGATCACCGGCTCGCGCATCCGCCACACCGAGTTCACCAGTCCGTCCCCGGTTCAGATCGTCTCGGTCGATCAGGCCAGGCAGAAGGGCCTGACGGGGGCCGCCAGCATCCTGCAGCACAGCACCGTCGCAGCCGGCTCGGTGCAGATCAACAACCAGCTGAGCCAGTTCGTCGTGGACGGGGGCATCGGCATCGAATCGGTTTCGCTGCGGGGCCTCGGGAGCCAGCGCACCCTGGTGCTGCTGAACGGCCGCAGGGTCAGCCCGGCGGGCGTGGGCGGCACGGTGGGATCGGCCGACCTGCAGGTGATCCCGCAGGCGATGGTCGACCGGTACGAGATCCTGAAGGACGGCGCGTCCTCGATCTACGGCTCCGACGCGGTCGGGGGCGTCGTCAACATCATCACCCGGGACCGCTACGACGGCCTCACCTTGGAGGCCAATGCGGACGTCGCCCAGAGGGGCGCCGGGACGCAGTACGACATCGCGCTGACCTGGGGACGCGTGCGCGACAACTACCACCTGCTCGGGGGCCTGGAGTACGTCACCCGCTCGCCCATCCGGGAAGGCGACCTGCCCGGGGGCGATTGCCCGCACGAGCTGCAGCACGCGCCGGGCCAGCCCGGCTATGGCTACGGCCGGGTGAACCCCGACGGCTCGCCCTACTGCGACTTCATCCAGACGGACTTCGTCACCACCTTCCTGAACCCGGGCACCTGGGTCTTCGACTCCAGCGCCGGGGCCGCCTTCCCCTTCGCGCCCTTCGTCCAGGATGCGTACCCGGACGTTCCCCGGCGGACGAACATCGCGACCGACCCGCGCGAGAGGGGCATGGACGCGCTCGCCGGCGCCAACCTGGCCACCGCCAACCTGATGGGCGGCTTCGACCTGTCGCCGAGGACCGAGCTCTACTTCGAGGCCCTGGCCTCCTACCGGAGTAACGACATCAACGTCGGGACGCCGGCGCTCTTCCCGGCCAGCGAGGACGAGATCGTCTCCGTCTCGCTCAACCCGTTCAATCCGTTCAGCGACTATGTGCAGCCCGTCATGACCCTGCCGGTGCAGCGCGCCATGGCGGACGTGGGCGCCGGCCGCGGGGTGATCGGGCTCCGGGGCGACCTGCCCTTCGTCAGGCCGGGATGGAAGTTCGACACCTACGTCACCTATTCGGTGTCGCACGGCCAGTACATGACCGATCCGGTGATCGCGAGCCGCGTCGCCAATGCGCTGGACGTCGTGCCGGTCCCGGACGGCTATGCGGCTGCGCCGACGCGCCGCAATCCGGTGGACGGGCTGAACTACACCTGCCGGGTGAACCTCGGCTCGCCCGCCGAGAGGTGCGTGCCCATCAACTGGTTCGAGGGCTCGCGGGCGCTCGCGGGGGACCCTGTGCTGTCCTACATCCGCGTCCCGGACCGCGGTCACACCAACTACAGGGAGATCGTCTACAACGCCTCCGCCAACGGCCCTGTCGCCGAGCTGCCGGCGGGGGCCCTGCAGGCGGCCGTCGGCATGGAGTTCCGCTACGACAAGCTGCGCGACGTCCCCGGCCCGCTGGCCCGGGCGCGCGACTACTACGGCCAGTCGACCGCCGGGATCACCGAGGGCGACGACACCACCTGGGCCGGCTTCGCCGAGGTGGACGCGCCGCTGCTCAGGGGCCTGCCCCTGGTCGAGAGCCTGACCGCGAACGTCTCGGCCCGCTACACCGACCAGCGCATCGCGGGATCGGACTGGACCTACAAGCTCGGCGGCGAATGGCAGCTGATCCCCGAGCTCAGGATCCGCGGGACCTACGGCACCTCGTTCCGGGGGCCGGCGCTGTTCGAGAACTATCTCGCCGCCCAGACCTCCTTCACCGGGGCGCGCGACCCGTGCCAGACCTACGGCGCCGACCTGGATCCCGCCTCGACCCGCTACAAGAACTGCGCCGCCGAGGGCCTGCCCCCGAACTTCCCGGGCTATCCCAGCACGCCCGAGGTGCTGACCCAGGGCGCCCAGGGCCGGCTGCGTCCGGAGACCTCCAGGAACCTGACGGTCGGGGTGCAGTGGCAGCCCGCCTGGGCGGAGCTGCAGGTCGGGGTGGACTATTTCCACATCGAGGTGAACGACGAGATCGCCACCCTCGGGGCGGGCAACCTCCTGAGCCTCTGCTACGACAGTCCGCAGTTCCGCAACGGCTCGCCCTACTGTCAGCTGATCGCGCCCCGGGACGCCAACGGCGGCATCGCCAGCATCGACGATTCCTACCTCAACATCGCCAGCCAGATCACCGCGGGCTTCGACGTCACCCTGAACTACAGGCGCCAGTTCAGGGCCGGCGAGCTCAGCTTCGAAGGCCAGGCGACCTACACCACCACCGACAGCTCCGAGCTGATCCCCGGCACGGGGCAGACCAGCTACAACGGGACGTTCGGCGACCCGCGGCTGGTGTTCAACACCGGCACGCGCTTCCGCCACAAGCAGTGGACCTTCCTCTGGAGCACCACCTTCCTCAGCAAGCAGCAGCAGTACGGGCTGACAGGCGAGACCGAGGGCGGGCGCTACAAGCTCCACCAGGAGTCCCAGCTCTACCACACCGTCTCCGTCACCTATGAAGGCGACCGTTGGAAGGGCACGGTCGGGATCCGCAACCTGCTCGACGACTATCCGCCGTTCATCAGCAGCAATCCCTATCCGGCCTACGCGCCGCGGATCGCCCTCTACGGCGCCGGGACGGGCAACCTGGAGTTGTTCGGGCGGACCTTCTTCGTCAATCTCAGGAAGGAGTTCTGACGCGCCGCGGCCGGAGCGAGGGTGATCGCGTGAGGACGCGGTTGGCGAGGGCGCTGTACCTGCCCCTGGCGCTGTTCGTCGGGACGCCGGTCTGGGCCGTGGCCGCGACGCCACCGTCCGCCCACGACTTCGCCCGCACGCCGGCGATCTCGAACGTCTCGGTCTCCCCTGACGGCAGACACGTCGCGGCCCTGACCGCGCCGGATGGGGACAAACCGATCCTCACCGTCTGGCGCACCGACGCCCTGACGGCGAAGCCGGTGCTGGTCGGCAGCATTCGGATGCGGTTCCTGGACGTGCGCTTCCTCAAGAACGACCGCCTGATCGTATCGGCCGTGCAGCCCCTGACCGTCGGTCACGTCCGTGGGCACGTGATCAAGAGCTATGTCACCGACCTGGAGGGCGGCTTCTTCCGGCCGCTCCTGCCCGAGAGCCGCGCCGGCCAGTCCTCCGGCGAGCGCTCCGTGGACCGCCTGCGGGACGCCGAGCTGATTTCCCGCCTGCCCCAGGACCCCGACGACGTCATGGTCGTGGACCAGCGGCTGGAGGGGGAGGGGGACGTCTACCGCGTCAATGTCCACACCGGCGCGGCCGAGCGCGTCGAACGGGGCTCAGAGCGCTTCTTCGACCCGCGCGCGGATCTCAAGGGCGAGGTCCGCGCCAGGACCGAGCTGAACTACGACGGGGGCAAGGTCTATCTGGCCCTCTGGCTGAAGGACCCGGACACCGGCAGGTGGGAGGAGCACTTCCGCTCCTACGCCAGGGACCGGGTGATCACCGAATTCGCCGGCTTCAGCCGTGATCCCCACATCGTCTTCGTCCGCACCGTCGCGCCGGGGTCCGACAAACAGGCGGTCTACGAATACGACATCCGCCAGCGCCGCCTGCTCGAGCCCCTGTTTGCTCACAGGCTGTTCGATGCGGCGGACGTCATCGCCTCCACCGACAGGGCCGACGCCGGCCGCCCGCTGGGCTTCACCTACGAGGCGGAGACCCGCAGGCAGTACTGGGCCGACGACCAGCTCGCCGCGACGGCTGCGGGCGTGAGCCGGGCCCTGGGCGATCCTGAGGCCGCCGTCGACTGGACCGACCCGGGCGGCGCCGGGCAGGCCCGGATCCAGGTCGCCGCCGACGCGACGGCCACCCTCGCAAGCTGGTCCGACGACCGATCGGTGATCGTCGTCCTGCGACAGGGGCCCAAGGCCCCTGGGGACTACTACCTCCTGACGGGCGGCTCGAAGCTGACCCTGCTCGGCCAGGCGCGGCCGTGGATCGAGGCCGCGGCGCTCGGCGACACCCGCCTGGTGGAATATCCGGCCCGCGACGGACTGATGATCCCCGCCTTCCTCACCACGCCGCCGAAGGACGTCTATGGGCCCGGGCCCTATCCGACCCTGGTCGAGCCCCACGGAGGGCCCTGGGCCCGCGACGGGCTGGACTGGGACGCGCCCGGCTGGGTGCAGTATTTCGCCTCGCGCGGCTACGCCGTGCTGCAGCCCCAGTTCCGCGGCACCGAGGGCTGGGGCCAGAGGCTCTGGCGCGCCGGCGACGGCGAATGGGGCCAGAAGATGCAGGACGACAAGGACGACGGCGTCAGGTGGCTCGTCGGCCGGAGGATCGCCGATCCCCGGCGCGTCGCGATGTTCGGCTATTCCTACGGCGGCTATGCCGCCCTGGCGGCCGCGATCCGGCCGGACGGTCTCTACCAGTGCGCCATCTCGGGGGCGGGCGACCTGTCCAAGATCGAGCGGGCCACGTTCGACAACCGCTTCCAGCGCGAGTTCCAGCACCCCACGATAAAGGGGCTGGATGTCCTGGCCCAAGCGAAGGAGGCGCAGATCCCGGTGTTCCTCTACCACGGCGACCGGGACCAGACCGTCGACGTGGAGGAGTCCAGGACGTTCGCCGCCGCCCTGAAGAGCGCCGGCAAGCCCTACAGGCTGACGATCATCCCCGACATGGGACACCCGTTCGCCTTCATGACCCCGGCCATGGTCGAGCAGCAGCTCGTGGAGGTCGACCGCTTCCTGAAGACCGGCTGCAAGTCCGGGGGCCTGTAGGCGCCGCCGCTACCTGGCCTTCTGCATCAGGCCGGCGAAGCGCTCGAACAGGTAGAGGGAATCCGTGGGGCCGGGCGAGGCTTCCGGGTGGTGCTGCACCGAGAACACCGGCCTGTCCCTGAGCGCCAGGCCTGCGTTGGTGCCGTCGAACAGCGAGACGTGGGTCTCCTGCACCGGCTCGGGCAGGCTGTCGCGGTCCACGGTGAAGCCGTGGTTCATCGACACGATCTCCACCTTGCCGGTGGTGAGGTCCTTCACCGGATGGTTCGCGCCGTGGTGCCCCTGGTCCATCTTCGCCGTCCGGGCGCCGAGCGCCAGGGCGAGCATCTGGTGGCCGAGGCAGATGCCGAACACCGGCTTGCCGGAGTCCACCAGCTTGCGGATCTCGGGCACGGCGTACTCGCCCGTCGCGGCCGGATCGCCCGGTCCGTTGGACAGCAGCACCCCGTCCGGATTGCGCTCCAGGATGTCCTCGGCCTTGGTGCCGGCCGGCACAACGGTCACCCGGGCGCCGATCGAGGTCAGGGCGCGCAGGATGTTGCGCTTCACGCCGAAGTCCATGACCACGACCTCGAAGCGCGGCTCGGCCGCCGGCTTGCCGTAGCCCTCCGGCCACTCCCACAGGCCTTCCTCGAACACGAACGGCTGCAGGCAGGAGGCGTCCTTGGCCAGGTCCAGGCCGACCAGGCCGGTCCAGGCGCGCGCCTTGGCGACCAGGGCCTCGAGGTCGAACCGGCCGTCCGGCGAATGGGCGATCACCGCGTGCGGCATGCCCTTCTCGCGGATCCGGCGGGTGAGGGCGCGGGTGTCGACCCCGGCGAGGGCCACCACGCCCCGGCGCTTCAGCCAGCCGTCGAGGTCGCCGTAGGGCTGTTCGGCGCGCCAGTTGGCCGGGTCGGTGGGGACGTCGCGGAAGATGGCGCCTCGGGCGGCGGTCTCGGAGCCGGCGCCGAACTGCTCGATATCCTCGACGTTGACCCCGACGTTGCCGATGTGGGGGAAGGTGAAGGCGACGATCTGGGCCATGTAGGAGGGGTCCGTCAGGATCTCCTGGTAGCCGGTCATGGCCGTGTTGAAGCAGACCTCGCCGACGGCGTCGCCGACGGCGCCGACGCCCAGGCCCTGGAAGATGGTCCCGTCCGCGAGCGCGAGGACTCCGGTGGCGCCGGGCATCAGTTGATCGGCCATGGGCGCCTCCTTCGGACCTGCGGACAAACGGCCCGCCAGTTAGGGACCGCGCGCGGAGTCGTCAACGTGAGGCGCGGCTTTTTCCGAGCCGGACGATCAAGTTTTGTGTCCTGCGGCGCGCCGGGCTAGGCAATCGCATGCTCGAGCTCCGCCCCGCCCGCCCCGAGGACGCCTCCCTGATCCTGGCCCTGGTGCGCGAGCTCGCCGAGTACGAGCGCCTGTCGCACGAGGCGGCGGCCACGGAGGCCGAGCTGGCAGAGGCCCTGTTCGGCCCGGCCCCGAAGGTGTTCTGCGACATCGCCGAATGGGATGGCGCCGCGGCCGGCTTCGCCCTGTGGTTCTACAACTTCTCGACCTTCCGCGGCCGGCACGGGATCTATCTGGAGGACCTCTACGTCCGCCCCGAGCTGCGCGGGCGGGGGATCGGCAAGGCCCTGATCGCGAACCTGGCGCGCCGCTGCGTGGACCAGGGCCTGGCGCGGCTGGAATGGGCGGTGCTGGACTGGAACGCCCCCTCGATCGCCTTCTACCGGTCCCTGGGGGCCCGGGCCATGGACGAGTGGACGGTCCACCGGCTGACCGGCGAGTCGCTGGAGGCGCTGGCCGCCGCCGCCGGCTGAGCGCGTCACAAACGCCGCGCCCGCCTCGTCTGGTCCGTGCACGAGAGGAGCCAGGACCATGCACGGCTGCATCGTCGGGCCCAGGATGGAGACGGCATGATGGACCGCACCGCCGAGTTCCAGGAGGCGCGCCCGCGGCTGCAGCGGCTCGCCTACCGCATGCTGGGGTCGGTCGCCGAGGCCGAGGACGTGGTGCAGGACGCCTGGATGAGGTGGAGCCGCGCGCCCGACGACGTCCGCGCCCCCGCCGCCTGGCTGCTGCAGGCCACCGCGCGGCTGGCGCTGGACCGGCTGAAGTCCGCCCGGGCCAGGCGCGAGACCTATGTCGGGCCGTGGCTTCCCGAGCCCCTGATCGAGCCGTTCACGGTGGACCCGGTCGAGCGGGCCGAGGACGTGTCGGTGGCCTTCCTGCTGGCGCTGGAGCGGCTCTCGCCCCTGGAGCGGGCGGTGTTCCTGCTGCACGAGGTGTTCGACCAGGACTATGCCGAGGTCGCCGCCGCGCTCGGCCGCAGCGAGGCCGCGTGCCGCCAGCTCGCCGCCCGCGCGCGCGACCACCTGAGGGATGCGCGGCCGCGCTTCACCGTGCCCCAGGAGCAGGCCTCGCGCCTGGTGACCGCCTTCATGCGCGCAGTCAGGTCTGACGATCCCCAGGCCCTGGCCTCCATGCTGGCGGAGGACGCGGTGCTCGTCTCCGACGGGGGCGGCAAGCGCCCGGCGGCCCTGCGGCCGCTGGTCGGCCGCGAGGACGTGCTCAAGCTGCTGGCCGGGGTGGCGCACCGGTGGGCCCTGCCGCCGCCCGAGGAGCTGCGCCTGGCCTGGATCAACGGCCTTCCCGGGGCGGTGTTCGACACCTCCGACGGCGTGCAGACCATCGCCTTCGAGCCGGACGAGACGGGGCGGTTGGCCGCCATCTACATCGTCCGAAACCCCGACAAGCTCGCCCACCTGCCGGCGGCGGCCGGAGCGTAGAGCGCGTCAGGGGTTGCGGGCCGAGACGATCCAGACCGCGCCGGGCAGCTTCACGATCCCGTCCGCCGCGTGCCGGGACAGCTCCTGGCGAAGGGCGTCCTCGACCTTGCGCTTGAGCTCGTCGGGCGCCTCCATGCGCCGGAGCGCTCCGCCCAGCGGGCCCATGCGCAGGGCCTGGGCCACGGCCTCCTCGACCGGGTCGGAGCCGACCAGGCGGTCCAGCGGCTCGATGGCGAGGTCGGCGAAGCCGGCCTCCTGCAGGATGCGGCTCAGCCGGTCTCGGTCGGCGAAGGCCATGGGGCCCGGCGCGTGCGGGTCGGGCGCCGGCATCGGCGGCAGCAGGTGCGCCGCCGCCCGGATGGGCGTGGACATCCACGCGTTCTCCTCCGGTCCGCGCCAGCAGCAGAACGCCAGCCGGCCGCCCGGCCGCAGCGCGCGGCGGATGTTGGCGAAGGCCGCGACGGGGTCCTCGAAGAACATCACCCCGAAACGCGAGAACGCCGCGTCGAAAGCCGAGGGCGGGAAGGGATGGACCTGGGCGTCGCCCAGTTCGAAGCGGAGGTTGCCGAAGGCCCGGCCGGCCTCGCGCGCCACCTCGAGCAGCATGGCGGAGACGTCGACCGCCAGCACCTCTCCACCGGTCACGATGCGCGCCAGGTCCACCGAGCACTCGCCGCAGCCGCAGCCGATCTCCAGCACGCGGTCGGAGGGCCCGAGCGCCGCCTTGGCCATGGCGGCCTCGCCGAACGGGCGGATGTCCCGGTCCAGGCGCTCATGCAGCTGGGCCCAGGTCCGGCCGACCTGATTGTTCCAGTTGTCGATCTCGGCCGCGTTCGGCGCGGCGGCGACGTCGGTCATGGGCGCGTTCCTTCCTTGCGGCAGGCACCATCCCTCCGATCGGGCTCGTGGGAAAGCCGCCCGTGGGACGGCCGCCTCAGGCGGCGCGCGCGAGACGGTCGCGCCTGGCGTCGACCAGCTCCTCGTAGGCCGCGATGACGCCGTCCAGGCAGGCCTCCCAGCCGAAGGCGGCGCTGGCCTGGAGCCCGGCGGCCCCGAGCGCCGCCCGCCGTCCGGGGGACCGCGCCAGCGCCTCCAGCGCCGCGGCGAAGGCGGGGATGTCGCCCGCGGGGGCGAGCAGGCCGGAGACGCCGGGCGCGACCAGGCAGCGGCTGTTGGGCAGGTCGGCGCAGACCACCGGCAGCCCGGACGCCATGGCTTCCAGGGTGACGTTGCCGAACGTCTCGGTGGCGCTGGGATTGAACAGCAGGTCCGCGCTCGCCGCCGCCGTCGCCAGCGCCTCGCCCGTCAATTGGCCGGTGAACACAGCGCCGGGCAGCTGCTCCTCCAGCCAGGGGCGGGCGGGCCCGTCGCCCACCACCAGCACCCGGACCGGGGCGGCGGCGGCCGCGAGCCGGACCGCGCCGGCGAAGGCGGCCAGGCCCTTCTCCATCACCAGTCGTCCGAGATAGAGCACGACCGCGTCGTGCTCGCCGAAGCCGTGCGCGCGCCGCCACACGGCGCTGCGGCGGCCCGGGTTGAACAGGCCGCGATCGACGCCGCGGCCCCAGACCCGCACCGCCCCGGGCTCGGCGTCCGCCGACATCTCGCGCGCCAGCGCCGGGGTCGGGGCCAGGATGCGGTCGCAGCCCAGGTAGAAGCGCCGGACCGTCCGCTCGACGACCGGCGCGAGCCAGCCCACGCCGTAGTAGTCCAGGTAGGTCTCGAATCGGGTGTGGACGCTGCCGACCGTGGGGACCCCGAGCAGGCGGGCCAGCCGCTGGGCCTGGAATCCCAGGGGGTCGGGGGTGGAGAGGTGGATGACCTCGGGGTCGAAGTCGATCAGGTCCCGGCGCGCCGCGGGCGTCATTCCGAGCGCCAGGCGGTAGTCCGAGCGGCCGGGCAGGGGCAGGGAGGGGATGGAGACCAGCTCGCCGGCCGGCTCGAAGGCCGCGACGGGCGCGGTCGGCGAATAGACCCGCACCTGCGCGCCCCGTTCGATCAGACGGCGCGCCAGCCGGTTCAGCGTCAGGTTCGCGCCGTCGCGGGTGTAGTTGTAGTTGCCCGTGAACAGGGCCAGTCGCTTGACGGACACGGTCTGAGGATCCCCTCTGCTGCGCGGCCTTTTGGTGGACAACGCCCGTGACCGCCTGATGACGCCGCGGTGAAGGTTCGACCCCGGCCCGCGACCCCGGCGTGGCTTGACTCCGTCCCGTGCGCGCCCCCAATCACGGGGACCAAGGGGGGCTCACATCCGCGGCATGGCCGGACGCTTCGACGAACGCCTCCTGGACGAGATCAAGTCGCGCCTGCGTCTTTCCGACGTGATCGGCCGTACGGTCAAGCTGCGCCGCCAGGGCCGCGAGTACGTCGGCCTGTCGCCCTTCGGCAAGGAGAAGACCCCGTCCTTCTTCGTGAACGACGACAAGGGCTTCTTCCACGACTTCTCCTCCGGCAAGCACGGCGACCTGATCAGCTTCCTGCAGGAGACCGAGCGGCTGTCCTTCCCCGAGGCGGTCGAGCGGCTGGCGGCCGAGGCGGGGGTGCCCTTGCCTGCGCTCGACCCGCGCGGCGCCGAGGAGGAGAAGAAGCGCCAGGGCCTGACCGACTGGCTGGAACAGGCGGCCAAGTGGTTCGAGTCGGAGCTGCGCCGCCCGGCCGGGGCGAACGCGCGGGCCTATCTGGAGCGCCGGGGACTCGGGCCGGAGGCGTGGGCGCGATTCCGCCTGGGCTACGGGCCGCCCGACCGGACCCGGCTGAAGGACTATCTGGTGCAGAAGGGCGCGCGGCCGGCGGAGCTGGTCGAGGCCGGGCTCCTGGTGGCGCCGGAGGACGGGGGCTCGCCCTACGACCGGTTCCGGGAGCGGATCATCTTCCCGATCGCCGACGCGCGGGGGCGGGTCGTCTCCTTCGGCGGCCGGGCGCTCGATCCCAACGCGCGGGCCAAGTACCTGAACGGCCCCGAGACCGGTCTCTTCCACAAGGGACGGGTGCTGTACGGCCTGCCGGAGGCCAGGAAGCTCCTGCACGCGGGCGGGGAGGGCGCGCCCCTGGTCGTCGTCGAGGGCTACATGGACGTCATCGCCTGCCAGCGCGCGGGCGTCGCCGCCGTGGCGCCGCTGGGCACGGCCCTCACCGAGGAGCAGATGGAGGCGCTCTGGCGGCTGCACCGGGAGCCGACCCTGTGCTTCGACGCCGACAACGCCGGCCGGCGCGCGGCGGCGCGGGCGATCGACCGGGCCCTGCCGCTGCTGAAGCCGGGAATGTCCTTCCGCTTCGCCAGCCTGTCCGGCGGCAAGGATGCGGACGACGTCCTGCGCGAGCAGGGCGCGGCGGCGCTGAAGGCCCAGCTCGCCG
>Ga0164243_10005200_pt1 | contig 19951 bp, 5 predicted proteins | sample OricompcompostOP_FD_108781 | JGI IMG/M metagenome (GOLD analysis project Ga0164243, IMG submission 108781) | Organic Plus compost microbial communities from Emeryville, California, USA - Original compost - Organic plus compost (OP) | ecosystem: Engineered > Solid waste > Mixed feedstock >... | reverse complement strand
ATCGATGCGATTGCCGCGAAGGGCAAGGACGGCAAGACCTGGCTGGCCGTCACCAATGTCGATCCGACCGGCCCCACCCAAGTGGAGCTGACCACTCGCGCGAAGCGGGCTGCGGGAAGGATTCTCACCGCGCCGAAGATCGATAGCGTGAATACATTCTCGGCGCCTGCCACCGTCGCGCCAAAGCCATTCGAAGCGCGGGCGAGCGGCAACAAGATCGCACTCAAGCTGCCACCGCATTCAGTGGCGGTGATTGCGCTGGAGGACTAGGCGAAGCTCAGCAGCGGGGGCTGCGGTCGAGCGCCAGCAGGATTTTCGCCTCCAGGTCGGACAGTACGTACGGCTTGGCGAGGGAAGGATAGGACTGGAACTCGGCCGGCACCCGGCTCACCCCGTAGCCGGTGCTGAAAACGAACGGAATGCCCCGCCGGTGCAGGATCTGCGCTGCGGGCAGCGAGCTGCAGCCGCCGAGATTCAGATCGAGCAGGGCGAAATCGATATTCTCGCTGGCAGCCAACCGGCAGGCCTCGTCGACATCCGCCGCCGACGCTGCGAGCTCACAGCCCAGCTCGAGCAGCATGTCCTCGATCAGCAATGCCACTGGTCCTTCGTCCTCGACCACCAGCACCCGCAGCCCGTCCAGTTCAGACATTTGCTGCGCAGCTCGCAATGGGGATCATCATCTGACATCGCAGGCCTTCGGCGTCGAAGTTCAGATCCAGAGATCCGCGCAAGTCGGTCTCGATACACCGCTGCATGAGCCGCCGTCCAAAGCCACGGCGGGTCGGAGCCAGCACTGCAGGGCCGCCGTGCTCGCGCCACTCGATGGCGAGCATCGCCCGACCCTCCGGGCTGTCTCGCAGAGACCATTGCAGCAACAGGGTTCCCTCGTCCGAGGACAGCGATCCGTATTTCGCCGCGTTGGTCGCGAGCTCATTGATCGCCATCGTCAGCGCTACGGCCGCGCGAGGCGTGAGGGCGATCGGCGGGCCGCCGATCGAGACGCGTCCCGGGGCGGCGTCGGCCATGGGTGCCAGCAATTGAGACGCGAGCGCCTGCAGTGGTGCGTGTTCCCAGCGACTCTCGGTCAACAAGTCGTGCGCCCGTGCCAGTGCCATGAGCCGGGCCTGAAATTTATCGACGAACCCGGGCAGCGATCCGGCGTGCCGCGCGGTCTGCATCGCCAGCGACTGCACTGTCGCGAGCGTGTTCTTCACGCGATGATTCAGCTCGTCGATCAGAACCTTCTGCCGGTTCTCCGCGTGCTTGCGATCCGAGATGTCCACCAGCATGTTGATGGCGCCGATGAGCTTGCCGTCGGCATCGTGCAAGGGGGTCGGGAAGGGCACAAATGGGACCCGAGTGCCGTCCGGCCGTTCGGCGATGGCCTCGGCGCCGCGCACCGGCCTGTCTTCCTTCAGCGCGATGGCCATTGGGCATTGATCGTGCGGTAAAGGTACGCCATCCGGCGTGTACAAACGCCAGGTAACACACCACTGCTCGCCGGCCGACGGAGTGCGACCGGCCATCTCGACAGCGGCTTTGTTGTAGAAGGTGATGCGACCCGCCGCGTCGGTCGTGTATACGGCGGCCGGCAGAGCCTCCAGCAGATCGCGCATCTGCCGCTCGCTCTCGCGAAGTCGATTCTCGGCGTTCTGTGCTGCCGTGACGTCCTGAAGAACGCGAACGCCGTATTGGAAGCGTCCGTTCGCATCGCGCACCGATGAGCTGTGCACATCGAGATACAACATCGTGCCATCGAGCCGGTACGCACGCTTGCGGATCGCGTAGCTGGGGATTTCTCCCCGAACTTGCCGCGCGTAGTGGGAGAGATCGTTCGCCCGGTCGCTCTCGTGCGTGTAGTCCGCAAAGTTCATCGACAGCAACTGTTCGCGTGTGCGACCGAGCATCTTGCAGAACGCATCGTTCACTCGCAGCAAATTGCCATGCTCGTCTGCTTCCGAGATGCCGATGGTGGCCGCGTTGTACGTTGCCGCCAGGCGGCCTTCACTGTCGCGCAGCGCGTGCTCGGCCTGATACAGATCGGTTACGTCCGAAGTGAAGAAGCGCGTGTTCATCAGGCGCCCCTCGGCAAACCGGCCGTTGGAGGTGATGAGTACATGCTTGATGGATCCGTCCTTGGCTCGAAGTCTGGCAGGCTGACGCACCAGTTGCTGGCCGAGCGCGAGCCGCTGCAGGATCTCGCCGATCACTGGCGCGTCGGCGTGGAATTCAGCAATGTGACGGCCGACATACTCCTCCGCCGTGTAGCCCAGCATTTCCAACTCGGCTTTGTTCGCGCGCAGGATGATGCCTTCGCCACTGACGACGTGCAGCCCCACCGCGCTGTTCTCGAAGAAGTCCTCCAGGTCGCGATTTCTGTCGCGGAGCTCCTGTTCCATGGCTTTGCGGGCGGTGATGTCCTGGAAGCAGTTGACCGCCCCCTGGATTTCACCACGGTGATTCTTCAGCGGCCGGATATTCACCATCACCGTGCAGCGGCTGCCGTCGGGTCGTTCGATCACCACTTCTGCATTTCTGGTTTCCGTGCCTTGGATCACCGCCGCGGCCATGGGGCAGTGCTCGTGCGGCAGCGGGGTTTGATCCGGGAGGAACAAACGATGCGAGCCGCAGAAGCGCTCCTGGCTTTGCAGGTCCGGAGCCCGCCCCCACAGCCTCGCCGCTTCGGAGTTGTAGGAGACCAGGACGCCGGCAGCGTCGCAGAGGTAGGCCGCCGCGGGGAACGCTTCGAGCACGGTAGGGCCGCCGGCAAGAAGCAGGTCGTATTCCGTCGGCCTTCGCGCCGCGAGGGGGAATTCTTCTACAGTGGACATGTCGCACCCTTGCTGGGTCTGGTTCGTCGAATGTCGCGTGTACCCGATGCAGGCACGCATACGCCCGTTCGCCTCATCCCTGGTCAGCGCCTGCGTTCCGGCACCGTGAATCGTGGAGTGGGCAACCAGATCTATGCGGTCAAGTATAGCGTTCGCAACCGGCGCCGGAGGGCTGATTGAGACCGGACGCAGAATTGCGTCGTATGGGGGAACAAAAGCTCGCGCAGAGCATTTATATCGTCCGGCTCGCGTGGGCGCGCGGAACGAAGGTCCGGGCTGGACCGTCGGGGCAGGGCGTCATCCATGACGCCAATATCCACTTTGCTTTGCTCTCGTTCTCGCCTCAGAACGTGCTCACGATGTTCACGAACGGCCCGCGGCTGCGATACGACAGGTCGGTCAGGTCATCCGAGAAGTCGGTGAAGTTGTAACCGACGCCCATCTTCACGTGCGTGTTGAGGTGCCGATAGATTGCGGCGAGCAGGCCGGTACGCGAATCTTGCGCCTCGTGCACGCTGAGCCGGCGGCCCTCGATGAGCATGTCCCATTCGTGCACGAGATGCAGGTCGCCGCGCACGACCCACAGATCCGCGCGACTGGAGTACCAGTCGCCATCGGTGCGAGTGTCGCGCAGTTCGCCGAAACGCTGTGCGTATTTGGCCCCCACCGACAACCACGGCAGAACGTCGTAGATCGTATCGATCGAGACGACGTGGCTGCGCTGAGCATAGTCGAGCAGATCGTCGCTCACGCTCACCTGGCCTGGAGAAGGCAGGGTGTAGTAGTAACGATACTGCACGAGCGTGTTCCAGCGATCGTTCGCGATCGGCCGGAACGCGCCGCCCAGCGCGGCATCGACGAAGTCGCCGTCGAAGAAGTTGCCGGCGCTCGCTTCGCTGAAGGAGAAGTTGAGTTTGCCGATCAGGCGCCAGTCGGGCGTGACCTGGTAGCCGGCCGTGTTGCGCGCCAGCCAGGTCTTGCGCTCGCCGTTCGTTCCTTCCTCGTCGCGGTATTCGACGTTGGTGGTGAATTTCACATCGCCGTACTTGTAAGCAGCGCCGATGCCGCCGGCGCGGCGCTCGAGGTCGCCCGCAAGTGGATCGCTGACAGTGCCGATCTCGGCGGTAAGTCCGTAGGTCCAGCGATCGTTCGGTGCGAGATCCACACCAAACGCGTTCGTCAGGCTTTCCGGACCGGCGCCGCGAGCATTGCGAGCTCATCGTAGATGCTCACCTGATCGCTGAGCTTGGTGCGCGCGCCCAGCACGGTGTTGCCGAACCGGCCGCGATAGGTCGAATCCTGTCGCTCGGTTTCGATCGTGTGCCCGAAGTACACATTGGCGCGATCGTCGATGCGGTAGTCGCCGGTGAGTTTGCCGCCAGTGCCGCCGGTGCCCTCCGACACCTCGGCGCCGAGCCGGAACCGATCGTTGACCTGTTTCTCTGCCCCGATGCCACCGCGATCGTTGGTATCGCGTGCCTCCGTGCGTTCCACTGTGCCCTGAGCGAACACGTAGGCTTGCCACGACGCAGGTCGGGACGCGACATCCGCGGCGAAGCTCGCTGGCACCGTCGCGTGTGTCACATCGAACTGGTTCGGTGCGGCACTGTTGTTCGATGTGAGCGTCAACGGTTTGCCATCGTCCTGCTTGGGCAGCGGCTTGTAGTCGAGCCGGACGATCGCATCGGTCCGCTTGCCGTTCTGCGACAGCAGCGGACTGGCGTTGGCGAACGCATTGCGCCGATCGTCGTATCGACCGCCGACGCTCAGGCCCCAGGTCGAGCTGATCTGGTAGTGCAGCGCCAGCTCCTGCGCCTCGACGCTCTCGCTCTGCGCATCGCGCGCGTCGGTCTTGGCATCGATGGAAACACGCTGGCCGAGCGGGATGCTCAGCGCGGCGCCCATCTGTTCGATCTCTTGACCGGCAGCGAGCGCACCCGCGCCCGAGAAGCCCGCCTCGCGATTCTGCCAGTACACACTGCCACGACCACGCAGTGACTCCGACATCTCCGCCAGATCGAACACGCCCTGCGCGCGGAACGCATCGGCACGCGTATCCGGCGTCACGCTTTGATTGAAGCCGAAGCCGCCGTCGATCGAGCCGAACTGCGAGCCGGCGCCATCGGAGCGCGCCGCTTCGATATCCAGATAAGTGGCGGGTCTGTAACGGAAGGTCATGTCGACGCCGCCGAGCTGCTGCCGGTCGAGCGCTTCGCCTTGCTGATAGCCGCTCAGGCCGACGCGCACGTAGTCGTTCAGCCAGGAGCTGTGGCGCAGTCCATAGACGTTGCTGTCGAGCTCGTTGAGCCCAGGCGCATACTCGTAGGTCGCGACGAGATACATCGGATTGCCGCTCAGGCTGCCGAGCTGGACCAGCGAGTTGCTCGCCGCAATCGAGGAGAGCGGCGCACGCAGCAGCACGCGACCCTGCAGGTAACTCATCTCGTAGTCGAGGCCCGGAATCAGTTGCGCTCGCTGTAACGTGATGCCCGAAGTCACATCGCGAACTTCGACCCAAAGCCGTTCCGAGCCACGCGTGATGTCCTGGCGACGCAGGTAGTAGAGCGATCCGCCGGTGCCGCGGAATTCTTCGCGAGAGTTCAGAGTTCCGGGCTCGGCGGCGAACATGTCATTGGTCACGCGGCGCTCGCCGAAGGAAGTCGAAGCCTCCGATTTGTACAGCAGGTCCGCGCCGTACAGCCCGCGGCTGAATTGATTGAATTCGAGGCCGGTCCAGGCGGTCTGGAAATTACCCCAGACGGCGCGCGAATCCTTGTAGTCGAACCGCGCATAGAATTTGCCGTTCGTGGGGGCGTCCCACACGCTGCTGCTGTCGTCGCCGTACACGGGATAGGCGCGTTCCTCGTCGATGCGCTCGAGCAGATAACGCGGATCCTTCGAAGCGAAGTTGCTGAACAGATCCTCGATCGGTTGCTCGCGAGTGTCCGCGCTGAGCGTGACGAACCAATCCGTGTTGATCTGACCTTTGGCGTAGAACGCGCCACGGGCCGTGATCTCCGAATCGTCCTTGTAACGATCGTAGTCCTGCGTGACCAGCAGGGCAGGGCCGGTCGTGTCGTTGCGGGCGGCGGTGAGCTCGCCGAGCGCGACATAGAACCAGTTGTCGTCGTGCAGTTCGAGGTTGCGGGCGAGCTTCGTGTATTCGCCGGTGGCCGTGGTCGTCTGTACTTCGACGTGATGGGTGCCGGACGGAAGCATCTGCCGGATCACGAACCGACCCTGGTCGTCCACCGGGACCTGTTCGCCCAGGGCCTTCACCGTGGTCCCCTTCGGGACGTTGCGGCCGCTCACGGTAACGCTGCCGCCGCTGACCGAAATGTTTCGGATGCGCAAGCTGCTCTCGCCGTAGCCGGTGAGCCGTTCGCGTTCGGCGCGCTCGAGATCGCCGGGCGGACGCTCTCGATCGACCATGGTCAACGGCTTCGGCGCCGTTTCATCGAACCGACCCTTCTCGTCATAGACGCGCAGCACGTACACGCTCTCGGCAGGAATGCGCCGGTCCGGGGTCCATTTCAACGAGCCGCCGATCTCTACCGGCAGCACTGCCATCGGCTGCTCGCGCGTGTCCTGGCCGGGCAGAAACAATCGCACTTCAGCGCTGTCGATCCAGTGAATGTAGTTGCTGTAGGTGATGAATTCGACCGGCTTCCCGGCAACCACACTGGCCGGCCAGGCCGTGACGTTCAACGCAGGCTGCGTCTTGAGCGGGTCATACTGAATCTGGATGTCGTTGCGATTCGCGGCCACGTCGACGCAGCGCTGCCGGTCCGCTTCGGTCAAGTTGTCATTGCCTTCCAGGGGACGGCCGTCGACCGTGATCCGCAGCGGGGACGGGAGCAGCGCCGTGCTCACCGAGCAGGCACTCGCATCTTCGGCGTTGAGATCTGGAGCGGACGCCGGTTTCTCGACGTCGTACCAGACCTGCAGCTCGACGCGGCGGTTGCGGGCCATTCCTTCAGCAGTAGCGTTGCTCGCGACCGGCTCGGTATCGCCCTTGCCGACGATCGTGAACGCGGTCGGAGTGAGGCCCAGTTTCATCCGCAAGTACTGGGCGACCTGGTACGCGCGCGCCTCCGACAACCGTTGATTGTCTCCGAAGCGTGCGCGCGTCGTCGGGCTCAGGCGCTGCGCATCCGCGTGGCCAAGAACGAGCACACGCAGGTTGCGTCGGTTCTTCAAGCGAGCCGCGATTTCGTCGAGGCGCTTGCGCGAGGCCGGCAGCAATTCGTCCCGGCCGGACTCGAACAGGGCCCCCTGGTCTGCGTCCGACAATGTTTCCTCTTCGGTCGCTTCGGCTCTGGGCAGGGTCGCGGCCGATTTGCGCATGGCTTCCAGGTCGCGCACGCGCACGTCCGAAGGGCCGGGCAGGCCATCCAGCGGCGTATCGAATTCCATGTTCGACGTCGGCCCCGCTTTCAGCGACGGGCTGCGATCGACCATTTTTCCTCGCACCAGGGCTTCATCGGCCGTGGCATTCGCCAGCATCAATACGTTGGCGATCGTGAGCGCCAGCATCTTGGAATGGTTGTTCATGGTTGCACCTCCGCCTCGTCCTCGACGTGCAGCGGATATTCGCGATGCAGCGCCTCCCATAGCTCTCTGATTTGATGGATCAACGCCCGCTTGCGCCGCTTGGCGAGCTTCGCGTCAGCCGCGTCGGCATAGGCCACGCGCACGACGGAAGGCTGTTTTGCCAGCGTCTGCGGCAGCGACTCGATGCGGGCACGCCATTCCGGCAGCAGCGTGGTCGTGCCGTTCTCGAAGGCCGTGTCATTCACCTCGACGCGCACGACCCGATGAATGGTCGCGCCGAAGTTCAACTTCGTGAGCTTGCCGCGAGTCATGCGAACGTCGCGCGGGTTCTCCGTCGTGACGCGATAGCCGGACGGCAACGTGCGCTCATCGAGCTTCATCACGAAGTTCGAGCCGCGATATTCATTCGGGATCGCGGCGCAGGCGACATGGAAGCGGCCGTCTGCATCGCTCGTCACGAGAATGCCGTTGAGCGTGACCACGCGAACGTTCGGCAGGCCCGGCTCGCCGTCGTCCTGATAGCCGTTGGCGTTACGGTCGTCGAACACCTTGCCGATCAGGTCCGAACAGTCGAACACCGGATCCGGGACGATGCGCACCGTCGCGGTGGCGATGTTGGAAATGGTCGGATCGAACACACCCGGATCGACCAGGTTGTTCACGGCGAACGCCTGATTGACGTACTCGCCTTCGCTGACACCCGAGCCCACCACCAGCACCAGCTTGTAGATCCTGGTCTCCCGCGGCGCGAACGTTTGATCTCGCCACGACAGCTGCCGGCCGACGCGTTCGGGTTCCTGAGAACCTCCGTTCAGCGTCGCGGTGCCGGTGCGATACGCGAAGCCGGGCGGGAGCAGATCGCGAACGTCCACGTTCGTGAGCGTCGCCGCGAGCGTATTGGTCACGGTGATCGTGTACGGAACGAGATCGCCGCGCGTCACATTCACCATCGGAGTCGTCTTGGTGATGGCGAGCGCGCCGCCCAGGATCGGGTCGATCGGCACGTGATTGTTCAGCACGTCCGCTGACACGCCCGGCGTGAGCGCGAACGTGAAGAAGTGCTGTGTGGTGCCGAGCCCCGCGGCCAATCCGGAAGAAGCGGTTGGACACGTCTCGACATTGCCGATGCCAATCGCAGGCGCCGACGCAGAGCTCTGCATCAGAGCGGGATTCGGCAGCGCCCCAACTTGCAGCGTGCCCGGGCACACCGGAATGAGAGAAGAGGGCCCGGGCATGTAACGACCCGTCGGCGGTGTCACCGCGATCGAGTAGTCGCCTGCCGGTGCGCCAGGCAGCAACAGGAATTGATAGAAGCCGTCGTCGCCCGTGACTTGCGTCGCGTTCGGCACGCCGCCGAGCAGATGAATTGCAGGATCGAAGCCAGCCGGACCGGTGAACACGACCGTCGCTCCGGCGATCGGCTCGCGACTCACCGCGTCGTAGACCACGCCCATGGGATCGAGCGGCAGACTTTGTTCAACCAGCCGTCCACCGGGCGGCAGAATCATGCCGCGCAGAGTGCCGCCACGCGCATCGGCGCCGCCGGGATTGGCAGGCGTGATGACGCCAGGCGCCGCGTCGACGCCGGACTCGTTCGTGACTGCCTTGCCGTACACGGCGTTGCTGGTGGGCTCGCGGAAGCGCACTTCGTAGCCGCTGCCGGGCGCCACGTTCAGGAACTCGTAGCTGCCGTCGAGGTTGGTTCTCACGGTCTGGACCAGCAGCGAGCCCTGATACAACTCGACGATCCATTGCTCGAGCAATGTTTCGTTCGGGTCTCGCATCCGGTCGTGATTGATGTCACGCCACACGTGGCCGACGATGCTGCCGAAGTCGCCGCGTTCGCCGAACAGATAGTCCACTGCATCGACGGCCGCGCCGAGCGCGATCCCCGTGATCGTATCGTTGCCGGCGGTACCGCCCGCGGTGCCTGGAACATCGATGCCGTCGTCGTAGCCGGCAGGTTGCACTTCGCTGAGCGCATAGCTGCCGCCGACCAGATCGTCGAAGCGATAGCGGCCTTCCCGATCGGTGACCGCGTTGAGCGCGACAGGATTGCCACGCGCGTCCGTGCCGCTCAACTGCAGAGCGACTTCGGCAATGCCCGGCTCGCCCGGATCGACCGTGCCGTTGTTGTTCGTATCGTTGTAGACCCGTCCGGCGAGGCTGCCGACAGTGTCGCCGAAGTCGATGGTGGGGGTCGGCCCGCCAGCGACCAGATCGATCTCGACACTATCGGGCGTGGAGCTGCCGTAACCCGCCGGCTGGGTTTCTTCAACCGTGTACTGTCCGGCGAGTACGTTCGTGAACACATATCGGCCATCGGCGTCGGTGACGGTCGTATCGACGACCGAGCCGCCGCTGCGCAAAGTCACGGTGACGCCAGCGATGCCGATCTCGCCCGCATCCATCGTTCCGTCACGATCGCTGTCGCGCCACACGCGGCCCGTCACGGATTGACCCACCTCGGCAAACGTGTAGCCGGTGGCGGCGGTGCCTGGCGGCAGTGCGATTGCAGAGATTGTGTCGTTGGCGACCGTGCCGCCCGCAGTACCCGCCGCGTCGACGCCGTCGGCATAGGCGGCCGGCTGCGTTTCGCTCAGCGTATAGGTGCCGCTCAACAGATCGTCGAACAGGAATGCACCGGTCGCGTCGGTCGTGGCCGTGCGGTTCACTTCCGCGCCGGTCGCGTCCGTTCCGGTCAGCGTGATGACTACGCCTTGAATCGCAGGCTCGCCCGCGTCGCGCACGCCATCGTTATTCGTGTCCGTCCAGACGAAGCCGGCCAGGCTGGAAGTTGTCTCGCCAAAGTCCGCGCCTGCGGAGTTGCCCGTGCCCACCGTCACGGAGACCGAGTTCGGTGTGCTGCTGCCGTACCCGACCGGTTGCGTTTGCTCGATCGTGTAATTGCCTGCAGGCAGACCGACGAACGTGTATGTGCCGTTCGCATCTGTCGTGGTGGTCGCGACAACGACGTTCGAGGCATCACGCGCCACGATCTCCACATTGGCGATCGGCGTGTCCGTACCGTCACGCGTGCCGTTCGCGTTCACATCCTTGAACACCACGCCGGAAAGGGTCGAGCCTCCTTCGCCGAACAAATACCCGGTCGCATCCGTGTTGACGGCGAGGTGGATGGCGCTGATGACATCATTACCAACGCTGCCGCCCGCCGTGCCGGCGGCGTCGAGGCCATCGGCATAGGCGGCCGGTTGCGTGGGCTGATGCAACGAGTAACCGGCGGGGTTCGGCGTAAGCAGGTCGATGAACATGAAGACGCCGGTCGCATCCGTGCCGACGCTGCGGCTCACAGCGACGCCACTTGCGTCGGTGCCGGTCAGCGTGATCGTGACTGCAGCGATGCCGCTTTCGCCTGCATCGCGCGTGCCGTTGCCATTCAAGTCGACGTACACCGAACCCGCGAGGGTCGAGAGCGTGTCCGCGAAGGAAGCCGTTGCCGCTCCGTTCACCGGAACCACGACTGCAACAGAGTCAGGCGAGGTGGCGGCAGAGCCGTAGCCCAGCGGCTGTGTTTCCACGACTGTGTAATTGCCCGCGGCAATGCCCGGGAAGAGATAGCTGCCATCGGCCGCGGTCGTGGTGGTGGCGACGACCGCGTTGCTGTCATCGAGCAAAGTGATGGTCACGTTCGCGATCGGTGTATCGCCGGGCTGTTGCGTGCCGTCTCGATTGAAATCGCGGAACACGACGCCTGTGACTGCCGCGCCGGTCTCGGCGAAGTTATAACCAGTCGCGCGAGTGCCGATCGGCAGCGCGATGCCACTGTAGACATCGTTGCCCACCGTGCCGCCGACGTTGCCGGCGCCGAGCACTTCCAAGCCGTCGCCGAACGCGGCGGGCTGAGTTTCGGTGATGGTGTAGGTGCCCGACAACAGATCGTCGAAAACGTACTGGCCCGATGAATCCGTGCTGACAGTCGCGTAGACCGAGTTGCCCAGCGCGTCGGTGCCGTTCAGCGTCAACGCCACGCCAGGCAAGCCCACATCGGCAGCATCCTGCACGCCGTTTTCATTGACATCGAGGAACACGGTGCCCGCGAGCGAGCCCGTGCTCTCGCCGAAATCGACCACACCGGGCGTGCCCGCGACCAGTGCCAATGCAACGCTGTTGGTCGCGTTCTGCGGACCGCTTGCGTAACCGGCCGGCTGATCCTGTTCGACGGTGTAACTGCCTCCGGCCTGCGGCGGGAAGCTGTAAGTGCCGTCAGCAGCCGTGGTCGTGGTAGCGACGACGGCATTGCCAGCGTCGCGCAACGTGATAGTGACATTCGAGATGCCGGCTTCCGACGGCTCGTTGACGCCGTTGCGGTTTGCATCTCGATACACGGTGCCGGAGATCGGCGTGCCGAGCTCGGCAAACGAATAGTCGGTTGCAACCAGGCCGCTGCCGAGGGCAATCGCACTGATTCGATTCAGCCCTTGGTTGGTCGTGCCGCCGGCCGAGCCGACCGTGATCTGGCCGTTTGCATACTCACTCGGCTGTGTTTGAGTCAGCGTGTAACCGGAAGCGTTCGGCGCCACCAGGTCATCGAACGAGAACGCGCCGCTCGCGTTGGTGGTTGTCGTCAGGCTCACGGCGCCGCCGCTTGCGTTGGTGCCAGTGAGCGTGAGCGTCACGCCGGCGATGCCGGTGTCGCTGCCGTCGTTGACCGCGTTCGCGTTCCGATCGAAGAACACAGTGCCGGTCAGCGCCGCCGTGGAATCGCCGAAATCATGGTTATTGGTCGTGCCCGCGGCGGAAATCTGCACACCCGAGAGGGTGTCCGGCGTGGTGCTGCCGAAGCCCGCGGGCTGCGATTCGGTCAACGTGTAGGTGCCGGCGGGCAGATCCGCGAAGCTGTAGTTGCCGGTCGCGTCGGTCGTCGTCGAGCGAGTGACGGGATTGCCGAGCGTGTCATTGCCGGTCAGGGTGATGGTGACGTTGGCGATGCCGACCTCGGTGGCGTCGAGATTGCCGTCGCGATTGGCATCGCGCCACACGCGGCCGCTGATCGAGCCGGGCCGCTCGCCGAAGTTATAACCCGTGCCGTCCTGATCGGTGAGCACGATGGCACCGATCTGATCGTTGACGCTGGCGTCGCCGCCACGATCGCCCGCGGTGTCGATACCGTCGAGGTACGTTGCCGGCTGGGTTTCAGCGAGTTGATAGGTACCGGGCAACACATCCGTGAAGCGGTAGATGCCGTTGGCATCGGTGGTAGTCGGGCGATTCACGGCGGTGCCGCGAGCGTCCGTTCCCGTCAGAGTGATTGTGACGTTCGCGATGCCGGTGTCGCCGCTGTCCGGCGTGCCGTTGTTGTTACGATCCGCGAACACGGTGCCGGATAGCGAGTTGTGACGCAGCTCGCCGAAGTTGTAACCCGTGGCGACCTGTTCGCGGCCGAGCACGATGTTGGAGATCGTGTTCGTGCCGACGGTGGCGGACACGGTGCCGCCCGGCGGCGCGCCAGTCGAGGCGGTACCGACCGTCTCCAGGCCGTCATCGAAGCCGCTCGGCTGCGTCTCGGTGATCGTGTAGCCGGTGGCGTGTGCCTGCTCGAGGCTGCTGAAAACGTAGTTGCCGCTCGCATCCGAAGTGGCGTTGCGGCTCACTGGATTGCCGAATACATCGGTGCCGGCGAGTGTCAGCGACACGCCTGCGATCCCGCCTTCGCCGGCGTCGATGACGCCGTTGTTGTTGTGATCGCGGTAGATGCGACCCGCGATGCTCGATTCCACGAGCGTCACGGTGCCGGAGCCGGAATTGTTGTTGCCCACCAGGTCGACGCTGAAGGTGTCGACGGATGCCGTGTTCGTGTACTCGGTCGGATAGGGGGGCGCGGGCGGTCGACGGATCACCACGTTCACGGTGACCGTGCGGCTGGTGCCCGCCGCAACGGAACCGAGATTGCACGAGAAACGTGTCAGGCCGCTGTTGTTACAAGTGCCCGAAGGACTCACCGACGCGGTGAATGGCTCCGTCAGCTGCATGTTGGCCGGCAAGGTGTCGGTCAGTACCGATTGATGCGCGGTGCCCGGACCGTTGTTGTTCACCACGATCTGCCATTGGAATGTCTGGCCGTACTGCAGCGGCGGCGAGCTGACGACGGCGGTTTTGCTCGTGACCTGCAAGTCCGCTTTGGCCCGCACCGCCGTCGGCTCGGAGGCGTTGTTGTTGGTGCTGTTCGTGTCCACCTCGTTCGAGCTGACAGTGACGGCGCTCTGATAGGTGTCGCCCGTATCCGCCGGCGCCGTCTCGATTCGATAACGCAAGTAACGCTGCACCGCTGCGCCAGCTTCCATGTCGCCGATCGCGCAGTTGACGACGTGCTGGGTCGGTCCCACGACGGTGCCTGCGCTCACGTTCGAGCACATCGGCGTGCCACTGCAGGAATACTGGTCGGCCGAGTCACACAGGAAGGTGACCTGCCGGCCGGTGGGCGGCGTGTAGGTGTTGACGAAACGCGCCGAGGTCGCCTCGGACGGTCCGAGATTGGTGATCGAGACGCGATACGTGATCAAGTTCGACGTCGGGGCGGTGCCGTCGTAACCCAGCGGATCGGGCGGCACGCCCGTCACGCTCGATACATCCGAGATGTTCGAAAGCAGGTCGACCTGCGCGCCCGTGATCGTCAGGGTCGCGCTCTGCGCGTCGTTGCTCGGATCGGAATCCGTCGTGGTGGTCGCGATCGTGGCAGTGTTGGGAAGGTTGCGTCCGGGCGGCGGCGAGGCCATCCACAGCGGGCGGATCACGACTTCGAGTGTTTGTACTTCGGTAGCCGCGAGCGTGCCGATATTGCAAGTGATGCGATGGTTGACGTTGTCATGCGACGAGCACGTGCCTTTCGACGGAGTGATGGAACGGACCTCATAGCCGGCATCGCCACCGAGCGGGTTGAACTGATCGATGAGCGTGACGTTGTGCGCCGTCGATGGGCCGCGATTGCGGAAGGTGATGACGTAGGTGGCGTCCACGCCCGCTTCGACGGCGGCGGGTGTCACGGTCTTGGTCTGTACTTCGACGTCGGCGATCGGATCGACCGTCGTGTTCACCGACGAGGTGTTGTCCGCGCGATCCGGATCGCCAACGCTCGTCGAGTCGATAGTTGCCGTGTTGGTGAATGCACCGTCTGCCATGGGGCGTGTGACGGTGATCGTGATCGTCGCGGTCTCGGGCGTTTCGGGCGCGCCGGTGCCGGCGCTTTCATACAGCAGGGTCGGGTAAGTGCACGTCACGACTTCCGAGGCGACGCTACAGCTGCCAGTGGAGCCTTTGCTGCCGGGGCCAGCGAACGCATTGATGCCCGTGGCGCCGGCGAGGCCCGTGCGCATGGGGATGATGTCGCGCACGATGACGTTCGTTGAGTCCTGCGGACCGTCATTGCCGATCGTGAGCGTGTACGTGATCGCGTTGTGAGACGTGGTCACGGTCGAGATGTTCTGGGACTTCACGATCCGCAGGTCGGCGTGCGCCTCCGTCGAGCTGGAATTCGCAGTGACACAGTCGTTGCCGTTGTTGGGATCGGACTGACTGCCGGTGGAAGAAACACAGGCCTGGCTGGTGAGTGACGTGGGCATTGTCGCCGTTGTGACCAGCGTCAGATCGGGCAGGGTCGCGCCGACCGCGAGCGGTCCGGATCGCGAGCACGTGAACGTCGGCGCCGCGAACGTGCAGTTCCAGCCGTTATTGCTGAAAGACGACGGGCCGGAGTAATCCTCGCCTGCCGGCAAGGTGTTGGAGATCGTGATCGTGTCCGAGCCAGTGAGCGCGCGCGGACCATGATTCATCACTTGCATGACCGTGGTGAGCGGCGCGCCCGAAGCTACCGGATTCGGGCCCTTGCGCATGGTGATCGACAGATCGGCGCCGTCGCGCTGGATCGTGAAGTTCACCGTGTCGCTGTTGTTGCTGGTGTCGGGATCCGCGATGGCGGCGCTGATGTTCGCCGTGTTGCTGGCTGCAAGCCCGGTGGTCGGCACGATTGCGTTGTCGGGCGCGGTTGCGGTGATCGTAATGTTGTCGCTCGCTCCGGCCGGCAGGGCCGCGCGCGTGCACGTGACAGTGCGCGAAGCCTGGTCTGCAGAGCACGACCAACCTGGGCCACTCGCCGCAATGCCTGTGAATCCGACGGGCAGTGCATCCGTGACGGATACGTTGGTTGCTGCATCCGGTCCGGCATTGCGCGGTTGAAGAGTGAACGTGGCCGCCGCGTCGGCGATCATCGGCGTCGGCGAGGCGAGCTTGGCGATGCTCAGATCCGCACCTGCGATGACGTTGACGGGCGCAGTCGTCGTATTGTTGTTCGGTAAGCCGTCGCCGATCGCGGCGCTCACGGTGGCGGAGTTCGTGATCGTGCCGCTGATCGAGCTTTGCACGCGTGCAACGATCGAAAGCACATCGTCCGCGCCGCTCGCGAGCGAACCGCTGCGCTTGCATGTGACCGTGCTCGAGCTCGCGGAACAGGACCATCCAGAGCCGGAGAACGAATCGAAAGTGACATTGGGCGGCAGGGTATCGACGATCTGCAGTCCCGGTGCAGCATCGGGCCCGAGGTTCCGGGTCGTGAGCGTGTAGGTGACCAGGCCGCCGGCCGGCACGGGACTCGGACCTGCGGCCATGGTGAGATCGAGATCGGCGCCCGCGACGACGGTGGTTTGTTGTTCGATGGTGCTGGGACTTTCGCCGGGCGAGGTGGAAGTGGCGGTGGCCGAGGCGTTGAGCGTCGAGCCGCCCGGGGCAGTCACGCGCGTGAGGATGTCGATCAGGATGTCCTGCTCGGGGTCCATCGTGCCGAACATGCACGAGACGGTGCCCGAGGAGTGCGTGCAGTCCGTGTTCGATGTCGAGATGAAGCTCACGCCGCTGGGTAGCGCGACGCTCAGTCTGACGTCGCTGGCCGCCGTCAGCGTATTGACGTTGCTGACCTGGATCGAATACGTGAGCTGGCTGGTGGCGGCGATCGGATCGGCCGAGTCCTGCAGCGTCAATACTTCGATCAGCGGCGAGGCCTGGGGCGTGCTGGCTGCGAACAGCGCAACCAGCCCGGCAAGTTTCGGCAGCAGAGCGGCGCCCGACAAAAGGTCGGCGCGCGCTCGTGACAAGCGCGTGAGTGCGGCGGTGAGCATGGGTCCTTGTGTGAGTCGTGCGTTGACGCTTCGTGTAGGCCGAAGCTGTCAATACGCGTTAATGGCGGGAGCAACGATATATAGACGTACTCGTTGCGAACCGCGACGACCGTCACGCTCGCTCGGGGGATGGATTCAGAGTGGAGCCGATTCTCGACGCAGCGGCGCAATCGGCCGCAGATCGATTCAATTTGAATGTGATGCCGCTGCCTGGTCGTGCGACGGAAGGACGCGAGCGCGCGCAAGCCACGGCTCGATGGCGGCGTGCAGGCTCGCGCGATTGAAGGGCTTGCCCAGATAGCCGTCCATGCCGGCATCGAGGCAGGCCTGGCGCACGCTGCTGGTGGCATCGGCGGTGAGCGCGATGATCGGAACACGGCTGTCCGGGCCTTCACGCCGGCGCCATTCGGCGGCCGCGGTGAAGCCATCCATCACGGGCATCTGGCAATCCAGCAGCACGACATCGTAAGAATTCGCGCCGAGCTTCTCGAGCGCCTCCTGGCCATTGGCGGCGCCGTCCACCTCCAGCCCGATCGCCTTGAGCATGCCTTCGGCGACTTCCCTGTTCAGTGCCTGATCTTCGACGACCAGCACGCGCCCGTGCAGCGGAGCCAGCTGCCGGGTCTGTGACTCGAGCGTGGCGCGTTGCTTCGCCGCGCCGATGGTTCCTGTCAATGCTTCGTGCAGCTGGCCGATACGCAACGGTTTGGTGAGCTGCGCGTCCACGTGCTGCTCGTCGAGGATCTGCTTTGCCACACTCGCGAAGCTGGTCAGGAGGATCACGCGCGGTTTCGTCGCCTGCCCGCCGAGCAGGGCTGCGAGCTGTTGCGCAGCCGATTCATCCAGTGCGGAGTCATCGATGAGGAAACAATTGTATGCCCGCGAGCGCAGCTCCTCCAACGCCTGCGTCGCGTGTGCCACACCGACCGGATTTGCGCCCCATTGCCACAGAGCGTTGATCGCAAGAGTGCGCGCAGCGGCGTTGTCATCGAGCACCAGCACGTGGAGCCCGTCGAGCCGCGCCGGGGCGGTCGGTGCTTGCGCATTGGCGGCGGCGAACGGCAGCAGCAGGTCGAAGTAGAAGGTCGAGCCCGCGCCCGGAGCACTCACCAGGTTGAGCTTTCCACCCATCAGCTCGACCAGCTGACGTGCGATCGCGAGGCCGAGGCCCGTTCCGCCAAAACGGCGCGTGGTCGAGGCGTCGGCCTGAGAGAATTCCTCGAAGATCCGCGACTGATTCCCGGGCTCGATGCCGATGCCGGTATCGATGACTTCGATACGAATGCGGATCGCATCGGTCTCGATGCAGAGCGGAGCGGCGCGCAACGTGACCTCGCCGCGATCGGTGAACTTGACCGCATTGCCGCCGAGATTGACCAACACTTGGCGCAGCCGAACGACGTCCGCGCGGACCAGCGGCATCGGTATCGGTGGGCAATCGCAGATCAACTCTATGCCTTTCGGCGCGGCGCGCGCGGCCAGCATTTCGGCGGTCTGTTCGAGTATTTCCGCCACATCGCAGTCGATGGGCGAGAGCTGCAGCCGGCCTGCTTCGATCTTCGAGAAATCGAGCACGTCATCCACGATCGCGAGCAGCGACTCGGCGGAGCGATGGATGCCCTCGACGAACCGGCGCTGCGTCGGATCCATGCGCGTATCGAGCAGCAGCTCGCTCATGCCGAGAGCGCCATTCATCGGCGTGCGCAATTCGTGGCTCATACGCGCGACGAAATCGCTCTTGGCTCGACTGAGCACCTCCAGCTCGCGATTGCGCTCCTCGATCTCGCGGGTGCGCAACTGGACCGTTTGCTCCAGTTCGATGCGCCGGAACAGCTCGCGGCGACGATTCTTGCGCTGAATGTGCCACCACGAGCCGAGCAGCAGCAGGGCCAGGGTCACGTACAACGCCTTGGCCGCCGGTGTTTGCCAGGGCGGAGCGGCCACTTGTATCGGAATCGTCAGGTCGTGCTCGCTCCAGATTCCGTCGGCGTTCGAGGCTCGGACCCTGAACACATATTTACCGGCGTCCAGGTTCGTGTACGTCGCCCGCCGCTGCACGCCCGCCTCGTTCCAGTCGGCGTCGAAGCCGTCCAGGCGATAGCGATAGCGGTTGTTTGCCGGCGATGCGAAGTCGAGCGCCGCGAACGTGAACGTGACGAGCTTGTCCTGATAACTCAGCCGCAGCGGCCGCGACGCCGTGGGCAGGTCTCTCGGCTCCAGTGTGCGATTCAGGATGGTCAGGGAAGTCAGAGCGAGCGTCGGCGGCGGCGCATCGGTCGCAATCGCATCCGGACGAAAGGCGTTGAAGCCGTTGTTGCCGCCGAAGTACAGCTTGCCGTCGCGGCCGCGGTAATGCGCGTTGAAGTTGAATTCTTCGGCCTGCAGCCCGAGCGCTTCGTGAAACACCTTGAAGGAGCGATTCTGCGGATCGAAACGGACCAGGCCGTTGTTCGTGCTCAGCCACAGCTGGCCGTCGTGATCCGACTCGATGCCATACACGACCTGGTTCATCGCGACGCCTCGCGACTGGCTCTCGAAACGAATCGACCCGGGCTGCTCGGACGAGCCGACCACGAGATCGAACCCGCCGCCGGCGGTGCCTACCCACAGCTTGCCGGAGCCGTCGACGTGCAAGGCATAGATCGTGTCGTCGCTCAGGCTGTTCGGATCGTTGTCGTTACGTCGGAAATGATGAAAGCGACCGGTGGCGCGCTCGAGCAGATTGAGGCCGCCGCCGATCGTGCCGATCCACAGGTTGCCGTGCGTATCCTCGGCGATCGCGCTGGCACGTGGGCTGCTCAGGCCGGCGGAATCCGGCTCGCTGTTCGGATAGCGTCGGATCTTGCCGCTGGCACGGGGGAGCAGGGCGACGCCGCCGCCAAATGTTCCAATCCATACATCGCCCGCCCGGTCCTCGTGCAATGTCATCACGCCATCGGCGGGGAGCGACTCAGGATCGGCCGAGTGTCGATACGAACGCAGCGTGCGCTGCTCGGGATCGAACCGCGCGAGGCCACCGGACATCGTGCCGATCCACAACGCGCCAGCACGGTCGTACAGCAGGGCCATGACACGATCGTCCGGAAGTTGCGGTGAGCTTTGCGCCGAGCGTCCGTAACGGCGCTCTTGCCCGGTGTGCGTGTCGATCTCGACGAGTCCGTCGGACGTGCCGATCCACACCCGCCCTTTCCCGTCGTCGGCGAACGCATTCACGCCTTTGTTACGAACCGCAGCGCTCAGATAATGACCCAGCGCCCAGCTGTGGGGATTCCAGTGACTGGCGCCGCCCGCACGCGTGCCGACCCAGAGCACGCCGCCCCGATCCTGATACAGCGACATGATGTCGTCGTCGCGCAAGCTGTGGCCATTGTCCGCGTCGCGGCCATAGCGAACGAACGTTTCCGAAGCGCGATCGAACAAGCCGAGCCCGTCCGAGGT
>Ga0164243_10005199_pt1 | contig 19951 bp, 25 predicted proteins | sample OricompcompostOP_FD_108781 | JGI IMG/M metagenome (GOLD analysis project Ga0164243, IMG submission 108781) | Organic Plus compost microbial communities from Emeryville, California, USA - Original compost - Organic plus compost (OP) | ecosystem: Engineered > Solid waste > Mixed feedstock >... | reverse complement strand
GGCAGGCAGGAGCTTTACGCCGAGATGCTCGACGATGTTCCGGGGGCGTTGTGGACGCGCGACATGCTGGATGCCACGCGCCTCAGATCGCCGCCGGATTTACTTCGGATCGTTATCTCGGTCGATCCATCCGGAACTTCGGGTGCAGGCTCCGACAATGTCGGGGATGACATTGGCATAATCGCCGCAGGAATCGGAGTGGACGGCAGAGGCTATGTGCTCGACGATCATTCCTGCAATCTTTCACCAGATGGATGGGGCCGGCGGGTGCGCGAAGTCTTCACGATGCATCAGGCAGACCGGATTATCGCCGAACGCAACTTCGGCGGTGCAATGGTCGAGGCGGTCATCAAGGCTCAGGACAAGACGTTGCCGGTCAAGGTGGTCACTGCATCCAGGGGGAAGGTGGCGCGCGCAGAACCTATCGCAGCGCTGTATGAGCAGGGTCGGGTTTCTCATGTCGGCGGATTTGCCCAGCTTGAGGATCAGCTATGCGCGATGACTCCGGCCGGCTATGTCGGCGAGGGGTCGCCAGACCGCGCCGACGCGCTGGTATGGGCGCTCACTGAGTTAATGCTTGATAGCCGGGGGTCCGTTTTCGATGTGCTCTAGCGTCCGTAGCGATTTCACGTCTCTGCCAGCACGGTTCGCTGCATGTCCGGCCGCATCCGCAGCGTCACCCCAAAAGACGGGTATGTATTCGATGGGCGGGATGTAATCCCGGCTCGTGATAACGTCGTCGCGATCAGGGATGGCCTCGCCAATGTCCTGACCGGGCGCGGAACCTCCGTCGATCGCTCGATGCATGGCTTCTGGCATTTCATGCCGATGAGCGCGCAGCAGATCGAAGCTGCGTATCGTGGCAACTGGCTGCATCGCAAGATCGTCGACATCCCAGCCGAGGACATGACCCGCGCCGGCCGTGATTGGGATGCAGAGGCGGTTGAGATCGAGAAGATCGAAGCCGAGGAAAAGCGCCTCGGTCTCTGGCAGAAATTGCATGCCGCGCTCACGCTGGGCCGCCTCGGGGGAGGGGCTATTGTGGTTGGCCTCAGGGATGGCCGGCCTGAAATACCGCTACCGACCAGAATCGGCTTGGGAGACCTGCAATATCTTGTCGTCCTCTCGCGCTGGCAACTCCGGCTGGGCGATATGGTGACGGACCCGGCATCGCCCATGTTCGGCGAGCCGGCCTATTTCGAGATCAACGGTGCATCGGGTCAGCCCCGCATTCACCCGTCTAGGGTCATCACGTTCAAGGGCCTGCCGGTGCCATATCTTGGCATGTCAGCATCGTGGGAAGACCGCTATTGGGGCGATAGCGTCGTCCAGGCCGTCGATGAGGCCGTGAAGCAGGCCACAATGGCCAGCGCCGGCTTCGCCTCGCTGATCGAGGAGGCTAAGGTCGATATCTACCGCTTCGACAAACTGCTCGATCAACTACTGCAACCGGATGGCGATGCGCGGATCAATAGGCGCATCGAGCTGACGAACACGGGCAAATCTGTTCACCGGGCCGTGATCCTCGATAAAGAGGATGAATGGGAGCAGCGCCAACTCAATTGGGCCGGCATTCGCGACGTGATCGTGACCTATGATGCCCGCGTGGCTGGGGCCGCGGATATTCCGGCCACCAGACTGTTCGGCAAGGCTCCGGATGGCCAGAACAGCACTGGCGAAAGCGATCTTGTCAACTATTTCCAGTCGATCGGCGCAAAGCAGGAAGCCGATCTTCGCCCGCAGATTGCGAGGGTCGATGACATCCTGCTACCGAGTGCGGGCGTATCTCCTGGCCTGTCGTGGGCATTCTCGCCGCTCCGTGTCCTGACCGAACAGCAGCAGGCAGAAGTCGAGAACAAGGAAGCTGACAGCGTATCGAAATACGTCAACCTCGGGCTATTCCCGGAATCGGCCATCGCCAAGGTCGTTGCCAATCGCCTGACCGAAAGCCAGCGCTGGCCCGGTCTAGCCGACGCGATCGAGGAAGCCGAGGCTGTCGGCGAGGAGCCGCCCGACGATGACCCATCGGCTATCCTGTCAATAGCGGAAGGAGGTGATCCTGCATCTGCCGGTGCGGGTGGCAATGCTGCCCGCAACCGTGCCACGAACGACGCGGCGACATGGTTGGCCGATGCCTCGCCGCGCCCGCTCTACGTGCAGCGTAAACTCCTGAACGCCGCAGAATTGATTGCGTGGGCCAAATCCAATGGCTTCGATAGCACGCTGCCAGCATCGGACATGCACGTCACGATCCTCTATTCGCGCGATCCGGTCGATCCGATGAAGATGGGACGAGACTGGTATGAGGATGAGAAAGGCCAGATCGTCGTGCGCCCAGGTGGCCCGCGTCTGATCGAGCGGCTTGGCGGAAACGCGGTTGTGCTGCGCTTCTCGCATCCCAGTCTCGAATATCGGCACAAGGACATGATCGAGGCCGGCGGCTCCCACGACTGGCCCGAATATCAGCCGCACGTCACGTTGAGCTATAGCGTGCCTGATGGTGTCGATCTTGATGCCATCAAGCCGTTCAATGGCGTGCTGCGGTTCGGACCTGAAATCTTCGAGGCCCTTGATCTGGATTGGAAGTCGAAGATCAGCGAGACACGCTGATGGCCTACGACCTCGCGGCCATGGCCCGTCAGGCCGGCAATAGGCGGAATATCACGCTTCGTCCGATTCAGCCAACGCAGGCGAACGCAACCGAGCTTGCCCGCATCATCGCCCCGGCTTGGCGGATATGGTCAGAAAACAGCGCCCGCATCATGGCTGGCTATGATCACGTGCCGATCGGCGATGGGATGACGCTGGATACCGCCGACCAGATCGGTGTCGCGATCAATGATGCCGCCCGAGAGTTTCTGGCGACGCTAACCGTGCAGATCACTCCAGCATTGCGGCAATTGGCTGTCCGTGTCGAGCGCTGGCATCGCACGAAGTGGGCCGCGGCGATTCAGGCCGGAACCGGATTGGACTTGTCGACGATGATGACGGCCACCGGCATCGTGGAAACGCTCGACGCTTTCGTGCAGCGCAATGTGGCGCTCGTGCAGAATGTCTCGGATCAGGCGAAAGGGCGCATATCTGACGCAGTGCTGCGGGGCTATCAGCAGCGGTTGCCGGCGCGCGACGTGGCGAAGGAAATAAGCAACGCCGTTGGGCTTGGTAGGGCGCGAGCTGTTCGCATCGCATCGGATCAGAATGCGAAGCTGGCGGCGGCGCTGGACATGGAGCGGCAGGCCGAGGCCGGACTGGAGCAATATCGCTGGCGGCATAGTCAAAAAGCGCATCCCCGTGCCGCGCACAAGGCTCGGGACGGCAAGCTGTTTCCGCTTGGGACGCCGCAAGGGGACACGCCGGGCCAGCTTCCCTACTGTGGTTGTCGGGCGCAGGCTTATATCCCGCTGATGGATGAGATCGAATAGCCCGCTGGCGTCCGTAGAGCATAATCCAAAGCGTGGGGCACACAATGCCCTATGTATTTCGCCGACCGACTGACGCTCGATGCGCCGCGCCGCACCAAAGACGGCTACATGGCCGTTCGTGCCCGCGCGGCCCGCACTGGCGTCTATGATTACGCTGGCTCCGAAGTCGACCCCGAAAACAAGCATGGCTTGCGCGACCAGCCCATGGTCAAGGTGCTTCGCGACGAAGGCACTGTATTCGACGAGGCATCGGCCCGCTCGTTCATCGGGAAGCCGATCACCGACAATCATCCGCACGAGGCCGTCACCGCCTCCAATTGGCGCGATCATGCTCGTGGGACGATCATGGGAGCGATGCGCGACGGCGATTATCTCGCCTTCGACCTGCTGCTGACCGACGCCGATGCTATTTCCAAGGTCCAGGACGGCAAGCGCGAGTTGAGCAACGGCTATGCCGCCGATCTTCAATTCGGCGATTTCACCGCACCGGATGGCACAAAGTGCCAGGCCAGGCAGGCGAGCATTTCGGGCAATCACGTTGCCCTCGTGGATCGGGGCCGCGCTGGTCCTGAATGCGGCATCAAGGACGAGAAATTCGCGCTTTGCGATGCCAACCCAGCCGCGATTGCGGCAATCCTCTCGGAGAAAACGACGATGAAGATCAAGATCGGCGACGCCGAAGTCGATGCGACGAACGGTGAGGCCGTTCGGATCGCTGTCGACGCAATCAACGTGAAGATGGCGGACAAGGACGCGCAGATCGGCAAGCTGACCGCCGACCTTGCCACCGCCAATACCGCGCTCCAGACCAAGGACGGCGAGATTGCCGCCCTGAACACCAAGCTCTCGGATGCCACGGACCCGGCCAAGATCGCCGTTCGCGACGCGGCCCGCGCCAAGGTGATCGAGGGAGCCAAGGCCATCCATCCGACCATTGCCACCGATGGCAAGTCCGATGCGGAAATCCGCAAGGAAGCGGTCATCGCCCGGCTTGGTGACGCAGCCAAGGACATGGCCGATGCCGCCATTGATGGCGCTTTCACGGCGCTCACCAAGGACGTTGCTCCGGCCGATCCGGTTCGCCAGGCCATCAAGGATAACGGCCTTCGCATCGTGTCCGACAACGCCGACGTGCGCAACCTCGCGCGCGCGGCTCAGTATTGAGGGGAATGAAAGATGGCTGAGCTTCAGACCACCTATTCGGATACGATCGCAGCCGGTTTCGCCGGCATGGTCGCCAACGGCGAAACCTCCAACCGCATCACCCGCACCTGCGAGGATAGCGCCGGCATCCCGTTCGGCGTTCCGGTTTATCGCGGAACCAGCGACCATGGCTGCACGCGCACGCCGGGGGGCCAGCTTCTCGGCATCAGCATCGCTACCTCGGGCCTGCCAGCGGCAACCGATGCGGACGAGTATCAGCAGTATGACAACGTGGCGATCATGACCGGGGGCGTCATCTGGGTCACGGCCGGTGAGGCGGTGACGGACGGCGCGCAGGCTTACGACACCGGGTCCGCAATCGTCGACACGTCGACCGATAACGACATCATGACAGGCTGGTTTTTTGACGGCACCGCCGGAAACGGCGCGCTCGTCAAGCTGGCCAAGCGCTGAAGGGGGCTTTGACAATGACCAAGATGCTGAACCTCTATGACAGCGCTTCGGGCCGCATCGTCGACCCGGTCGCTTTCCTCGCGGCAGACGCCGATGTGAAGAAGCAGATCATGGGCCTTTGGGCGGCGGACAATGCGCGCAATGCCGCGACGTTCGCCGACAAGATCGATGCATTCCTGTCGGACGCTCAGATCGGCTATGCCTTCCTGACGCCGCAGCTCTACCGCATCGAAACCGAAGTCTACATGACGAAGTATCCCAGCTTCGACATCACGCGGTTCATGTCGGTCGATTCCTCGGGCGATATGTGGGACGTGGGCACGCTGGTCTATTCGATGGACCAGGTCGGGCAGGCCGAGTTCCTGTCGGGCGGCGCGTTCGACATGCCCTACGCATCGACCAAGATGGCGCAGGCCACCCGCGCATTCCATCTCGCCGGCATCGGTTATGAGTGGAACACGCAGGAGATGCAGCGCGCCGCCAAGCTGGGCCGCTCGCTGTCGAGTGACAAGGCGATGGCGGCCAAGATGGCAGCCGACCGCTTCATCTACGGCATCGCCATGAACGGCCAGACCCCGCGCGGTGAGGCCGAGAAGGGTTGGACCGGATTCGTCAACAACGGCTCGGCTCCGAGCGCGCAGGTTGCGGCGGATGGGACAGGATCGTCTCGGCTGTGGGAGGACAAGACGGCCGATCAGATCCTTCGTGACATCAACGAGGCGCTGACCGCAGTCGAGACCGGCACCGGAGAAACGATGGTCGCCGATACGCTGGCGCTTCCGACCAGCGCGTATAACTATATCGCCACCACGCGCGTCGGCGATACCGGCTCGACCATTCTTCAGTTCCTCCAGGCGAACAACGCCGCTGGCGAGGCGCTGACGATCGTCAAGAGCCGTGCTCTGGAAACGGCCGGCACCGGCAGCACCACGCGCCTGGTTGCCTACGCGAATAATCCGCAGGTCATCAAGTTCCACCTGCCGGGGCCGCATCAGTTCCTTCCGCCGTTCCAGAAATCTTCGATGGTCTATGAAGTCGGCGGGATCATGAATGTCGGCGGCGCCGAGGTCAGGCTGCCGAAGGCGATCGTGTATCGGGACAGCTTCTAAGCCTTCGGGTCGCATACGAAGGTATCGGGCGGCTCGCGGGCAATCGCGGGTCGCCCTAATTGTTGGAGACGATCATGACCAAGGTGAAGAACATCTCGACTGGGCCGCGCGGCGCGTGGCTCGGTCGTCAGCTCGTCATGGTGGAGCCTGGGCAGATCATCGATGCCGATGACTTCGCTCCGGAATGGTTCAGGGCCGAGAAAGCATCGGCCGCAAAGCCGGCCGGCGACATCAAGGCCGCACTTGGGAAGCTGGACGCAGACAATGACGATCATTGGACGGCGGCCGGGCTTCCGGCAGTTGATGCGGTGTCGGAGCTTGTCGGCCACACCGTGACGCGCGCCCAGATCGAGGAGGCCGGCGCGGACTTCGTGCGCCCGGATCGCGACTGATGGCCGGGAAATTCGTATCAGAGCAGTCGAACGACGCGCTTACGCTTGGACTATTCGTCCAGGAGTACACGCCTGCGGACGAGGACCTGCCCCTGAATGTAAAGTGCGTCTATTTCGACGCTGATGGCACGGTAGACATCAAGAATCCCGATGGTTCGGCCGTCACTGGTCATCCCGTGGCAGCACTTCAACCGCTTTGGTTTGTGCCAGCTCGCGTGACGGCGATGACCGGTCCGAGCAAATGCTATCTTGTGATGGGCTGATATGGCCTATTCCGCGCCAGCCAAAGCCGATTTCATCGACGTATTTCCCGCATTCTCCGCAGTGACAGACGGGCAATACGAGTTCTGGTCGGCGCAGGCTGTCCTCATCACCGAGCCGATCGAGGGGTGCCTAGGTGCGCGGATGGACCTTGCGACCATGCTGCTGACGGCCCATTACCTGACCATCCAGGGCATCGGGACCGGGGCAGAAGCGGAGATGGCGGCCCAAGGCGCCAGCGGATTCCGCCGGTTGAAGTCAGGCACGCTTGAGATCGAGCGCGGGGATAGCTCGTCCAGTGCGTCCATGGGCGAATATGGGCAGACGGCTTATGGCCGGCAAGTATGGCCGATGCTCAAGACATGCGCCGGAGGTCCGCGCGTGACCGGCACAGGGGCGTTGCCAGACGGATGCGGCTTTAACGGCTTTGCGGGGCCGATGCCGCCATGGACGGCTTGACATGGGCCTGCTCGACGGTGGAATCGAGGCGATTTTCGGGGCTGCGTTCGGTGGCCTGTATCTGCCCGCGACATTGAACTATGCCGGAACGCCGATCGAAGACAGCGAGGGCAACGTCACTGGCCACACCGGCCCCGGGTCATGGTCCTGTCGCGCGCAGGTCGATGACGCAACATGGTCGATGCGGCAGGCCGATGGCTATGTGGATGGTGATCAGCGGATAATCGTCCTGTCAGCCGGTTTGGCAACCGCGATTAACACGGACATGACCATCACCGTTTCCGGTAAAACATGGATGATCGAAAGCGTCCAGCGCGACGCCGCAAACAGCCATTGGGTGCTGCGGGGAAGGGCCGCTTGATGGCTCGGATCATTGGAGGCAAGGCCCATGCGGCCAGGCTCAAGCGCATCCGCAGCAGTGCGATGGTTCGCGAAGTGGGCAAGGCTGTCTATGCCGCAGCCGATTATCTCTCGACCGAGGCCGCGCTGTCGATCACCCAAGGCGCGGTGAGCGGCAAGAACCATGTGCCGTCGCGGCCTGGTGAACCTCCCAATGCGGACACGCATGTTCTGGACCGCTCGATCAGGACGGAGAAGACGGGACCGTTGACCGCCGTGAGCAGCGCCAGCGCGCCCTATGCAGCAGGGCTTGAGTTTGGAACCAGCAAGGTGGCGGAACGCCCGTTCATGCGCCCGGCAGCAGCCAAGACGCGCGAACAGGCGCGCAAGCTCGTCCGGGCGGCGGTAAAGCGCGTCGTGGAAGGCGGAACCCTATGAGGGTGCAATTCCTCTCGGATTATAACCACAGATGGCCATCGCGGGCCGCTACGTTCTATCCGGCCGGCTTCGAAGGGACGGTCAGGCGCGTAGTCGGCGAAGCGGCCATCGCCAAGGGGAGGGCGACAGAGACGCCATTTCCTGATAGGTCGGGTGGCGATGGCGTCTCCGGTCAACGATCTGATGGCGTGGTCGGGGCGTCTGCTCGACCGCCTCGTAATGGGCGCTCACCCCGATCTGGACGAGAGTTTGACCGAAACCGCGCTGGAGACGGTGCTGCCGCTTCTGGCGTTCCACTGGCTGGGGGCGACCAATGATAACGACGCTCGACCCGTCTCTGGCGATCAGGGGTAAGATACTGGCCGCACTGCGCGGGGACGCCACCCTGACCGCGATCATCCCGGAAGCTCGAATCTACAAGTCGCAGACGCCAACCGATGCCGTGTGGCCGTTTATCCGGCTCGGCGTGATGATTAACACGCCAATGCGAACGGATGGCCAGCCCGGCGGCGATATTACTGCCGCGGTCCACTGCTTCACCAAGGGCGGCGACGATCCAGAGAAGCTGGCTATGCAGCTTAACGCGCATGTCGTCCGCATTCTCGATGCGATCGATGCTCTTGCGCTTGAAGACGATGCACAGATGAGCATCCATGTCACGCAGAGCCAGGTGATCGAGGATGGCGCAGAGGCGGCGGCATATCATGGCATCGTAAGCATCTCTGCGCTTGGTCTTTAGGCTGGCGTCCGTAGAGGCGCTTTGCCCATGGCCATAGCCTTCCCGCAAATCCACGCGGGAGCTTTCACCCAATGGCGTATACGACCGACAGGCTAAAGAGCACGCGAGTTCATATCGCGCTGGGCGATGGTGCAGAGCCCGAAGTGTTCGAGGCCATTTGCGGCATCACCACGAAGGGCTTCCAGCAGACCCGCGCGACCAACGACACGGTTGATTGGGATTGCGCGGACCCTGATGCCACACCGATCACCGTCCGCGATACCGGCGCCACGGATTGGAGCATCACCGGCTCTGGTCTGCTCGCCCGCAACAAGCTCGCCGATCTTCAGGCAGCGTTCGATGATCCCAACCCGAGCAACTGGCGCTTTGTGTTCGATGAGGCCACAGGCAATGAGATTGTCGACGGCTATTATCAGGGGCCTGGGCTGCTCACCGACCTGTCGATTACCGGCGAAAACGGCCAGTATCTCCAGATTTCGCTGACGATCAGCGGTGCCGATAAGGTCAATTTCGTCGCTAACACCTAATCAGGCTTTATGACGGGAGCTTCCCGAATTTCCGGGAAGCATTGCTTCGCCAAATCCTTCCACACCCGCTTCGTCGCCCCGCGCCACGTCTTGAACCCGTAGAGCAGTAGCGTCCGCTTGTCTCCACCATCGTGGATTTCCAGCGTCATTGTCGGTGAATCGACGCAGCCGCCCAGGTTGCAGAATCGAAAATCGACCTTCCGCCCGTAATCGGCAGGGTTATTGTCCGCGCGGCCCAGCTTGTCGAACACAGCCGATGAGCAAAGGGCGACGGCTTCGGTGGAGACTGCGGTGTCGGCCATCACATAGGAGCGATCGGCCGGCGGTGTTGCTGCAAGCAACAAAGCGATCGTGAACATGCGCGGATAATACCATGCCTGAATGCGCCACGCTAGCGCTGGCGTCCGTAGAGCATCGGTCGGGTGCGGCCATACCGTCCGACCATGCAGACCGAGATCAGCCTTGCATTCGCGGACGGCGAATATCTGTTCAGGCTGCCCATCAAACGCATCGTCGAAATCGAGGCAAAGGCCGGCCCCATCGATGCGGTGCGCCATCGTCTGCTTCATGGCGGCTTCGGCATTCAGGATGTCGTCGAGGTCATCCGACAGGGTTTGATCGGCGGTGGCAAGGGGATGGTCTCGGGCGTGCCCGTCGAAGTATCGGCGTTGAAGGCCAACTCGCTGATCGATGGCTATGTCGACGGCCGGCCTCTCGCTGAAACCGCGATCACTGCACGCGCGATCATCATGGCGCTGTATGTCGGCTATGAGCCGGCGATCGAGGCTCAAAAAAAAAGCCCGCCTCCAAAGACGCGCCGGAAAAGATCGACTGGGGCGTCGTCCTCCACAACTGCGTCCAACTCGGCCTGACGCTCGCGGACGCGGAGCGCATCACCATGCCCGAATATGCGGCCCTGATGTTCCACCATCGGCAATCGGCCGAAGCCGAGGATGCGCCGCCGTCCATTGAGGAAGTGGAGGCCGGGATGCTCGCCATGCAGCGCGCCGGCATCGCGAGGATACACTGATGGTCGGCGTCGTTGCAGACAAGGTGATCGTCGAGCTTAAAGCGGAGCTCGACCAGTATAACGCCAACGTCACGCGGGCGGAGAAGAATTTCTCGCGCTCCATGGGCAATATCGAGCGATCCGCCGGCACTACCGAGCGCTTCGTCACGCGCAGCGCCGCCGCGATGACGGCCGCTTTCGCTGGTGTGTCCGTCATTGCCGTGGCGCAGGCATTCCTTGCCGTGGCCGAACGCGCCAAGCAGATGGACGCGCAGCTTCGGCTTGCTACCTCCACATATGGATCGTTCGCGCAAGCGCAGGAGGATAGCCGCCGCATTGCGCAGAACACGCGCAGCGGCCTTGAGGAAACGACCAAGCTCTACGGCAACTTCATCCGCGCATCGCAGGAAACCGGACGCTCGCAGGCGGAAGCCGCAAGGGCGACGGAGACTTTCACGAAGGCGCTGAAGCTCGGCGGGGCAGGGGCGCAGGAAACGGCAAGCGCCACGCTGCAATTCAGCCAGGCTCTCGCTTCCGGTGTTCTTCGTGGCGATGAGTTCAACTCGATCATGGAGGCGTCGCCGCGTCTGGCCCGGCTGCTGGCGACGGCGCTTGGCGTGCCTATCGGCCAGCTTCGCGCCATGGCCGAGGAAGGCCAGATCACCGCCGATGTGCTGTTCAAGGCGCTTACCGACAAGAAATTCACGGCCGGCATCGACAACGAGTTCAAGACGCTGCCCGTCACGTTCGACGAGGCGATGACGCAGATCGGCAACACTGCCACGATCGTGTTCGGTGCATTCGATCGTGGGGGCGAGTTCTCGACCGCGCTGGCGAATTTCATCACTGGCGGAACGCAGGGCTTTGATGACCTTGAGCGATCAGCCGAGGATTTCGGCATCAAAGTCCGTTCGGTCCTGGCAGGTCTCACGGCAATCTGGGATGATATTGCGACGGCCGGGGCCTCGGCGTTCGAGGCTATTGCGAACACGCCTGGGCTCGACCGCGTCATCAACCGCGTTCGGCAGCTAAACGACCTGCTATCGCGCACGCCGTTGAATCCGATCGGATTTGCTCGGAATCTAATCACCGGCAATGGCTCGTATCAACAGGCCCAGCAGGAAACTCAACAGCGCCTCGCGGCTGCACAGGCGCGCCGCGAGATAGAAGGGCGCGGCATCGCATTCGATTCGCAGGGCTTCAATATCCCCGGATTGACGCCGACTGCGCGCCCAAGAACGGCGACGCCGGGATCAAAGCCGAAACTCAAGACGCCCAAGGGCAAACAGGTCCAGACCCTTGAGGAATGGCTGAACCAGACGGCCATCGACGTATCGAACGACGTGTTCAAGCAGGCCGGTGCCAGTGCGGAGGATTTCAACCGCGACAGTAGCCGCGCTTATGACGATGCCATGCGCGAGGTCGAAAAACGCCTTGAAGCTGAGCGCGACCTGAAGCGCCAATACGATGAAGAAGCCTTCCGCCGGCAGGAAGATCAGATCCTCACACTCGCCAATCTCTACGAAGACGCCTTCCGGGGCGGCACCAAGGCTATCTGGTCGGATTTCAAGCAGATCGGCATGCGCATCGTTGCCGAGGTTCTGGCTCGTTTCGCTATCACGAACCTGAACGGGGGCAGCTTCAATCTCGGCAGCGCTCTTTCGACCGCCATTGGCGCAGTGCTTCCCGGCTTCGCGGGCGGTGGCTCAGGCATCATCGGCGGGCGCGGCGGCACGGACAACAATGTCCTGTCACTCAATGGCAAGCCATTCGCGAATGTATCGCGCGGAGAGCGCATTTCGATTGGCAATCAGGCGCTTTCCGGCCGGGGCGGCGGTGCCGCGACGGTAGTGCAGAATATCACCGTTGATGCTCGCAACAGCGTCAATCCAGATGGGTTCGCCCGCCAGATACTCACGATCAGCGCACAGCAGGCGCAGCAGGCGGCGACCACGATGGGTTCGACGGTCATCAAGGCCATGCCCGCCCGGCTGGCGCAATATCAGACGGATGGCACCTGATGGCGATCATCCGCGAATCCTTTGTCGTCCGCATCGCCTGCGATCCCCCGGCGCTGCTGTGGTCTGGCCTTGGTCCAATCATGATCCCGGCCGATATTGTCGTGCCCGAGGATGCCATCGCCATCGGCGGCGGCAAACTAGTGAGCATCCCGGATTTCCAGCAGCTCGTGAACGGCACGGCGGAACGGCTTTCGTTCACCCTCTCTGGCGTCAGCGAAGAAACGCTGCGGCTTGCGCTTGAGGATGCGCCTTCGGTCAAGGGGGCAAGGGTCGATCTAGGCAGGATCGATTTCGATAGCGAATGGCAGATCGAGAATATCGAATGGGAAGCCGTGTTTGAGGCCCGCAGCCTGTCCGTCAGTCGGCCGGTTTCGCAGGGCGGGCAGATAACGCGCTCGATCACCCTGACGATCGTTGCTGGGGATACGACCCGCGCACGCGCCCCGCTCGCATTCTTCACCGATAGCGACCAGCGCCGCCGCGCGCCCACCGATGCCATCTTCTCGCATGTTGCCGGCATCAATGCCGGGACCAGTCGCAGGTTTGGGCCGTCAGATGCCTGACCTGGGTGCGTTTCTGTTGCGCGCGGGGGCCATGCGCCGGGAAAGCTGCATCCACGATTGCTGCGCTTTCCCGGCCATGTGGTGCATTGAAAACGGGTGGCCTGACCCGATGGCTGATTGGCGCGGCGCCTATGCCAGCGAGGCCGAGGCCGAAGCGCTGATTTCGGACGCCGGTGGTCTGCTCGCATTGTTCTCGGCTGGCATGGCGTCGGCGGGCATTCCGGAAGCCGATGATCCGCTGGAAGGAGATGTCGGCGTCGTCTCGCTCATGGGCGAGGAAGCGGGGGCCATCTTCACTGGCAAGCGCTGGGCGTTCGCGGCTGAGAAGGGAATAGCCGCGTCCTCGCTTGAACGCGCTGCCGTGCTGAAATGCTGGCGGGTGCGTCTTGGGTAAAACGCTCACGAGCATCATCGCCGTTGGTGCGGCCATCGCCATCAACGTGGTCCCAGGCGTTGGCACCGCGATAAGCACCTCTATCATTGGCGGTCTTTACGGCGCTGGCGTAGCTGCCGGAACGGCAGTCACAATCGGCTATGCCGTGACATCGGCGCTAACCCTCGGCGTGACGGCATATGGATTACAGGCCGGTGCGAACCTGCTCGGCCTCGGCCCGTCCATGCCAAAGCCGGATACGACGGTCACGGCCATCAAGACATCGCGCCCGCCGCGTGTCAGCGCCTACGGCGTCAGCCGCCTCTACGGGGCTTATAGCCTGTACGAGACAGCCTCCAACGGGACGGCCGTCGATGTTCTCGCTGTGCATGATGGAGAAATGACCGCGCTGCTTGCTCACTATCTTGGCGATGATCCGGTCACGCTCACCGGGAATGTGGTGAACACCGGGGCCGACAATCGCTATCGGGACGGATCGGTGTCGCTCTACACGACAGACGGCAGCACGCCCGGCACGCCGATCGCGGCGATCACCAGCCTGTTGCCCGGCATATGGACGAGCGACCATCGCGGCGATGGCGTAGTGTTGCTTGCCCAGACGGCAAAGGCGGTCAAATCCAAGCGCTATCTTGAGACCTATCCGAATGGCGTGCCGGTCCCTTCGATCGTGGCGCAATGGCAGAAATGCCCCGATCCCTATGCAGATGATCCGAGCGATCCGGCTGGGTGGACGTGGACGGAAAATCCTGTCCGTCATTTGATGCACTACAAGCTGGTCCGCGAGAAGGTCGACTATGCGACGAAGATCGCGCCGACGCTTTCCTATTGGCAGGCGGCGGCCGACATCTGTGACGAGGCCATCAGCCTGAAAGCCGGCGGCACAGAGGCGCGCTATCGTTCATCCGTCGCGCACAACCATACCGATCAGCACGCCAATGTCACCGCGGCGCTGCTCTCGACATTCGACGGATGGATTGCGCCTCGCGCCGATGGGGCGCTCGTCGTCTATGCCGGCAAATATTACGCTCCCACGGTCTCGATCGGTCCGGACCAGATCATTGCCTATGAGTGGAACGGTGTCGGCGTCGATGACGACAGCGCCGTCAATGAAATCATCTGTTCCTACATCTCCGCCGATCACGATTATAACACGGTCGAGACGGACGCATGGCGCGATGAGGATGATATTTCCGAGCGCGGTCAGGTGCTTTCGTCGAGCCTTGATCCGCAGGTGCCGAGCTGGGGCCAGGTTCGCAGGCTCGCCAAGAGGAAGATGGCGCGCACCAATGCGCTTTATCGCGGGTCGGTTACGACCAATGCCGCCGGCCGAATTACCAGAGGGCAGCGGTTCATCAATCTGCGGATTGAGGAAGCCGGGACCGTGTTCTTTGATGGCCCAGCGGAGATCACTGCCGTCACGCGCAACCTGATGACAGGCGGCGTCACCTTCTCATGGGTGGCGGCTGACCCTAATATTGACGCATGGAACCCGGCAACCGAGGAAGGCAACCCAGCGGCGAAAGGTGATCGCGTTGCCCAACAGCCGGTTGAAACGCCAGAAATAACGATGGCAACTGCTGTTCTTGCGAGCGACGGCACCTCTGCCCAAGTGCTCGTCGATGTTGATGCGCCTGATCGAGACGACTTGACATGGTTCGGCCGGTGGAAGGTCTCCACCGATACGGTGTGGAACGAACAGGAATATTCTGACATCGCGGCGGGATCGAGTATAGAACTGCTAATCGGTCTCGTGCCGGTTGATTCATCAATTGATGTTGCAGTCGCCTACCGCCTTGGCGATGGGCGCGTGTCTGATTGGTCTGCAACGGATACCGTGAGCACGTCGACCGCTATGCTGGCGCCAGCCGCGCCGACTGAGGTTACTGCGGACGGAGGGGCGGGAGAGGCCGATGTGACGTGGCGCAATCCGTCCTCTGCGAATCTCAGCTATGTCAAGGTATTCCGCAACACTGTCGACGATTTCGGAACGGCAAGCGCCATTTCCGGAGAGATTGTCGGCGGGCTTGGGCAGGTCATGAGCATCACCGATACCAGTTTGACTGCTGGCAATTATTGGTGGTGGGTTGTCGCCTATAATGCGACCGACACGGCTTCCGCGCCCGGCGGCCCTGCGACAGCGACGGTGACATGATGGCCATTGAGTTCAAGCGCATCGCCGGGGCCGTGAGACAGGACGGCAAGCTGATTCCGATCATGGATGGCGAGCAAGTTCCTCAGCCTGAACCAGAGCCATCCGAACCCGAGGAATAGGCTGGCGTCCGTAGAGTAGCCGCGCTCGGCGGCGGCATGGTCTCGCCATGCTGGCGACATTTCCAACATGCCTGTTCGCCTTTCAGTCGCGCGAGTTCGACATCGCGCAGAATGTCGTCTCGGGCGGCACGTCTCTGGCCGGCGCTGAAGACCTGATCGCTACGGACGGTGGCGGCTTCTGGTTTGCCGAATATCAGAACGCGCCCTTGAACAGCCGCCCGAGGATGATGGCGTGGCGTGCGACCCGCGCTCAACTCGACGGTGGTGCCCAGCCCATCATTTTCCCGATCTGTGACGCTCGGCATCAGCCTGTGGCGCGCAAATATACCGTGCTGCATGACGACGACACGCCGCACGACGACGACACGCCATATAGTCAGGGCGATTGCGCCGTAACCTGCGCGACCGATGCGCCGCTCCGCGCAACGTCAATGATGATCGACGTGGATGCGCTCGGCAAAGAATTGATCGGTGGAGAGAAATTCTCAATCGATCATCTCACGTGGCGGCACCGCACCTATGAGATAAAGTCGATCAGCGGCAACCTGATCCGCTTTCGGCCGCCGCTACGCGAAGCCGTCGCCGCCGGAACGTCGCTCGATTTCAATGATCCGAAATGCGTGATGCGCTTGGACGGCCAGATGGCCGCACCGCTGCAAGGCCCGCGCTTTGCTACCGGATCAATTCGTCTCGTTGAAGATATGTCCGGGAGTTATTCCTGATGGGTGAGATCACCGACCGTTTCTTGAGTGCATGGCGGTATTGGAATACCGATGGTGTTCCGGCATCGGGCGCTCATCAGCCCAGCAAGGAAGAAATCCAGGCTATTGGCGCAGTCCTTGAGGCCGTCATCGGGACTGCGGTCGGCGGCCTTCTGCGTTTCGAGACGAAGGCGCTCATGGACGCCGACGAGACGCGCGATGACGGCACGCTTGCCTATGTATGGAACGACACAACGCCAGAGAACAATGCAATCTATCAGTGGGATGGATCTGATTGGGTAGTAGCGGACTGGTATTACGACAGCATCGCCTCCATTGTGCAGCCGCTTGTCGATGCTGCCGAGGCGGCGGAAATCGCGGCGGAAAGCGCTCGCGACGAAGCTGTCGCAGCAGCGGCCTCACTGAACCAGTTCACAGATGATATAACCGGAGTAGGCTCGTTCTCGGTCTATGCCACCGGCCATCTTGCCGATCCGGCGGCCTTCTACCCGCGTCCAGTAGCGCTGCCGGCTGGCGACAGCCTATCCGATATCCTGCGTTATCACGATGAAGCCGCGATACGGCCCACGGCGGCGCTGGAATATGGCGTGATGTTCAATTCCTCGGCGAATTGGGGCGCTCTCGCCGGGCCGTCCAATGCAATCCGCATGGTGGCGGGGGCCTATGACGGCACGACCGTCCACATGGCGGGAAAAGGCTTCACCACCGCCAGCACGACGGACCTTGCGCCCGCTGGCGTCGATTACGGCACCTGCACCGTGGACGGCGATGTGGTTACGCCGGTCAGCAATATCCGGCTGGTGACGGACAGTTCCGGGGTCAATCGGCTTGCTGCGGGTCCGGTGGTGTGGAACCACGTCAGCGAGAAGCTCTACGTCCTGTTTTCGCGTGACGATCGCGACACGCCGTCGAATGCCAAGTTCTACGAGCTGGTCCTTGACGGCGGTTCGTGGAGCGGCAGCGCCCCGTTCACGCCCGGCAGCGACGACACCAATGCCCGCGAGATCGCCGGGATCAAGGACGGCACCTGGACGCGCAATTATTTCTGCCCGCACGGCGGCTTCACAGACGATGATGGCACGATGTTCGTCACCGGCTGGGCGGTGATCGGTCTGGACTATGTGCAGTTCGTCCTCAAGCGCGGCATTGCCGATGGCGAGTGGTCCCGCATCTGGACGATGGTCGAGGGTGCGGACACCGGTGAAGGCGAGCAATATGTGCAGGGCGAGCAGTCGGTCCTGCCCCTGCGCAACGGCAATCTGCTGATCGTCGGGCGCGGTGGCGGGCAGGGCTATCCGGGCGTCGCATGGTGGGAAATCACCAAGGCGGGGGTCTTCGTCGCCACGGGCTTCTGGGACGGCCTGTTCGAGCCGCAGATCGGCATCGGCGCTGTCAACATCGATCTTGGCGATGGCCGCGACCGTATCCTGATGGTGGGGCCGTCCGTCAGTTCAGGCACCGGCCAGAACGATGTCGGGATGCACGCGGCGATCAGCTACGTTCCCGACGCCGGCTATTATGCCTCGCCCCGATGGTATGACGATTACGAGCCGTTCCGCGTCAGCCGCACTGGCGCGGCGCTCGACGGGACGCAGCGCACCTATTCCAAGATGGTGTCGTCCAACGTCTCCATGGTGGACCTGAAGAACGGCACCGCGCTGGCGCTGATCGACCGGAACGGGCCGACCGATGCCGGCACCTTCGGCCCCTACATCTGCGTCACCGGCGTGGTGGTCAATCCAGCCAACGGCATCCGAAATCACGAGCGGGGGGATTGGTAATGGCCGTGTCCGTAGGAACTTTCGTCAACCAGACGCCAAGCGCCGCGTTAGCGGCGGCGAGCCGCACGCCGTTCGAACTGCCGTTCGCGCGGGCGCATTATGGGGATACGGCGGTCGATGCCTTTCGACTGGCAGTGGACAACGGTTTCGTGCCGGCATGGCCCGCCAACGAGACCGCGACGCATCCGCGCTGCTCCGACTTCATGAACCTCGTCGACGGCCTCGAACCCTATGCCGACGTGATCCAGGCGCTTTTCCTTCCCACCTTCTCGTCGGTCGACGGGAGCGACAATTGCACCGCCCTATGGAGCTTCACGCCGAAGTCGATCGAGATGCTTCCGGGCGCGAACGGCGGCGGCGTGGTTCAGGACGATGGCGGCCTGATCGTCAACCTCGGCGGCGGGCAGGGGCGCGGCCTGACATCGCCACTCGATCCATCGGTGATGCAGGCGATCGAACAATGCACGCTGATCTGGAAAGGGAAGATGACGGCGCGTCCGGCGGCGCCCGGCTATCTCGCCCGCATCCATTCCGGCGGGTCCAATGTCTGGGCGGCGTTCGGGCCATCGTCCACCAAATGGCGGCTGACCGGCTCGCGCCGGATCGCGGGAACGCTGCACGGCAACGTCACCGTGGACAGCAGCGCCGACACGAACACCGGCGTCTATGAGCGGATCAACGCGCATTTCGACGTGGCCAACGGCACGATGCAACTCGACGTCGAGGATATCGAGGTCATCCCGGAAACGACCTGGTATGACACGAATCCGGGGGATTGGACCAGCCCGGCGAACCCGACCTATCTGCTCCAGATAGGCGTTCCCGGAGCATCGCTGACGCACAACGTCCAGCATGCCGGCCTTGCGGTGCTGACCGCGTTCGATCCGGCCGCAGAGGCCGCCGTCAACGCCGTGCTCGATGCCTACATGCCGAGCTGAGCCCACCTATGACCAAGCCAACAAACTGGAGATAGTTATGGCAAAGAAGCCGAAGGCCAAGCCGATCAGCAAGCCGAAGCCCCTTGGTGGCGGCAACGGCGAACCGCCGCCGAAGAAAGACTGATGACTCCGGGGCAGGTCTTCATTCTCGTCGCCGGCATGGTGACGCTGGCGAGCGCGGTAGCCATGGGGCTGTCGCGTTCGTGGGCGCATCGGTCGACGCTCGTCCTGTTCCTGGCATGGGCCGTTGGACAGGACTGGTGGCTGCGAACCGGCGACCCGATTCCGATGCGGCTGTATCTGCTGACCGACATCGGAGCGATCGCGCTCATGGCGTCGTGGGCGGCGAAGCGAGAGTGGATGATCTTCGCCGTCTATCCGGCGATGTGGATGACCTATGCCATGACCGGCTTCGGGCTCATGTCGGCATTCGAGGCGTGGTGGACGCTGTATGTCCTCGCGCTCGCTCAATTCCTGCTGTCGGGTCCGTGGCCCGCCCTGCTTCGCAATCGTACCGCTCAGGGACGGCGCTCTTTCCTGCCTCCCTTTGGCCTGGCGAGGAAACCATGACCACAGACGCGGTGACGACCATGCTGCATGACATGAACGGGGCTCTCGGGGAAATGCGGGGGCAGCTCCGCGAAATGATTCATCAGTCCAATAACACGGCGCACAAGCTGGACACGATGTATGACAACGTAGCGGCGATCAAGGCTCAATTGTCCGATGTCGAGAACCTGCGCGGCAAGGTGGCGACGCTCGAAAAGGACGTTGACGATCTGAAGCAGGAGCGCAGCCGCCGGATCGGGGCGATGGGGCTCGGCGACCGCATCCTGAAATCTCCGCTCATCGGCTGGATCATCGGCGCTGCCTTGGCCGCATGGGCATTTCTCCATGGGAGGCCGGCATGACGACGCCAGCATATATGGACCCTGCAAAGACGAAATAT
>Ga0164243_10005198_pt1 | contig 19952 bp, 16 predicted proteins | sample OricompcompostOP_FD_108781 | JGI IMG/M metagenome (GOLD analysis project Ga0164243, IMG submission 108781) | Organic Plus compost microbial communities from Emeryville, California, USA - Original compost - Organic plus compost (OP) | ecosystem: Engineered > Solid waste > Mixed feedstock >... | reverse complement strand
GGGATCGAGCTGGGCCTGCAGAAGCGGCTCTATCTCGGCAATCTCGATTCGATGCGCGACTGGGGCCATGCGCGCGACTATGTCGAGGGCATGTGGATGATCCTGCAGCAGGCCGAGCCCGACGACTACGTCCTGGCCACGGGCGAGACGCATTCCGTGCGCGAGTTCACCGAGCACGCCTTCGGCTGCATCGGCCGCCGCCTCGAGTGGCGCGGCAAGGGCGTGGACGAGAAGGGCCTCTGCGCCAAGACGGGCGAGATCCTGGTCGAGGTCGATCCGCGCTATTTCCGCCCGACCGAGGTCGAGTTCCTGCTGGGCGACGCGCGCAAGGCACATCAGAAGCTCGGCTGGCGGCACAAGACCGGCTTCAAGGACCTGGTGCGCGAGATGGTCGAGGCCGATCTCAAGCAGGTGAAGCGGGAGCACGCGATCGATGGGCGGCGCGGCTGAGGCCCGACTCTTTCCGCTGGCCGGCAAGCGCGTCTGGGTGGCGGGCCATCGCGGGATGGTCGGGTCCGCGCTGGTGCGGCGCCTCGCCGGCGCCGCTTGCGAGGTGATCACCGCGCCGCGGGCCAGCGTCGACCTGACGCGCCAGACGGAGACCGAGGACTGGCTGGCCGCGACCCGGCCCGATGCCGTGTTCCTCGCCGCGGCGCGCGTGGGCGGCATCCACGCCAACAATTCGCGCCCGGCGGATTTCATCCACGAGAACCTCGCGATCCAGACCAACGTGATCCACGCCGCCTGGCGCGTCGGCGTGAAGAAGCTGATGTTTCTCGGCTCGTCCTGCATCTATCCGCGCCTGGCGCCGCAGCCGATCCCGGAGGACGCGCTGCTGACGGGGTCGCTCGAACCGACCAACGAGTGGTATGCGATCGCCAAGATCGCCGGGCTCAAGATGTGTCAGGCCTATCGCCGCCAGCATGGCGCCGATTTCATCTCGGCGATGCCGACCAATCTCTACGGCCCGGGCGACAATTACGATCTGGAGAACAGCCATGTGGTCGGGGCGCTGCTGGTCAAGGCGCACCGCGCCAAGCGCGCCCAGGCGCCGACGCTCGAGGTCTGGGGCACGGGCACGCCGCGGCGCGAGTTTCTCTATGTCGACGATCTCGCCGACGCGCTGGTCTTCCTGATGGAGCGCTATTCGGCCGAGCCGACGATCAATGTCGGCACCGGCGCGGACGTGACGATCCGCGAGCTGGCCGCGACGATCGCGGCCGTGGTCGGCTATCGCGGCCAGCTGGTCTTCAACCCGGCGCGGCCCGACGGGACGCCGCGCAAGCTGCTCGATGTCGGGCGCCTGACGGCGCTGGGCTGGACCGCCCGGACGGAGCTGCGCGAAGGGCTGGCCCGCGCCTATGACTGGTTCGTCCACCACGCCCCCGAAGCCGCCTGAGCCGCGCACCGGCCCGCGGGCGCCCCACGATAAGAAGGCGCACCCTGGGGACGTCTGTAAGCCCGTTATTGAAGTCTTAGCAGACGGCGCCCAGTGCTATCAGGTCACGTTCAATCAAAGGTGCGGCAGTTCCAATGGCTTAATTGGCGAAACAGCTTGCCTTTCTCCTCTCGGCTCCGCTAATCCGATTCGCCCAGCCGCTCTCGACCCTGCGCTGGCTGTCCGATGCTACGGTAGCTTGACTTGCGAGTAAGGGAGTGAAAGTTCCGTTAACCATACTTGGCTAGTTTACAGGGGTAATCCGTGTAGTCGCGATAGCCGCGGACGTGCTTCGCAGAGGCGGATGGAAATGACGGACCAAAGACGAATTATTCTTACAAATGTGTCGAAGAAATATCCCATCTTCAAGCATCCTTCAGATCGTCTAAAGAGTTTTCTCTTTGGCCGTTTCAAGAGTTATTCTTCCGAGTTTTGTGCGTTAAGTGACATAAATCTGGATATCAAGCGAGGCGAAACCGTCGGAATTATCGGTCGCAATGGAAGCGGCAAGAGCACGCTGCTGCAACTGATAGCCGGCATCCTTCGTCCGAGTTCTGGAAGCATAGAGGTTCGTGGCCGGGTGGCTGCTCTTCTGGAGTTGGGTTCAGGGTTCAATCCTGAGTTCACGGGAAGAGAAAACATCATCCTCAATAGCTCAATATTCGGATTTTCTAACGCCGAGATTAAGCAGAAGATCGGCTCCATTCTGGATTTCGCCGAGATTGGAGAGTTCATAGATCAACCTATAAAGACCTATTCGAGTGGAATGGTCATGCGCCTTGCCTTCGCGGTTCAGGCGCATATCGACGCGGACATCATCATTGTGGACGAAGCGTTGGCCGTCGGCGACGTCTTCTTCCGGCAGAAGTGTTATAGGCGTTTGGAAGAGTTGCGGCGGAACGGTGCGACGATCCTACTCGTCTCCCATTCGATGGGGGACATCGAGCAGCACTGCGATCGTGCGATCGTGCTGCGCAACGGGCAGATCGTCTTTGCTGGATCCACATCGCAGGCAATCAAGCACTACTACATCCAGGAGCAGAGCGATCGGTTAGGGGACGAGGACTCTTTGCAACAGTCTTCGACCGAAAACGATGGCTCTATCGTCACGGTCGACGACAATATCATTCCCGCCGCAGCCGATTATCCGCTGTCCACAGTCGAGCAGTTCAATTCCGGCCATGCGGCTTGCCTGAGAGTTGCGCTAACTGACGACAAGAATACGCCCCGTCGGGTCTTCCGAGCCGGTGAGACAGCGGTTTTCGTGCACGAGTATCAGCTCTTCCGTGACATAGAAGTGCCCTATGCGGGCCTCGTGCTTCACTCCGACAAGCGTGTGATCGTCCACGGGCGTAATACGCTCCAGGTCGGGATAAATGTGCCACTTTCCATAAAGGCAGGGTCGGTGCTGCGGTTCCGGCAGGCCGTCAAACTCGACGTCGCGCCGGGCGAGTATACGTTCGAGGTTGGTCTTGCGACGATTGATCGCAACACGTTCCTGCATCTCGACGTGACATCCCCGGCCGAAGTTGAGGAAAGGCGCATCCGCCTCGTTCAGGTTCCAGCAGTGGGGGCGTTTCAGGTGATTTGGCCCGAGACAGTAGGCCTAAGCAGTTTACCTCATTATGGACTCGTGAATTTGGCAGGGTGGGCCGACATCTCCATGAAGGACACCATCCTCGCGCCAAGCGCATCGCCTAGCTGAGTTGGATCTCCAATGCCATTGATCGCGCCCGATAGGGCTCTAGAATTGCGTCCCGCGCGTTGGCCTAATCTGCTGCCTGTTCGGCCGAAGGTGATCAACTATCAGGTGAATGACATCTGCAATGCACGCTGCGTGATGTGCTTCATCTGGAAAAACAAGCGCTCGCGCGAACTCTCGCCCGCGGAGTTCGGTGCCATGTTGCGCGAGCCTTTCTTCTCAGAGGTCGAACATATCGGTGTTACCGGCGGCGAGCCTACCTTGAGACCCGACCTCGCTGAATTTTATCTCGCGGCGTTGGAGGCGCTACCCAGTCTCAAGGGGGGCAGCTTCATCACGAACGGCTTCAGCCCGACTCGTGCAATCGAAGTCTACAGCAAGGTCGCCAATGTCTATGGCGACGCAGGCGTGTTATTCACTGGCATGGTGTCTATCGACGGGGTGGGAACGGTCCACGACAAGGTTCGCGGCCGTTCTGGCGCCTTTAATCGAGCGACCCGGACGCTTTTCGGGCTGCGGGACGAAAAAATCGAGGCGATCGCATGCTGCACGATCGTGCGGGAGAACGTCTACGCTCTCCAGGAACTTCTGGAATGGGGACTTCAGAACGAAGTTTACATTCGCTTCCGGATGGGAGAGTTCATCAATCGCCTCTACAATGAGTCTGCGAGCGATCAAATTCAGGCGTTCGACGAGCAGCAGACCAAACACCTTGTTGCTTTCTTCCATCTGCTATTATCTCAATACGAGACTGCCGAGTCGATCCGCAGAACATATTCATCGATCCTGTCTCGGCTTACGGGAGGGCCGAGACTGGTGAAGTGCCCTTACCAGTCCAGCCGGGCTCTCAACATCGACAGCCAGGGAAGGTTCGCACATTGCGCTCCGAAGGGTGCGATGCACAAGCTCGGACCTTTACCGCGTTTGTCGCTGCTAAGGCACGCGCCGGAACGAATGCAGATTCTGCAATTTCGCTGCGAAACCTGCATCCATGATTACCATGAGGATTGGCTGCCGGACTTTGCCAAGGTTCGCCGGCGCGATGAGGCCGCCGCCTCTTCTCTTCTCGATCGCGACTTGAGGCTAGAGGAAATCGACGAGCGGCCTGCAGAGGCGTTCGATGTGAAGCAACACAAGTCACTTTTGTTGATCGGCTGGTACGGCACTGAAACCGCCGGCGACATTGCTATTTTGGGCGGTGTGATCTCGGAGTACCTGGCGCTCAATCCATCGCTGAGCTTCACCCTGCTTAGTCTCTATCCCTCCTATACGAGACTGACAATTCGGGATCTCGGACCCGTGCAGGCGGATCGGATCGAGGTGGTCGATTATCGCAGCGCAAAGGCGGCGGAAGCCATCTCCAATCACGACGCCGTGGTGATGGCTGGCGGTCCACTGATGGACATCGCCGAAACGCGTCTGATTGGGGCCATCTTCAAAGCCTTCGCCGAGCGTCGTAGACCATGCGTCATCGAGGGATGCGGGATCGGTCCTCTGAACCAGGACGCCTTTCGGCGCAACGTGATCGCGACCGCACGGTTTGCGTCGACAATCCGTGTGCGCGACGAGGATTCGCGCGATCGCCTTCGCACTTTCGGTTTGCAAAAGGAGATTACGGTTCGGCCCGACCCCGCCACTCGGTTCATCGCAGACACGGGCATCAAAGCTATGCCTGGCCGGGACAAGGTCATCCGATGCTTCCTTCGGCAGCTCACCTGGGAGTACCAGCAGGAAACCACTCCTGAAGCCTGCGAGGAAATTCTGTCCGCCTGCCTCGAGAAACTCCTTGCGTGGTTTCCAGAACACCGGATTGAGCTTCTGCCGATGCATTATTTTCCGATCGGGTGGGACGATCGGGTCTTCGCGCGTCGATTGGCTGGGAAAATTGGAAATCCCCGGGTGGCAGCAATACAAGTTCCGCTCTCGCCGACGCAGATTCTGCAGGCGATGGCCGCTGCCGAGTTTTGTCTTTGCATGAGGTTCCATTCCGTCGTCTTCGCCCATGCAGTCGGCGTTCCTTTCATCGCTTTGGATTACACAAATGGCGGAAAGATCCTCGGATTCCTGAAGGATCGTCATCTGGCATCGAAGTGCTTGAGCTTCGGGGACCTGCGCGGGTTGTCCAGGGAAGCGCTTGAGCAGGCCTTGAGGGCGACGGCGTGAGCCAGAAGGCCATGTCCTCACTCAAAGTAGCTCACGTAAGCACGAACGCCGCACATGGTGGAGCCGCCATCGCTGCCGCGCGACTGCATCGCGCTCTGCTGACCAAAGGGGTCGATTCGACGCTGCTCTTTCGGTATGGCCCGGCGGAAACGCTACACGGGGTACTTGTTGAGGCGGCGCAGGCCGAGAAGGCCGCATGGATGCTCGAAGAGGCAGTACAACAAAGCTATGTCGACGCAAACAGGTCGGCTCTGTCGAACACTCTTTTCACTTTGGATTACGTCGGGACGCCGATCCACTCCCATCCCACGCTGACGGATGTCGGCGTCGTCAATCTCCATTGGACGTCTCTTTTTCAATCGGTCGAGACATTGTCCCAGTTGGTCAGGGCGGACATCCCCATCGTCTGGACAATGCATGACATGTGGCCCTTCACGGGAGGGTGTCATTATGCTGCTGGCTGCGAGGGCTTCACAAACATCTGCGCTCGCTGCCCTCAACTCGGTGGCGATCCTGCCCGAGCGGCCGAGGCTCGGCTGCAGGACAAAGTTGGCGCTTTCGCTGCAGCGCGCCGTCTCGTAGCAGTGAGTCCGAGCGCTTGGCTGGCCGAGCAGGCACGGCGCAGCACCGTTTTCCGCTCCGCGCGGGTTGAGGTCATTCCTAACTCCGTCGACACGGCTGTCTTCAAGCCGCTTTCACGCAGCGCGCTACGCTCCAAGTTCGGCATTCCCCCGGATGCGCTTTGCATCGCGTTTGGCTCCGTGGATCATACCGAACGTCGAAAGGGCTTCGCCGAGTTACTGACGGCTCTCTCCTGGCTCAAGGGCCTAATATCCTCGTCCGAAGGGGCCGGCGGGGGCGCGGACGTGCGACTTTTATCCTTTGGAAAGACGAAGGAAGACGGAGGTGAGTGGGGGTTCCCGCTCCATGACGTGAAGGAACTCTCAGGCGATCCGGCAATGGCCGAGGCGTATGCGTGCGCAGACATCTTCGTGATTCCGTCCCTGGAAGACAATCTTCCGAACACTGTCCTTGAGGCAATGAGCTGCGGCGTGCCGGTGGTCGGATTTTCGACAGGTGGAATCGCGGAGGCTGTCGTTCCCGGAGAGACGGGGCTGGTGGCAAGGACAGGCGACACTCAGGAACTCGCGCAGGCTCTCTTCCGCTTGCTTGGCGATGTCGATTTTCGTCGGCGCCTTGGCGCCGCTGGCCGGGTGCGCGCCGAGCGTCTGTACTCCCCATCGGTTCAGGCTCAAGCCTACATCAAATTGTATCACGACCTCGTTGAGCATTTTCCTATGTCGACACGACGAGCGAGGCTAGAAAAGCCGATGGTGCATGGCGCTGAGAATGCACTGGAAGGCGTCATCGGCTTGGAACGCATAGTCCCCGCCGTGCTCGCGACGGCGCTGCCAAGCGCGTATCTCAAGCTCGCGACTCATGCATCGCAATTAGCAGAACACAATCAGGAGCTGCGCGCTTGGGCCGAGCGGACCGAGGCATTTCTCAAGACGGAACGGGAAATCACCGCAGACTTGAGGCTTCAACTTGGCACTTTTGGCCCCGTGTTCGATTTTCTGCGGAAATTCTCGCGGCGTCTATCTTGAGTTTTCCACCTGTTTATGAAGGCAAGGGGGACGCGTGATTGACGTCTGCATTGAATCCGGAATCGTCGGCAAGCCTACGCTTGGTCTCCCGTGAACGAGGCGTAAGGCAATTTACATCAGCGCACGGTGCCGACATCTGCGGCAGTGGAAGGCAGGTTGCAATGAATTCGAAAGACACGCGGCAGTGAAGATATCTCTGGTCACACCGTGTTTAAACGCGGGAAAAACAATCGAGCGCACCTTGCTGTCAATCGAGGCACAGCGCTTCCCGGACCTTGAGTACATCATCTGCGATGGCGGCAGCACGGACGGCACACTCGCGATCATTGATCAGTACCGGCACATCGTCACCAAGGTCGTCAGCGAGAAGGACAAGAATGTCTCGAATGCAGTGAATAAGGGGTTTCGGCACGCCACAGGAGAGATCCTGTGCTACTTGAACGCAGATGACTGTTTCGAGCCAGGGGCACTCGATCGCGTTGCTCGGATCTTCGCTGAGCGTCCTGAAGTCGACGTCATTACCGGGGGCTGCCGTCGGGTCTTCGCAGATGGGTCTGAACTGATCACGCAAGTTCCGGAGAACTTCCTGCACTTCATGTCGATGCGCAATGCTATCGAGCAGCCAAGCACGTTCTGGCGAGCATCGGCGCACAGGCGTGCCGGGGAGTTGGACGAAAGTTTCTTTCTAGCCTTCGATTGGGAGTGGTGGAACCGGCTTCAGGCCTCAGGCGCTCGCTTCCTCGCAATTCCCGACGTGCTCTCTACTTACTATTTCACCGACGATAACCTGACATCTAGAGCCGGGCAGCGTGTCATAGACGAGATGTACCGCATCACAAGGAAGTATGGCCCTTGGCAGGGCCGGATCGCCGACGTCTACCGGTTCCTATTCCGTGTGTTTGATCTTCGTGGGTTCTACGATGTGCCGTTTCGCGAACTTCCGCGCGGGCGGCAGCTTGTATTCGCAGCGATGCTGACAGTGCTCTATGGGATTTTTGGGCGTGACTTGATAAATGCCTATAACTGGAACTGGGCTTCGAAGCAGATCCGCGGCATTACTTGGTATAAATAAGCTGGGACCGAGCGTGGTCCGATGGGCCTGATTTCTCTGAAATCTCGGGGGGTATAATGGCGTTGTCTGATTCCGCGATGTTTGGGATGTCCGTCGCCCTCAATGGCCTGAAGGGGCGTGGCTATACGCCGAATACGGTTTTCGATATCGGCGCTGCAGATGGCAGCTGGACTCGTGAGGCATTGAAAGTCTGGCCTCAATCCAAGTTCGTGTGCTTCGAGCCCTTGGTGGAGCGTCGGTCGGCTCTCGAGGCATTGGCAGCCAAGTATCCCCGGAATGTATCGTTGCAGCTCGTTGGCGTCGGCGATGCCAACTGCGAGCTGGCCCTCGGGGTCACCGACTTCCTATGGGACAGCAGCTTCGCGTATGGCGGCAGCACCAGTCGAACCGTTCAGGTCCGCAGGCTGGACTCACTGTATGAAGAAGGGGCTCTTTCCAGGCCTTCCTTCATGAAGATAGACGTTCAAGGGTTTGAGAGGCGCGTGGTGAACGGAGGTGCGAGCCTCCTACCCACTGTCGATTTCGTCCTGATGGAATGCACATTCATCCCGTTCTGTGAGGAGATGCGGACGTTGGATGAGACGATCGCCTTCATGGCCGCGCGGGGATTCGTGCCCTATGAATTCGTCGACTTTCTGCGCCGGCCGCTCGACGGCGCAATGGGGCAGTGCGACATCCTGTTCATTCGGCGCGATCATGCCCTCGTCACGGACCGCCGATGGGCAGCCTGATTCCGAGGGGGGCTGCTACTCGGTGAGCGCTGTTCAGCGTCTGGTAGAACGTGAAGCGCGACGATCGCGGATGCGATCTATATGTCAGGTTCGTGGTGGTTCTTGCGAACGAAATATCACCGCAGACCTTCGCGATCGGGCGAAGAGGGCCTATGACCTCCCGCCCTTTCGTTTATATGACGCTCACGGCCTATGCTAGACGAGAAACGTTCAAATAAAGCTGAGAAAAACGCTGCGTCCATGAGCAAATTTATTAGCGACAACGTCACTCTTCGTTCCTACGCAGAAGCTCTCGTCCGACATCGAAATTTGATCGGTAGGCTGGTTGAGCGCGAATTTCGCTCGCGGTTTCAGGGCTCGATACTTGGTGTTTCGTGGGCGGTACTAGGCCCACTGTTAATGGTTCTGGTCTTCACATTTGTCTTTGGCGTTGTTTTTCGGGCCCGGTGGGGTGTCGAGCCAACCGCCAAAGGCGACTTCGTGACGATCTTTCTGACTGGAATGATCGTTCATGGCCTCTTCGCCGAGGCACTCTCACGGGCGCCGACATTGATCACGAGCCATTCGAACTATGTTAAGAAAGTGGTATTTCCTTTGGAAATACTTCCGGCGGTTACTGTCCTGAGCGCGGTAATAACTGCGTTGATTGGATTGTCGGTCGTGGTGGTTATGTATTTTTCTTTGAATGGCAAGCTGCATCCAACAATACTATATCTGCCTGCAATTTTAATTCCTTACATAGTGCTCCTAAATGGATTTGTTTTCATTATCTGCGCGATCGGCGTGTACGTCCGCGATATGAATCAAATCATTGGATTCATTGTGACGATCGCCTTGTTTATGACGCCGATTTTCTATCCCATCACTGCTGTACCCGAGGCTTTTCGACATTTGCTCTATATCAATCCTCTGACGTTCACCGTTGAACAGGTCCGGGTGCTCGTGCTGTTTGGTGATGCTCCGGATTGGGGAGGAGTCGGTATCTATACTGTCGCGGCGTTTGTCGTGCTTTTCGTCGGTTTCAAGTTTTTCCAGCGCACGCGAGATGGGTTCGCGGACGTCCTCTGAGACACTCCCTCCTTACAGTTCCAGAACTTTTGAGCCTTCGAGAAGACGGGGCCCTGGAGCAAATGGCTTTCGGACGAGCGAAATCGCCTTCCTGCTCGTGGGCGCGAGACGAGCAGCCGCTGTGCATTCTGAGTGCCTCACATAAGCATGTTAGCGGTCATTTGCAGCACGGCCATGCCCTTCGACATATGCCGAATTCTGTTATCGTTGCGGACGGTGCTGCTCAACAAAATAGCCAATACGAAAAGCCAGCATGCAACACGCATAGCGCATCGCCAACTTTGATTCCTGGCTGAACTTCTTCACGATATCATAGAGTGCCCACAGGACAGATCGTGCAGGTGTTAGCGACGTCAATGGCGGCAGCGCCGCTTGCTTGGCGAGAACCCGCTCTAAGATGACTTGGCTCCTACCGTATCCATGCATGAGACGTAGCAAGTATTTGAAGCGGAAGCGCCGAGGATCAAGATGATGGGTCAGGCTCAGCGAGGGTTGGTACGAGACTGCAAGACCAAGGGCGTGAGCTCCACGCATCATCAGCGAGTCTTCGCCGGAATTCAGGCTCCGCCTGCCTTTCCGACCAAGTCTATGAGCGTTGTTGCTACCAATCATAATGGACAAATAGCGCTCGAGTACTGGCCGTCGCACGAATGCGCCTGCACTCGGCGGTTCCCAAATTCCCCAATAATCGACGCAAGCTGTGATCGGCTCAGGTCCGGCATTCTTTATTGCAAGGAATGGCAGTAACGGCTGGACCCATTTTGGAGCCTTGAGATAGTCGGGAAGGAGAAGCTTTCCGCCAAAGCAACCGATCCCAGGATTGTCAGAGATGACCCGCAATCCTTGCTCGACATAGTCCGGCGCCAACTCGGTATCGTCGTCGACGAATAAGATCCATTCGCCATCCGTCGCGGATACAGCGCGGGCGCGCGCATGTGCATTGCCCAACGTCTCTTCTCTCTCGATCCGGAGCGGAATACTCTCACCGAGAATGCTGCGGCATATTGTATGGGATATGGGAGGTTGTGACGCATTGTCGATGACCACGACTTCGAACGTGCCTGCTGGACAGGTCTGCCGGGCAAGGGAGCGAAGCACCTGTTCCAATATGTTAGGGCGCGGGTTGTGGACACAAATGCATATGTGCAACATGGATCCCAGAGGATAGCCGTTTGGATCATATGGGGTCATTCTAAGGTAGATAAGTCCAATTGAAAATTCCTAAGCCAACCTGAGCGTCCGAATCGATTTTCGTTCCTGCGGAGCGCCTGGTCGTAGGCGCTCTTTGTTGGCTCTCCTCAGGGGGAAGGTGAGAGCATCATCCAATGCATGACCTGAGGCGCGAGGGTTACGGCAGAGGGGGCGCGGCGTTTCCCTGCGCCGACGAGCCTCAGCCGCGGACTGATGCCCGAGCGCCTCCCGTTCGTTTCAGCCCCCGCTCTCCATGTGATAATCGAAAGCCGGCGCGGCTCTGGCGCGTGGAGCGGTGAATGCGTTAGGGTTGTGGAAGTCCTCACCGGCCAGCTGTTCCCGCAGGCGGTCGGTGCGGCGCTCTAACGAAGAAAGCTGCATAAGGCGCCGAGTAAACGTGTCGGTCCCCTGGTATCTAAAAATTGCAATCAAGATCGCCCTCTCGCGCCTGCCGGTGCCCTATCAGATGTGGCGGCGAGTCGGGATCTTCCGCGCGGGTGGCATGACTGGCCCGGACTACGCTCTCCGGGCGTTCCGATATCATGTCGATAAGTGCGGCCTATCCCCGCCACAGAACGGCTTCACGGTCCTAGAGCTGGGCCCAGGCGACAGCTTGTTGACCGCTCTTTTCGCGCGGGCATGGGGCGCGAGCCGAACGATCCTTATCGACACCGCGCCGCTGGCCAGCCGTGACGTTACCGTCTTCCATCGCGCCATAGATTTACTGGAGCGGGAGGCCCCGTCAGAGGCGGCTCGGGTCTCTGAAGTCAAGCGGATGGACCGGATCGAGGACGTGCTCGCCGCCCTGAATGCTGAGTACTTGACTGACGGCTTGGCGTCGCTGCGCTCGATCCCAACGGCATCCGTCGATCTCGTTGTTTCGCAAGCTGTTTTGGAGCACATCCGGCGACATGAATTTGCGGAGACGCTGAAGAGCCTGCGCCGCGTGACCCGCCCCGGGGGGGCTGGCTCGCATAATGTTGACCTACATGACCACTTGGCGGATGCCCTCAACAATCTACGCTTTTCAGAACGAGTGTGGGAATCCGAGTTCTTTGCGCGATCCGGGTTCTACACCAACCGAATCCTATTTTCCGAAATGCTGAAGATCTTCGCCGAGGCGGGTTTCACGGTAGAGGTCCGCGGCATCGCGCGCTGGCCGACGCTGCCGACACCGCGACATAGCCTGATCGCTCAATATCGTGATCTCCCCGACGAGGAGCTGCGCACAAGATGGTTCGGCGTCGTGCTCCGTTAATCGGCGGCCAAGCCTTAAGTATGTAGTTTTGGCCGGAATCTCATTGGGGCGCCCTACAGCACGGCTCTGGCGCGCGGCGCCTGACGAACGAGAACATAATGAGGCGGAAGACGCCTCCGACGGCGCGACGTTTATTGTCGCGCGGGGCCGAGCCGCTCGCGGACGCGATGGGCCAGATCCTTGCGGACGAACAGGCCCCAGCTGTGATCCTGGCCCAACATGGCCGGCGAGAAGAACTCGTACTTATCCCAGACCAAATCGCTCGCGGCGAAGTCGCTCGCAAACTGGAATCCGCCGGACGCCTCGGCCGTCAGGCGCGGACTGGGGCCATAGCGGCCGGTAACGGGGTCACGACTGAGAAAGTACGTCGCGAACGGAAACACCGTGACGTTGCGACCGATCAGCGAGTGGGCCACATCCCATTTGCTGTGACCGACCCAGTTCCCCGGCTTGGCCGACTGGTGTGCAATGACCGGGTCCGCCTTCCCCAGAAAATCCGCGATACGGTACTCAGGCAGGTAGTAGCTGATTCCGAGATAGGCGAGGCCGATCTCGCCTTCCGCAGGGCTGATCAGCTTCCGGATCACGTTCGACAGGGCGATCTGCGACATCCTGGTGTCGGCAAAGATCGGGATGGAGGGGTCGCCAACCGAGGCGAGCCGTTGCGGCTCCATGCGCGTGTTGCGTCGCTCGATGACGAACGCGACCACCAGCGATACCGACAGAAACAGGAGCACGGCACTCGCGACGAGCGTCCAGTTCCGACCATGTGGTTCGCCTTCTTTGGCGGTCCAGAGCTCCGCAACGCGCTCCGCGGCGAACAAGGCGACGATCGGGAACAGAAGAAGGAAAAAGCGCCCGTACCAAAAGATATCGCCACCGACGCTGACCACGTACGCTGTTTGAAGGCCGATGCATGCCCAGACGATTTTGTGGCCGACGTCCAGCCGATCGCCCGCGCGGACCGCGCCGATCGTCAGCAAGCCGGCCGCGATTGCGACCGCCGTGAACCCGCCATTGAACGTCGCCCGCAGAAGATAGGCGAGGCCATCGCGGATCTGAGCGGCGCCGTCCGAGACCTTCAGGTAGTAGGTATTCGGAACGAAGCTCTTATAGAAGTAATAATGCGCCGCGAAGTATCCCAGAACCGCCGCGGCCGAGAAGAGGATCGACAGCACATGCGTCGGCTTGCGCGCATAAAACCACTGATGCAGCGCGACCAATCCGATGACCGTCAGGATTGGAAGCGTGTCGGGCCGAACCAGGAAGGCAAGACTTGCCAGCACGAGCGCCAGGGGAATGCGCCAATGCTCACGCAGCGGCAAGCGGCCCAGGATGGCCAGGAAACTGAGCGTGACCAGCAGCGCCTGCGGAACGTGCTCCCAAAGCGTCGGGCCGAAATGGCGGAGCGTCGGCGACACGAGGATAAGGAACGCGGCGAGCGCAGCCGCCGCCGCCGAACTGGCGCCGAAGATCACGCTGGCCAGGATCGCGACGGCGATCGCGGCTGACCAGTATGCGCCGTACTCGATCGCCGGGGCCAAGCCATAAAACTTGTACAACGCGCTGCAGATGATCGGCCAGATCAGGGACGTGTTTGCGGCAACACGTTCGCCTAGGTTGAAATAAGGACCGAAGCCGTTTGCGAAATTATACGCGACCCGGAGCGAGATCATCGAGTCGTCTTCGGTCAGGAGATAGAGAGAGCCTCCGCCGAAGAACGCCTTTGGCCAGTTGGCCAGCAGCACGAAAGCCACAGCCGAGACAAACAATAGCAACAATCGATCGAAGTTTGCAGCGACGTTCGCTCTCGAACTCATCCCGCCCCCGCTCGTCACCATCATCGCAACCTGGGATGTCATCGGCTCGCGCCGCCCCCCACGCGGCACCCTGTTATTTTTCAGGCGCGGAAGCAAGTGAATCGCGCAGATACCCCTCTCATCATCCAAATCATTGAGGCGTGATCAGGCCGGCGTCCATCAGCGCCTGCATGCCGGCGATCGTGCGCGGATCGTCGGGCAGAACCTCCTGCGCCGCCGTGAGCCTGTCGAGCTACAGGCCGAGCGCGTCGTCGGTGCGGCTTGCTACTTTAATGGCGAACTGCTCGGCCATGGTGAAGCGCTCGAGAAATTGGAGCGGCGTCCAGACACGGCGCCGTACAATCAGGGTGGGATCGTTGGCGGCCCACTCGGCCCGGGTCGCCGCCTCTTCCTCCGGCGACATCTCGACGGACTCGCCGTCCACCATCTTGAACAGCGCGACGGCTCTCACTTCCTCAAACCATAGAGCTTGAACAGGCCGCTGGCGATGTTCCCCGAGGATAGATGGAACCGAACGCCGTTGATCGCGTTCGCGCAGCCCTTGTAAATCCCGCCCACAGAAATGCGGGTGATTGCCGGCGGGGCCGACCACTGCACGGCATCGCACATAAAGAGTTTGTACCGACTGCCGGACGGACGGATGATGTGGATGCTAGCGGAAAACGTCTCGCCCGCGCCGTTACCGAGGGCTGGGGCAAGCTCCAACTTGGTGTTGGGATCGGCGCCATTGCCGGCTGGCGCCGTGGTCGCGCCCGCGTTCGCGTATCGGGTGTGTGCGTAGTCCGATGCGCCTGACTCCCAGGTCACGCCCGCGTCTTCGGGCACTCGCAACCACGCCCCAACACTGTCCGTGGCAGGCACCACGTCGAGGCATTCCAGTAGATATTCATCATAGGTGTCATCGATCCCCGACGTAAAATCAATGGCGGCCGCGTTCGAGACGGATTGGGATGACAGCAGCACCAATCCCAGAGGCACAACGCCGAGCGTCACGCGTGCTACCGGCGCATCGGCAGCCGGGAGCAGCCCCTTGATGAATGCCGAGACGAGCGCCGGGCCAGCGACGCCCTTGTCGAGCAGCATGCGCCGCTTCGCCGGGATGTCGCAGTAGACGGTGACCGTGCTGGTGAAATCCAGCTTGTCGGTCGTGCCGGCCGTGTTGCCGATCACGGAGTCGCGCGTGACCTTGTTCGGCATGCCGGCGACGACGGTGGCTTCGCCCCACGGCGCCTGGGGCGGCACGACCTCGTACGGAGCGCCGGTCTTGGTCTGGGCGAAGACCAGGTGTCCCGTCGTGCAGGCGGCATCGACCTGGAGATGGATGCCGAGCTAGACCTCGGCGCGGTTGCGGCGCTACATCGGCCGGTAGGCCAGCAGCAGCATGATCAGCCCGTCCTGGACCTCGAGCGCTGCGGCGACCGATCTGCGCTTGCGCGGCCCGCCGGAGGCGGGCGATCGCGGGGTGACGCTCAAGGAGATTCCGTGATTCGGCGGTCGATCCGGGATGTGCCAGAGACCCTCGCTCGTACGGTGAAGCAAAAAAATGCACAGTCATGCTTCAAATCGTGCTGTCCCCGGATTGCGCCCTGATCGAGATCGCTGATAGGAACGTAGCAAAAAGGGGGGTCTCACTTCCGATTCGGAGAGAATGATGACCTCGATTCGTCAACACGACGCCAACCGGCGCAACGCCGCCCGCAGCACCGGGCCGACTTCGGCGGCCGGCCGCGCGCGGTCGAGCCGCAACGCCACGCGCCACGGCCTGTTCGCCAAGGGCGTGCTCTTGCCGACCGAGGACCGCGCCGCGTTCGAGGCGACGTGCGCGGCGCTCTTTGTGGAGCATGCCCCCGTCGGCGTGCTCGAGACGCACCTCGTCGAGCGGCTCGCGCTCAACCTCCTGCGGCAGGAGCGGCTCGCGCGCTACGAGGCGGCACGGCTGCGCGACACGGCGGCGGAGCCCGTGAACCTGCACGCGCTCGGGCAGCGGCTCGACCTGAACGGGCCGGCCCCGGATTACTACGTCGACGGGCCCGCGCCCGACGCGCAGGCGGTCGAGCTCGCGCGCGCGGCGCTGCAGGAGCTGGAATCGCGCGCGGGGGAGCGCAGGGGCATCAAGAGCCTCGGGGACGTCCGGCGCGTCCTGCCGGCGGTGTGGCGCGCGCTCGAGGCGCGTGCGGCCACGCTGGGGATCAGCGTGCTGGAGCATGCCGGGCAGACCACGCCCGAGACGCGCTTCGACCCCAAAACGGGGAGTTCGCACTGGGACGCCCCGGCGACGGTCCAAAAGTTCCTGGACCAAGAACACGAGGCGCTGTGGCTGGTCGACTTTCACGCGCGCGAGCGGTCGCGCATTCGGCGGGCAATCGCCGCGCTCCGCGCATCGGCGGTCGGCAGGGCGGCGCTCGACGAGCGTCTCACGCGCTATCAGGCGGAGCTCGACAACGAAATGCGGCGGCTCCTGCGCCAGCTGCACGAGCTTCAGCGTGCGCGCCTCATTCACGTCGACGCGCGCGGCGCTGGGGACGGTGCGTCCGCGCCGGACGCCGAGGCTGGGGCGATGAATGGGACGACCGCCAATGGCCATCTCCTGGCCGCTCCGAACACGTGAGCGCGCGGCCCCGGTCTCGCGCCGATCGTCCGCTGCGCCTGAATCGGCATGGTGGCAGGGGAACGCGCGACGCGCCGCGTCGAGGTGTCGGGCGGACCCGGGCGGTTCCGTTTGCCGATCGCGCGGGCCCCCGTACGCCTAAGGCGCGTCCGCTTTCGCATGCGCCGGGGCGTGGTCATCGCCCGCTGCTGCGTTGCCTGTCGAGGTGCCAGTGGCGGGCCGGGCATGCGTCTCATGCCACAGGCGTTCGGCCGCGGCCACGGCATCGATCCGCTGCGCGGCCCACCATGCGCGCTCGTCACCGTACGCATGGAGGGCGCGGTGGTGCCGGGTGCATAACGGCACCGCCCATTCGTCGCTCGGCTTCAGCCCGAGCCCGCGCGGCTGCACGAAGCGCAAGTGATGCGCTTCGGCGGCACGGCGCCCGCACACGAGACAGGGCTTCGCGCGCACATAGGCGAGGTGCGCGGGGTCGCGCACGCGGCGCAGTCTCCGAGTCGGGACAGGTTCTGCGGCCGTGCGGTCGGCCGGTGTCGTGGGAACAGGCGGGGAGGCAGTCGGCGCGTCGTCCTGGCGGGGGGACAGTTTGGCGCGCCGAGCGTCGTAGAGAAGGCCAAGAAGGTCGGCGTAGTGACGACCCCGGCCATCCGTGAGCGCGGGGCAGCTCCGGCGCAGGCGCGCGAAGGTCGCTGCATTGCGGCGCCAGACCGCGTCCAGCGCGGCCTGCGAGGCGCGGGTCTCGAGCATCCGGCGCACGCGCGCGCAATAGACGACTGGGTCGAGGTGCGCGCTCGAGAGGCGCCCGTTCTCGTCGAGCACGCGCCAGGCGGCAAGTGTCGGACGCGCTGTATCGGGAGGCGGCGCGCCGCCAACCCGGCCTGCCTCGCACAGCGCAAGACCAAACACGTAGCCGAAGGTCGCGAGGGCGCGCTTGGTCGCATCGCTTTCGGCCCGCGTGAGCGCGACCGCGTGCGCTTCGCCGGATGTGGCGGCGCTCGCCCGGCCGGCCCCGCTGCTCTCCCGGATCACACGCTCGTCACCCGCGCGCACGCAGATGCGTACGCGCGCGAGATACGCACACTCGGCGTGGTCCTCGCGTTGAACGTGCCAGACGCAGCGCACCTCGAGCGTCTCACGATCCCAGCCGTCGAGGCCGAACACGCGGTTGGCCTCGGCGAGCACGGGCCAGCCTTCAACGTAAGACAGGATGCGCCCGTCCGCTGGCCGCACGCGTGCGCGGCGCGGATCGAGCCGGCCGGACAGAATTTGGATCTGTTCGCGCGAAAGGCCCATGACTGCACCTCATGAGGATCTGCCGGTGGGGACCGAATAGGCGGAGCTGAGCAGGGCCTTCAGGCCCAGCGTGTCATCTGGACGGACGCGTGAACAGCGTAGCTTATCCGTTTCTTCAGTCCGGAATCCGTGCTCAACTGTGCGCCTCTTACACCGCATTATATTATCAGTTATACAGCAATATTGCACTATAAATGACGATAAAAAGACGCCGTAAAACATTGGCCACACTCACGCGCGAACAATGCCGCGGCGCGCGGGCCATGTTGGGAATGCCGCAAGCCGAACTCGCCGAGCGATCTCAAGTCGCCGAGCGGACGATCATCGATTTCGAGATTGGCGCCAGGGTGCCTCTCGACCGCACGCTCGCCTGCCTACGTCGTGCGCTTGAGGATGCCGGTGCCGTGTTCATCGCGGCCGAGGACGACCTCGGGCCCGGGGTCCGGCTTCGAACCAAGTGATGAAGCCGATGGCGACGCTTAAGCTTGCTCCGCCCGCGCCCATATTTTTTACGAAACGAACCCATTTGAGAACGAGCGGCTCGCGCCGCCCAGGTCCTGCACCTGGTTGAAATCGATGGCCGCGATGGGCCGCGACGGCGGAAACGCCTGAGCGATGAGCAAGCATGTTCTGAGGCATACGGTGCGCTGGCAGAGCCGCTGGTCGCCGAGCATGACATAGAGGATGGTCAGCATCTTGCGCTTGCAGGCAACGAGGGCGACGCTGCGCAGGCCATGGCGGGTGTCGATGGCTGCCGTCACCATGCGGCCAATCTATCCGCTGCGAATCGATGCTTATGGGCGCTGACAAGCGGGCGCCTTCCGCTTGGCGTCGCTTGGCATGCGTACGAGATGCTCTTCGGCGACGCCGGATCGCGTCGTCTCTCCGCCGCGTCCGTGCTATAAATCCGTGCTATAAATAAGCCGTCCTCGAATGCGCGATACGGGTGGAGGCGGGCATGGCCTTTCCACTGCCAAGCAACGAGTCGCAACGGCTAACGGCGCTGCGCGAGTACCGGATTGTCGATACGGGGCCGGAGCGCGCCTATGACGAGCTCACCGGGCTCGCTGCCCAGATCACGCGCTGCCCGGCTGCGACCTTCGGATTCATGGACGAGAATCGCGAGTGGATTAAGGCCAGGTACGGCCTGCCTGCGGATTTCTGCGAGCTTCCTCGCGAAATGAACGTTTGCGCTACCACGCTGTGCGGCACCGACGTTCTTTTGGTTCCGGATCTGTCAATGGACGAGCGGTTCGCGAGCTATCCGCTCGTCGCTTCGGAACCCTATGTCCGCTTTTATTGCGGTATGCCGCTCATCAACCCCGAAGGTTATGCGTTGGGAACGCTTTGCGTCATCGACTTCAAGCCGCGCGACCTGACCTTCGAGGAGGTCGATGCCGTCCGGTGCCTTTCCCACCAGGCCGTGGCCCATCTCGAGCTTCGGCGAAATCTCCTGGAGCTCGAGCGGGCCAAGCGCGAGATCGAGTTGCAGCGAGAGAGGTCCGAGAAGCTCCTTTCGAGCATTCTTCCAGGTCCGGTCGCTGATGAGCTCAAACAGCATAATCACGTAACACCGCGGTTTTTCGATGCTGCGACGATCCTCTTCGCGGATTTCGAGGGTTTCACGAACTTGGCCGAACGGCTTGAGCCCAAGGGCCTCGTGGATCAACTCGACCAGTATTTTTCTGCTTTGGACCAGATTGCCGAAAGACACGGTCTCGAGATGTTGAAGACGATCGGCGACTGCTACATGTGCGTGGGCGGCCTGCCCGAGCCGAATCGTTGCCATGTACTCGAAGCGTGCCTTGCGGCGCTGGAAATGCAGGATTACATGGCCAAGGTGAACCGCCAGCGCGAAAGAATGCGTCTTCCGCATTGGGAGCTGCGGATTGGGATCCACACGGGCCCTGTGATGGCCGGTGTCGTCGGGCGACGCAAGTTTGTCTACGATGTGTGGGGCGATGCCGTGAACATCGCATCGCGCATGGAAAGCGCCGGTGG
>Ga0164243_10005196_pt1 | contig 19961 bp, 18 predicted proteins | sample OricompcompostOP_FD_108781 | JGI IMG/M metagenome (GOLD analysis project Ga0164243, IMG submission 108781) | Organic Plus compost microbial communities from Emeryville, California, USA - Original compost - Organic plus compost (OP) | ecosystem: Engineered > Solid waste > Mixed feedstock >... | reverse complement strand
TGACCGAGGTCGAGGTCGGCTGACCGTCTAGAATCGGCCTCCGGTCCGGACGTCGACTCCCCAGGGGTGAGCTGTGCAGCACAGGGCGGCTGTGCGCCGCGACCCCACCATCCCCCTGGTCCTCGGCCTGGCGGTCGTGATCGGGATCGTCCTGCTGGTCAGCAGCCGGGCCGGCGGCGGTGACCCGAAGCCGACCGCCTCGATCGCCGCGCCGACGTCGTCCAGCGCGTCCCCGACACCTCAGAAGCAACCAGCGATCCAGGGCGGCGTGGCCCAGAAGGTCGTGCGGGCGCCCACGATCGAGAAGCTCCACTGCATCCAGCTCCCCGGCGACACCGAGATCACTGCGGTCTCCTACAACGTCAAGTCGCTGGTCAAGACGAGCGCCGGGGCGGTCGCGAGCGTGCTGGCCAACGCCGGCGCGGACGTCGTCCTCCTGCAGGAGATGAAGAACGCCGCCGTCGGCAACCAGCCCGCGGCGATCGCGGGCATCCTCGGCATGCACTACTACTTCGCGCAGAACGTGTCGTACGGCGGGCACGGCGGCTACGGGACGGCGGTGCTCTCGCGGTTCCCGATCGTCAGCGCCGAGAACACCCACCTGCCGCGGCCCGGCGGCACCCAGCAGCGCGGCCTGGCGCACGTCGTCATCGACGTCGACGGCAAGGAGGTGAGCATCTACAACACCCACCTCCAGAACCGCTCCGAGTCTGCGCGGATGATGCAGATCCGGCGGATCGCCCAGATCGTCTCGCTCGACGACCGGCCGCAGATCTTCGGCGGCGACATGAACGCCCACTACGGCTCCCCGGTGATGGGCGTGGCCCGCACGGTGTTCACCGACACCTGGGCCACCGTCGGCAGCGGCGGCGGCCTCACCCACCCCTCGACGCACCCGCGCGGCCGGATCGACTACCTGATGCACGCCAACGAAGGGATCACCCCGGTCTCCTCCGACGTCCTCCCCGCGCGGCTCTCCGACCACCTGGCGGTGCGGGCGCGGTACGTCATCGAGGGGCCGGGCGGCGAGAAGTGCGTGCCGGTCCGGGACGACGGCGGCGAGGAGCCGGCCGACGAGCGCTAGCTAGCGGCGCTCCCCCACCAGGGCCGCGACCAGTCCCGCCAGCCCCGCCACCGCGGCCTCGTGCACGGCGTCCGCGGGCACCGCTTCCGGCGTGGTCCCCGGTACGTCGACCGGCTCGAGGTCCGCCCAGTCCCCCACGAGCCGCGTCCCGCCGTCCCGGAGCAGCCGGACCGCGCGCTCGGCCTGCCCGCGCACCCAGTCCGGCGTCGCCAGGCCCAGCGTCGGCTCCTCACCGCGCCGCGCGGCCAGCACCGTCTTGGCCAGCACCCGCTTGCGCAGCCCCTGGCCCACCGGGAAGCGCAGCCCTCGTTCGTCGAGGAGCTCGTTGACCCTGCGCAGCACGAGCAGCGAGGCGAGGCCCAGCGACTCGTTGGCGGTGGTGACCTCGCGGGCCGGGTCGAGGTCGAGCCCGCTGGCCTCGGCGAACCGTCGCGCCAGCACGTCGCGGGCCGCGCCCGGCCGCGGCACCGTGACCAGGGCGACGTGCTCGCGACCGACGACGGACGCCCAGTCGTCGACCATCCGGACCAGGTCCTGCTGCCGCCAGAACGTGCCTCCCGGCGTGCGCTGGTCGATCTCCGCCGGCCCGTCGGCGGGGCGCTTCGCCTCGGCGTCGGCCAGGTAGTCCGCCCAGGTCCAGGTGCGGCCGTTCTGGATCGTCTCCTGCCACATCGAGACCAGGGTCCGGTTGAGGTCGCGGGCGGTGACCACGACCGACACCTCGTCCGCGCCCAGGTCGGCGACGATGCCCCGGGCCAGCCGCGGCCGCGACGGGCCGAGGTACTCCATCGAGATCACGGCGGTGCCCGGCCACGACCGCACCGACCCGGCCAGCTCCTCCCACCGGTCCCGCGACGCCGCGCGCCGCCCGGCGACCGCCTGCCGCACCGCGCGGGCCTGGTGGGTCCACCTCTCGCCGGGCACGAGCACCCCGGCCTCGGCGAGCCGGGGCTTCTCGGCGAACAGCAGACCCTGCAGGTAGCTGGTGCCGGACTTCATCGTCCCGACGTGCAGCACCACCCGGTCGGCCATGACCGCGACCCTACTGACCCCTCCGGGTCACCTCAGAGCTTGTACTCCTCCAACAGCCGCCGGCCGATGATCATCCGCTGGATGTCGGCGGTGCCCTCGCCGATCAGCAGCATCGGCGCCTCGCGGTAGAGCCGCTCGATCTCGTACTCCTTGGAGAAGCCGTAGCCGCCGTGGATGCGGAAGGAGTCCTCGACGACCTGCGAGCAGAACTCCGAGGCGAGGTACTTGGCCATGCCGGCCTCGAGGTCGTTGCGCTGGCCCTTGTCCTTGACCCGCGCCGCGCGCACCACCATCTGGTGCGCGGCCTCGACCTTGGTGGCCATCTCGGCGAGCCGGAACTGCACCGCCTGGTGGTCGGCGATCCGCTTGCCGAACGTCTCGCGCTGCTGGGCGTAGGCGACGGCGAGCTCGAAGGCGCGGTTGGCGACGCCGACGCCGCGGGCGGCGACGTTGACGCGGCCGACCTCGACGCCGTCCATCATCTGGTAGAAGCCCCGGCCGGGCTCGCCGCCCAGGATCTGGTCCGCGGAGATCTTGTGGCCCTCGAACACCATCTCGGTGGTGTCGACGCCCTTGTAGCCCATCTTCTCGATCTTGCCGGGGATGGTGATCCCCTGCGCGGTCTCGCCGAAGCCCTCCTCCTTCTCCACGAGGAAGGTCGTCATGTTCTTGTAGACGCTGTCCGCGCCCTCGTCGGTCTTCACGAGGACGGCGACCAGGTTGGCCGAGCCGCCGTTGGTCAGCCACATCTTCTGGCCGGTGATGGAGTACCCGTCGTCCTCCTTGACGGCCTTGGTCTTGATCGCCGCCACGTCCGAGCCGCAGCCCGGCTCCGACATCGAGAAGGCGCCCCGGACCTCGCCGGTCGCCATCCGGGGCAGGTACTTCCTCTTCTGCTCCTCGGTGCCGTGCTGGATGAGCATGTAGGCCACGATGAAGTGGGTGTTGATGATGCCGGAGACGCTCATCCAGCCGCGCGCGATCTCCTCGACCGCGAGCGCGTAGGTCAGCAGCGACTCGCCGAGGCCGTCGTACTCCTCGGGGATCATCAGCCCGAAGACGCCCAGCTCCTTGAGCCCCTCGACGATCTCGGTGGGGTACTCGTCGGCGTGCTCCAGCTCGGTCGCGACCGGGAGGATCTTCTCCTCGACGAAGGTGCGGACCGCCTTGAGGATCTCCCGCTGGTCCTCGTTGAGCCCGTCGGTCTCACAGAGTCGCGTCATCACACGCCCTTTCCGTACTCGTCGGTAACCGCCCGGTAACCGGGAGGCATCCTACGCACGCCCGCGCAGCCGGCCGAGCAGCCGCCGGATCCGTGAACCGCTCGGCGCGTGAGACGTGCCACGCCCGCCCCCACCGCCACGCGGGGACCGCTCCCGGACGTCCTCCAGCAGCCGTGCGACAAGGCTCACAGCCACCTCGGCCACCTCCGCGTCGGTCACCGAGGACGGGTGCCGGCGCGGCGGCAGCTCGTCGGGCACCCGCAGCCGGTCGAGGTCGCCGACCACGTCGTACGACGCCGCCCGGACCATCTCCACCGCCCGGGCGCCCCGCGCACGGGCGTCGGCGACCTGGTCCTCGCCCGGCCAGTACCGCTCCCCGCCCCGCGGCACCAGCCGCTCGTCGGCGAGGAAGGTGCGCACCCAGCGCCCACGGTCGAACGCGCTCCGGAAGCCCCGCAGGTGCGGGTTGATCCGGCGCAGCGTCTCGGCCTCCACCACGCCCATGGTCTGGTTGGCGAACGCCGCCTCGTGGGGGACGGCGTCCGGGTCCAGTCCCAGCACCCCGGCGAAGCGGCGCCACAGCTCCTCCCGGGGCTCCTCCGGGCCGGGCGCCACGATCAGGTGCAGCCGCTCGTCCGGGACCGCCGGCGCCCACCGCTGCAGCACCAGGCCGAGGTCGAGCGAGCGCCAGTCCCACACGTCGCGCGGGTCGTCGGACTCGCCCCGCCCGTACTCCTCGATCGGGGTGGTGCCGAGGTTCTTCAGCGACTCCTGCCAGCTCGACGTGAACAGGCCGAGCGGCTCCCGCGCGGTGATCACCAGGTGCACCTCGGCCGGCGCCAGCTGGTCGACCATCCGCACGGCCTGCTCCGCGCTCGCGGCGCAGAAGAACTCGTGGCTCACGAGCGCGTCGCCGTCGTGGGCCGCGATCTCGCGGCGGACGACGTCCCAGGCGTCGGCGGCGCCCGGTCCGCGGCGGTGCACGTTGGGGTCGTCGCGCACGATCATCGAGCTGAGCAGGTGGTCGCGCTTCTCCCGCCCGGGCACGAGCAGGCCGCGGCGGCGCAGCTCGTCGCGGTGCGGCCACACCACCGACTGCAGGTACGACGTCCCGGTCTTGGGCAGCCCGATGTGGACGAAGACGCGCCGGCTCACCGTGTCCCCCGGCGCCTCAGGTGCCGAGCTCCTCGCGGTAGCGCTCGAGCAGCTCCACCGCACGGTCCGGGTCCTGCCGGGCGATCGGGAGCAGCAGCTCCTGCACCACGTCGGTCAGCTCGGCGAGCCGGAGGTTGAGCTGCTGCAGCTCGTCGACCTCCGCCTCGAGCCGGGCCACCCGGTCGGCCAGGCCGCGCGGGTCGGTGACCCGGCGCAGCGCGCGCAGCGGACCGCGCCCCGTCGCTCGGGAGGTCGGTTGCGAGTCAGTCATGGCGTGCCCCATTCCATCACCATCCGGCAGGAGTACGGCGAGGAGCCGTCCTCGGTCTCGGTGGGCCGCTCGATCCCCTCGACCTCGACGACCTGCGAGGAGACCACGGTCGCGCCGGCCGAGACGGCCTCGGACTCGACGAGGTCAGGGTCGAGCTCCCACACCAGCGGGTCCTTGTACTCTCGACGCCGACCCGGCGGCCGCACCAGGAACTCGGCGTACAGCCGGCCGCCGTCGCCGAGCGTCATCCGGGCCAGCCGCCACAGGTGCGCGCGCCCCCGCGGGGTGGTCGCGTTGAGGAGGTGCCGCACCAGCAGCGCGCGCGGCCCGTCGACCCGGGCCAGCCGGGCGCCCCAGGCCAGCGTGTGCCGCAGCTCCAGGAGGTTGAGGTCCGCGAGCTCGACGCTCCAGCCCTCCTCCCGGGCCCGGTCGCGCAGGTGGGCGTAGCCGTTGCCGGAGAAGTCCAGGCCGAACACCCGGTGCCCGCGCCGGGCCAGCCACACCGCGTCCTGCCCGCGACCGCAGCCGACGTCGACGACCGTCGTCTCCGGGGCCTCGGCGCGGTGCAGCATCCGGGCCAGCTCGTGCGGGGTCCGGTTCGGCCCGCGGTGCCTCGAGGTCGAGTACCGGCGGTCCCACCCGTTGCGGTAGGTGCGGGTGCCGCGGAACCACAGGTCGAGCCGGTGGCCGACCTCGTGCGGCGTCTCGAACTTGAACGTCGGGTCCGGCACCCGCCACGAGGGCCCGTACATCGTGGCCAGCAGCCGCTCCGGCTCGGCGGGCGCCGGCAGCCGGCGCCCCTCGAGCTCGACAGTGCCGAGCGGGCGCAGCCAGGACTCCTCGAACGGCGCGAAGATCTCGCCCATCAGCACCAGGCGGCCCCGGTAGAGGAAGCCCGAGAACACGTCGAGCCCGCGCGGGGTCCCGTCGCTGCCGCGCACGGTGACCTTGAACGCCCCGCCGCTGTAGCGGCTGATCTCGAAGCCGTCGCGGTGCAGCAGCCGCTGGACCCGGAAGGACTCGCGGATCACGTCGACCGGGTGCGTGTGCCGGCTCAGGTAGGCGACGTCGGCGTCGTTGTCGTGGCCGATGAGCCGGCCGTCGCGGACGGCGCCGAGCAGCGTGCCGTAGGCCGGGAAGGCGTCGAGGCCGAGGTCGATGAGCTTGCGCAGCACCAGCTCGATCGCGTCGACCAGCGGCACGAGGTGCTCCGGGTCGCTGGCGTCGAAGGTCGTGACCAGCCGGCCGCCCGGGTCGACGACCAGCGGCCGGCCCTCACCGTCGACGACGCTCACCCGGCCGTCGTGGTCGCCGAACCGGACCTCGGTCTCGGTGAGCACCGTGCCCTCCGAGCCGCGGACGGTGACCAGCGCGGCGCCGCGCAGGAACCCGCGCAGGTCGCGCGGCCAGGCCACCCGCCAGGCGCCGTTGGCCCGCTCGGCGACCTTGGTCCCGCGGAAGGACCAGACCCGGCGCCCGTCGAAGAGCACGTCGAGCACCTGATCGTCCGGTCGGTCGAGGACGAGACCGGCCTCGTCGACCCGCACCTTCACCGTGCCGGTCCGTTCGCTCGCAGCTCGAGCGCACGGGTGCGGCTCGCTCCCGTCTCGCGACCGGTGCGCGCTCCCGCCTCGCTCACAGCAGCCCCAGGAATCGGTCCGGGACCCGCACCATCGGCCGCGCGCGCATGGCGGCGACCTGCCCGTCGCCGGTGGCCTTCCACCCCTCGCCCCTGCGCTTCACGATCTTGTTGAGGCCCAGCCCCTTCGCCTCGAACTCCGGGACCGCCGCGGGGTCGAGGTCGGCGGTGATCTCGTCGAGCAGGGCGACCATCTCGTCCTCCGACCGGCTCCAGCTGGTGCCGGTCGCCCGCCCCTGGGTGACGTTCAGGTGGTGCCGGTGCGCCGAGATCGCGGCGAGGTGGTCGCGGTCGGCGAACTTCATGTGGAACATGAACAGCTCGCGGTCGATCCGGTAGGGGCAGGCGATGCCGTGCGAGGCGTGCATCCAGGCCGCCGGCTGCCACTTGATGCTGGGCTTGCACATCAGCGGCAGGAACTTCGCCAGCCGGCGCTGCCCCAGGATCGGCTCGTCGTCACGCAGGGCGCCCTCGCGGAGCACGTCGTGGACGACGTTGAGGCCGAGCACGCCGATGGCGTCGTCCCGCCCCTCGCGAGCCGCGAGGAAGTGCCGCAGCGACTCGTGCTTGCGAGGATCGGCGACGACGAACTCGTCGGCGTCGCAGAACATCACCGCGTCGTAGGCCTCGAGCAGCGCGGCCGAGAGGCCCGCCAGCATCGCCATCCGGCCGGGCTCGAAGCCCTGCCGGCGCAGCTCGGGGATCCGCAGGACAGGGCACGGCAGGCCGTCGGTCGACCCGTCGCTGCTGTTGTCGTCGATGACCACGAGGTGCTCGGCACCGACCTGGCCGGCGTGCCAGTCCACCCAGCGACGAAGCATGGTGCCCTCGTCGCGGACCATGGTGATGATCGCCAGCGTCGGCAGCTCGCCCGGGTCCCTCGGCCGCGCCCGGCCGGCCTGCCGGACGGGCCCGGCCCGCTCCGTCGTACGGTGTCGCAGCCTCACGCGCCCGCCCCTCGCCGCAGCCGCCGTACCTTGCGGCGCAGCTGGCGCTCGGACTGCGACCAGTTCCGGAACATGTGCTCGAGACCGTCGATCGCGGCGGCGAGCCGCTCCTCGGCGCTCACGTCGTCCGCGTGCACCCCCGGGACCGGGCGCGGCATCAGCTCGTCGAGGTCGCCGACGACCCGGTGCCCGTCGGCGCGCAGCCGCTTCACCTGCTGCTCCCCGCGCTTGCGCACCCAGTCGGCGTCCAGCCCGAGCCGGGGCTCCTCGCCCTGCCGGGCCACCAGGCCGCGCTTGGCCAGCTGGTGCTTGACGTACATGTCGTAGTGACGCGGCAGCTCGCCGTCGGGTTGCCTCAGCTTGCGGTTGAGGTCGAGCAGCACGAGCGCGGTGGCCAGACCGATCGACGGGTTCGCCCGCACGTCGAGGTCGACGCCCTCCGGCCGGACGCCGACGACCTCGGCGAACCGCTCCCACAGCAGGTTCGGCGGGGCACCCTTCTGCGGCACGGTGACCAGCGTCAGCCGGCCGTCCAGGCCGTCCGACCAGCGCCGCGCCATCGCCGGGATCGCCTGGTGCCGCCAGAAGTTGCGGCCGGCGGGGGTCTTGCGGTCCTCGGTGCGGACCGCCTCCAGGTAGTCGGCCCACCCGGTCGTCGACCCGTTCTGGGTCGACTCGAGCCACATCGCCGGGATGTTGCGGGCCAGGTCGCGACAGGTGAGCACGGCCTCGACGGTGCCGTGCGGGAAGCTCTCCCGGATCTGGGCGATCTTCTCGGCGCTGCGCGGTCCGAGGAACTCCATCGAGACCACCGCGGTGCCCTCCCAGGCGTTGATCTCGTCGACCAGCGTGCGCCAGGGGCCGGCCGGGTCGAGCGGCTCCTGCTCGGGGCCCCCGTGGCCGATCAGGTCCTGCACCGCCTTGACCTGGAACTTCCAGCGCGGGCCGGCGAAGAGCACCCCCTGCTCGGCGAGCGCCTCCTTGTTGTGACCCAGCACGTTCTGGATGAAGCTGGTGCCGGACTTCATGGACCCGATGTGCAGGACCACGCGTTCGGCCACCGCCACCCCTCCTCAGTCCACGTGCACGTCCACCACCGGCACCCAGTGGTCGGTGGAGAGCCTAACCAGGGGCGGTCGGGAGTAGGAGAACCCGCTGTACCTCGCGGTGCCCGACCCGAAGATCCAGTCGACCCGCATCCGCTTGTTGGGCGGCACGCACTTGTTCTGCTTCGTGAGCCGACCGCCGTACGGCGAGACCAGACCGGTGCGGCGGAGCACCTTGCACAGGATCGTCTTCTTCTCGTTGAAGTCGCCGACGTAGAAGACGGGAAGGCCCTTCTTCTCGAGCTTCTGGATCTTCTCCAGCTGCACCTTCGTCGCCTGGTTGCGCTTCTTCTGGTAGTTCCACGGCGCGTTGTGCACGCTCATCACCCAGAACTGGCGCCCGGTCCGCTTGTCCCGCAGCCGCACGACCGGGCGCTTGAGCTTGCGGGCGATGAACTGGGTGCGGATCGTCGTCTTCCGGGTGGCCGCGAACCGCCGCGTGTCCCACACGATCGCCGACTCCACGGCCAGGTCGCCCTCGGAGGGCTCGGGGTAGGCCGCGTAGCGGCCGCGGGCGGCGGTGAGGATGCCCTGCAGCTGGCCGGCCGTGGGCTCCTGGAGCCCGGCCACGCCGATGCCGCCGGTGATCAGCGCCTGGGCAGCCCACTCGGACCGCATCCGGCTGGGCCCGAACCGGTCGTCGTGGGCGTAGGGGCGTGAGTGCCCGTTGCCGAGGACGTTGAACGACGCGAGCCGGAACGAGTACCCGGCCCGGCTCGCCGGCTGGGCGGGCTGCGTCCCGGTCGCCGCGGGGGTGCGGAGCCGGCCGGGACGCCCGTCGCCGAGCTGCCCGCGCTCGTTGTTGCCCCAGCAGACGGCCGCGCCGCCCGCGGCACAGACGTGCAGCCAGCCGCCGGAGACCGTGGAGAAGCGGCCCGCCCGCTTCGTGGGCTTGAGGTTCACGTCACCGCCGCGCCCGGTCTGGCCGTACCGGTTGTCGCCCCAGCACCACAGCGCGCCGCCCTTGGCCACCAGGCACGACGTCCCCTCGGCGACCCCGATCGAGACCGCCTTGTGGCCGCCCACCACGAGGCGCGGCTTGGTGCTCCCGGCCGTGGTGCCGGTGCCGAGCTGGCCGGTGGTGTTGCGGCCCCAGCAGCGCACGGTGCCCCCGCGGGTGCGGGCGCAGGTGTGCGTCCACGACGTCTCGACCTGCTTCCAGTTCTTCGCGGTGCCCACCCGGGCCGGCCGGGTCCGGTCGGCGTACGAGCCGATACCGAGCTGGCCGAAGAGGTTGCGGCCCCAGCACCAGAGGGTGCCGTTGACCTTGGTGGCGCAGGTGGTCCACCCCGCGGCCGACACCTGGTTCCACCGGCCGGGGACCTTGCGCCGGGCGAGGGACTGCTTCTTGTTGCCCCGTCCCAGCTGGCCCGCGGAGTTGTCCCCCCAGCACCACAGCGTGTTGTTGGTGCGCACCGCGCAGGTGTGGAAGAACCCCATCGAGACCGAGCGCCACATCTTGGGCCCGCTCACCCGCTGAGGGGTCGCGCGCACCGTTCGGGTCTTGTCCCCGACCTGGCCGCGGTGGTTGAGGCCCCAGCAGAACAGTGCCCGGTCGGCGCGGATCGCGCAGGTCGAGGCGCCCCCGCCGGTGACCGCGACCCAGTCGGTGCGCCGGCCGACCTGGGTCGGCGGCTGCGCGTCGGGCCCGGTCGAGCCGATGCCGATCTGTCCGTAGTTGTTCCGTCCCCAGCACCACAGGGTGCCGTCGGCGCGGATGCCGCAGCTGTGCTCACCGCCGGTGGTCACCTCCGGCATGCCGCTCAGCCGGACGCGGTCCGCGGGTCTCCGCTCGGCCGACGCGCCGGCCGGGGCGAGCAGGGTGACCGTCAGGGCCAGGAGCACGCCGAGGGACAGGGTCCGGAGCCGGGTGGCGCGGAGCACGGTCGACCTCCGTGGATCGGGGAAGACGGAAGATCGGCTCGACCGTACCTCCGTCGGCGTGCCGCCACGGGTATTCGCGGCGGCGCGCCGTCGGCTGCCGGCGGTCCGGGAGCCGGACTACTGCTCCATGTTGCGGGTCCGGTCGATCTTCCCGGGCCGGGCCGCGACGTCGGGGTTCAGCGGCACGCTCGTGAGGTGGATGCCGAAGAGCTTGTTGATCTGCTTGCCGTAGGCCCGCTCGACGGAGTCCCTCTCGATGACCAGGCCGTTCTCGTCGGCGATCAGGCCGATCCCGGACCAGTTCGCGGTGCCGTTGAACACGACGCGCGCGCCGGGGTCGCCCTTGTAGTGGCCGCTGATCGCCATCGCCTTCATGTGCAGGTAGATGTCCCACGCGCCGTCACCGTCGCGGTCCCTGACCAGGTGGTTCATGGGGACCCCGGCCAGGATCGCGCGGGACTTGCCGGCCATCTGGCTGTAGACGATCCGGATGTTGCAGCCGTGCTGGTGCAGCCACTTGATCCGCTTGGCGATCTTGGCACCGCGGTTGCCGTTGAAGACGTCCTGGGCGATCCGGATCGACGTCCGTCCGTTGATGCCCGCTCCCTTGGCGCCCTTGCACTTGACGGCCTTGAGCATCTCGTAGGGCAGGTCCGGACGACCGCGGTTGGGGTTGAACCAGCCGTGGATCTTGCCGTCCTGGTAGGAGTGCCACGGCGCCAGCTTGTCCCGGGCGGCCTCGTTGAAGACCTTGATCGAGACCTTGTACGGGATCTTGCGGCCCACGATCGTGTACATGTCGTTCCACTGGTTCGACGCGGCCGACCCGGTCATGTTGGCCGACGACGACATGACGACCTTCTTGGCCCGGCCCACCTGCGAGAACAGGTAGAGCTTCGAGTGCATCGCCCCGCCCTTGCCCCGGCACGAGTTCGAGCAGGTGCGGAACCAGCTGCGCATCTCCGGCTTGCGCTTGCCGTTCTTCGACAGCGCCCGCTTGAGCTGGGCGTAGGGGCCGTTGCGGCTCTGCTCGTTGGCCAGCGAGCGGGCCATGATGATGCGGACGCTCACCCCGCGGTTGTGCGCGGCGCGCAGGTGGTTGACGAAGACCCAGCTGTTGAAGTTCCAGGTCATCGCCCGGATCTTCGAGCCCTTCGGCGAGTGGTCGATCGCGCGAAGCACCTTGGCGTTGATCGTCTGGTCGCCCGGGCCGTTGAAGGAGACGCCCTTCTTGGGCTTGAACTTGTCCTTCGGCTTCGGCTTGTCCGTGCGGTCCGCACGGTCGGCCGCGGCCGGCGCGACGGCCGTGCCCTGGGCCGCCGGGGCCATCCCCGCGTCGGCGGCGGTCGACGCGCCGAGCGTGGCGGTGACGGCGACGGCGACCGCCGCGATCGCCATTCGTTTGAGCGTCACTGGTCTCTCCTCGTTGCTCGGCGCGCCCGGGTCCCGGCCTCGCCTGGTCTGTCTGGGTGTGGTGTGTCGGCTCAGCCCTGGCAGGCCGTCAGCGCCTGCTGGAACTGCTTGCTCTCGGCGAGGCTCGGGACCTCGTTGATCTGCTTGCCGGTCACCGCGTAGAAGCGGTCGTCGAACTCCACGATGGCGGAGCCGTAGGAACAGGGATGCTTGTCGGGCTTGACCGTGGCGCCGTCCTGCTCGCAGCCCTGGTAGCCGCGCGGCAGCGTCTCGCCGGCGACCCAGACCTCGTCGCAGGCCGGCAGCGCGCCGGCGTCGGACGAGGGCGAGGCGGACGTCGACGCGGAGGCGTCGGTCGAGGTGTCCTCGGCGGTGTCGCCCTCGTCGTCCCCGCAGCCCGCGGCGAGCAGCAGGGTCGCCGCCACCAGCGCGCAGCGGCCGAGGAGGGAGGTCGTGGACACGCCGCGATGATAGGTCATCGACCCTGCTCGGACCGGATCATCGGAGCATTTGCGCGCCCCGGCCCGGCACCGTCGTACGGCGGCGGCCGGACGCTAGCGTGGGATCGTGAGCACGGCCCCGTCTCGCGTCTACGCGGCTCGCCTCGTCGGGCTGCCCATCTTCGACCCCCAGGGCGACCAGGTGGGCAAGGTGCGCGACCTCGTGGTGACGATGCGAGCGGCCACCAGCCGGCCGCGGGTGCTCGGGATGGTCGCGGAGGTGTTCGGCCGGCGCCGGATCTTCGTGCCGATGACCCGGGTGACCAACATCGACAGCGGGCAGGTCTACACGACGGGGCTGCTCAACATGCGCCGCTTCGAGCAGCGCTCGACCGAGACCCTCGTGATCGGCCAGATGCTCGACCGGACCGTCCGGATCCGCAGCACCGGCGTCACCGGCACGGTCTACGACGTGGCGATGGAGCAGGGCCGGACCCGCGACTGGTTCCTCAGCAGGGTCGCGGTGCAGGAGCCGGCCAAGGGGCTGCGCCGCCGCGGCCAGACCCACATCGCCGAGTGGGACGACGTCGAGGGGCTGGCCGCGACGCAGCCCGCCCAGGGCGCCACCCACCTCGTCGCCGCCCTCAACGAGATGCGCCCCGCCGACGCGGCGAGCATGCTGCACGACCTGCCGCTGGACCGGCGCTCGGCGGTGGCCGCGGCGCTCGACGACGAGCGGCTCGCCGACGTGCTGGAGGAGATGTCCGAGGAGGACCAGGTCGGCATCCTCGAGCACCTGGGCGCCGAGCGGGCGGCCGACATCCTCGAGGAGATGTCCCCCGACGACGCCGCCGACCTGATCGCGGAGCTGCCGCCCGAGACCGCGGAGATCCTGCTGCAGCTGATGGAGCCCGATGAGGCCGCGGACGTCCGCCGCCTGATGTCGTACGTCGAGAACACCGCCGGCGCGATGATGACCCCCGAGCCGGTGATCCTCGGCCCCGACGCGACCATCGCCGACGCGCTCGCGCTGGTCCGCAACCCGGACCTCACGCCGGCGCTGGCCTCGCTGGTCTGCGTGTGCCGACCGCCGCTGGAGACCCCCACCGGCAAGCTCCTCGGTGTCGCGCACATCCAGCGGCTGCTCCGGGAGCCGCCCTCGACCCTCGTCGCCGGGGCGCTCGACGAGTCGCTCGAGGCGCTCCGGCCGGAGGCCAGCATCGACCAGGTGGCCGCCCACCTGGCGACCTACAACCTCGTGGCCGCGCCGGTCGTCGACGAGAGTGGCCACCTGCTCGGGGCGGTCACCGTCGACGACCTGCTCGACCACATGCTCCCCGCGAACTGGCGGGACGAGGCCTTGGGCGTCGAGGCGGGTGGCCGTGGCTGAGCCGCGGACGCGCGGGCGCCTCGACACCCCGCGGACCAGCCGACGGCAGCTGGTCCGCAGGCCCGCCTACGACCCCGAGATGTTCGGCTCGTTCGCCGAGAGCTTCGCCCGGTTCATGGGCACCGCGACGTTCCTGCTGTGGATGACGGTCGTCGTCGGCGTCTGGATCGGGTGGAACGCGATCGCCCCCGACGACGCCAAGTGGGACGAGTACCCGTACATCTTCCTCACGCTGGCCCTCAGCCTGCAGGCGTCGTACGCCGCGCCGCTGATCCTGCTCGCGCAGAACCGCCAGGAGGACCGGGACCGCGTGGTCGCCGAGCAGGACCGCCAGGCCAACGCCCGGGCCCACGCCGACATGGAGTTCCTCGCCCGCGAGGTGGCGTCGCTGCGGATGGCGGTCGGTGAGGTGGCGACCCGCGACTTCGTGCGCTCCGAGCTGCGCAGCCTGCTGGCGGAGATGGACGAGCGGGCGCGGGAGAGTGGGCAGTCTCACCCGCCGGACAGCGACGCCGAGGAGGGGTCGACCGCGCCCGGCACCTAGACTCGAGGATCATGAGCACGGCTTCCCTCGAGCAGGTGACCGAGAGCGTCTGGGCGGCACTCGCGACGGTCAACGACCCGGAGATCAAGCGCCCGATCACCGACCTCGGCATGGTCGAGTCGGTCGACGTCGACGCCGAGGGGACCGTGCACGTCAAGGTGCTGCTCACCGTCGCCGGCTGCCCGCTCAAGGACACGATCAACCGCGACGTCTCCGCCGCGGTCGGCGCGGTCGAGGGCGTCTCCGGCGTCGACCTGCAGCTCGGCGTGATGACCGCCGAGCAGCGGGCCGGCCTCAAGGAGCGGCTCGGCAGCGGCGCGACGCAGCGCGAGATCCCGTTCGCCCAGCCCGGGTCGCTCACCAAGGTGTTCGCGGTCGCCAGCGGCAAGGGCGGCGTCGGCAAGTCGTCGGTGACGGTCAACCTGGCCCTCGCGATGGCCCAGCAGGGCCTCAAGGTCGGCGTCGTGGACGCCGACATCTACGGCCACTCCGTCCCGGCGATGCTCGGCGTCGCCGACTCGCGGCCGACCCAGGTCGACGACCTGATCATGCCGGTCCCGACGGCCAGCGGCGTCTCGGTCATCTCGATCGGCATGCTCAAGCCGCGCCGCGACCAGGTCGTGGCCTGGCGCGGCCCGATGCTCGACCGGGCCCTGGTGCAGATGCTCGCCGACGTCTACTGGGGCGACCTCGACGTGCTGCTCCTCGACCTGCCCCCGGGCACCGGCGACATGGCGATCTCGCTGGGCCAGCACCTGCCGGGCGCCGAGGTCGTCGTGGTGACCACCCCGCAGGAGGCCGCGGCCGAGGTCGCCGAGCGCGCCGGCACGATGGCGTCGATGATGCACCAGCGCGTGGTCGGGGTCGTCGAGAACATGAGCTACCTCCCCTGCCCGCACTGCCAGGCGGAGGCAAGGAGCACCGCCTGGAGGTCTTCGGCTCCGGCGGCGGGGACCGGGTGGCGGAGACGCTGTCGAAGCGGTTCGGGTACGACGTACCGGTGCTCGGCCGGATCCCGCTCGACCCGTCGCTGCGCGAGGGTGGCGACGTCGGCAAGCCGATCGTCGAGTCCGACCCGTCCGCTCCCGGCGCCACGGTGCTCAGCGAGGTCGCCCGGACGCTGGCCGGCCGCGGGCGCGGGCTCGCGGGGATGCAGCTGGGCCTCACCCCCACCAGCAAGCTCTAGTCTTCCCTCCCATGACGGGGATCCGACCGCTGCTGATCGGCGACATCGGGTTCGGTGAGCTCGTCGTGATCGCGTTCGTCGCGGTGCTCGTGTTCGGCCCCGACAAGCTGCCGGAGCTCGCCAAGCAGGCCGGCCGGATGGCCCGCAGCCTGCGCGACTTCGCCACCTCCGCACGCGACGAGCTGCGCAACGAGCTCGGCGAGGAGTACGCCGATCTCGAGCTGCGCGACCTCGACCCCCGGCAGATCGTCCGCCGGCACATCATCGAGGCGATGGAGGCCGACGAGGACGAGGAGCGCGGGTCCCGGCGCGTGGGGCAGCGCCCGCTCGCCGCGGGCGAGGTGCCGCCGTACGACGTCGAGTCGACCTGACCACGCCCGACCCGAGCCCGTGCGGGACGAGGCTCAGCCGGAACGGCTCTGCACCGCCGCCAGCTGCGCGAACGCGACCAGCACCACCCGGCCGGCGCCGGCCACCTCGACGAAGTCCGCACCGACCCGGCGCAGCGCCCCCTCCCGGGTCGACCCGTCCCGCAGCCGCAGCACGCAGCGCTCGCCGGAGTCGGCGAGCCGGCGCAGCGCGGACCCCAGGCCGAGCCGGGCGACCGGTGACCAGGCGACCTCCGGGACCGACCGGTCGGCGGCGCCGTGGACGGCGCCCACCGCGTCGGTGAGCACGACCCAGTCCTGCGCCGGCCCCGCGACCAGGCACCAGCCGTCCGCCACCCGCTCGAGCCGGCCGGTCACCGGGCCGACCCCGGCGGTCTCGAGGGTCAGCTCCCGGCCGACCGAGGCCATCAACCGGCTGGCCAGCGTGACCTGGCGGTACTCCGCGCGGCTGCGGTCCGCGAGCTCGGCCTCGCGCTCGGTGTCGTAGAGCGCCTCGGCGCGGCCCTCCAGGTCGTCGAGGAACGCGAAGAGGTCGTTCTCCCAGGACACCCTGGCACTCTGCCAGGCCGGGCGACCTCCGGGGTAGGCCGTCCCGGGTCACCGCGAGCGGGCGGTGCCTCAGCCACCGATCTGCGGCGAACCTCGGTAGCTCACGCACCGCCACCCCGCCGCCACCGACCGCCACCGACCGCCACCGAGCCCTGTGGACGACGCCTTGACGACCTGTTCATCCAGGCGTTGACTGACGTAAACTCAAGCAAACGCAAGGATCTCGGGATGTCTCACCTCGCGTGGAGCCAGGCGCCGCGCTGCGTGGCCGTGTGGCTGCTGGTGACCGCCGGCGCGGCGCTCACGGTGCTGTGGGCCGCGCCCGACCTGCACGCCGAGGCCTGGGCCGAGCCCGGGTTCGACCGGCTGCTGCCGCGGCTGGCCGCCGTCGCGCTCGTCCTGTGCGCGCTGTGGGCGTGGGTGGTCACGGGAATCGTCGTCGGCCAGGCGCTGGCCGGGCGACCGGACCGGCCGGTGCCCGGCGTGCCGCGTCGGCTGCGGGCGCTGGTGCTGGTCGGCTGCGGCCTGGCCGTCGTGGGCACCGCCGTGCCCGCGGCGGCCGACGACCACGCGGCCACCGAGCACACCGCCGTCGCCCGGGCCGACCACGAGGCCGCGCTCGACGGCCTGCCGCTGCCCGACCGGGCGGTCGGCGGCCTCCCCGCCGCGCGGGCACCCGTGGTGGCTCAGCGGGCGCCGGTGGGCGCTGAGTCACGGATCCACGTGGTGCGGCCCGGCGACACCCTCTGGGACCTCGCCGCGGCCGAGCTTCCCGCCGACGCCGCCTCCGCGGACGTCACCGCCCGCTGGCACCGGATCCACGCGCTCAACCGCGCGGTCATCGGCCCCGACCCCGACCTCATCCATCCCGGGCAGCAGCTCCGGATGCCCCCGCCGCCGCAAGGAGAGGAGCCGTCATGACCACACTGACCGACCGGGTCGTCCCGATCCGGGTCCCCGTCCCGGTCGCGCTCACCCAGGGCACGCTCGCCCTGGACCTCGAGCCGCGCCTCGAGCCGCCTCCGACCGGCCCGGTCCCGCTGGTCACCGGGATCGGGCGGCAGCGCCGGCACAGCATCGAGCAGTGGGCGCGCCGGTTCGCCCAGGCCGCGGTCGAGATCGTCGGCGGCGACCGGCCGCCGAGCCAGCTGCTGCGCTGGACCAGCCGGACGGTGTACGCCGACCTCGAGCGCCGGGCCGTCCTCGTGGCCCGCGCCGGCGGTCACACGCCCGGCGCCGCCCGGGTCCAGCCGGTCACCCCGCGGGTGCGCAGCATCCACACCTCGTTCATCGCCCCGGAGATCGTCGAGGCCAGCGCGCACGTGGCCTACGGCCAGCGCTCACGGGCGGTCGCCGCCCGGTTCGAGCTGCGCAGGAACCGCTGGATCTGCACGGCCCTGGAGTTTGCTTGAGCAGCAGCCCGCGAGGCACGAGCGGGCTGCGTGGGCTCAAGCAGATCGAGCGCGCGCGCGGCCTGCCTGACCCGGAGCCCCGCGAGGAACGAGCGGGGGTCCGGACCCGTCAGGCAGATCGAGTGCGCGCGCGACCGACGAAGGAGGTCGCGACCGCGTGTATCGAGATCCGGTGAGCGCAGAGCAGACGGTAGTGGTCTCGATACGCCGCCGCTCGTCCCTCGCGGCGGCTACTCGACCACCGAGGAGTCGGCTCGACCACCGAGGAGTCGGCTCGACCACCGAGGAGTCACCCTCGCGGCGGCGCTACTCGACCACCGACGGGGTCAGCCGCCCGGGCGGGCGGTGAGGCCGGTCGGGCCGCCGGGGGCGCCGTGGCAGCGCTTGTACTTCTTGCCCGAGCCGCAGGGGCACAGCTGGTTGCGGCCCACGTTGGCGAACGGGTCGTCGGCGGTGGTCACGGTGCCGCCGCGGACCTCGGTCTCCCCCTGCTCGGTGGGCGCGGTGTAGGAGAGGTTCTGCGGCCGGGACGGCACCTCGAGGCCCTTGGCCCGGATGTGCGGGGCCGCGTGCGCGCCCGCGGGCTGCGACGGCAGCTCGCGGCGCATCGGCTCCTCCTCTTCCTCCACCTCGATCTCGATGACGTCCTCCCCGTCGATCTCCTCCTCCTCGACCTGCACCTCGAGGTTGAAGAGGAAGCCGACGGTCTCCTCCTTGATGCCGTCCATCATCGCCGCGAACATCTCGTAGCCCTCGCGCTGGTACTCGACCAGCGGGTCGCGCTGCGAGTAGGCGCGCAGGTAGATGCCCTCGCGGAGGTAGTCCATCTCGTAGAGGTGCTCGCGCCACTTGCGGTCGAGCACCGAGAGCAGGACCCGGCGCTCGAGCTCGCGGAGCACCTCGGAGCCGATCTCGGCCTCGCGGCGGTCGTACGCCTCGTGCGCGTCCTTCTTCAGCGCCTCGATCAGCTCGTCGCGGTCGAGGTTGGCCCGGCCGCCGGCCTCCTTCTCGAGCTGCTCGTGGGACAGCGACACCGGCCAGATCTGGCGCAGGTCGGTCCACAGCTGCTCGAGGTCCCACTCCTCGGAGAACTCCAGCAGCGAGCCCATGACGTAGCCGGTCACCACGTCGTCGATGAAGGTGCGGATCTGCTCCTCGAGGTTCGCACCCTCGAGCACCTGGCGCCGCTCGGCGTAGATGACCCGGCGCTGCCGGTCCATCACGTCGTCGTACTTCAGGACGTTCTTGCGGGACTCGAAGTTCTGCGACTCGACCTGGGCCTGCGCGTTGGCGATCGCGTTGGTGACCCGCTTGTTCTCGATGGGTACGTCGTCCGGGATCCGCAGCACCTGGAGCACGCGGTCCACCCAGTCGGACTTGAACAGCCGCATCAGCTCGTCCTGGAGCGACAGGTAGAACCGGGACTCCCCCGGGTCGCCCTGGCGGCCGGAGCGGCCGCGCAGCTGGTTGTCGATGCGCCGGGACTCGTGCCGCTCGGTGCCGATCACGTACAGACCGCCGAGCGCCTTGACCTCTTCGTGCTCGTTGGCGACCTGGGCCTGGATCTTCTCGACCATGCCGGGCCAGGCGGCTTCGTACTCCTCGGCGTTCTCGACCGGGTCGAGGCCCTGCTTGCGCAGCTCCTGGTCGGCGAGGAACTCGACCGAGCCACCGAGCATGATGTCGGTACCACGGCCGGCCATGTTGGTGGCCACCGTGACCGCGCCCTTGTGGCCGGCCATCGCGACGACCTTCGCCTCGTCGGCGTGCATCTTCGCGTTGAGCACGGTGTGCGGGATGCCCCGCTTCTTCAGCAGCCCGGAGAGCAGCTCGGACTTCTCGACCGACACGGTGCCGACGAGCACCGGCTGGCCCTTCTCGTGCCGCTCCGCGATGTCCTTGACGACCGCCTCGTACTTCGCCTCCTCGGTCCGGTAGACGAGGTCCGGCTGGTCGATGCGGATCATCGGCTTGTTGGTCGGGATCGGGACCACGCCGAGGTTGTAGATCTTGTCGAACTCGCTGGCCTCGGTCATCGCCGTGCCGGTCATGCCGGAGAGCTTGTCGTAGAGGCGGAAGTAGTTCTGCAGGGTCACGGTGGCGAGGGTCTGGTACTCCTCGCGGACCTGCACCCCCTCCTTGGCCTCGATCGCCTGGTGCAGGCCGTCGTTGTAGCGGCGGCCGGACAGGATGCGGCCGGTGTGCTCGTCGACGATCAGGACCTCGCCGTTCTGGACGACGTACTCCTTGTCGCGGCGGAACAGCTCCTTGGCCTTGATGGAGTTGTTCATGAAGGA
>Ga0164243_10005195_pt1 | contig 19962 bp, 17 predicted proteins | sample OricompcompostOP_FD_108781 | JGI IMG/M metagenome (GOLD analysis project Ga0164243, IMG submission 108781) | Organic Plus compost microbial communities from Emeryville, California, USA - Original compost - Organic plus compost (OP) | ecosystem: Engineered > Solid waste > Mixed feedstock >... | reverse complement strand
CCGTTGCCGCCTGGGCCGTTGCCGCTGTGGCCGTTGCCGGTGTGCCCGTTGCCCGCGTAGCCGCCGGGCGGCGCCCCGCCGGGAATGCCGGTGACCGGGGCCAACGCCACCGCCGAGCCGTGCCCGGCGCCGAGCGCGCGGTGCACCTTCGACGGCCCGGAGGCTCCCGGCAGCCACACCACGTCGTCCGGCATCTCGGTGATCTCGGTCTCCAGCGAGATCGAGCCGCGGTCGGCGCGGACCTCGACGTGCTGGCCCGGGCCGAGCCCGAGCCGCTGCGCCGTGCCCGGCGAGAGCATCGCGACCGGCCGGCGCCGGGTGCCCGCCAGCGCGGGTTCGCCGTCCTGCAGCGAGCCGTCGTCGAGCAGCTGCCGCCAGGTCGTCAGCAGCGCCCGGCCCGGCCCGGGCGGGGCGACCGCGCGCACCGGCTCCTGCGGCGGGGCCGCGCGGGGCCGGTCGGACGGGCCGATGCGGTCCAGCTCGGCGCGGGCGGCGGCCGGGGTCTGGGTGAACAGGTCGGCGTCCATCTCCACCGCGAGCGTGTCCAGCACCCGGCAGTCCGGCAGCGAGCCGGGGGTGTCGATGGTGGTGGGGAACTCGCGGCGGCGGCCCTCCCAGTTGAGGTAGCTGCCGGACTTCTCGGAGCTGGCCGCGACCGGCAGCACCACGTCGGCGTGCTCGGTGACCGCGGTGGGCCGCAGTTCCAGGCTCACCACGAACCCGGCCGCGGCCAGCGCCCGCTCGGCCAGCGCCGGGTCCGGCAGGTCGTCCGGGTCGACGCCGCCGACGACGAGCCCGGACAGCTCGCCGCGGGCGGCCGCGCCGAGGATCTCGGCGGTGTCCCGGCCGGGCCTGCCCGGCAGGCTGGGCACGCCCCAGGCGCGGGCGAGGTCGGCGCAGGCGGTGATGTCGTTGGTGCTGCGGCCGCCGGGCAGCAGGGTCGGCAGCGCCCCGGCCTCGACGGCGCCGCGTTCCCCGGCGCGGCGGGGGATCCAGGCCACCCGGGCGCCGGTGCGCTCGGCGGCGCGGCCCACTTCGGACAGCAGGCCGGGGACCTGCGCGGCGCGTTCGCCGACGAGCAGCACCGCGCCCGGATCCCGCAGCGCAGCGTCCACTTCGGACGGGAGCTCGGCGAGCGCGGCGGCCTCCCCGCCGGGCGGGCACGGCAGCAGCGCGCCGGTGCGCCGCGGGCCGCCGTCGCCCATGATCCGCGTGGTCTTCTCCACGCCCGGGGAGTTCCACTGGCCGAGGTGGAACACCTGCGTGCTGCCCTTGCGGGCGGCCTTGCGCAGCCGCAGGAAGACGATCGGCGACTCCTCCTCCGGCTCGAAGGCCACGCACAGCACCGCGGGCGCGGCCTCCAGGTCGGCGTAGGTCACCCCGCCGGAGCCCGGCCCGCGACCGACCACAGTGGACTCCAGGAAGGCCAGTTCCTCGGCCGAGTGCGCCCGCGCGCGGGCGTCGACGTCGTTGGTCTGCAACGCGATCCGCGCGAACTTCGCGTACGCGTAGGCGTCCTCGACGGTCAGCCGCCCGCCCGGCAGCACGCCCACCCCGCGGTCGTCGCGCGCGGCCAGCAGCCCGTCCGCGGCCTTGCGCAGCGCCTCGGTCCAGGACGCGTCCCGCAGGCGCCCGCCCTCGCGCACCATCGGCCGCGTGATCCGGTCGGTGGCGGTGGCGTAGCGGAACGCGAACCGGCCCTTGTCGCAGTTCCACTCCTCGTTGACCTCCGGGTCCTCCCCGGCCAGCCGGCGCATCACCTTCCCGCGCCGCCAGTCCGTGCGCGTCGCGCAGCCGGAGGCGCAGTGCTCGCACACGCCCGGCGTGGAGACCAGGTCGAACGGCCGCGAGCGGAACCGGTAGGCCGCGCTGGTCAGCGCTCCCACCGGGCAGATCTGGATGGTGTTGCCGGAGAAGTAGGACTGGAACGGCTGCTCGTCGGCGATGCCGATCTGCTGCACCGCGCCCCGCTCCAGCAGCTCGATGAACGGGTCCCCGGCGATCTGCTTGGAGAACCGGGTGCAGCGCTGGCACAGCACGCAGCGCTCCCGGTCCAGCAGCACCTGCGCCGAGATCGGCACCGGCTTGGCGAAGGTGCGCTTGGTGTCCTGGAACCGGGACTCGGCGCGGCCGTGCTTGAGCGCCTGGTTCTGCAGCGGGCACTCGCCGCCCTTGTCGCAGATCGGGCAGTCCAGCGGGTGGTTGATCAGCAGCAGCTCCATCACGCCCTGCTGCGCCTTGTCCGCCACCGCCGAGGAGTTCTGCGTCTTGACCACCATCCCGTCGGCGACGGTCATGGTGCAGCTGGCCTGCGGCTTGGGCATCGCCCGGCCGTTGACCTCCACCTCGACCAGGCACTGCCGGCAGGCGCCCGCCGGGTCCAGCAGCGGGTGGTCGCAGAACCGCGGGATGGTGATGCCCATCCGCTCGGCCGTCCGGATCAGCAGTTCGCCCTTGGGGGCGTCCACCTCGATCCCGTCGATGGTGAGCCGGACGTGCCCCTCCGGGACCGGCTTGCTCTCTCGCTCGGGTGCCACCGTCATCGGGCCGCTCCTGCCAGTGCGGGCTCGCCCGGCTCGGCGCCGGGCCGGTTCTGCTGACACAGCGCGAGGAACTCCTCGCGGAAGTACTTGATGCCGCTGGTGATCGGGCTGACCGCGCCGTCGCCGAGCGCGCAGAAGGACCGGCCGAAGACGTTGTCGCAGACGTCCAGCAGCGTGTCGATGTCCTGCTCGGTGCCGCGGCCGTCGACCATCCGCTCCAGCACCTGGGCGAGCCAGAACGTGCCCTCGCGGCAGGGCGTGCACTTGCCGCAGGACTCGTGCTCGTAGAACTGCGTCCACTTCATGACCGCCCACGGCACCGACACGGTCTCGTTGAAGATCATCAGCGCGGTGGTGCCGAGCATCGACCCGGCCTCGGCCGCGCCCTCGAAGTCCAGCGGCACGTCCAGGTGCTCGGCGGTGAACAGCGGGGTGGACGAGCCGCCCGGGGTCCAGAACTTCAGCGGGATGCCGTCCTTCATGCCCCCGGCCAGCTCCAGCAGCTCGCGCAGCGTGGTGCCCAGCGGGGCCTCGTACTGGCCGGGGCGCTCGACGTGCCCGGACAGCGAGAAGATCTTCGGGCCGGGCGACTTCTCCCGCCCCATGCGGCGGAACCAGTCCGAGCCGCCGTTGACGATGAACGGCACCGTCGCGATCGTCTCGACGTTGTTCACCGTGGTCGGGCAGGCGTAGAGCCCGGCCTGCGCGGGGAACGGCGGCTTCAGCCGCGGCTGGCCGCGCTTGCCCTCCAGCGAGTCGAGCAGCGCGGTCTCCTCGCCGCAGATGTAGGCGCCCGCCCCGGCGTGCACCACGATGTCGCAGTCGAACCCGGAGCCGAGGATGTCCCGCCCCAGGTAGCCGCGCGCGTAGGCCTCCTCCACCGCGGCGTTGAGCCGGCGGATGCAGTGCAGCGCCTCACCGCGCACGTAGATCATGCACTTGTTCGCCCGCATCGCGTAGCTCGCGATGACGCAGCCCTCGATCAGCGAGTGCGGGTCGGCCATCATCAGCGGGATGTCCTTGCAGGTGCCCGGCTCGCCCTCGTCGGCGTTGATGACCAGGTAGTGCGGCTTGGCGGGTTCCTTGGGCATGAACGACCACTTCACGCCCGCCGGGAACCCGGCCCCGCCGCGGCCGCGCAGGCCCGCGGTCTTGACCAGCTCGACCAGCTGGTCCGGCTGCGCGGCCAGCGCCTTGCGCAGCGCGGTGTAGCCCTCCAGCTGCTCGTAGGTGTCGATGTGCCACGAGTTCGGCGACAGCCACCGCTTGGTCAGCACCGGCGTCAGCGGGTCCGGCCGGGAGTCGGCGTCGGTCATGATCACTCCTTCTCCGGCAGCGGCGGGATGGGCGCCTCGTCCGGCATCGCCGGGGCGGTCCAGCCGCTGTGCTGGGCCTGGTGGGCGCCGCGCAACGTCTCCGGGGCGGCCGAGGGGCCGTCCACCGACTCGGACAGCCGGGCGCCGGGCCGGTCGAAGAACCCGGCGAGCTGGCGCTCGGCGGTGCGGAAGTCGGTCAGCCCGGCGCCGCGGGTGGGCGCCGGTTTCTCCCCGCGCTGCAAGGACTTCACGAGTTCCAGCGCGGACTCCGGGGACTGCTTGTCGTAGTACTCGTAGTCGACCTGCAGCACCGGGGCGTGGTCGCAGGCGGCCAGGCACTCGGCGTGCTCCAGCGTCAGCGAGCCCTCCTCGCCCGGCGTGCCCGCGGTCTCGTCGTGGCCGACGCCGAGGTGCTCGGACAGTCCCTTGTAGATCTCGTCGCCGCCGAGGGCCGCGCACAGCGTGTTGGTGCAGACGCTGACGATGTGCTGCCCGCAGGGCTTGCGCTTGTACATCGTGTAGAACGTCGCCACCGCGCTGACCTCCGCGGCCGACAGGGCCAGCTGCTCGGCGCAGAAATCGATTCCCTCGCTGGAGACGTGGCCCTGCTCGGACTGCACCAGGTGCAGCATCGGCAGCAGCGCCGACCGCGCCTCCGGGTAGCGCTCCACGATCCGCTTCGCGTCGGCGCGCACGTCCTCGCCGAACACCGGCTCCCGCTGCGGGGACACCGCGCGCTCGGTGCTGGTGAAGTCGAACTGCTCGGTCATCGGTCCACCCCGCCCATCACCGGGTCGATCGAGGCCACTGCCGCGATCACGTCCGCGACCAGACCGCCCTCGGCCATCGCCGGGAACGCCTGGAGGTTCACGAAGCTCGGTTCCCGCACGTGCACCCGCATCGGCCGGGTGCCGCCGTCCGAGACCAGGTGGTAGCCGAGCTCGCCGCGGGGCGACTCGACCGGCGAGTACACCTGGCCCGGCGGCACGTCGAAGCCCTCGGTGACCAGCTTGAAGTGGTGGATCAGGGACTCCATCGACTGGCCCATGATCTTGCGGACGTGCTCCAGGGAGTTGCCCAGGCCGTCCGGGCCGATGCTCAGCTTCGCCGGCCAGGCGATCTTCGGGTCGTCCACCATCACCGGCCCGGGCTCGAACGCGTCCAGGCACTGCCGGATGATCTTCAGGGACTGCCGGATCTCCTCCACCCGCAGCAGGTAGCGGGCGAAGCAGTCCGCGTCGGTGCTGGTCGGCACCTCGAACTCGAACCGCTCGTAGCCGCAGTAGGGCTGCACCTTGCGCAGGTCCCACGCGATGCCCGCCGAGCGCAGCAGCGGCCCGGTCACGCCCAGCTGCAGGCAGCCGTCCAGCGGCAGGTAGCCGACGTCCTTGAGCCGCTGCTTCCAGATCGGCTGGCCGCTGAACAGCTTGTCGTAGTCCGGCAGCCGCTTGTCCATCACCTTGAGGAACTCCAGGACCTTCTCCCGGTAGCCCTCCGGCAGGTCCTGCGCGACCCCGCCGGGCCGGATGAACGCGTGGTTCATCCGCAGGCCGGTGAGGAACTCCAGCAGGTGCAGCACCTCCTCCCGGTCGCGGAACCCGAAGGTCATGCCGGTGGTCGCGCCCAGCTCCATCGCGCCGGTCGCCAGGAACACCAGGTGCGAGGAGATCCGGTTCAGCTCCATGAGCATGATCCGGAAGGTCTGCGCCCGCTCCGGCGCCTCGATCCCGAGCAGCTTCTCCACGCCCAGGCAGTAGGCGGCCTCGTTGTACAGCGGCGCCAGGTAGTCCATCCGCGTCACGAAGGTGACGCCCTGGGTCCAGGTGCGGTACTCGGTGTTCTTCTCGATCCCGGTGTGCAGGTAGCCGATCACCGAGCGGGCCTGGGTGACGGTCTCGCCCTCCAGCTCCAGCACCAGCCGCAGCACCCCGTGCGTGGACGGGTGCTGCGGGCCGAGGTTGATGACGACCCGCTCCTCGCCGGAGTTGTCGTCCAGGAACTCGTCCCAGTCCCCGCCGGTGACGGTGTAGACCCGGCCTTCGGTGGTCTCGCGGGATTCGGCGGGATCGGGACCGGTGGTGGGATCGGTCAGTGGTTCGGTGGTCATCTTCAGCACCTCTCCGCGTGCCGCAGGCTCGGGGATCTCACGTGTAGGCCCGGCGCTGGTCCGGCGGCGGGATCTCGGCGCCGCCCTTGTACTCCACGGGGATCCCGCCCAGCGGGTAGTCCTTGCGCTGCGGGTGCCCGTCCCAGTCGTCCGGCATCAGGATCCGGGTCAGCGCGGGGTGCCCGTCGTAGATCAGGCCGAACATGTCCCAGGCCTCCCGCTCCTGGAAGTCCGCGGTCGGGTAGACCTCGACGATCGAGGGCAGGTGCGGGTCGTCGACGTCGACGGCGACCTCCAGCCGGATGCGGCGGCGGTAGGTCATCGACGTCAGGTGGTAGACCGAGTGCAGCCGCTGCGGCACCTCCGGCCCGTAGTCCACACCGGACACCGAGCTGCACAGCTCGAAGCGCAGCGCCGGGTCGTCGCGCAGCGAGCGGCAGGTCTCCACCAGCCGCTGCCGGGCGAGGTAGAAGGTGATCTCCCCGCGGTCCACGGTCACCTGCTGCACGGCGTCGTCGATCCCCTTGGCGCGCAACGAATCCAGCAGCGCGTCGGCGACGTCGTCGAACCACCCGCCGTAGGGCCGCTCGGCCTGCGGCGGCACGTGCGCCGGCAGCCGCAGCCCCCCGTAGCCGGAGGTGTCGCCGCTGCCGCGCACGCCGAACATGCCCTTGCGGGACCGCCCGGCGACGACCGGCCCGCGCCGGTCCGCGTCCGCCCCGGCGCCCTGCGCGGCCGGTTCCAGGCCCGGCTCGGGCCGCTCGGCGCTGGAGCCGCGCTCGCCGGGATCCGGTGTGGTGCGCTTGGAATCCGTCATGTCACTTCCCCGCCCCGAGCTGCCGCTTGGTCTGCTCCCGCTGCGCGGCGGTCTCCACCGCCAGCGGGCCTTCGCCGCCGGTCTCCTTGCGCATCGCCCGCTGCTGGCGTTCGGCGCGCTTGCGCTGCGCGCGGTTCTTCGGCGCGTAGCGCTCGGAGGAGGCGACGAGTTCGGTGCGCTCGCCGGATTCGGCGCGGATCGCGGCGCGCTTGGCGTTGATCGGCTCGTCCATGACCTTGGCGTGCAGCTTCAAGATCGCGTCGAGCAGCATCTCCGGGCGCGGCGGGCAGCCCGGCAGGTACATGTCCACCGGCACCACGTGGTCCACGCCCTGCACGACCGCGTAGTTGTTGAACATGCCGCCGGTGGAGGCGCACACGCCCATCGCCAGCACCCAGCGCGGCTCCGGCATCTGGTCGTAGATCTGCCGCAGCACCGGCGCCATCTTGTTGGTCACGCGCCCGGCGACGATCATCAGATCGGCCTGGCGGGGCGTGGCCGAGAAGCGCTCCATGCCGAACCGCGCGATGTCGTAGCGGGACCCGCCGACGGTCATCATCTCGATCGCGCAGCACGCCAGACCGAACGTCGCCGGCCACATCGAGGTCTTGCGCGTCCAGTTGACGAGCTTCTCCACGTTGGCCAGCAGGATGCCGTTGGGCAGCTGCTCCTCTAGGCCCATCTCGGCACTCCTTCCGCTTCGCCGTTGAGAACGGTCAGTGCTCGCTCGGGTTCGCCTGCCGCCCGGGCGCTAGTTCCAGTCCAGACCTCCGCGCCGCCACACGTAGGCGTAGGCGAAGCCGACGGTGGCGATGAACAGCACGACCTCGACCACGCCGAACAGGCCGAGGGAATCCGCCGAGACCGCGAACGGGTAGAGGAAGACCATCTCGATGTCGAAGAGGATGAACAGCATCGCGGTGAGGTAGTAGGCGACCGGCATCCGGCCGCCGCCCACCACCGGCTGCGGCGAGGGTTCGATCCCGCACTCGTAAGCGTCGAGCTTGGCCTTGTTGTAGCGGCGGGGGCCGACGAGCGGGGCGATGGCGACCGAGAACACCGCGAATCCCAGCGCCAGCGCGAACATCAGCACCAACGGGACGTACGGGTCGAGAACGCTCGAAGCACCCACGGCACTGCCCTCCCTGTAGGCCCCCGCCGAGACGAAGGTCACGTCTGCGGTGTCAGGTGCGCACTCTATGCGAGCGCCCGATCTCGCTGTGCATTGAGGCGAACCTAACTTTGTGATGTCTCACACCATCACGCGACCATCTGACCAGAACGGGACGTTCAGGCGCTAGGGGTGACGCGAGTAGTGGCGCTGATCACACGGTCCATCGCGTCGCCGCCGCGGCTGTCGTGCAGATTTGCCAGCAGCTTCAACACGAAACGCATCAGCGTGGCCCGCGGCAGACCGTGCTTGGTGGCCATCCGCATCACCGTCGGATTGCCAATCAACTTGCTGAAGATGTTCCCGAGCCGGAAGTAGCCGCCCATCTCCTCGGCGACCGCGGAGGGGTAGCGCTCCAGGGCCCGCTCCCGGGACGGGCCCTCCGCCCGGCCGTAGGCCTGCACCACGCACTCGGCCGCCAGCCGGGCCGACTCCATGGCGTAGGCGATGCCCTCGCCGTTGAACGGGTTGACCATGCCGCCGGCGTCGCCGACCAGCAGCAGGCCGTCGCGGTAGTGGGGCTTGCGGTTGAAGCCCATCGGCAGCGCCGCGCCGCCGATCTTGCCGGTGGCGTTCTCCTCCCGGAATCCCCACTCCTCGGGGGTCCCGTCCAGCCAGGACCGCAGCAGCGCGCGGTAGTCGGTCTTGCCGTAGGCGCTGGAGGTGGACAGGATCCCCAGCCCCACGTTCACCGTCCCGTCGCCCATCCCGAAGATCCAGCCGTAGCCCGGCAGCAGCTGCGGCTCCTGCGGGTTGGACCGGTCCCACAGCTCCAGGTGCGACTCCAGGAAGTCGTCCTTGGTGCGCGGGCTGTCGTAGTAGCGGCGCACCGCCACGCCCATCGGCCGGTCGTCCCGCTTCTGCACGCCCATCGACAGCGCCAGCCGCGCCGAGACCCCGTCGCAGCCGAGCACGATCGGCGCCCGGTAGGTCACCGGAACCCGCTCCGGGCCGGTCTTGGCGGTCACGCCGTCGATGCGGCCGGTCCGCTCGTCGCGCACCGCACCGGTCACCGTCGTCTGCTGCACCATCCGGGCGCCGGCGCGCTCGGCCGCCCGGGCCAGCAGGTCGTCGAAGTCGTTGCGCGGCCGGACCACGCCGTACGGCGGGAAGTCCGACAGCTCCGGCCAGTCCAGCTCGATGGTCACACCGCCGCCGACGACCCGGAGTCCCCGGTTGTGCAGCCAGCCCGCCTCTTCGCGGGTGTCCACGCCGAGGTCGATGAGCTGCTTGACGCCGCGCGGCGTGATGCCGTCCCCGCACACCTTCTCGCGGGGGAAGACGCTCTTCTCCAGCAGCAGCACGTCCAGGCCCGCTCGGGCCAGGTACGTCGCCGCCGTCGAACCGGCCGGCCCGGCGCCGACGACGATCACGTCGGCGTCGTCGTTCGGTCGGCGTCGACTGGGGGCGCTGGTCATGACACTCCTTGTTCGCCGTGCACGGATCACCGCGGCGCACCGGCGGGAGGCGGGGTCGCGGCGAACCCGCGTTCGGCGCCGAGCGAGGGGTCGGTACCGGGACCCGCGCCGCCGGCGGCTCGCCGCGGCACGCTGAACCCGCTTGTGAACGAGTTCACTATCTCCCCGAGTCTAGGCGGGCGAACAGGATCGATCGACCTTTGCCACTGGGCCGCGCGGGTGAGTGTCATCGCAGGTCGCGATGATCACGGGCCGGTTCGCGGCAGCGCCATCGCCAGCAGCCGGGAGCTCAACGACTTGCCGTGCGCGTCCAGCGCGAGCGAGATCGTCACGCCCCCGTCCAGCGCGCCGTGGCAGACGAACTGGAGCCCGCACAGCAGCGGGAGCTCGTGCCGGACCACCTCTCCCCGGACGGCCAGGTGGGCGCGCACCCGTTCGGCGGTGACCTCCCGCAGCAGGACGGGGTAGTCGCGATCGTCCAGCGGGAACAACGACAGCGTCGCCGTATCGCCCTTGTCCCCGGCGCGGCAGTGCGCGATCTCATGCAGCAGCATCGCCGGCCTCCAGCACGGTCACCTCGGGTTCGACCCGATCGCGGGGCAGCAGCGCGGAGACCACGCCGATCACCTCGCGCACCGCGGTGCGGACCCCGCCGCCGCCCGCGGGCCCGTTGGTGTAGAGCGCTTCGAGCTCGTGGCAGGCCAGCTCGGCGGTCGCGCGCTCGGCGGCGAGGGCGGCCAGCCGGGTGCGGCAGTCCTCCGGGCCGCCGCGGACCTCGGCGCGCAACCGCAGGTCCGCGCCCGCCAACCGGGTGCGCAGCACGTCCGCGGCCAGCCGCGCGCGGCGGTCGGCGCCCGGCCCGGCGTAGCTGATCTCGGCCTCGGCGCGGAACCCGGCGCGATAGCCGACGCTGACCTTGAGCTCCGCCGGGCGCGGGCGCCCGCGGGCCCCGGAGATCCGCACCCGGTCCGGGCCCAGCCGCTCGGCCACGACGCCGCGGAAGTCCAGCACCACGTCCGGGGTCCGGTAACCGGACGGGTCGGTGACCTCGTAGAGCAGCTGCTCGCGGACGGTCGCGCGGGTGAGCGCGCCCCCGGTTCCGGGCAGCTTGCCCAGCACCGCCGACCCGTCGCCGCGCACCTCGGCGAACGGGAATCCCAGCTCGGCCAGCCCCGGCACGTCCCGCACCCCGGGGTCGGCGGTGTAGCCGCCGGTGACCTGCCCGGCGCACTCCAGCACGTGCCCGACCAGCGTTCCGGCCGCCGCCCGCCGCGGATCGGCGAGGTCCCAGCCGAGCCGGTCCGCGATCGGGGCCAGGAACAGCGCGGGATCGGCGACCCGGCCGGTGAGCACGACCTGCGCACCCGACTCCAGCACGGGCAGCAGCGCCCCGGCGCCGAGGTAGGCGTTCGCCGAGATCACCTCGCCGTGCCCGCCCAGCGGGCGGCCGTCCTCCAGCGCGGGCGCCGACAGGTCCAGCCGGTCGAGCACGTCGTCCCCGGTCAGCACCGCCACCCGGCCGCCCAGGCCGGACTCGTCCAGCAGCGCGCGGACCTCCCGCCCGGCCGCGAGCGGGTTCGCCGCACCCATGTTGGTCAGCACCCGCACCCCGCGGCGCAGCGCCACCGGCAGCAGCGGAGCCAGCCGCGCCCGCAGCATCGGGTCGTAGCCCGCCCGCGGGTCCGCGAGCCGGCGCTGCTGGCCGAGCGCGATGGTGCGTTCGGCCAGGCATTCCAGGACCAGATCGGTGAGCCCGCCGTGCTCGGCGAGCCGCACCGCGGGCTCGATCCGATCCCCGGCGAAGCCCGCCCCGGCTCCGATGCGCACGGTCCCGCCCCCTCTCACAGCGCGCCCACCGCGACCGCGACGGCGCTCATGACCAGCGTCGTGCCGAACGCCCACGGGAAGGCGAACCGCTGGTGCTCGCCCAGGTCGACCTCGCTCATCCCGAGCAGGATGAACGTCGAGGCCGTCAGCGGGCTCAGCGGAAAACCGGTGGTCATCTGCCCGAGGATCGCCGCCCGCCCGACCGCGAGCGGATCACCGCCGAGCGCGGCGGTGGTCTCGGCCAGCACCGGCACCACGCCGAAGTAGTACGCGTCCGGGGTGAACACCAGGCTCAGCGGCATCCCGAGCACCGCCGCCACCACCGGCAGCACCCCGCCCGCCCCGGGCGGGATTAGCGCGACCAGCGCCTCCGCCATCGCGCGGATCATCCCGGTCCCGGTGAGCACACCGGTGAACACACCCGCGGCGAAGATCATCGAGGTGACCAGGACGACGTTGTGCCCGTGCGCGGTGAACAGCGCGCGCTGGTCCTCCCAGCGCGGCCGGTTGATCAGCAGCGCCACCAGGAAGGCCAGCAGGAACAGCACCTCCAGGTCGGCGAGCTGGGCCAGCAGGGCGGCCACCAGCAGCACCGTCAGCCCCGCGTTGCACCAGAACCGCACCCGGTCGGCGCCGGTGAGCACCGCGGGCTCGACCTCGGGCGCCTCGGCGACGCCGATCCGGCGCCGCTCGGCGCGGCCGATCAGCCAGGAGCTGACCAGCACCCAGGCGATCCCGGCCAGCATCGCGGGCAGCACCGGCAGGAACAGCTCCCCGCTGCCGGCCCGCAACGCCGCCATCGCCCGCGCGGTCGGGCCGCCCCACGGCACCAGGTTCATCACGCCCGCGCCCAAGCAGACGACCCCGGCCAGCACCAGCGGACGCATCCCGATCCGCCGGTAGACCGGCAGCAGCGCCGAGACGGTGATCAGGAACGTGGAGGCCCCGTCGCCGTCCAGCGCGACCAGCAGCGTCAGCACCGCGGTGCCCACCGAGATCTTCATCGGATCCCCGCCCGCCCAGCGCAGCACCCGCCGCACCGCCGGGTCGAACAGCCCGGCGTCGAGCATGAGGCTGAAGTACAGCACCGCGAACGTGATCATGATCGCGACCGGGGCGACCGTGCTCAGCCCGTCCGCGACCAGCTGTCCGAGCTCGCCGCCGCGGCCCAGCAGCAGCGCCGCGGCCAGCGGCACCACGGTCAGCGCGAGCAGCACCGACACCCGGCGGGACAGCACCAGGGCGAGGAACAGGCCGATGGTCAGGAACCCGGTCGCGGCGAGCATCGTTGCAGCACCTCCGGCGGTGGTCGTCGCGCTGCACTGTGATCCGCAGCGCACCCGCCCGTCCAACATCGATTCCGGATAGATTCCTGCGCTGTGCGCATGGATCTGACGTTGCAGCAGCTCAGAGCGGTGCTCGCGGTGCACGACGCGGAGAGCTTCACGGTCGCCGCCGAACGCGCCCGGGTCGCGCAGTCCTCGCTGAGCCGGACGGTGCGCGAGGTCGAGCGCAAGCTCGGCGTCGAGCTGTTCCGGCGCACCACCCGGCGGCTGGCCACGACCCCCGAGGGCGCGGAGTTCTGCGTCGTCGCCCGGCGAGCGGTGTCCTCCTTCGACGCCGGGATGCAGCACTTCGCGGGCCTGCTCGCGGGCGATCGCGGGCGGGTGCGGCTGGCCGCGCTGCCCTCTCTCGCGGCGATCCTGCTGCCGCCGGTGCTGTCGGCGCACCGGGCCGCGCACCCGGAAGTCGAGGTCGCGCTGGAGGACGCGCTGTCCGGGGAGGTGCTGCGGCGGGTCCGGGACGGCGACGTCGACCTCGCGGTGACCGTGCTGGACGGGGTCGAGGACGACCTCGAGGTGCGGGAGCTGACCGCCGACCGGTTCCGCTGCGTGCTCCCGCCCGGCCACCGCTACGCCGAGCGCGAGTCGCTGACCTGGGCCGATCTGGACGGGGAGCCGCACGTCGCGTTCGACTCGGCCAGCAGCGTGCGGCGGCACGCCGACCGGGCCTTCGCCACCGCGGGCGTGCGGCCGCGGCAGGTGCTGGAGGTCCGCACGATCGCCGCGGTCGCCGGGATGGTGGCCGCCGGGCTCGGGGTCGCGGTGATGCCGGGGCTGGTGCTGCCGCTGGTGGAGTTCGCCGGGCTGCGGGACCTGCCGCTGGTGGAGCCGGCGGTGCACCGGCGGATCGCGGTGGTGCGCGATCCCTCGCGGCCGCTCAGCGCGGCGGCCGGGGAGTTCCTGCGCACCCTCGCCGAGTCGCGGCCCGGCTGAGCGGGCGGCCGGGATCAGCGCACGAGATCAGGGCTTCCAGGCCCGGTGGACCGCTACCGCGCCGCCCATCAGGTCCCGCCAGGCCACCTGCGACCAGCCGGAGGCGCCGATCTTGCGGGCCAGCGCCGGCTGGTCCGGCCACTCCCGGATCGACTCCGCGAGGTAGACGTAGGCGTCCGGGTTCGACGAGACCGCGCGGGCGATCGGCGGCAGCGCGCGCATCACGTAGTTCATGTACACGGTCCGGAACGGCTCCCAGGTCGGGGTGGAGAACTCGCACACCACCAGCCGCCCGCCCGGCCGCACCACGCGCGCCATCTCCCGCAGCCCCGCCTCGGTGTCCACCAGGTTGCGCAGCCCGAACGAGATCGTCACCGCGTCGAACGCGGCGTCCGCGAACGGCAGCGCCAACGCGTCCGCGGCCACCATCGGCAGCCCGCGCTCGCGGCCCACCGACAGCATCCCCAGCGAGAAGTCCGCGGCCACGCACCACGCACCGGAGCGGGCCAGCTCCGCGGTCGAGACACCGCTGCCCGCGGCCAGGTCCAGCACCTTCTCGCCCGGCTTCGGGTCCAGCGCCGCCCGGGTGATCCGCCGCCAGCGGCGGTCCTGGCCGAACGACAGCACCGCGTTGGTCAGGTCGTAGCGCTTCGCGACGCCGTCGAACATCGCGGCGACCTCGCGGGGATTCTTGTCCAAACCGGCCCGAGACACGCCCGGAGCCTACGTCCCGCGCCCGGTCAGGCGGCCAGCCGGTCGGCGCCGGTGCCGCCGATGACCTCCGCGTAGTGGCCGATCAGCTGCTCGCACAGGGCCGGCCAGGTGCGCCGGGACACCGCCTCCCGCGCGGCCCCGCCGAAGCGGGCGCGCAGGCCCGGATCGCGCAGCTGCTCCACCGCCGAGCGCAGCTGCGCCGCGTGCGCCTCCGGGTCGTGCGGCGGCAGCAGGAAACCGGTGCGGCCGTGCTGCACCAGGTCCCGCGGGCCGCCCGCGTCCGGGGCCAGCGCGGGCACGCCGGAGGCCATCGCCTCCTGCACCGCCTGGCAGAACGTCTCGTGCGGGCCGGTGTGGGCGAACACGTCCAGGCTCGCGTACACCCGCGCCAGCTCGTCGCCGGTGCGCAGGCCGAGGAACGCCGCCTCCGGCAGCTGCTCCTCCAGCGCCTGCCGCTGCGGGCCGTCGCCGACCACCACCAGCCGCACGCCCGGCACGTCCCGCAGCGCGGCCAGCCGCTCGATCCGCTTCTCCGGGGCCAGCCGGCCGACGTAGCCGATCAGCAGCTCCCCGTTCGGCGCCAGCTCGCGGCGCAGCGCCTCGTCCCGGCGCCCCGGGGCGAACCGCTCGGTGTCCACGCCCCGGCCCCAGCGGTGCACCCGCGGAATCCCGTGCTCCCGCAACGCCTCCGCCGCCCACGACGACGGCGCCAGCGTGCGGTCGGCGCCGCAGTGCAGCCGCCGCGTCCAGCGCCACGCCGCCCGCGCGGTCAGGCCCAAGCCGTACGACTCGGCGAACCCCGCCACGTCCGTCTGGTACACCGCCACCGCAGGCACCCCCAGCCGGCGCGCCGCGGCCAGACCTCGCGCGCCCACCACGAACGGCGAGGCCAGGTGCACCACGTCCGGCCGGAACGCGGCCAGCTCGTGCAGCACCCGCCGGCTCGGGAAACCGATCGGCAACGACGAGACCACCGGCAGGTCCACCGCGGGCAGCCGCACCACCCGGTGCCCCGCGTACTCGTCCGGACCGGCGCCCGGGGCCACCACCAGCGCCTCATCACCTCTGCGGCGCAGGTGCTCCAGCACCCGCAGCACCGAGTTCGTCACGCCGTTGACCTGCGGGAGGAAACTTTCCGACACGATGGCGATCCGCACGCCGACACCGTCCCGGCCGCCCTCGGCGCGCGGACGACCGGGACATGACCACCGGCCCAACGACGGCCGAAACTCGGCCCAACACGGCGCGGCGCGGAAAACTTGGCGCGGACTCCCATTCGCGGCCACCTGCCCGTAGTCCGCCGGTCACCGGGAGCAGTGACGGTGGAGCGGCATGACGGTCCTCCCCTCCGCCGGCCGCATCGAACCCGGCCTGCTCTCGCGCGCCCTGGAAGTCGCCGGGCGGCTCGCCAACGACGCCGCGGACGTGATCACCGCGACCGCCGGGCGGGGAGCCAGACCGGACGCCACCGAATCCCCCTTCGACTGGGTCACCGACACCGGCCGGACCCTCGAAAGGCACACCCGCCGGGTGCTGGCCGACGAATTCCCCGGCGTGCCGGTGTTCGGGGAGGAGTTCGACTCCGCGCCCGACGCCGGGACCACCGTCGCCGACCAGCTCACCGCCCGCGGCTCCACCGCCCGGTTCCGGTGGTCGGTCGACCCGGTGGACGGGACCGCGAACTACGTGGCCGGGCTGCCCTGGTGCGCCTACAGCCTCGCGATGCTCGACGAGGCCGGGCCGGTCGTGGGCGTGGTCGCCGACCCGTACCGGGCCCAGATCTACGCCGCCGCGCGGGACCGCGGGATGCGCGCCAACGGCACCCCGGTGCGGCTGTCCGACCGGGAGGAGACCCGGGCCGGGGTGGTGCTCACCGAGATCACCCGCGACGGGCCGTGGCCCGGCATGGACCGGTTCATCGGCAACGCCGCGCAGGACCAGGTGGGGGTGCGGCTGCTCGGCTCGCCCGCGCTGGCGATCGCGCAGGTCGCGCTCGGGCACGCGATGGCGGCCGTGCTGGACTCCTACGAGGAGTGGGACGTCGCGGGCGCGCTGGCGCTGGCCGCCGAATCCGGCGCGGCCGTGCTCGACCGGCGCGGCGAGGCCACCGCGCTGCCCGCGGACGGGCTGCTGGTCGCCGCGCCCGCGGTGGCCACCGACGTGCTCGACTGGTGGCAGCACGCCACGGCCTGACTCACGGGGCCGGGACCGGCTCCCGCGGCCTGCGCGGTTCCGGGGCGCCGCCCAGCACCTCCGACATCGGCCGCAGCAGCGGGAAGTTCTCCCGCACCACGGCCACCTCCCGGTGCAGCCGCGCCAGGTCCGGCCGGGCCACCAGCTCCACCACCAGCTCCAGCAGCCGCTCGGCGATCGCGCCGAACGCGGCCACCGCATCGGACAGGTTCGCCCGCACCCGCTGCAGCGCCCGCGCGGTGCGCTCCGGCGGATCCGGCTGGGCGGCCAGGCCCCGGCCCAGCTCCGCCAGCGCCTCCACGCTCGGCAGCTCCGCCTCCATCCGGTGCACCACCATCAGCAGGCACTCCCGCGCCGAGGCCGACGAGACCGAATCCGCCGCCCGGCACGCCCGCGCCACCGCCTGCTCGCAGCGGCGCACCTCCCGCGCCCAGCGGTCCGGGCCCTGCCACGGCGCGGGCTCCGGTTCCCGCAGCTGCCCGGCGACCACCGGACCCGGCCGGGCGGGCCTGCTCCGCCAGGGACGCATCCCCGACAGCACCAAGGTCACCACCGCTGCGATCGCGCCCGCGGCCGCACCGGCCGGCACGCCGAACCAGGATGCGTTCATCTCCAGCTGCGCCTTCCACTCGGGCCTCGCGCACCGACCTCGCCCCCAGGGCGGTCCGCCCAACGCCGGGCTGCACCCGGCACCGCTGCCCACCCTGCACCGGGGGCGCGGAAGTGGCCTCGGGGAAAGTACTCATTTCCGGGTCACGGACCCGTCACAACCGTTCACCGCGCCCGTGAACTGCGGAAATGATCGCCGGTCAGGGCGTCGGAGGTTCGAGCTCCACCGGGTCCGCGCGGAACAGGTGCTGCAGCTCGGCCAGCACGAACGGCATCGACTCGGTGTGCACCCCGTACCGGCCGCACCGGCCCGCAGCGCGGACCTGCGCGAGGTCCGGCAGCTGCAGATCCGCGGCCGCCAGCACCCGGGCCACCGCGCCCGCCACCTCGCCGCGCACCGACTCCGGATCCACCGCCGCGCCCGCCGCGGCCAGCCGCAGCTCCACCGGGTGCGGGCTGAACAGCTCGCCCGCCAGCGGCCACACCCGGTGCAGCGCCGCCAGCACCCGGCGCCGCCTGCTCAGCTCACCCGTGCCGAACTCCACCACCCAGCGAGCGGCGTGCTCCTGCGCGGCGCGCAGCTTCGCGCGGTGCCGCCGCGCCACCGCCGCCAGCACCGGATCGGACGTGCCGGTCAACCGGTCGAACAGCGCCCGCCGCCAGGTCGCGAACAGCAGCAGGCGCGCCACCGTCGCGGTGAAATCCCCGCCCGGGCCCGGGCCGCAGTCGATCTCCGCGAGGCGCACGTTGCGGAACTCGCCGCTGTCGCGCCGGTAGGCCAGCCGATCCGCGCCGGTGGCCGTCAGCTCGGCGGCGCGGGCCAGCAGGGCTCGCGCCTGCTCCAGCAGATCCAGGCAGATGCTCAGCAGCGCCGAGCTCTCCGCCAGCCCCGGGGCGCGCACGCCCCAATCCGACAACCGGTGGGCCAGCAGCAGCGCGTCGTCACCCAGCATCAGGCTGTACTCCGCGAGATCCGCGGCGTCGACGCCGAGCGGGACCGGGTTCTGCGCGGGCTGCGACGGCGGGGCGCCCATGACCCAGCTCGGCTGCGCGGTGCCCTCGTCCGCTCCGCGACCACGACCCGCCAGGGGGCCTTCGCAGTCGGCGGCGCTGAACTCCGTTGCGTGCATCCTGCTCACCACCTCTCCCGGCGGCGCTCGGGTCACTTCCGATCGTGCCGGGCGCGCGGGCGGGGCAAGTAGGGACGAATTCCCCGGGAATCAGCGACGCGCCGAGCGCCGCAGCAGCCACCACGCCGGGCCGAGCACCAGCCACACCACCGCCAGCACGGTCAGCACCGGCAGCAGCGACAGCACCATGCCGCGCCCGGCGACCCGCACCAGGTCCGGGTTGCGGGTGTCGTACTCGATCGCGACGTGCTGGCCCTTCTGCAGACCCATCGGGTAGAGCGCGCCGTTCGGCGGGATGTAGACCCCGCCGTCCGGGGTGCTGAACCGGACCACGGTGCGCGTCATCGAGGTGTCCAGCACCTCGGCCACCCCGGAGCCGCGGGACTCGGAGATCGTGCGGTCGCTGATCGCGCAGGCGCCGATCAGCGACAGGCACAGCACGGTCAGCAGCCCGGCCAGCACCAGCACGGCGCGGGCCGCGACGCGGCGGATGCGGCTCGCCGGCCACCGCGACCCCGACTCGGCACGCTCCGTGCGCGTGCCGCTCACCGGCTCGGGCTGGTCCGCCGCCCCCGCATCGTTCGCCACGTCACCGATTGTAGGGAGCGGAGGTGGGCCGCCACCGGGCACCGCACATACCCTCGACGGGTGGTTACTCCGCCGGCCGCGCTGACCGCCCGCACCCGCGAGATCCCCGCCGACGATCCCCGAGCCCACGTCCCGCTGCTGCAGCTGCTGCCGGACCGGTCCGCGGTGAGCTGGGTGCGCGACGGAGCGGGCCTGGTCGGCTGGGGCGTGGCCGCGCGGTACGAGACCGCCGGGCAGCACCGGTTCCACGACGCCGACACCTGGTGGCACGAGCTGTGCGCGGCCGCGGACGTCGACGACGAGCTCGGGCTGCCCGGGACCGGTCCCGTCGCGTTCAGCAGCTTCGCCTTCGCCGACCGGCCGGGGCGCTCGGTGGTCGTGGTGCCGCGGGTCGTGGTCGGCAGCCGCGACGGCGTCCGGTGGATCACCACCATCGGCGAGCAGGACGCCACCGGCCGGCAGGTGCAGCCCGTGGCGCACCCGGGAGAGGTGCGGTTCCACGACGGGCGGCTCACGCCCGCCGCCTACCGGGACGCGGTGGCCTCGGCGGTGGAGGTGCTGCGCGCGCCCGGGGAGCTGCGGAAGGTGGTGCTCGCGCACGACCTGCTGGCCACCACCGGATCCCCGGTCGATCCGCGGTTCCTGCTCGGGGAGCTGGCGCACCGCTACCCGAGCTGCTGGACGTTCGCGGTGGACGGGCTGGTCGGCGCGACGCCGGAGCTGCTGCTGGAGCGCACCGGCAGCCGAGTCCGCTCGCAGGTGCTGGCCGGGACCTGCTGGCCGCGTCCGGGCGCCAGCGCCGACGAACTCGCCGCCGGGCTGCTGGATTCGGCCAAGGACCGGATCGAGCACGCCTTCGCCGCCGAGTCCGTGGCCGCGGAGCTGCGGCCGTTCTGCGGAGAGCTCGCGGTGCCCGAACACCCCGAGGTGCTGCGGCTGCGCAACGTGCTGCACCTGGCCTCGCGGATCACCGGGCGACTGCACGAGCACGCGGCGAGCAACCGGGCCGGGTCGCTGCTGCAGCTCGGGTCGGCGCTGCACCCGACCGCCGCGGTGGGCGGGACGCCGACAGCGGCCGCGGTGGAGCTGATCGGGCGGCTGGAGCGGATGGACCGCGGGCGGTACGCGGGCCCGGTCGGCTGGCTGGACGCCGCGGGCAACGGGGAGCTCGGGATCGCGTTGCGGTGCGCCCAGATCGAGCGGCCCGCCCCGACCGGCGACGACCTCGCCGCGGTCGCCGGCTCCCGGGCGGT
>Ga0164243_10005194_pt1 | contig 19964 bp, 9 predicted proteins | sample OricompcompostOP_FD_108781 | JGI IMG/M metagenome (GOLD analysis project Ga0164243, IMG submission 108781) | Organic Plus compost microbial communities from Emeryville, California, USA - Original compost - Organic plus compost (OP) | ecosystem: Engineered > Solid waste > Mixed feedstock >... | reverse complement strand
TCGAGCGGCCGGAGGCTAATATTAATATGGAGTACCTGGGCGAAGCCATGAAACAGTGGCCCGCTGAATTTACCCCCGGTACCGGCATGGTTACCTGGGAAGGCATGCTGGCCAGCCACCTCGATGGGCTCCACCAATTCCGCTTCGTTTTTGGCGGTACCCTGAAAGTATGGTTGAACGGAAAGCTGGTGCTGGACCGTTGGAGAAAGGCATGGAACCCCGCTTCTGCATTGGTAGCCTGCCATTTTACCAAAGGGGTGAAAGTGCCGGTGAAAATCCAGTGGATACCGGAAGGCGACTCCTACCTGTCCCTGAAATGGCAGGAGCCCTTGAGCGGGGAGCAGCAAAATACCTTCGGCTTCTCCTCCGAAGCGGGCCAGCAAATTGATTACTATTTCGTGTATGGAGAGAATATGGACGAGGTGATTGGCGGCTACAGAACGCTGACCGGTAAAGCGCCGATAGTACCTAAATGGGCATTGGGCTTCTGGCAGAGCAGGGAAAGATATAAGACCCAGGAAGAAATATTGAGTACGGTAGCAGAGTTTCGTAAGCGCAAAATCCCTCTCGATAACATTGTGCTGGATTGGAGTTACTGGAGAGAACCGGAATGGGGCAGCCAGGAATTTGATGAGAAACGATTCCCTTCTCCGGAGGAAATGGTAAATCTTCTCCATAAAAAATACCATACGCAAATAATGATAAGCGTTTGGCCCAAGTTTTACGATGGTATTCCTGCCTATGAAGCATTCGACAAAAACGGATGGTTATATAAAAGAAATGTTGCCGACCAGCAAAAGGACTGGATCGGCAAAGGGTATGTGTCCACTTTTTACGATGCGTTCAACCCAGCCGCCCGCAAAGGCTTCTGGGACCTGATCAACAAAAAGATCTACAGCAAAGGCATCGACGCCTGGTGGATGGACGCCAGCGAACCGGATATCCTTTCCAACGTAAGCCCGGAAAGAAGAAAGATGCAGATGACGCCTACCGCACTCGGCAGCGCGGCTGAATACCTCAACGCCTACCCGCTGCAAAACGCGAAAGGCATATACGAAGGCCAGCGCTCTACGGACCCGGATAAACGCGTTTTCCTGCTCACCCGCTCCGGTTTTGCAGGCTCCCAGCGCTACGCCGCCGCCATATGGAGCGGGGACATCGGCGCCACCTGGGCAGATATGAAGACGCAGATTACCGCCGGCCTGAACTTCTCCATGTCAGGCTTGCCATACTGGACCATGGACATCGGCGGTTTTGTGGTGCCGGCAAAATTTGAAAAACCCGACAGCCAAAACCTGGAAGAATGGCGGGAGCTGATGACCCGCTGGACGCAGTTTGGCGCGTTTGTGCCCCTGTTCCGCTCGCATGGCCAATTCCCGTACCGCGAAGTTTTCAATACCGCGCCGGCAGATCATCCCGCATACAAAAGCTTCCTGTATTACGATCATCTCCGTTACCGGCTGCTGCCTTACATCTATTCCCTGGCCGGATGGAGCTACCACCAGGATTATACAATCATGCGCGGACTCGCCATGGACTTCGGTAAGGATACCGCCGTGCTGAATATTCCGGATCAATACATGTTCGGTCCTTCGCTGCTGGTAAACCCGGTGGCGGAATACAAACAGACGCAGCGTGCGGTGTACCTGCCGCAATGCGCCGGATGGTACGACCTCTACTCCGGTAAATGGTTCGCAGGCGGACAAAAAATTGTTGCCGCCGCGCCTTACGAACGTATGCCGCTCTTTGTGAAAGCCGGTTCCATACTGCCTTTCGGCCCGGAGCTGCAATATACTTCAGAGAAACAGGCGGATACCATCACGCTGAATATCTATAGCGGCGCCGATGCCACCTTCGACCTCTACGAAGATGAAGGCAGCAATTACAATTATGAAAAAGGCGCGTATGCCATCATTCCGATAAAATATGAAGAGGCTACCTCCACTATTACAATAGGCGCGCGGAAAGGCGCTTATAACGGAATGCTGAAAAAGAGAACGTTCAAAATAAACAGGATCTCTCCTGATAAAGCCAGCAGCCTGGATCTTGATAAAAAAGCCGGTAAAACGGCAGTTTATGACGGGAAAACTTTAGTTATAAAAATCTAGCCAATTTAAATTCTCACGTATGAAATCAAGTAAGAACATTCGCTTGCGAATATTATTGCTATGGGGAATGCTACTGCTACTTGCCCTGGGCAACAAGACCTTTGCACAAACAGGCAGGGTAAGCGGCACCATTACCAGCCAAAACACCGCCTTACCCGTGGCTAATGCCTCAGTGGTGGTAAAAGGTTCGCAGACTTCCACGATTGCCAACGAAGCAGGGAAGTTCACCATCAGCGCCGCTAACGGGGACGTCCTTGTTATTACCTCTGTTGGCTTTGTTCCCAAAGAGGTGAAAGTGACCTCCAACGATCTGAAGATTCAATTGCAGGATGCGGAAAGCCAACTGGAAAATGTGGTGGTGATCGGCTATGGCGTGCAGAAGAAAAAGCTCGTTACCGGCGCTAACCTGCAGGTGAAAGGAGAGGACATCCAAAAGCAAAATACAACCACCGCCTTGCAGGCATTGCAGGGGCAGGCTGCCGGCGTGCAGCTCACTTCCTACTCCGGCCAGCCGGGATCAGGCATGAACGTCGTGATCCGCGGTAAAGGTACGGTGGGTAACTTTTCGCCGCTGTATATCGTGGATGGAGTGCAAACAGGAGATATCTCCTACCTGAACCCCGCGGATATCGCCTCCATCGACATCCTGAAAGATGCCGCATCCGCAGCGATCTACGGCTCCCAGGCGGCAAACGGCGTGATCCTCGTTACTACCAGGACAGGTAAGATCAACCAGAAGCCGCAGGTAACCCTGGATGCGTTTTATGGCCTGCAGCAGGCGCCCCGCAAAACGGCCCTGCTCGACGCCAAAGAGTACGCAATGATCATTAACGAAGCGGCCGTGAACTCCGGTAAAGCGCCTTACTTCAGTGACGATGTCGTGAATAATCTGCCGGTAAACACCAACTGGCTGGATCAGATGTTTAAAAGTAACGTGCCTACGCAAAACTACGTCCTGGGTGTGCAGGGAGGCGGCGCCAATTCCATCTACTCCCTTTCCCTCGGTTATACCAGTCAGGGTGGTATTGTGGGCGGCTCCGATATGTCTTATTTCGACCGCTATAACTTCCGCATCAATTCCGAGCATAACTTATACGAGAATTACGTGAAGATAGGGGAGCACCTTACCTTCAATTACCAGAATAACCACGGCATCCTCGTGGATGGCCTGTACAATAATACCCTGCGCAGTGCTTTCACTACCAGCCCGTTCCTGCCAATGTATGATACGGATGGCAGCTACTATAGCAGCGACAAGAAGGGATGGTATCCCGGAAAGCCTGACCAGTCCTGGAACAACGGGGAAGCAAACCCCTACGCTGTAATGGATTACACTACCCGTAACCGCAACAGCAACCAGGGTTTATTCGGAGATGTGTACCTCCAGGTGGAACCGGTAAAAGGGTTAAAATACCGTTCCAGCATCGGCATCAATTACTACTCTAACCAAAGCCATGGCTATACGCCGGTGTATCATCTGTCTATCTACTCCTTTAACGATACGGCAAAAGTGAGCCAGGCAATGGGTAACGGACGTACCATTCAGTTTGATAACCAACTCAGCTACGATTTCAATATCAAGGATGACCACCATTTCAACATCATGGCCGGTAGCTCTTCCCTGAAAAAGAAAACGGTAGACATGAGGGGTAGTAACTGGGACCTGCGCGTGGCTGACCTGCGTCATGCCTACTTATCCGTTGCGCAAAATGTGAACAGGGGCGCGCCTTATATGAGCCTCGGCGGCGGACCTACGGAAAGCGCGCTGCTCTCTTACTTCGGCAGGTTGCAATACGACTTCCAGGAAAAATATATCCTGAACCTCACCTTCCGCGCGGATGGCTCCTCCAATTTTGCACCGGATAACCGCTGGGGTTACTTCCCGTCTGTATCCGCAGGATGGGTGCTGACCAGGGAGAATTTCATGCAGGGCATCCAATGGCTGAACTTCCTGAAATTACGCGGTACCTGGGGCCAGGTGGGCAACCAGAACGTAGTGCCCTACCAGTTTTTATCGCCCATCAGTTTCAGCAATACTTCCTACATCTTTGGCCCGGTGGAAGGCGCCAATACGCAGGGCGCTTATCCTAACCGCATCGCCAACCCCAATGTTAAATGGGAAACTTCCGAACAGACGAATATCGGTTTCGACGCTACCCTGTTCCAACGCCTGAGCGTAGTGTTCGATTATTACGTGAAGCAAACGAAAGACTGGCTGATCACCGTACCTATCCTCGCCACCGGCGGCGCGGATGCACCGCTGATCAATGGTGGAGATGTGAAGAATACCGGTGTGGAGCTGGCACTGAATTACAGTAATAACATCGGCAAAAATTTCCGCTATTCTATTGGAGTGAACGGCGCATACAACAAGAACAGGATTGGAAATATTCCTACCAACGACCATGTGCTGCACGGCAATACCAACGTATTGTTTAACAATGCCGGCGAATTCTATCGCGCTGCAAACGGCGAGCCGGTGGGTTATTTCTGGGGATATAAAACAGACGGCGTCTTCCAGACCGCGGAAGAAGTACTGGCCTACAAAGGTAAAACCGGCGCGCCTATCCAGCCCAACGCAAAACCAGGCGATGTACGCTACCAGGATTTGAACGGGGATGGCGTGATCGACGCGAACGATAAAACCAACATCGGTGATCCTAATCCGGACTTCACCTACGGCTTCAATATTTCTCTCGGTTACAAAGGCTTCGACTTCCAGGTGCAGGCTTCCGGCGTATCCGGCAACCAGCTGGTACAATCCTACAGGGGCCCCGGCGGCTTTGCCAACTACACCACGGAGATACTGCAACGCTGGCATGGACCGGGCACTTCCAACAGGATTCCCCGCGTAACGGAAGACGGCGCGAACTACGCCCAGTTCTCCGACCTGTACATCTACAGCGGCAACTACCTGCGCATCAACAACATCACGTTAGGGTACGACTTCTCCGCACTGCTGAAGAAAAGCTACCTGAGCAGGCTGCGGTTATATGCTTCCGTTCAAAACGCTTTCACCATCACCAGGTATAAGGGAATGGATCCTGAAGTGGGCTATAATGAAGGCTTTTCGTCCGGTGTGGACTTAAGTTACTACCCTCGTCCGAGAACGTTTATGGCAGGTGCAAACATCCGTTTTTAATTCAAAATGATCAGACGATGAAAAACATAAAATTATATATACTGCTCGCTGCATTGATATCCCTGGGCGCCTGTTCCAAGGACTTCCTGGATACGGAGGATGTGACCTCCGCTACAGAGCAGAACTTCTATAAAACGCAGGGCGATGCCTGGAAGGCGCTGGTAGGCGTTTATGACGGGTTGCAACGCGTATGGTCCGGCGGGGTAGCGTTTCCCGTGGCCTCCACCATCATGTCCGACGAGGCATTTGGCGCTACCGGTAATGCGGACGGCTTTGGCTACCAGATGATGGACGAATTTGATAAACTCCGTTCTCCTTCCGATCAGGATATGTTCGGCGACTCATGGGCGCTTTATTATAAAGCGATCTACCGCGCCAATATGTTGCTGACGCATATGAATGGTATTGACTGGAAAGGCAATACTACCCTGCGAAATACTTATGAGGCAGAAACAAGGTTCATCAGGGCTTACTGCTACTTTGATATGGTAAGGTTATGGGGCAATATTCCATTGATCACCACCCCGACCACCGCCAACGTGCCGCAGGCCAATCCGGACAGCGTGTACAAACTGATCGCGGAAGATTTGAAGTTTGCCGCCGCTAACCTCGCCGGTACCAGCTACGGCAGCCAGGATCCATCCACACGTGGCCGCGTCACCAAATGGGCCGCGGAAGCATTGCTCGGCCGCGTATTCCTGTACTATACCGGTTACTACGGCAAGCCTGACCTGGTGGGTGAAGTCACCAAACCTCAGGCGCTGGCTTACCTGGAAGATGTCATCAGCAACGGCGGCTTTGGCCTGGTAGACAAGTTTGCCAACCTCTGGCCCGCAGCTTCCCTGAATAATTATGTAGGAGAGGATAATAAGGAAACCGTCTTCGCCATCAAGTACACCTTTACGGGCGACTGGAACGGCAACGTGGACGGTAACACCTGGATGGTGATGTTCGGCATCCGCATTCAAAGCATCTACCCGTATGGCATGGGCTGGGGCGGCGCTACCGTCAACCCGAAGCTCTGGAACGCCTTTGATGCCAATGATTCCCGTAAGAGCGCTTCCATCATATCTTTCGCCGATGAGCACCTGGACTTCCAGAATATTAAAGATCAGCGGGAGTACACCGGCTATACTATCAAGAAATACACGCCCATGGCAGATGAAGCCGGCAGAAGCCTGGCTGAAAAAATGGGAGGCGCCAGCTTCATGATCAGCCAGTACCAGGATTACGTTTCCATCCGGTATGCGGATGTGTTGCTGATGGCGGCCGAGCTGGGCGCTGCCGGCGCGCAGGATTATTTTGACCAGGTACGCAGAAGGGCCTATGGCGCTGCTTTTGTACAAACGCCGGTAACCCGGGAAAATATCCTGAACGAAAGAAGACTGGAATTTGCCGCCGAAGGTATCCGCTACTGGGATTTACTACGGCAAGGGATAAACGCAGCTGCAGCCGCTATTGCTGAAACCACTACGGTGCAGAATGGTGGCGTAAATACGACCAAAACTATTACCGCCGCCAAAATTCAGGAAACTAAAGGCCTGGTGCAAATACCTTATTCGCAGATCACTTTATCCAATAACGTGTTGAAGCAAAACGCAGGCTGGTAACAGGCTGTCAATTTATTATTAAGCTGGGATATGGCGTAGTAAGGCTTTGCTGAGCTGCGCCAATTCCATTATTACCCGGTAAGTTTTAAAATTTTTAGGGAGATATGAATATCAACAGGAGCTTATCTATCCTTGTACTCTTACTTTTCGCAGTGACCATTGCCTGTGGTAAAAAGAGTACCGTTACGCCCACCTTGTCCGTTTCCTTAGCTGAAATAACATTCCAGCCTGAAGGGGGCAATGCCGATGTAACCATATCCAGTAATGTAGACTGGGATATTACCAATACCGCTTCCTGGCTGCAGGCCAGCCAGGCCACGGGTAAAAGCGGCGAGGCCAGCATTCGCCTGTCCGCCACGGCTAATACCACCGGCGCAACGCGCACGGCTATACTCCAGGTCAACGCCGGCAACAGCCAGGTACGCCGGATCAGCGTAAGCCAGGGCAGTAGTCGCTACCCGAACTACAACACCTCTCCAAAGCCAGCAGATGCCACCGGCATGCAAAGCAATGCCGTACAGCTGGCCGCTAAATTCAAACTCGGCTGGAACATCGGCAACACCCTGGAAGCCATAGGCGGGGAAACCGCCTGGGGTAATCCACTCATCAGCGAAAGCTATATCCAGGGCGTAAAGCAACAGGGCTTTAACGCCATCAGGCTCCCATGCTCCTGGAACCAGCATGCTGATAAAACGACCGGGAAAATACAGGACGCCTGGTTGGAGCGGGTAAAACAGGTTGTGCAGTATTGCGTCAACAACGACATGTATGTGATGCTCAACATCCACTGGGATGGAGGCTGGCTGGACGATAATATCACCAAAGCCAAACAGGATGAGGTAAACGCAAAGCAAAAAGCCTTCTGGGAACAGATAGCCACCACCATGCGGGATTTTGATGAACACCTGATGTTTGCCAGCGCCAATGAGCCGCCGGTAGACAATGCGGAAAAAATGGAGATCCTCAAAAGCTATCACCAGACTTTTATTAATGCCGTACGCTCCACCGGCGGCCGCAACAGCTACCGGGTACTTATCATCCAGGGGCCTACTACTGATATCGAAAAAACCAGCGTGCTGATGACCTCCCTGCCTACCGATGCCGTCAAAGACCGGTTGATGGTGGAGGTGCATTATTACACGCCTTCCCAGTTCTGCCTGTTGCTCGATGGCGACGCTTCCTGGGGCAAAATGTTTTACTACTGGGGCGCCGGCCATCATTCCACCATTGAGCCCGAGAGGAATGCTACCTGGGGCGAAGAAAGCGAAGTAGACCGGCTCTTTGCGAAAATGAAAACCCAGTTCACCGACAAACAGATTCCTGTAATCCTGGGCGAATACGGCGCTTACAGGCGCGATAAAAGTAAGTATGTGCCTAAGGACCTGGCTACGCATAACGATGCGGTGGACTACTGGCTGACCTATGTAACCAGGGCCGCTGTTGCCAACGGCGTGAAACCTTTCTACTGGGATACCGGCGGCGCGCTGGACAGGCGGAATAACACGGTGTTGGACCAACGTACAATTAACGCGCTGCTGGCCGGAGGGAATTAATTACCGGCCGCCGTACCCCATTTATGTAAACACACTCATATAACACGTAAAAATGAAAATAATCGTCAGGCAAATTGTGCTGTGCATGACAGGCCTTTTGATCGGAAGTACTGTAAAGGCGCAATTGTCCGCAGTGAATAGTAACCAGGAAAAGAAAATCCAATCCCTGATCCGGCAGATGACGCTGGCAGAAAAAGTGAGCCTCCTGCATGGTAATTCCAAATTCTATGTAGCAGGCATCGGGCGATTGGGCATAAAGGAATGGGCGTTGAGCGATGGTCCGCATGGCGTACGCGCCGAAATAAACCGGCATGATTGGGCTTATGCCGGGTGGACGAACGATTCCGCCACCTGCTTTCCGCCGGGAACCGCCCTGGCGGCTACCTGGAACCCGGAGCTGGCCTACCGCCGCGGGATTGTACTCGGTGAAGAAGCACGTTTCCGAAAGAAGGATGTATTGCTCGGCCCCGGCATCAACATCATCCGCTCCCCGCTCTGCGGAAGGAATTTTGAGTACCTGAGCGAAGATCCCCTGCTGATCTCTAAGATGGCCGTTGCCTACATCAAAGGACTGCAATCCAAAGATGTAGCGGCCAGCGTTAAACACTGGCTGGCCAATAACCAGGAAACCCACCGGGATTCCGTGAATGTACACATGAGCGAAAGAGCCCTGCGGGAGATTTACCTGCCTGGATTTAAAGCGGCGATAACGGAAGGCGGCGCCTATACCGTTATGGCGGCCTATAATAAATTCCGGGGCGACTGGTGTTCTGAAAATATCTATCTCAACCGCAATATCCTCCGCAAAGAGTTTGGATTCAAAGGCGTGTTAATGACCGACTGGGCAGCCGCGCATTCCACCGTCAAAGCGGCTATGGCAGGCCTGGACCTGGAAATGGGGACGGATAAAGCGGATTATAACCAGTGGTATTTTGCCGATCCTTTGATCAGCGCAGTTAAAGAAGGGAAAGTGCCGATGGCGGTGGTGGATGAAAAAGTAGCCAACGTACTCCGCGTGATGATGGCAACGAAAATGTTTGAAGAGAATAACCGGGCCAAAGGCGCTATGAATACGCCGGAACATCAGCAGGCGGCATACAACGATGCGGCGGAAGCGGCAGTGCTGTTACAGAACGAAGGCCATTTACTGCCCATTGATTTCAGTAAAATAAAATCCGTTGCCGTCATCGGCGACAATGCTACCAGAAAGCACTGCAATGGCGGCCTTAGCTCCGAGATCAAAGCCTTGTACGAAATCACGCCGCTGGAAGCGATCCGGAAAAAATTCGGCGCAAACGTGCAAATTAACTTTGCACAAGGCTATGAAAAAACTTCTACCTTCAAAGAAGGCAACAACACCGGCCAGTTAACCGCGGATAAAGTGGATTGGAAACTGATTGATGAAGCGGTTAAAGTGGCAAAAGCTGCTAATGTAGTAGTTATCGTGGGAGGACTCAACCATGATTTCGACACCGAATCCTTCGATAAGCAGCATATGGACCTGCCGTATGGCCAGGAGGTCTTGATCCGCGAAGTAGCGAAGGCCAACCCTAAAACCGTAGTGGTGATCATTGCCGGATCCCCGGTAAAATTATCCGGTATTGTGCAACGCGTACCGGCTATATTATGGTCCTGGTACGGCGGTATGGAAGCCGGGAACGTAGTAGCTGACCTCCTCAGTGGCAAAGTGAATCCTTCCGGCAAATTACCGTTTACCCTGCCTGTTTCCCTGGACCAGTCGCCGGCGCATGCCCTGGGCAACTTCCCGGGAAGAGAGCTGGAGGTCAATTATGAAGAAGATATCCTGGTGGGATACCGCTGGTTTGATACGAAGAAAATTACCCCGCAATTTCCATTTGGCTACGGTTTATCTTATACGGAATTTTCCATAGATGGCTTTACAACTGACCGGAAACAGTACAACAGCGGCGATACCATCTTCGCAAAATGCACCATAAAAAATACCGGCGCCCGCGCCGGCGCAGAAGTAGTGCAGTTGTATGCCAGCGACCCGGTATGTACAGTGCTGCGGCCTGAAAAAGAGCTGAAGGATTTCGCCAAAGTGTACCTGCAACCAGGGGAAGCGAAGACGGTGGAATTAAAGGTGAAAGTAGCCGACCTGGCATTTTACGACGAAAGCAGGAAAGCCTGGAATGTAGAGGCGGGCGACTTCCTGTTACAAATCGGTAATTCTTCCCGCAATATGGTTTCATCCGTAAGTATTGCGGTTAAATAAGGCATATCACCATGAGAAAACGATATTTCATTATCGTTGCGCTGCTGCTCTCCGCTGAACTCAGCCAGGCGCAAACAGGTAATACGGAAGGGAAGGCAGCTGCTATGGCTGCCTTCCCTGATCCACCGGAGGGGTATAATGCGCAGCACGCAACGGCGCCCCACGGAAAGCTGACCGCGGTGCAGTACGAGTCCAAAACGCTGGGTACCCGCAGGGAAATGAACGTGTACACGCCGCCAGGTTATTCCGCAAAGCAAAAGTATCCCGTGATTTATCTATTGCATGGCCTCGGGCAGGATTACCGCCAATGGACGGAATGGTGCCAGGCGGATAATGTAATAGACAACCTCATTGCAGCCGGTAAAATCCGCCCGGTGATCCTCGTGTTCCCGAACTGCGATACCAGGCTAACGGTAACGGATACTGCAATGGCCAACCGCTCCGGCAAAGCGGATAATTATGAAGGTTATGGAAAGCCGTTTGAAGAGGATTTGTTAAAAGACATTATTCCATACGTGGATCAGCATTACGCCACGAAGGCGGACCCGGCTCACAGAGCCCTGGCTGGTTTGTCGATGGGAGGAGGGCAATCGTTTAATATCGGGTTGTATCATCCGGATGTTTTTGGCTATGTGGGTGGATTTTCCGCAGCGCCTAATACGCATACGTTTGGCGGTATGTACACGGATGTTGCTTTTATACCTGATATTGCCGCTGCGCGCAAGAAATTGCGGCTGCTGTGGGTAGGCTGTGGTGATAAGGACGGGCTTTTCCGCATTAGTGAGCAAGTGCATCAGTATCTTAGTGAAATTGGTTTCCCGCATGTTTGGAGAGTGGATGGGAATGGGCATGATAATAAGGAGTGGGATAGTAATTTGTATTATTTTGCGCAGCGGGCGTTTGGGAGGTAAGGGTTATGCCTTGTAATAAAAAACGCAGGCCATGTTACTGCACCGTTCCCCCGGTAACAAAAAAAGCCCGCGTCACCGCGGGCCCTTTCACTCATTCCAACCTTACAAATCCTTCCTCAACGATCTAAACGCCGCTCTTAATTCCTCTGCAAATACCTGTGGTTCTTCCCATGCTGCAAAATGCCCGCCTTTCGTTACTTCATTAAAATAGTTCAGGGTTGGATATGCTTTTTCCGCCCATGTTTTCGGCGCCTGGTAAATTTCCCCGGGGAATACGGTGATGGCTACCGGCACTTTGATCTCCGCGGTGCGCTGCTCCACGGCGTTGAAATTATTATTGTTGTTCTCCCAGTAGAGTTGGGAAGAGGAGGCGCCGGTATTGGTCAACCAGTACAACGTAATATCATCCAGCATATCATCTTTTGACAGTACTTTTTCCGCATCGCCGCCGCTGTAGGTCCAGTCGTTAAACTTATCGAAGTAGAATGCCGCCAGTCCTGCGGGGCTGTCCGCCAGGCTGAAACCGATCGTTTCCGGGCGGGTCACCATAATGCCGGCATATGCGCCGCCTTTGGTGTACAGGCTGTTCATGGATTCGTAAGCTTTCCTTTCTTTGTCGGACAAGCCTGCTGGCGCCGGTTCGCCGGCTTTCAACGCTTTGGCGATATCCGCGGGAACGGTGGCCGGCATGTTTACATGGATGCCCAGCAACCCTTTAGGCGCCTGCCGGCCCATGGCGTCGGAGATGACTGCGCCCCAGTCGCCCCCCTGTGACACGTATTTATGATAGCCGAGGCGGTGCATCAGCGTGTCCCACGCTTTGCCGATGCGTTCCGGCCCCCAGCCTGCTTCCGTCGGTTTGCCGGAGAAGCCGTATCCCGGCATGGATGGGATGACTACATCAAAGGCATCTTCCGCTTTGCCGCCGTAGGCCGTAGGGTCCGTGAGGGGGCCTATGATTTTCAATTGCTCAAATACAGATCCGGGCCAGCCGTGCGTAATGATAATAGGCATGGCGTTCGGATGTTTGGAGCGGACGTGTATGAAATGAATATCCAGTCCGTCAATATTGGTGATGTACTGCGGGAGCGCATTGAGTTTGGCCTCTGCCTTCCGCCAATCGTACCGGGTTTCCCAGTACTTCACCAGCTCCTGGAACTTCGCGAGGTTCACGCCCTGGGAGCGGTCTTTCACGGTTTCTTTGCTGGGCCAGCGGGTGGCTTTGATGCGTTGTTTCAGGTCCGCGATGTCCTTATCGGAGATGCGCGCTTTGAAAGGGCGGATGGCTACAGGATTGTCAGGGAAAGAATAGACAGGGATGGAAGTACCGGGAGCGCCGTTGCCAGCCAATGGGGTATTGCCTGCAGGCTGATTCCTTTGCGTATCACCGTTACCAGCCACTGTCGTCAATTTATTTTTTTCAGGGTTACCGTTACCTGCCAGTACTACATTTCCGGTAAAAATGCCAAGAGCAATGAATAAAGCGTTTCTGTTCATGAGTGTATGTTTTATATTTTTAGCAATCGATGTATAGCGTCTGTCGCTGATCATGATGTAAAACTACCGCCCATGCCATTAGCCATCGATACGTAACCTGCTGAACCGGACAAATTTGGTGGCGAGGCCGGCATTTTAACCGGGGAGAAATGGCGCGCACCCGGAAAACGAAATGCTTTCCTAATCTCCGCACCCATCTGCAACATTTCCCTACCAAAGTTGTATCATTCCATACCCCGCATTCCCCCCGTTTAATAATAGTTTTGCAGCTACCGGTTGATCACCAGGTCATCCAGTTTTGTATCGCATAATTATAAAATCAGGAGCGGGGTTGGCCCTTCATGGTAACAGGGTTTGATGAATGCAACATAACGGACCCCGTTTTCCTGATTCATTTAATCCACGTTTATGAAATTTTTATTGCTGCCACTTTATTCAAAGCTGTCTTCTCCTTTCCGCCAATACAAGGCGAAACGTAATTCCCGGATGTTTGCATCGCTGATTTCCCTTTTTTGCGTTTTGCCGGCAGTAGCCCAGCAGGCCACACTGCCTTCTCCCAACCAGGAGATAAGTGTAACCCTTCATCCGGCGCAGCCTGGTCCGTCAGGCGGCTGGTATTTGGGCGTGAGCTATAACCATAACGGGCATACGGCCACCGTCATCCCGCGTATAGAACTGGGCTTGCAGCGGAACGACCAGGAATTTTCCCGGCAGCTGAAATTGGTGAAAGCCGCTAAGCCCCGCTTGATCCGGGAACAATACACAGCCCTGATCGGGAAAAGGTCCCTCTGCACTAATACGGCCAATGAAGCGACTTATACCTTCGCCAATCCATCCGGCGCAGTCATGAACCTCGTTGTTCGGGCGTATAACGACGGCGTGGCTTTCCGCTACGAATTCCCCGAGGGCCAGGGTTCCTTTACCATACAGGACGAGCTCACCGCTTACCAGCTCCCGAAAGAGGACAAACGCTGGCTGCAACCCTGGAACACGCCCAACGAAAGCTATTATGACACGCTCGGCAAACAGGGGGAATGGTGCTATCCGGCGCTGTTCCAATCCCAAAACGAATCCTGCTGGGTGCTGCTGCACGAGGCTGACCTGAACGGTACCTATTGCGGTACCAAACTGTCCAACACCGGCGATGCCGGCGCCTACAAGCTCCAGTTCCCCGATCCTAAGGATGGCAAGGGTACCGGCGCTGCCCAGCCCGTGATCACGCTTCCCTGGAAGTCGCCCTGGCGCGTGGCCATCATTGGCGCGCTGCCTAACGTCGTCGCCTCTACGCTGATCAATGATGTATCTGCTCCATCCGTCATAAAAGATACTTCCTGGATAAAACCAGGCATCGCCTCCTGGAACTACTGGTCCAGTAACCATGGCACCATGGACTATCAAATCGTTTGTTCCTTTGCGGACCTCGCAGCGGAAATGAACTGGCCCTACACGCTGCTCGACTGGGAGTGGGACGCCATGGGCAACGGCGGTAAGCTGGAAGACGCCATTCGTTATATTCATTCCAAAGGCCTGCAACCCCTGATGTGGTATAATTCCGGCGGCCCGCATACGGATGTGGCTTCCACCCCGCGGGACAGGCTCCTTACGCACGAAAGCCGGGTAAAGGAATTCACCTGGCTGAAGCAGCTGGGCGTGGCCGGTATCAAAGTGGATTTTTTCGAAAGCGAAAAGCAGCAAATGATCCAGTACTACCAGGGTATCCTGCAGGATGCGGCTGAGTTTAAACTGATGGTATATTTTCATGGCTGCCTCGTGCCCCGCGGCTGGAACCGCACCTATCCCCACCTCATGACCTACGAAGCGGTGCGGGGAGCGGAATGGTATAACTACGATCCTGGCTTTACCACCGCCGCGCCGGTGCACAATACCGTCCTGCCCTTTACCCGCAACGTGGTGGGCTCCATGGATTACACGCCGGTCACTTTTACGAATTCGCAGTTTCCCCATATCACCTCCTACGGCCACGAGCTGGCATTAGGGATCGTTTTTGAATCCGGCATACAGCACCTGGCGGACCGTCCGGAGGGCTACCGGCAACTACCCGACGCAGCTAAATCTCTCCTCAAAAACCTACCTGTAACCTGGGATGATACGAAGATGCTGGACGGTTACCCCGGCAAGGGAATCACGCTGGCCCGCCGCAAAGGCAACAGCTGGTATATCGGCGGCATCAGCGCCGGCCTGGGAGAGGAAAAGAAAACCATCCGCCTGGATTTTCTGCCACAGGGCACGAAGTACCGGCTGATGCTGATCAGCGACGGCGCGCATGACAAAGCGCTGGACACGCGTTACGAAGTGGTGGACGGCTCCGGCGCCCTGGATGTGAAACTCCTGCGCCGTGGCGGATTTGCGGCCGTGCTTACCCCGCTGCAATAATATTTGGATGTTGCTTTGAATAAATCTAATTTGAAAATTATGTCGCATTTTAAATTATCCCGTTGGCCGAAGGCGCTGCTGTGCTGCCTCCTGCTGCATTCCTATAGTTACGCCCAGGTGTCGTTACCCAAAATATTTGGGAATAATATGATTTTACAGAGAGAGATTAACATTCCCGTATGGGGAAAGGCCACGCCGGGCGCTACAATTCTCGCGCGGCTGGGTGCCATGGCTACCACTGCCCGCGTAGGCAATGATGGCCGGTGGAAGGTCTACTTTCCTAAGCTAAAGGCTGGCGGGCCATATGTACTCACGGTAGCAGAAAAAGGGAAGCCCGGCAGCGAAATTAAACTGGAAGGGATCCTGATCGGGGATGTGTGGGTCGCATCCGGACAATCGAACATGGAATGGCAGGTACAACAAGCGCAGGACGCCGCCCGCGAAATTGCCAATGCGCAACACCCGGAGATCCGCTTCCTGGTTGTAAAACAGGATAAACAACTCCGGCCCGCCGAAGATATTACCTCCGGCACATGGAAAATCTGTGATTCCTCCACGGTGAAAGATTTTTCCGCCGTGGCCTATTACTTCTCCCGGAAAATAAATAAAGACGAACATATACCTATTGGTATCATACAGAGTACCTGGGGAGGCACCCCGGCGGAAGCATGGACCAGCCAGGAAAAGCTGGCAAATTGGCCGGTGATGAAAGAGAAAGTCAGCGCCGCCGCCAAACTCACGCAGGAAGATTTCATACAGGACAGCCTCAACATGGTGCACTTCTGGGAAAGGGTGTACGCGCCGCAACAGCAGGAAGATAAGACCGTTACCCAGCCTGGTTATGCGGATGCCGGCTGGACAGCGAAAGAAATGCCGGGCTCCTTTACGCACGAACCTTATGAAGGTATCATCTGGCTGCGTAAAAAGATTACCCTGCCCGCATCTTTCGCCGGTAAAGAGCTGACCATTCATACCGGCCGCCCTGAAATCAATTACTCCCTGTATTTCAACGGTAAAGAAATTGCGAAGAATATCTGGAACTCCGCACCGGTACATACTTTCACCATTCCCGGGGACGTGGTGCGCGCCGGGGAGAATACCGTTGCCATCCGCCTGGCCATGCTCTGGGAAGTCGGCGGTCTAAATCCGCCTGCTGAAAATATGTATATCACGGACGGCACAACGAAAGTATCCCTGGCAGGTACCTGGTTGTATAGTAAAAAAATAGAACCACCGCTGCCGGTTATACGAAATTTCCAATACCAGCCCGGCCTGCTGTATAACGCCATGATCCACCCGCTGATTCCTTTTGGCATCAAAGGCGTGATCTGGTACCAGGGCGAGTCCAACGCTTACATGGCATACGACTACCGCACGCTGTTCCCTATGCTGATCAACGATTGGCGGGAACGCTGGCAGCAGGGCAACTTCCCCTTCCTCTTTGTGCAGCTGGCCAGCTTCCAGAAAATTGTGCCCACGCCGGCAGAAAGCGAATGGGCCGAGCTGAGAGAAGCGCAAACGCTGACCTTATCCCTGCCGAATACAGCTATGGCCTGCACGATCGACATCGGCGATCCGAATAATATCCATCCTGCCAATAAACAGGAAGTAGGCCGCCGGCTGGCGCTGCTCGCGGAAAAACAGGTCTATAAACGAAATATCGTAGCCTCCGGGCCTATGTACAACGGCTTCCAAAAGGAAGGCAGTAAAATAAAGATCAACTTCTTGCATACAGGATCAGGCCTGCGCACGCGGGATGGCAAGGAGTTAACCGGTTTCTCCATCGCAGGAAAAGACGGCGTATTCCACTGGGCCAAAGCGACTATAAGCGATAAACAGGTAGTAGTAGAAGCCGCTGAGGTACCGGACCCCGTAGCAGTGAGATATGCCTGGGCGGATTCCCCCATCTGTAACCTCATAAATGCAGAAGGACTGCCCGCCGTACCTTTCAGGACGGATCAGTTTAAAGGACGTACACAGCATTGATATAAAAGCCCGCGATAAAAAGCGGGCTTTCGCCTTAGGGCAGGGAAGCAATGGGCTGGTAGGCAGTTTGCTGATAACGCGGGCTTGCCTTATGATTTAACATCCGCCATCGTCCGTATCTTCTTCCTCCGCATGCCGGGATTCTCTCCCGTCATCTTCCGGAAGAAGCGGTTGAAATAGGAATTATTTTCGAAGCCGAGGCTGTACGCAAGGTCCTTGATGGTAACGTCCTGCGTCATCATGATATGCTGGGCCCTTTCGATCTTGCGCTCCTGGATGTATTTCCCCGGCGTGCAACCCATGTGTTTTTTAAACAGGCGGATGAAATGATCCTTCGTCAGGAAGCAGGTCTCCGCAAGGACTTCCAGGCTGATAGGCTTGTGCAGGTGCGTTCGGATGTATTGCAACGAACGCAGGATGCGCTGATCGATATTCGCTTTCTTGTCCGACGCATGCACGAGAAAGCGGGAGAGGAGCTGGTTCAGGATGCCCTGCACTTCCATGTCATACCCCGGCGGCATGCTCTTCTGCGCGGCAATGTTTTTCACCAGCGTAGGCAGGTTGTCGTAAGACCAGGGATCAAACTGCTGCAGGCTGCGGTCCGGGTTGATCTCCACCAGGCGCTTGATCAGCCGCAGCACCAGCGGATCGGCCCTGACTTCCACGGGGAAGTCCAGCAGCTCAAAAATGCCGGGCTGATTGTTGACCTCCTCGTAAATATGAATGTAATATAACGTAAGCGGGCCCTCGCAATTATAACCGTGATTGGTGTACGCAGGAGTGAGGTAAAGATGATCTTTTTTCAAATCATAGGTTTTATCCTCCCGGATGAGTTGCGCCGTTCCACTCTCGACAAAATGCAATCGGATGAAAGGACTGCAAATGTTTCTCCAGTTCCAGTCCGCCAGGTGGACAGCCCGGCCAATATTCAACAAGATAAACTTCGGCTGCACAGTTACTTGACTCATACGGAGTAAATCTAAGCAATAAATGTCGATAAAGTGCAATTTTTTATCGATATCTGTCAAGTCTTGAAAATAAACGAGAGGTACATTTGAAAAAGTAGTGTCAACGGGCGCTCCCGAGAGGACGGCGCCCTGTGAGCGGTCACCGGCATCCGGGTTCCGGATTACACGATAACAGCCGCGTTAAACCAGTCGCCAATGCGTTATTTTTTTTGGACAGTATTATTATTACATTCAATTGCAACCTTTGCCCAGCGTAGCTTCTATAACTTCCGCAAAGTAGATATACAGTCAGGGCTTTCCCACAACCAGGTCAACGCTATCTATAAGGATGTGAACGGCTACCTGTGGATCGCCACCATGTCCGGCCTGAACAGGTACGACGGATACAGTTGCAAGGTGTACCGCGTAACGCCCAACGATACCAATTCCCTGCGGGATAATAATATCAACGCCATATTACCCCTGCCGGAAAATAAGATCTGGTTGAACTCCAATGGCGGGTCCTGTATATACGACCCGGCCACGGAATCCTTCAACCGCAACAGCGACAACTACCTGCGCCTGCTCGGCCTGCCCGCCGGCAGGATCCGGACCATCGTCAAAGGAACGCACGACCGCTACTGGTTCCTGTTTGATACCGGGGAGTTGTACCAATATGCCGCCGGCAGCAAAAATGCCCGGCTGTTCAACCCTGAACGCCATCCACAACCGGCGGACAGGATCGCCGCCGTGCAGGAAGCCGCCAACGGCATCGTATGGATACTCCTGGCGGATGGTACGCTCAAAAAATACAGGGATAACCAGCTCCTTTTTACCAGCAGGATGTTGCAGCAGGAGCGGCACAAACCGGATAATTTTTACATCGATAACGACGGGGACCTCTGGCTATGGAGTTACAATACCGGCGTACTCTTTTTTAATACTACCGACAGCGCCATCCGCAGGATCGATAAGCATTCCTCCCCGGCCAGGATCAAAGCGGATATTGTGTCCTGCGTTATACAGGACGACCGTGGCCTGATATGGCTAGGTACAGACCATGGCGGCGTTACCATCGTCGATAAAAAAGACGGCTTCCGGTCGGAAACCCTCGTCAATATCCCCGATGATCCCAAAAGCATCAGTCAAAATACCATCACCACCATCTATAAGGACGATAAGGGCATCATCTGGCTCGGTACCTATAAAATGGGAGTCAACTACTATAACAGCGGCATCGTGCAGTTCCCTTACTACCACCGCAAGGAAGGCGGCCCCGGCGGCCTCCCGTACGATGATGTGAACCGCTTCGTGGAAGATAAACAGGGCAACCTCTGGATCGGCACCAACGGCGGTGGACTCATCTACTTCAACCGCCAGCAAAAAACTTTCCGGCAATACCTCCACGATGCGGATAAAAATACCGGCCCCGGTAGCAACGTGATCGTCAGCTTATGCATCGATCATAACAACGTCCTCTGGATTGGTACCTATACCGGAGGCCTCAGCAGCTTTGACGGTAATAAATTCACGACCTGGCGCCATGATGATAAGGATACCACCTCCCTGTATGACGACAG
>Ga0164243_10005193_pt1 | contig 19964 bp, 16 predicted proteins | sample OricompcompostOP_FD_108781 | JGI IMG/M metagenome (GOLD analysis project Ga0164243, IMG submission 108781) | Organic Plus compost microbial communities from Emeryville, California, USA - Original compost - Organic plus compost (OP) | ecosystem: Engineered > Solid waste > Mixed feedstock >... | reverse complement strand
TGCTAATTCTAACACGCCCAACTTGTTTTTGATGATTTTTTGTTGTGTAGTCATAATACTTAATCTTGTTTTAAAGTTATTCAATTTTATTGTAACTGTCAGATTAAGTATTGACTAATTCAGTAAACAGAGATTTTTCAAAATTAAAAAATGTTTCACCTATGTTTCACCCAACAAATAAAAAAGCCTTTACATTTTTGTAAAGGCTTGATTTTTAAGTGGTCCCACCTGGGTTCGAACCAGGGACCACCTGATTATGAGTCAGGTGCTCTAACCAACTGAGCTATAGGACCGCTGTCAGTTGTTTTTGACGAGTGCAATATTACTACGTTTTTTTAGCTTTTGCAAGCAATGCGTAACTTTTTTTAAATTTTTATTTTATTTCCTGACACAGTTCAATTAAAACGCCGTTAGTCCCTTTTGGGTGCAAAAACGCAACTAATTTATTATCAGCTCCTTTTTTGGGTGTTTCATTTAAAACGATGAAACCTTCATTTTTCAATCGGTCAATTTCAGCAAGAATATCCTCCACATCAAAAGCAATATGATGAATCCCTTCTCCTTTTTTTTCTAAGAATTTAGCAATAGGCGAATCTGGTTTTGTGGCTTCTAACAGTTCAATTTTATTTGATCCATTCATAAAAAACAACGTTTTTACTCCTTCACTTTCCACTTCTTCCTCTTTATAAGCAGGTACTCCAAGCAATTTTTCAAATAGATTGTTCGATTCTTTTAAATTCTTAACTGCTATTCCAATATGTTCAATTTTTCGCATGATAAACTAAAAATTTTGTTTGCACAAAGATAGATATATTATCTGCACTAATTTTGTATTTTTGCAGATATGGAAACAAACAGACAAAAAAAAATGGGGGCTTTATTACAAGCCGACCTGGTTGATATATTACAAGGCGAAGTTCGTAAAAACGGAATTTCTAATTTGATTATTTCAGTTTCAAAAGTTAGTGTAACCACCGATTTATCTATTGCAAAGGTATATTTAAGTGTTTTTCCAACCGATAAAGCTCCTGAATTGTTAAAAGCTATCCAATCAAACGCTCCATTAATTAAGCATGATTTATCGCAACGGGTTAAAAATCAATTAAGAAAAGTCCCGAATTTGATTTTTTATATTGATGATAGCTTAGATTATATCGAAAAAATCGACAGTGCTTTAAAAGGTGATGAAAATCCGATTGAAAACAGAGAATTGCTGGATCGCAGAAAGAAAAAATAACTATTGAATACGGTATTTTACATAGCAAAACGCTACGCTTTCAGTAAAAGTAAAACGAAAGCCATCAACATTATTTCCCGAATTTCAGCTATTGGAATCGTGGTAAGCAGTATGGCATTGTTTGTTGTACTGTCGGTTTTCAGCGGTTTAGAAAACTCGCTTATTTCATTTACCAATGTCATTGATCCTGATCTGGTTCTTCTTCCATCAAAAGGAAAAATTTTGAAATTAAATTCTCAACAGGAAAATCAATTAAGGGATCTAAACATTTCGTATTCAAAAATTATTGAGGACCGGGTTATTTTTACTTATGGCGATAAACAAATTGTGGCTTTTGTTAAGGCTGTTGATAGTAATTATATCCATACAGTTGCTGTTACCGATCATATTGTTTACGGACAATGGTTACAGCCAAATACCAACGATGCCGTTTTGGGAAATGTTTTAGCAAACGAATTATCGGCAGGAATGTACTCTAACGATAAATTACTGGAAGTTTTAGCCATGAAACCTGGCAGTGGTTTAATTACGATGCCAAGCGATGCGTATGTGAAATTACCTTTATATCCTTCCGGGATTTACAGTTTAAATAATATAGAGATAGACAACCGGTACATTTACACAGATATTAATGTAGGTAAAGATTTATTGTTATTTGGTCCGAGTGAATATTCAAAAATTGAATTTAAACTGGAAAACGATACATCAGAAAAATCAATTATTTCTTCTTTAAAAGATATTTTTCCTGATAGCACCATAAAAAATCGTTCGCAATTAAACGAAGGCTTGTATAAAATGCTAAAAACAGAAAGTTTGGCAATTTATTTGATTTTTACATTAATCATCATCGTCACGCTTTTCTGTTTAACAGGCGCTTTAATTATGATTATCCTTGAGAAAAAAGAACATATAAAAACATTGTACGATATTGGTCTTTCGCAAAAAAAAATAAAAAAGATATTTTTATATCAAGGATTGATTTTATCGGTAGGCGGAATTGTTTTAGGATTGATTTTAGGAATAACCATTACTTTGTTACAACAACACTTTGGATTTGTAGAAGTATCAGAAGGATTCCCTTATCCTATCGTTTTTAATTGGCAAAACGGCTTTGTTGTTGTTACAACCATATTAATTCTAAGTATAATTGCTTCATTTATTGCCGCAAATAGAATTAAAATTTTGATGAATAAATAATTTTTGTATTTTTATAGCATTATTTTAAATTTTCAATTAATTAACCTTAAATATTTTAAGATGAAAAAGCTTTTTTTCTTTATTGCAATAGCCTCTTTTTCAACAATTGGTTTCACATCGTGTTCTGAAGACGACCCTGTGGTTGAAATACCTACACCAAACCCTAACCCTAATGTAGAACAGCAATTAGTACTTTCTTCAAATGCAACTTATGTAAAAGAAAAAGATATACTTTTCTCTGAATTAAATAAAGAGGTAACTTTTACAACAAAAAGTGATGATACTACAATTACAGACGCCACTTATTATGTAGATGGTGTTGAGATTGTTGGAAACAAATATGCACATAAAACCATTGCTATTGTTAAAGTACAGGCTAAACGTGCCGGTTATTTAGATAGTAATATCTTAGAAATACAATTTGCTCAGAAACCTTATTAAATTAAACAAAATAAGAAAAACAAAAAAGTGAAGCTTAAACGGCTTCACTTTTTTGTTTTTTATCAAACATTAATTCTTTTGATTTTTGTCGGTCTATACGGTCTTTTTTAAAATCGAACATTGTTCCAAAAACTTTATCCCAAATGGTGTTACTTACTCCAAATCCAAGGTTTTCATTGCGGTAATGGTGTAAATGGTGATTGCGCCATAAAGGTTGTAAAAATTTAAAAGGTGGTTCAATGGCATGAATCAAGTAATGCATCGAAGCGTACATTAACCATCCTAAAATAAATCCGGGGTAAAAAGCAAAGGCGTATTTTCCTAAAATTAAATACTGTAACGCAAACAATGCTGCGGCAATAATTAAACTGGGTACAGGCGGCATAAACAAACGTGTTTTATCTTTGGGATAATGGTGGTGGTTTCCGTGCATAATGTATGCAAACTTTTGTAAGCTTTCTTTTTCGCTTATTAAATGAAAAATATAACGATGTGCAATATATTCAAAAAAAGTCCAGAAAAACAAAGCGAAGACCGAAACACCTAACATTCCTAAAAAAGACATGTCATAATTTACGTATCCGTAGTAGAAACAATAAATCAAAATAGGTACATGCAATCCCCAGCTAATTGCCGGATGCCCTTTTGTTAACAACTCTAAAAACGGGTTTTTAAATAACCTCGCCTGTCCTGAATTTTGTACTTTTTGTCCTTTCATTACTCACTTTTTTCGCCATCGAATTTACTAAGAACTATTCTAAACCACAACTTTTTTACCAACGAATAATTGCACTTGCCCAGGTAAAACCACTTCCAAAAGCTGCAAGTACCACTAAATCATTATCTTTAATTTTACCTTTTTCCCATACTTCGGTCAATGCGATAGGTACCGATGCTGCTGTGGTATTCCCGTAACTCATTATATTGTTATACACCTGATCGTCGGTTAACTGGAATTTTTGTTGGATAAACTGTGATATTCGCAAGTTAGCCTGATGCGGAATTAACATATCAATATCTGAAACTTGCAAATGATTGGCTTCTAATCCTTCATTGATTACTTCTGAAAAACGAACCACCGCATTTTTAAACACAAATTGTCCGTTCATATATGGATAATACGTTTCATCGTTAGGATCGTTATCCCTTAGAATATCAGTAACCCAACGCTTTCCCATTCCCGGAGCCATCAAAGCCAGTTCTTCAGCATGTTCTCCTTGTGAATGTAAATGAGTAGATAAAATTCCTTTTGACAAATCTTCCGTTCTGCTTAAAACCACTGCACCTGCTCCATCACCAAAAATAACCGATACGCCTCTGCCCCGTGTGGTCATATCCAATCCTTTTGAATGAATTTCAGATCCCACTACTAAAACATTTTTATACATTCCGGTTTTTATAAATTGATCGGCAACCGATAAAGCATAAATAAATCCGGAACATTGATTGCGGATATCCAATGCACCCACATTTTTAATACCCAAATCTTTTTGAAGAGTTACTCCCGGTCCCGGAAAATAATAATCAGGACTCAAGGTAGCAAAAACAATAAAATCAATATCGCTTTTATCAATTCCGGCACGCTCAATGGCTATTTTTGAAGCTTTTAATGCCATACCCGAAGTTGTGTCTTCTGGTAAAATCACATGCCTGCGTTCTTTTATACCCGTCCGTTCCTGAATCCATTCGTCATTGGTATCCATCCGTTTAGACAAATCGTCATTGGTTACAATATTTTCAGGAACATAGAACCCCAATCCTGTTATTTTAGAATGATACATAATTTCTTACCTTAGAGATGAAAGCTAATTTACTTAATTTTTTGAAAAGATGAACGATATAAGTGCTATCTTTAAAATACTTATTTTTGTACAAATTAATCAAAATGAAAAGATTTAAACAAACACTATTAGCATTATTATTAGCCACAGCGCCTATGATTGCACAAGAAAACATTACTTATCAAAAACCATCGCACGAAATTTTACAATTGGCAGATTACGAACGTGCGCCTTCTGTTTCAATGAGCAGTAATAAAGAATGGATGGTTTTATCGTACCGCAATACCTATAAAAGTTTAGATGAATTAAATCAGGACGAATTGCGTTTAGGTGGTTTGCGAATTAATCCAAATACTAATATATCCAGTACGGCATCGTTTATTAATAATATCAAAATAAAAAAAGTTTCAGATCAAGCAGAAACTATTGTAAAAGGGTTGCCTGCCAATGCCTTAATCAGTAATTTAATTTGGGCACCAAACGAAACCATGCTGGCTTTTACAAACACAACCACTACCGGGAACGAACTATGGATTTTAGATTTAAAAACCGCAACAGCCAAAAAACTGACCGATACCGTTTTAAATGCCAATTTGGGAAATCCGATTACGTGGTACAAAAACAGCGATAAATTATTAATTAAAGTGATTCCTGCCGATCGAAAAGCATTGATTAATGCAGAAAAGGCAATTCCAACCGGACCCATTGTTTCCACAGCCGAGGAAGGCGTGATTTCGCAGAACAGAACCTATCAGGATTTGTTGAAAAACAAAACCGATGAAGCCAATTTTGAAACCATAGTAACTTCTGAATTATACACGATCGACTTAAACGGAAATAAAAAACTGTTTAAAAATGCAGATTTGTATGCCGGAGAAACATTTTCGCCCGATGGAACTTACATTTTACTTACCACCATTCAAAAACCGTTTTCTTATTTGGTTCCGTTAAATCGTTTTCCCATGAAAACCATAGCTTATACCACAGAAGGAACCGAAGTAAAATTGGTAAACAATGTACCGTTAAGTGAAGTAATGCCTAAAGGTTTTATGGCAGTTCGCACCGGAAAACGCAGTATGACTTGGCGGGCAGATAAACCTGCAACCTTGTTTTTTGTAGAAGCTTTAGATGAAGGCGATCCGGCAAAAGCAGTTGAATTTCGCGATGCCTTATACACTTGGGAAGCTCCGTTTAACAATCAACCCGAATTACTGACGAAAACTCCGCAACGTTACGGAGGAATTTCGTGGGGAGATGATCAAACGGCGATTGTTTACGACCAGTGGTACGATACCCGAAATATTAAAACCTACTTGTTTAATCCTTCTAAAAAATCAGCATTAACAACCATTTGGGATAGAAATTATCAGGATATTTACAGCGATCCCGGCGATTTTCAAACAAAAAAGAATGAATTTGGCAGATATACCCTGCAAAAAGAAAATAACAAACTGTATTTAATTGGCGAAGGGCATACAAAAGAAGGACAGTTTCCTTTTATCGATGAATTTGATCTGGAATCTTTAAAAACCAAACGTTTGTATCAATCAGATGTAACCGATCGTATGGAATCGATCACCGAAATTATTGATGCAAAAAAAGGAGAAATTTTAGTGAATATTCAGTCTAAAACTGATTATCCAAATTATTTCTTCAGAAACATAAAAAACAAAAAAGGATTAAAACAAATCACTTTCAATCAAAATCCGTTCGAAAGTATTAAAAATGTTCACAAAGAAGTGATTAAATACAAACGAAAAGACGGCGTGGAATTATCGGGCACTTTATATTTACCTGCGAATTACAACCGTAAAAACCCCACCGAAAAATTACCGTTATTGATCTGGGCATATCCTGCAGAATATAAAGACAAGAACAGTGCAGGGCAATCATCAGCCAATCCAAACGAATTTACATTTCCTTATTACGGATCATTTGTTTACTGGGCTGCCAAAGGTTATGCTGTTTTAGACGATGCGGCTTTCCCGATTATTGGCGAAGGAACTCAGGAACCTAACGACACCTTTATAGAACAATTGGTAATGAACGCCGAGGCAGCTATTGATGCGGTTGATCAATTAGGATATATCGACAGAACTCGTGTGGGTGTTGGCGGACATTCATACGGAGCATTTATGACCGCAAATTTATTGTCACACTCTAACTTGTTTGCTTGTGGAGTGGCTCGTTCCGGAGCTTACAACCGTACCTTAACTCCGTTTGGTTTTCAAAGTGAACAGCGAAATTATTGGGAAGTTCCCAATGTTTACAACACCATGTCGCCTTTTATGAATGCCGAAAAAATGAAAACACCTCTGTTATTGGTTCACGGCGAAGCTGATAATAACCCAGGAACCTTTACTTTACAAACCGAACGCTATTTTCAGGCTCTAAAAGGTTTAGGCGCACCGGTGCGTATGGTAATTTTACCTAAAGAAAGCCACAGCTACGTTGCTAAAGAAAATATTCTGCATTTACTTTGGGAACAAGAACAGTTTTTAGATAAGTATTTGAAGAAGTAAGAATCAATAAAAAAGCATCTCAATTGAGATGCTTTTATTTTTTTTGTCTAAGAAGATTAAGCTTCAAAAGGAACTACAGAAACAAAAGATTTGTTATCTCTCTTTTTTGTAAACTGTACAACTCCGTCAACTTTAGCGTGTAACGTATGGTCTTTCCCCATATAAACGTTTTCGCCTGGGTTATGTTTTGAACCTCTTTGTCTTACAATGATGTTACCGGCAATAGCTGCCTGTCCACCATAAATCTTAACGCCTAAACGTTTCGATTCAGATTCTCTACCGTTCTTAGAACTACCGACACCTTTCTTGTGAGCCATGATGTTTGGGTTTTAAATTGTTAATACTTTTTGGTTATAGATTAAATGTTGATTCCTTCGATAACGATTTGAGTCAACGCTTGTCTATGACCATTTTTCTTTTTGTATCCTTTTCTTCTTTTCTTTTTGAAAACGATAACTTTATCACCTTGAAGGTGCTTTAAAACTTTCGCTCCTACTGAAGCTCCTGTTATAGCTGGGGCGCCTAAAGTAATTGCTCCGTCGTTGTCAACTAAAAGAACTTTGTCAAAAGTAACATTTGCTCCTTCTTCTGTTGCCAAACGGTGAACATACACTTTTTGGTCTTTGCTAACTTTGAATTGTTGCCCTGCTATCTCTACGATTGCGTACATAACAATAAATTAAAATTATTTTTAAGACTGCAAATATACAAAAAATATCTAAAAACCAAACGTAAGTTGTTCGTTTATACAAAATTAATCGTTTTGAAAAAATATTTCAAAAAAAGAAGAATATAAATGTAACAAAATCACGAAATTGCACACTAATTACAATAATATCAAATTAATTTAAATCGAAGTTATGAGAAAATCTTTAACAGCTTTAGCATCTGCGCTTTTAATTAGTAGCGTAGCAGTTGCTCAGAAAGTTGAATTTGAAGAGTATACACTTGACAATGGTTTACATGTGGTTTTACACCAAGATAAATCAGCGCCTGTTGTAGTTACCTCAGTTATGTACCACGTGGGTGCAAAAGATGAAAACCCTGAACGTACAGGTTTTGCGCACTTTTTTGAACACCTTTTATTTGAAGGTACCGAAAATATTGCTCGCGGAGAATGGTTTAAACTGGTAACATCAAACGGAGGGCATAACAACGCCAACACGTCTGATGACCGTACGTATTACTACGAAGTATTTCCATCAAACAATTTAGAATTAGCCATTTGGATGGAATCTGACCGTTTGTTGCAACCGGTAATCAATCAAATTGGTGTTGATACACAAAATGAAGTGGTTAAAGAAGAAAAACGTTTGCGTGTTGATAACAGTCCGTACGGAAACTGGATCACTGAAGTTAAGAAAAACTTGTTTAAAAAACACCCTTACCGTTGGGCACCAATTGGTTCTATGGATCATTTAGATGCTGCAACTTTAGAGGAATTCCGTGCATTCAATAAAAAATTCTATGTACCAAACAATGCTGTTTTAGTAATTGCCGGTGATATTGAATTTAACCAAACTAAAGAATTGGTTGAAAAATATTTTGGTGTAATTAAACGCGGAGCCGATGTGCCAAAAGTAAACATTCAGGAAGACGCAATTACCCAACCAATTATTGCAACCGCCGAAGATCCAAACATTCAGATACCAATGTACATCACCGCTTATAGAACACCTTCTATGAAAACACGTGATGCAAGAGTATTGGATATGATTTCTTCTTATTTATCTGGCGGAAAATCATCGCCAATGTATAAAAAGATAGTTGACGAGAAAAAAATGGCGTTGCAATTATTCGCTTTCAATTATGCACAGGAAGATTACGGTATGTACTTAATTGCCGGATTGCCAATGGGCGATACCACTCGTGAAGCATTGCAAAGCGAAATCGATGCTGAAATTACGAAATTACAAACCGAATTGATTTCAGAAAGAGATTACCAAAAATTACAAAACGATTTTGAAAACCGTTATGTAAACGGAAATTCAAACCTTGAATCATTAGCTGAAAATTTAGCTTCAAACTATTTATTGTATGGCGATATTAATTTAATTAACGAAGAAATTAATATTTATCGTTCTATTACAAGAGAAGAAATTCGCGATGTTGCTAAAAAATACTTAAACAGCAATTCTCGTTTATTATTAGATTATGTACCAGCAAAAGATGAATCGGCTAAATAAGACAGTAAACAAAATGAAAAAAATATTATTATTCGCATCAGCTTTGTTACTAACAATTAGTGTCGAAGCTCAAATTAAACGCCCGCAACCACAACCTGGTCCAATGCCAACGGTTCATGTAAAAAAACCGCAAGAGTTTACCATGAAAAACGGGTTAAAGGTAATGGTTGTAGAAGATCACAAATTACCTCGCGTAAGCTATATGTTAACTATTGATACCCCACCTTATGTAGAGGGTGATAAAGCCGGAGTATCAAGCTTAACAAGTGCTGTTGTGGGGAACGGAACTACAAAAACATCTAAAGAAAAATTCAACGACGAAATTGATTTCTTGGGTGCCAATGTAAGTTTTTGGAACACCGGAGCATCTGCAAGCGGATTGTCTAAATACAGTTCACGTTTGTTAGAATTAATGGCAGAAGGATCATTAAATCCGTTATTTGCACAAGATGAATTCGATAAGGCAAAACAACAAGCTATTGAAGGATTAAAAGCTGATGAAAAATCGGTAGCTTCAGTAGCTGGTCGTGTAACAGATGCTTTATTGTATGGAAAAGATCACCCAAATGGTGAATTTGTTACCGAACAATCTTTAAACAACGTAACATTAGGGGATGTTAAACAAAACTATGCAACATTCTTTGTACCGGAAAACGCTTATTTAGTAGTTGTTGGTGATGTTAATTTTAAAGATGTTAAAAAACAAGTAGAGAAATTATTCAAAGGATGGAAGAAAGCTTCTGCACCTGTAGCTACTTATCCTGAGGCAAAAGATGTTGCTAAAACACAAGTTGATTTCGTGGATATGCCAAATGCTGTTCAGTCTGAAATTGCTTTAGTAAACACAGTAAATTTAAAGTTAACCGATAAAGATTATTTTGCAGGATTAATTGCCAACCAAATTTTAGGTGGTGGTGGTGAAGGACGTTTGTTCTTAAATTTACGTGAAGCACACGGATGGACTTATGGGGCTTACTCTTCTTTAGGTTCAGGAAAATACACTTCTAAATTCAAATCATCTGCATCGGTTCGTAATGTGGTTACCGATTCTGCCGTAGTAGAATTTGTAAAAGAAATCCAAAAAATCAGAACCGAACCTGTAACGCAGGCAGAATTAGATCTTGCAAAAGCAAAATACATTGGAAACTTTGTAATGGAAACGCAAAAACCGGGCACTATCGCAAGTTTTGCTTTAAGAACTAAAACACAAAGCTTACCTGCCGATTTTTATGAAAACTACATAAAAAGCATAGAAGCTGTTACGGTTGAAGATGTTCAGCGTGTGGCAAACAAATATTTTAAAGCTGACAACCAACGTATTGTTATTGTAGGAAAAGGAGCTGATGTTGCCGGAACGTTAGATCGTTTGGGGTATCCTGTAAATTACTATGATCCTTTTGCAAATTCGGTTGAAAAACCTGTGTTTAAAAAAGCAGCTCCTGCAGGCGTAACTTCAAAAACAGTGATCGAAAACTTTATCAATGCAATTGGTGGTGAGAAAAAATTAAAAGAAGTTAAATCGTTAAGCGTTGCTTCAAAAGGATCTATGCAAGGAATGGAATTGACAATGACCCAAAAACAAACCAATAAAGGACAATCTATGATGTCTTTAAACGGAATGGGGATGGAAATCATGAAACAAGTAGTTACTCCATCAATGGGATATGCTGTTCAACAAGGTCAAAAACAAGACTTGACGGGTGACGATTTAAAAGAGGCTCAGGAGTCATCTAAATTATTTGATGAATTAGACGATTTAAAAAATGCTGATTCATTTGAATTAACCGGTATTGAAACATTTAATGGAGAAGAAGTTTATGTGCTTAAAAAAGATAAATCAACTGTTTATTACAGCGTAGCTACAGGTTTTAAAGTAGCCGCCACAGAAGTTGTTGAAGCACAAGGACAAACTTTTGAAATGACTTCTACTTATGGTGATTACAAAGAAGTTAAAGGAATTAAAATTGCTCACGCAACATCTTTACCTTTAGGACCAGGTATGTCGTTAGAATTAAAAGTATCTGAAGTAAAAATCAACGAAGGAGTTTCTGACGCTGATTTTAAATAACATATTTTACAAACAACATAACCGCCTCTAATTTTTATGAGGCGGTTTTTATTAAAATGCCTATGCCTTTAATTAAAACAATAAACGGAAAAGAACCCAAGTATGCCGAAAGTTGCTTTATAGCAGAAAATGCCACAATAGTTGGAGATGTAGAAATGGGAGAACAATGCAGCGTTTGGTATAATGCAGTAATACGTGGTGATGTACATTTTATTAAAATGGGTAACAAGGTAAATGTGCAAGATGGGGCAGTAATTCATTGTACGTATCAAAAACACCCAACGGTGATAGGAAATAATGTTTCGATAGGGCATAATGCTATTGTTCATGGTTGTACCATTCACGATAACGTTCTTGTTGGAATGGGTGCAATTATAATGGATAATTGTGTTGTCCATAGCAATGTAATTGTTGCAGCAGGTGCTGTAGTTACACAGAATACGGAATTGCTTCCTAACGGAATTTACGCAGGAGTACCGGCCAAAAGGGTAAAAGAACTTAATGCATCCAATTTTTCCGGTGAAATAGACCGCATAAGTAATAATTACGTTTTGTACAGTAGTTGGCAATAACGATTCATCAAGCTTTATTTTACTAAAATTCAATCACATAAAATCGATTCATTCTGAAACGGAATTACAATAAACTAAATTTTGAAAGAAATCATATTTTTTAATCAAATATGAAAGAAATCTTGCTCGTTCAATAGTATTTTTTAGTAATTTTACACCTCTTTTTGGGGCCGATCGGTTTTGACAGCAGGTGGAATTAAAAAGTAAGCACGTCGAGCGCTCATTTACAGCTCGTAAATCTCATAAATGAAACTTTTTTACACGGCGAAGAAAACTACGCTTTAGCTGCTTAATTCTGAATTATAGTAAGATCAAGCCTTTGTCCTGTTAGACAGGAAAGCTAAATTCTCCTTGGAAGCTTTGATTTATAGCGTCCTGTTGAGGAGAACCGTAAAATAAATCTAGGCAGGTTAACGTTTCGAACATCTGTCGAAATTTTAGAAACTAAGCAAAAAGCGGTTGTTTTTGACCAAACTTTTTGACGAAAACGTAATCAAAAACTAAACGTGTAGAAAGCTCTTTGATTGCCTGTTTGGACCAGGGTTCGATTCCCTGCGGCTCCACATTTAAAACACCTAATTATTTGCAAAACAGATAGTTAGGTTTTTTTATTACGCTAATTTGAACGATTTTTGAACGATTGTTCTTCTTTTTATATAAATTAAATAAAAAAAGAAGGGTTTTACACCTTCTTAAAATTACTTTTAATTTCTAACCTCTCAAAAACCTATCTGCAAAATAATTAACCTTTGTAATTAATCGTTCGCCTATTGTTCTACGATCTCTAAACGATGGTTTTTCTTTCAAGGTTTCAACCAATTCATTGTTTGTGGGAAATCTCCCTGAAAACATATAAGATTCCATTGCTTCTTCTAATCTATTTTCGTTGATATTTTCTTCCTCTACAAGGTATTTGAACTCTTTTACCTTCTCTGTGTTAATGAAATCGCTAAACGCTTCTGTAACGTCTTCATTTTGTTCTAAGATTGGCAGTTGCTCAATTATGAACTTTTCTATTAAATCACGTTTATTTCTTAAAACTGGGTCGTTATCTATCATTGATAAAATTTCTGATTGACGTTTTTTCTTGGTTTCTGTTTCAATTTCTTCTTCTTCCAAATTCGCTAATAAACTTATAATATAATCCACGTTTACAATGTCCTTATGAATTAACTCTAAATGGAAATCGACTTCGTTTAAAATTGAATCTTTATTCGGTTGGTTTTCTGCTTCTCGTTTTAAATCTTGGTATTTAGAACTATAGTTGTTAAACGCTTGTTCATCTAAAATTAAATCATCAAACGTAAAATCTGCATACGTATCCATACGATTTTTTAACCTCAACAATTCTCTAAACGCTTTTACAAATTGCAGTTTTTGAGTTTCTGAATAAAAATCATCAACACTTTGGTACGTTGGTGCAATTGCTAAAAGATTTTTTACAGCATCGTTAAACTGTTCAATGTAATCTTCTAAAGGTGGTACAATAATAACTTCTTTTGCATTTCTGTTAGAAAACAATTCAATCGCTTCATCGGTTGCCTTTTTTAGGTTTCTGAAAACAACAATTTGACCATGTGGTTTATTTTCGCCTTTTAATCTATTGGTACGTGAATACGCTTGTATTAGACCATGATATTTTAAATTCTTATCAACATACAATGTATTTAGGTTGGGCGAATCAAAACCAGTTAAAAACATATTTACAACAAATAAAATATCAATTTCTTTATCTCTTACTCGCTTGGCTACGTTTTTATAATAATCGTTAAATGATTTGCTGTCTTTGGTTGAATAGCTTGTACCAAATTCTTTATTGTATTCTTCGATGTATTTATCTAAAACATCTCTTGTATGAATATCAACTTTTGCGTTGCTAAAATCTAAATCTTCTTCAGGAATTTCTCCTGATTTATCTTCGTTTGCATCTTCATTAGCTGTATAGCTAAATATAGTTGCAATTTTCAAATTGTGTTTCCCTTCGTTTTTTAGCTTCCTAAATACATCAAAATATTTAATTAAGGTTTTGGTATTACTAATGCAAAACATCGCTGTAAAGCCTTTGTTTTTTGCTTTAGTGTCGTGGTTGTTTATAATGTAATTGGCTATTTTTTCAATACGTTCTTCACTCTCAAAAAGTTCTGTTGTATCAATGGCTTCTACTTCGATATCTAGATTATTTCTCGATTCGTCTTTGTATTTATATCTACCTACGTACTCAATAGAGAAAGGCAAAACATTTCCGTCATTAATAGCATCTGTAATTACATAATCGTGCAAACGTTCGCCAAATAAATCGGTTGTTAGTTTTTTAACTCCATTTTTTGAATGTGCATTTTCTGTTAAAATTGGTGTGCCTGTAAAACCAAACATCTGATGGTTTTTAAAAAACTTTACAATTCTTTGGTGTGTGTCGCCAAATTGCGAACGGTGGCATTCATCAAAAATAAACACAACTTTTTTATCAGCTAAATCGCTCATTACTTTGGTGTGCTTTTCTTTGCTGATAGCTGTATTTAGTTTCTGAATAGTTGTTACAATTAACTTTGTATTTACATCTGCAAATTGTTTAACTAATGTTTTTGTGCTATCTGTAGAATCTACAGAACCAGGACTAAACTCGTTAAATTCTTTATATGTTTGAGCATCTAAATCGGCTCTATCTACACAAAAAACAACCTTATCTACTTTTGGCAGTTTAGATAAAATTTGACTTGCTTTAAAAGAGGTCAATGTTTTACCTGACCCTGTTGTGTGCCAAATGTAACCGTTGGTTGTACTTGTTTTTACTTTATCAATTATCTTTTCTACAGCGTAATATTGATACGGACGTAAAACCATGATTTGTTTAAATCCTTCGTGTAAAACAATGTAACGAGTTATCATTTTACTAACGTGGCATTTATCTAAAAAGGTTTTGGTAAAATCTTCTAAATCAGAAACTCGTTTGTTTTTCTCATCAGTCCAATAAAACGTAAACTTAAAATCTTGTTCTTTACTGTAAGTGTAATATTTTGTATTTGCTCCGTTGCTTATAACATATAATTGCACGTACTGAAATAAACCTAAACCAGCACCGTAACTATGTTTATGATACCGCAACACTTGGTTAAACGCTTCTTTAATTTCTAAACCACGCTTTTTTAATTCGATTTGTACCAATGGCAAACCGTTGATAAGAATAGTAACATCGTAACGGTTTTCGTACTTGCCATGCATGGTTACTTGATGCGTTACTTGGTATTCGTTTTGACACCAATGCTCTAAGTTTAAAAAATCGACATAAACGGTTTCGTTTGCATCGTTTTTAAACGAAAACTTATCTCGTAAAACCTTTGCTTTATCAAACGGATTTAAAGCTTTGGTTAAATGATTTAAGATTTGCTTAAATTCTGAATCGGTATAGGTGGTATGATTAAATTTTTCTAATTGCGTTTTTAGGTTTGCAACTAAATCATCTTCGTTAGTAATGGTTACACGTTCATAACCATTGCTAACTAATTGTTTAATCATTTTATTTTCGAGTGCTTGTTCTGATTGAATAGTCATATTTTCTAACAAAGTAAAAATTGCGAGATTTTGCGATAATCTCGCAATTTTTTATTATTTAAGATGCTTTATTTTTGAATCAAATGTTTTTGATTTTATATAATTTTTCTTTTTTAAGTTTACTTGTACTTCTTCCAGAAAACCTAATTTCACGAGCGTTTTCAGGTCTGTTCTCGCTGTGAAGTTTGAAATATTAAATTTGTTTTCAACTTCTTTACTCGTTAAAATTCTATCTGAATCATCATATATAATTTTAATAATTTGTGCCATTCTATCATTTACACCTTCTATTTTAAGAAACTTAGCAGCTTGTACTACTTCTTTCTGTTTAGAATGTATATGCGTTTTTAAAGCTTCATACGCTTTAATCATAGCCTTTAAATGGTATGTAATAAAATATCCTAAATCATTATCATCATTTTCTGTAAATAAATATGCCTTTTCATACTGATTTTTAGAATCTTTTATAATTTTAGAAATAGAAAGATATTCTGTCAACCAATAGCCATTTTTTAGCATGTACCAATAAAACAAAGCTCTTGCAGTTCTACCATTTCCATCTGTAAACGGATGAATCCATCCAATCATAAAATGAATTACGCAACCTTTAATTATTGGATGAATAAAATCATTAGAATCTTCGTTAAAGAACTTTATCAGGTCGTGAATTAAAGTAGGTAACTCATCAACAGCTGGTGGTTGGTGGACTACTTCTCCTTTGAAAACATTAGCTACAAAAATCTCATCATTTGTTCTGAAACAACCTTCTTCATTTATATCATCTAAAGTTCCTTTTGAAATCAGTTTATGTATTTCTAATAACTTTTCAACACTTAAATCTTGCTCTTTGATTTGAACAATATGTTTCATTGTTACATAATTATTCATAATCATTATTTCAGATTTATTTTGAGGTTTTTTTTCTTGCTGAATCATTTCTTTAGCCTTTTTGCGTGTGGTACTTGCACCTTCCATTTGGCTACTATTAATAGATTCTTCAATAAGAGAACTAATCATAAATTTTGATTTATCGGTTTCAGCGATGCCAATATTTGATGTTAGAGTTCCACCAGTATTTAAATCAAATTCGTGTAATGTTCTTTGTATAAAATCTGTTGTAGGATAAGAGAACGTGTATTTACCAAATTTTAAAAATTTACTTTTTATAAAACGTTGGAATTTAATTGCGCTCCATACATCTAATAAATCACTATTCTTTGATGATTTATATTTAACCTTATCCCAATACAAATAGTCATCTTGAAAAACTTGCATCTCACCAGAGTCCTGCATTTCAAAAGCTAACAACATGATTTGTTCAGTATATTCTTTTCTTTTCGGAGCTAATTCCATAATCTATCCTTTTAAACAAAAATAGTAAAAATTGCGAGATTTTGCGATAATCTCGCAATTTTTACTATTACACAAACATTTGTTGTAACAATCCTTTTTTATAGGTTTCGGTTTTGGTTATTTGGTTTTCTACGGCTTCTATTTGCTTATCTATTGCAGATAAAAATTCAGCTATTTTAGTTTGTTCTTCGATTGATGGAATATGTAGTTTTAATTCTTTTAAAATTGAATAATGTCTTTTATAACCTTCACTTTTGACGTTATTAAAACTAAGGTTATAATACAAAAACTTAATGTCGTTTAAGGTTTTTGATTGTAAAACTTTTACTCCATCAGCACCAATAATAAAATTGAAATCAATATATTTTAATATAGTCGTATGGTCACCGAAAATAATTGAACCTTTAGTTTTAAATACTTTTTCTTTTTCATTAGAAAAACCAACAATAAATTTTTGTCCTTGGTCAACTATAGGATATACACCTTCATTAAGATATTCTGAAGATTTTATTTGATGTTTTTTTGTTGGAACACTTTCGAAAATTTCATCAAAACATTTCTCTTGCCAATCAGGATAATTGTTTCCGTTATCGTCTTTAAAGCGTAGTTGTTGAGCAAACAATTGTTGCATCACACCTTTTTTGTAGGTATTTAGTTTTCCTTTCTTTTGGTTTAAAATATCCAACTGCTTATCTACTGCACCTAAAAAATCAGCGATTTTGGTTTGTTCTTGCAGGGTTGGGATATTTAATTTTATTTTTGAAAAATCAGTTTTATTAATTTGTGGCATAGTTTGAACACCAGCTAATAATTTAATTTCTTTACTCTTGTTTAGTAAATTATAATAATTAAAATCTTCGCTAAATTCAATATTAAATTCGATTGAATTAATTTGTTGATTAGTTGAAAATTCTTTTTTTACTTGAGCAATCTTTCCAATTGTTGAGCCAATACATACAAACGCTATCGAATTAGGTTTTAACTTTCTTGTTTTGTTAAATCCTAAATCTGATAGAGTAGTCTTTGTATTGTCTACAAATCTGCTGTTATCAATATCAGCTGGACTTAAAAATAAATTATCTCCATTATAATATTCTTTTACAGCAGTTGATGGTGTTGTTCCTGTAATTATTGTACCAATTTCATCTATTCTATAGATACGCCAATCATCTTTAAACTCAGGAAATCTCAATTTTGGTTGTAATTTTCCCATAGCTTAGAAAGGGGTATTTATGTTTAGTTGGTTACAAAAATCTTTAATGGTTTGTTTGTTGGCTTGTAAATCTATATCCAACTGTTTTATATCTTCTGCAATGGCATTTACATCAATAGCTTCTTCTTCTTCAAACGTATCTACATAACGCGGAATGTTTAAGTTGTAATCGTTACTGCGTACCTCATCAAGTGTTGCTAAGTACGAAAACTTATCAACCGTTGTTCTGTTTTTAAACGTATCTACAATAGCATTTATATGCTGTGGCAACAAAACATTTTGGTTTCCTTGTTTTTCAAAACCTTTACTTGCATCTATAAACAAAATATTTTCGTTGTCTTTTCGGCATTTTTTTAAAACCAAAATACAAGTGGCTATACCTGTACCAAAAAATATATTGGCAGGTAAACCAATTACGGCATCAATAGCGTTTAATTCTTCGATAAAATGTTTACGGATTTTTTCTTCTGTACTTCCTCTAAACAAAACGCCATGAGGTAAAACGGTTGCCATTGTACCGTTTTCGGCTAAATGGTGGTACATGTGTTGTACAAAAGCAAAATCGGCTTTTCCTTTTGGTGCTAAAGCTCCAAATTGAGAAAAACGCTCATCGTCCATAAATAAAGCGTTGGCACTCCAATTGGCAGAAAATGGTGGGTTGGCAACAATGGCTTCAAATTGTTGTTCTTTGTGCTGAGGTCGCTCTAAGGTATCATCGTTTTTAATATCAAACTTTAAATACGATACATCGTGCAAAATCATGTTCATTCGAGCCAAGTTGTACGTTGTTCTGTTCATTTCTTGCCCGTAAAACTGCCCAACTTCTTCTACTTGTTTGGCTACACGCAAAAGCAAAGAACCTGAGCCACACGTTGGGTCGTAAACCGATTTTAGTTTTGTTTTATCGGCAGTTACAAGTTGTGCTAATATGGTAGAAACTTGCTGAGGTGTATAAAATTCGCCTGCTTTTTGTCCTGCACCTTCGGCAAACTTACCAATTAAATATTCGTACGCATCGCCTAAAACATCAGATTCTGTATTGGCTAAATCAAAATCAATTTCGTTTAAGGCATTCATTATTTTAGATATGGTTTGATTACGCTCTAAAGGTGTTTTACCTATTTTTTGCGAGTTTAAATCAATATCATAAAACAAGTTATCAAAATCATCTTGCGACTCTGTTCCAAGCGTAGAACGCTCTATATTACGCAAAACTTTTTCTAAATCTTCTAAGATAAAAACATCAATACTTTCTTGGTTGTCATCTTCTGCTTTTGCGTTTCCTTTTTTAGCTAAAGTCGAAAACAATTCAGAAGGTTTTAAGAAATAACCAACCTTTTCTACTAAAATTGCTTTTAGTTCTTCTAAATCGGCATCGCCTTGCTCTGTACCTTCTTCAATATCAAAATAGGTAATTCCATCAGGTGCTAAAACTTCATTTACTTCTGTTAGTATTTTTTCTGAAAGGTATTTGTAGAAAATAAATCCCAAGATGTAATCTTGAAATTGATTCGCATTCATTTTACCACGTAGTATATTGGCAATATCCCAAAGTTTGCTCTCTAAGATTCGTTTTTGTTCTTCTGACATTTTTAGTGTTTTATTTAAGTGTGAAAGATAGGTAAAAGACGAAATTAATCAAAAGAATTTATCTTGACTTTTTTTCTGCTAAAAGAAAAGGGTTGTAGAAATTTGTGTTGCAAAACATAAAACCACAACCCCGTGTACCAAGTACTGAGCAAAGATATGATAGAATTAGAAATAGTTCCTTATTTACCAGTGACAAAAAGAGGATTTAAGCCTCATGCGCCTCTTTACGAAATAGTCAATGCGATATTATATAAG
>Ga0164243_10005192_pt1 | contig 19964 bp, 23 predicted proteins | sample OricompcompostOP_FD_108781 | JGI IMG/M metagenome (GOLD analysis project Ga0164243, IMG submission 108781) | Organic Plus compost microbial communities from Emeryville, California, USA - Original compost - Organic plus compost (OP) | ecosystem: Engineered > Solid waste > Mixed feedstock >... | reverse complement strand
GGCCCGTGCGAGCGCAGGACCGCGACGATGCCCGCGTAGCACTCGCTCGCCTTGGACACTCTCGCGGCGGCGTCGCGGCTCGTCTCCGGCCCGTCATGCCGCGAGCGCGTCCGGGTGAAGTCCGCTTCGCTCGCGTCGATCGGGAACAGGGCCACATCGCTGCTCGCGGGTACGCTGGTCGTGTTCGTCGCCATGAACACTCCCGCCGTCCGTCGCCCTCCCTGGGCCGGGCGGCGGTTCACTTCGCACCCCAGGGGTTGCCGGGCTGACCGGCGCGCGGCGCGTTCATCGGCTCGGTGAGGTCCGCGAGCGCGTCGATCGGGATGCGGATAGGGCGAGTGTCGCGGAGCGTGCCGGGGCGTCGGATGCCCACGCGGACGGCGGGCAGCGTACCGTCCGCGATCCGGCGTCTTACCGTCTTGGGATCGACGCTCAGAGCGCTCGCGGCCTGCTGGATCGTGACGTGCTGGCAGAGGTTCGCGGTCGCGGGACGCTTGGCAGCGGCGCGGCGCTCGGCCCGGTTCGCGGGCGGGGTGGTGCTCTTTGCGGGCATGGGGATTCTCCATGACGCGAGCGCTTCTGCGCTCTAGCGTTGGGAGTCCCCGTGCGACGGGCTGACCTTGTGGCGGCTTGTGCCGCCCCCGCGCGAATCACGACTGGATGCCGTGCCGCAGAGTCAGTGTAGAGCAGGGATGGACACCTAGTAGCCCGGTCTGTCGATCAGTCCCCAGTACCTCCCGCGAGTCACGCGCGCAGGGCCGGGATAGCCGTAGGACCGCAGCACGGTCCTGAGCAGGTCCAGCGGCCAGAGTTCGCCAGGGGCTGTCCGGCAGGTCGCACAGTCCAGGTACTCGGGGGATGCGTTCGCCGTCACTGTGTTGCCAGTCGTCAGTCCGTCCAGGTACTCGACCGCGAGCGCGATCCCGCCGTCAGCGTCGAGGGATGGGCGCAGCACGATCCCGAGACTGTGACGGGCCTTGTCCGAGCCGTGCCGCAGGTCCACGGTGCGACCCTCGCGGACGTGCGTGGCGATGGACTCGACCGCGAGCGCGCGGGCGGCGAGGTCGCGGTAGGCGCTCGCGGTGTCGCTCACTGGTCCACCATGCGGGCGGCGAGTTCAGCGTCGCGTCCGGCCTCGTGCTGGTAGCGGAGCGCGGTCGTCACGTCGTTGTGCCCGGCGCGGGCGAGCAGTTCGCGGACGGTCGCGCCGGTCTGCGCGTACCGGGTCAGCCCGTAGTGGCGCAGCGCGTGGAAGGGCATATCCGCGCGACCAGCGGCGGCGCGAGCCTTGCGCCAGAAGGTGTGAAACGCGCCCGCGTGCAGGTGCTTGGTCGAGTCCTTGAGCGACGGGAACACGAGTGCGTCGTCGGACGTGAGCGTGGCCAGGCGCTCGCGGATCGGCTCGGTGAGGGTGGGCGGGAGTGCGACCGTCCGGACGCCTGCGGCGCTCTTGGGCGTCCCGACGGCGAAGCCCCCGCCGTTGGTGAAGGTGACCGCCCGAGTGATCGCCAGGACCGCGTAGGCCGTCCCCTGCGGCGTCGTCTCGATCGTCACGTCTCCCCGGCGCAACTCGGTGAGTTCGCCGTAGCGGAGTCCGCCCCAGGCGGCGACTTCCACCATGAGGCTGAGGCGCGGGTCGATCGTCGCGGCGATGATCGCCAACTCTGCATCGGTCGGCGGCGTCACGTTCCTGCCGGTCCTCGCCTTGACCCCGCCCTGGATCGTGGCGGGGGAGGTCTTGAGCCGACCGTCCTTGACGGCCTGAGTGAGCACGGCGGCGAGCAGCCGGTAGGCGTGGCCTGTGGTCGTCGCCTTGCCCGTGTCGAGCGCGGCGGTGTACCACTTGCGGACGCTCTCGGGGTTGATCGCGTCGAGCCTGACGGCGGCGAACGGCTTGAGGGCCGTGTCGAGCAGTTGCAGGTATCCGGCTCGCGTCGTCGGCTTGATCGGTCGTCCCTTCACGGTGCGCGTCTCGATGTAGTCGCGTGCGTAGTCCCCGAAGGTGACCGGGGCGTGCTTCACGCTCGGTCGCCACTCGGCGCGCTCAATCTCGGAGCGCTTCACCGACAGCCAGGCGTCCGCGTCCTCGCGCGCCGTGAATGTCATGGGCGCTGTGTGGCGCTCGCCGTCCACGACGTAGGACGCCTGGTAGCGGCCCGACGGCAGCGCCCGCACCTTGCCCCAGCGGTTGCGGGTAGCCGCGCGCTCCCGACCGAGCGAGTCGGTGATCTTGGCCTTGCGTCGCGCCATGTCGTGCCCCAATCGTGCCCTAAGGAACGTCCAACAGTGTCCATTCTAGGGTCATCCACCGACACCGGCGAGGGTACAACTCCCCAGTAATTGCAGGGGAAACGGCGGCATCGCGGGGAGGGTCATCGAGGGCATGAAAACGGTTCTGGTTCAGTTGTTCTTGGTTCGAGTCCAGGCACCCCAGCTTCGAGATCGTTGAGTTCCCTGGGAAATAGGTGCACACAGCCTCCCGAACCAGATGTCGGTGGTTGCGCCCATCATCGACGGCATGGGGATGACGGCGCCGACTGCTGCGCGGCTGAGTCCTCGCAGCTATCTGGAACTGCCGGTACGGCCGTGGTTCCTCGCCCCGCCGCTGCGGGTCGTGTCCGAGCCCGGTGCCGAGTCGCTCACCATGTACACAATCCAGACCCGCGACGCCTACGAGACGCTCGTGCGCGACGGTGTGCTCGTCGGCGATTCGTCGCTCGGCTGGCCGGAGTTCCAGGAGGCATACGCCTGGATGATGCGCCAGATGGATCAGCGCTTGCCGGGACCACCCGGCGGGCTGCTGTGGCTCTGGCCCACCGCGACGCGCAGAAGGCTGCGCGATGAGGCACGGCACGCCCGCGGCGAGGTGCTGCTGACGGTGCAGGTCGCAAAGGAGCGTGTGCTGCTCAGCGAGTTCCTCGACTGGCACGCCGTGCTGAATCGATCCCTCCACGTCCCGCAACTGCCTGGCGAGAGCGACGAGGCATGGGAGACGCGCTGGAGACCGATCGATGACGAATTCGATGCGCGGGCCAAGCCGTACCGCAAGGAGCCGATCGCTGCCTGGCCCGGCGCGCTGCGCGCCGAGATCGAGTCCTCCTGGGAGTCGATCTTCGACCCCGCGACCTGGCGCACCCCACCGGTCCTCCAGGCCACGATGCGGGAACTTCGCGCCGAGGACATCGTCTGCGCCGTGCGGATTCGGTGACGCCGCCGAGGCCCGTTCAGGTGGCTACACGTCTTGCACATCGTGGGCGAGCAGGGGGTCAGCCTCGATGTGCCAGACGTGTAAACCCGCTTGAAGGGCGTTGGAATCGCGCCCGCTTTGGCCGAGGCGCTCGTCCATGAGCGGGTAGCGTGGGAAGCCATCACTCAGATCGGCACTCAGAGCGAGATCGTCGCGGCAGAGGTGCCCGCCATCCTGGCGGCGGCCCGGTCGAGCATCCCGTCGATGTCCGACCCAAGTGGTACTTCTAGGAGCGTGAACGCGATGATCACCGAGGCGAAGGGCAATCTGCTCGCCGCGCCCGTCGAGGCGCTCGTCAACACGGTCAACACCGAGGGTGTCATGGGCAAGGGCATCGCCCTGGAGTTCAAGAACGCGTTCCCCGAGATGTTCAAGGCGTACCCCGCGGCGGCGAAGCGCGGCGAGGTCAAGCTCGGGCAGATGCATGTCTGGCCGACGCATGCGCTCGACGGTCCGCGGTACGTCATCAACTTCCCGACGAAGGCGCACTGGCGCGCGAAGTCGCGGATCGGCGACATCGACAGCGGGCTGGTGGACCTCACCCGGGTCGTTCGTGAACTGGGGATCACCTCGATAGCGGTACCGCCGCTGGGGTGCGGCAATGGCGGCTTCGACTGGGCCGACGTCGAGCCGCGGATTCGCCACGCCTTCGACGCATTGCCCGACGTTGACGTGCAGGTCTATCCCCCGACTGGTGCGCCGGCAGCGGGGGACATGCCGGTGAACACCGCCAAGCCGAAGATGACACCGAGCCGCGCTGCGCTCGTCGGCATCCTTGACCGCTACACCCGGCAGTCGCTCAGCGAGCCCTCGCTCATCGAGGCGCAGAAGCTCATGTACTTCCTGCAGTTGCTCGGCGAACCGCTGCGACTCAAGTTCGTCGCGCACCGCTACGGGCCCTACGCCGACGACCTGCGGAAGGTGCTTCGAGAGATCGAGGGTCACTACCTGACCGGTTTCGGTGACGGTACCGCCGCGGTCAGCGACGCGATCCCACTCGTGCCAGTGGTTGGCGCGGTGTCCGAGGTGGAGCAGTTGCTCTCCGACCACCCCGAGACGAAGGCACGCATGGAGCGGGTGCTCGACATCGCGGAAGGCTTCGAGTCGGCCTACGGCATGGAACTGCTCGCCAGCGTGCACTGGGTTGCCGCTGCCGCCCCTACGGGAAAGACCGACGCAGAGGTCGCCGCGAAGGTCGCCGAGTGGTCGCCGCGCAAGGCTCGAATGTTCACGCCCGAGCACGTCGACACGGCCCTCACCGCGCTCCGCGAGCACGGTCTGCTCACCGCGGCGTAGTCGACGCATGCGTGCGCGCCGGGTCATCACCGAGGACGACCTCGATGAGATCGAGGAGAGCGGCGTCATGAAGGGCGCCGAGGTGCAGCGAGGGATCGCGGCAACGTTGGAGGCGTGGGCGACCCAGTCCGAGCGATATGAACTCGATGCGGGTATCACGCCTGGCGATCTGCTCGTCCAGGCAGCCGACCACGCCGAGTTGACCGACGATGACGACGAGGTGCTCCGGCTCTTGACCCTCGCGAAGCAGGTCTCAGGGGACGAGTACCCGGACGGCTGGATCGGCACCTTCGTGCAACTTGCGAAGCGTCGTGGCGAACTCCCCCAGGCAATCGACGCGGTAGCGCAGTGGAAGGCGCGGATCGAGCACGACGCGCGGGAGGCGTTCGCCCTCGCCGAAGCCTTCGAGCTTTCAGGGGAGTTCGCCCTCGCCGAGCGATGGTTCACCATCGCGATCCGCTGGTCCGAACGCGAAGGCGAGGAATGGTTCTACGACGCTGCCCTTGTCGGTCGTCTCGGTGTTCGGACAGAACAGGGCAAACCTGAGGACATGATGGACGTCGAGGCAGCCGAGGTCGTCGCCCTGCGGCGACGGGAGCGCGGGGACCGAGGCGCAGTCCGGCCTGCCCCGCGGGCCGTCGATCCGCGTGCGTTCTTCCTCGAATTGCTCATCGCGGGGTAGTCTGATCGGCTTTCCGCCGTGAAGGCGGTACCGTGCGCAGACTGATGGATCGGCACCGTGCCGATCATCCGGAGGAGTACCGCACCTGGGCTGACCTGCTCGCGGTCGCGGCCGACGATGACGCGATCATCGCGAAGGCACCGGAAGACGCTGCGGTATGGGAGCAGTCGTTCTACGCGGATTACGGCGGCGACGAAGGTGCGCCCGTGCTCGCCTGGTCGGAGCAGTGGGTGTACTTCCCAGTGAACTACGACGGGCAGCAGTATTTCGCCCGCGCGCCGCGGAATCCGCGCGCAGAAGGCCAGCGGGTGGTCGGCGGACGGGACCCGAGGCGGTGGTAGGGATGGCCGCTATGGAGGACCGGATCGCCGTTGATCCCGAGATCGTGCACGGCAAGCCGCGCGTCCGCGGTACCCGTGTCACCGTGCGGGCGATCCTGGAGCTGCTCGCTGCGGGGGAGTCGGTCGAGGACCTACTTGCTGACTACGACGAGTTGACGCGCGAGGACGTGCTGGCAGCGATGTCATGCGCCGCAAGCGTCATCGGCGGCCATCGTCGGTAGAATCAGGAGACCGAATCCGGTCAGGAGGTGACCACGATGAAGCGCAAGGACATCACGCGGGAGGCGATCCGTCGTGACTCCGTGCGCGCCGCTGCCGCCTCGGTGGCCATCGAGAACAGGTCGGTGCCGGTCGGGTACGTGCGTACCGAGCGTGTCGAGCGTCTGCTCGCGGCGCGCAAGCAGAACGCCAGATGAGTCTGTCTCCGGGCTACGGCGAGACGCCGATCGACCCGGAGGATCTCGATGCGCTGACCTCCGCGGCGCGCGCCATACTCGGCGATCAGCCGACGCAGGCAGAGGTCTACGACTATGAGGAGACCAACCTCGTAGAGGTGCGCGAACGGCTCGTCGAGCAGATCGCGGACGGTGTGCTCGCGCTCGACGATCTGCTTGCGGATCATTTCCTCCGAGACCTGCACGGCCTGCTCTACGGCGACATCTGGACCTGGGCAGGCCGCTTCCGCACCAGGGAGCTGAATCTCGGGGTCGCGCCCGAGCAGATCGCCGTCGAGCTCCGCGCCAGTCTCGACACGATCCGCTGGCGCTGGGAGCGCACGTCGGACTGGACGCCGCGCGTGCTCGGCATCGCCGTCCACGCCGAGACTGTCCGCATCCATCCCTTCGTCGACGGCAACGGGCGCAGCACCCGGCTCCTCGCCGACCTGGTCTTCCTGGCGGCGCAGCCAGAGGACGTGCTGATCGAGGTCTACGACTGGGCGATCGACAAAGGGGAGTACATCCGGCTGCTGCGCGAGCACCAGGTGACGCGAGACCCGGCGCCGCTGGCGGCGTTCATCCAGATCCGCCCCTTCGGCTCCTGAGCGGACCTGTTCACCTCATTCAGTCGCGGATTCGCCGGGCTGGCGTTGCGGATTCGCCGGGCGGATCGCGGTCCGTGGCGGTGACCAGATTGGTGACCAGAAACCTTCCCGACCGGTGCGAGTCAGCCCGATTCGCCGCGTAACAACGCGTACCCGGCGCTACACTCGACCCCATGAGAACCCTGCAATTGCAGGGAACTCGACCGATTGGAGCCCCGGCGCCCCGAGCCAAGACGCTGGCCCGCGACCTTCGACAGCCCCACGAAGTCCAGCGATGGCGTCGGCAAGTTCGCGGTGCCGAACGACGTCGGTGCGGAGCTGATCGAGCGTCTCTGCCCAGGCGCTGTAGCGCGATGCCCGTTTCCGATGCTCCTCCGCGCGGCTCACTCGTCGTCGAGACAGGCCGACAGCACCTCGGGATCGGCCACCTCCGCCGCCAGCCGCACGAGCAGCAGGCGGAGGCGATCGCCGTCTTCAGGGTCGATCGTGGCCAGCAGCGCCGCCTCGGCGCGGCGCAGCCGGGCGTCGAGATCGGAGAGCACCGCGAAGCCGTCGGATGTCGCCGAGACGATGCGAGCACGCCGATCTGCGGGATCGGCGACCCGATTGACCAAGCCGAGGCGCTCGAGCTCGTCCAGCAGATAGGTGAGAGGCGTGCGCTCCATACCCAGCAGCAGCGCGAGCTCCGCCTGGCTGTGCGGCCGGACGCGGCCGATCACGGCGAGCGCCTGATAGCCGCGGGGGCCGGGCGCGAAGCCGGACAGCGCGCCCGTGGCGACCCGCTTGTAGGCCCGGGAGACGACGCCGAGGGCGCGGCCGAACTCCTCCGGCGCATCCGACGCGATGTCGGGCGAGACCGGATGGAGGTGGGTGGCCATGTCGGACATCATAGCCGGACGAGATAATCTAGATCAGATATCGTCTTGTTTCGTTACTTATCGAGAAGTTCTGGAGCATCCCATGGGCATCGAGCTCGGCATCCTGTCGCTGGCGGACCTGCAACGTGATCTCACAACCGGCGCCCTCGCGGACCCGGCGCAGCGCACCGTCGACATCCTCGCCTACGCCGAGCTCGCCGACCGTCTCGGGCTCGACGCCTTCGGGCTCGGGGAGCATCACGCGGGCGAGTTCGCGGTGCCTTCCCCCGCGGTCACGCTCGCCGCGATCGCGGCGCGAAGCAGTCGCATCCGGCTCTCCAGCGCCGTGACCGTGCTGAGCGTGCTCGACCCGGTGCGGGTGTATGAGGACTTCGCGGCGCTCGACCTCGTCAGCGGCGGGCGGGCCGAGATCGTCGCCGGACGCAGCGCCTTCGCGGAGCCGTTCGCCCTGTTCGGCGCGGACCTCGCCGACTACGACCGGCTGTTCGCCGAGAAGCTCGAGCTGTTGCTGCGCATCCGCGAGGAGGAGCGGGTCACCTGGTCGGGCACGGTGCGGCCGGCGCTGCAGGATGCCGCCGTCCTGCCGCGCGCCGTGCAGGAGCCGCTCCCGGTGTGGGTGGGTGTCGGCGGATCGCCGGACAGCGCGGAGCGCGCAGGTCGGCTCGGCCTGCCCATGGTGCTCGGCTACATCGGCGGCCCGGTCGAGATCGCCCGCCGTGCCGTCGACGTCTACCGCGCCGCCGGCGACCGGGCAGGGCATCCCGAGAAGCTGCGCCTCGGCATCTCCACGCACTTCTACGCGGCGGAGTCCGCCCGGGCCGCCCTCGGCGTGCACCCCTACTACCACGAGTACCTCCGTCCGAAGACGCCCGGCGGACGGGGCTGGATCGTGGAGCGCGCCCAGTTCGAGGCGGGGATGCGGCGCGGGCAGGCGCTCATGATCGGCTCCAGCGAGCAGGTCGCCGAGAAGATCCTCGATCTGCGCGAGACGCTCGGCATCGACCGGTTCTTCGGGCAGGTCGACTGGGGCGGGCTGCCGCGTGAGCTGGTCGTGGCGTCCATCACCCGCCTGGCGACGGAGATCGCGCCGATCGTGAGAGGAGCCTGAGATGCGCGTCACCGTCTTCGGAGCCACCGGCAGGATCGGCTCGCGCGTCGTCCAGCGTCTGCTCGACGACGGTCACGACGTGGCCGCGTTCGTCCGCAACCCGGCGAAGCTCGGTGACCTCGCCGGCCGGGTGACCGTGATGCAGGGTCAGCTGGGCGATCCGGATGCCGTGGGCCGGGCCATCGTCGGCAGCGACGCCGTCATCAGCGCTCTCGGCCCCGAGCTGGGTCTCTTCGCGAAGGGCAGCCCCGTCGCCGACGGCACCCGGGCGATCGTCGAGGCGATGCAGCAGCACGGCGTGCGCCGCTACATCGGCCTCGGCACCCCCAGCGTCGCCGATCCGCGAGACGCCCCGGGTCGCCGCATTCCGCACGTGACCGCGTGGATCGCACGGCACCGGATCTGGAACGCGATGACCGAGTTGTATGCGATGACCGCTGCAGTGACATCCAGCCCCCTCGATTGGACCGTGGCTCGGATCACCAACCCCCTCGACGCCCCGTCGCGGGGGACGCTCCGCGTCGGGTTCATCGGTCACCACGACGTCGGCTGGCGCATGTCGCGCGACGACATCGCCGCCTTCCTGGTGGGCCAGCTCACCGACGACGGCTACCTGCGGGCCATGCCCGCCATCAGCAACTGACCCCCGGCCACGAAAGGACCGATATGGAAATCGCCCTCTGGATCGTCGCCGCCATCGCCGCGCTGCTGAACGTCCTCTCCGGCTCGATGAAGCTCTTCACCTACGACCGCTATGCGAAGTCGGCGCCCTACACGGAGGACTTCAGCCCCGCCGCCATCCGCACGATCGGCGCGCTCGAGATGCTCGGCGGTGTCGGCCTGATCCTTCCCCAGCTCACCGGCATCCTCTCGTGGCTGACGATCGTCGCGGGCTTCGGACTCGCGATCATCCAAGCCGGCGCCATCGTCGTGCACACCCGCCGCAAGGAGTTCACCACGCTGCCGATCAACGCACTGCTCCTCGCCCTGCCTCTCTTCGTCGCGCTCGGCCGGCTGCTCTGGGCCTGAACCGACGCTCCTCGACCGAGTGCTGTCCCGACACCGTGCAGTGCCCGCGACACCGCGCCGAGAGGAAGCGGCGTCGAAGCGGGACCGGTTCACTCAGACGCCCCGCCCCTGTTAGCGTTGAGTGTGACCTGGCGACGGCAGCGGGAATCCCCCTCGGGGACGGGGCGGGCGGCGTCGCTCCGCGACCGCCGAGCCGTCGTCGGCCGGCGCCGTCCCGACGCAGCCGGGGAGCTGTGCCGATGAGGCGCATCGTCGTGTTCGGCGGGACCGGCTACGCCGGTTCCGCGATCGCGCGGGAGGCGGCCTCCCGGGGCCACTCCGTCACCACGGTCTCCCGTGGCGAGCCGGAGCGCCCCATCGCGGGCGCGACCCACGTCGTGGGCTCCGTCCTCGACGGGGAGCTTCGCTCCCGGCTGGTGGGCGACGCCGATGACGTCGTCTTCGCCCTCGCGCCGCGCGGCGACATGGCCGATCTGCTGCGCCCGGCCGCCGCCGCCGTCGCGGTCGACGTCGCGGCGGCCGGGGCGCGGCTCGGCGTGGTCGGCGGCGCAGGCTCCTTGCGCCGCTCGGAGGACGGGCCCCGGATGGTGGACTCGCCGGAGCTTCCCGCTGCGGCGCATCCCGAGGCCGCCACGATGACGGCGGTGCTCGACGACCTCCTGGCCGACGAGTCGGGACTCGACTGGTTCCTGCTCAGCCCCGCGCTCGAGTTCGGCGCCCACAGGCCCGGCGAGCGCACCGGCGCGTATCGCCTGGGCCGCGACGTGCTCGTGGTCGACGCCGACGGCCGCTCCGCGATCTCGGGGGCCGACTACGCGATCGCCTTCGTCGACGAGATCGAGCGACCCGCTCACCGGCGCCTCCGCTTCACCGTCGCATACTGACGCCGGCGCGGATGCGGCACCGCGCGCATCGAGCTCCGACGACGGGGGTCTTTGGTCCCGCCGCGGGCGGATCGGCCTCGGGTAGGATCGGGTGCGCCACCCAGTGCCCGGCTCCGGTCGGGGCTACGGCAGCGCTGCCTTCACGGCAGGGTGGTGCGCGCGCAGGGCTGCCCCGATCCAGGACTGTCGAAGGAGAGAGTCGACGTGGACACGTTGAAGCAGAAGCAGTGGGCCGACCAGCAGGTCGATGAGGACTTCGTGCGGAGGGCTGTCGACCTGGCAGAGTCCAACGCGCTGCGGGTGGCCCTCTACCAGGCGACCGGCGATCCGGAGGTGCGCGATCTCGAGCAGATCACGGTCCACCTCCGTCGCGGCGCGCTGGTCAAGCAGGTCATCTCCGATGCCGACCTGCCCACCCTCAAGGAGAAGGCGGTCCAGTTCCTGCTGGAGAACGCCGACAGCTACCAGGAGACGATCCCCTCCGACGAGGAGCTGAAGTCCCTCATGTCCCTGATCCTCGGGCAGGAGATCAGCGACAGCTACCTCGCCTCGCGCAAGGCGCTGGTCGGCTTCGAGGAGTTCCCCTTCTATCCCGCCCAGTGGACGGGCGCGACCAAGCCGGAGCTTCCGCAGGACTTCAAGGTCGCGATCATCGGCTCGGGCTTCAGCGGCATCAGCACCGGCGTGATCCTGTCCCGCCTCGGGATCCCCTTCGACGTCTACGAGCGGCGGTCCGAGGTGGGCGGCACCTGGAGCATCAACCGCTACCCCGACGTGCGCGTCGACACGATGAGCACGACCTACCAGCTCAGCTTCGTGAAGAAGTACCCCTGGCCGGAGTACTTCGCCCCGGCCGCCCAGGTGCGCCAGTACATCGAGGACACCGCTCGCGACTTCGGCGTGCTCGACAACGTCAAGTTCGGCCACGACGTGCGCTCCCTCACCTGGAACGAGGAGAGCTCGCTCTGGGAGATCGAGGTCGAGCACGACGGGGTGGTGAGCCGCAGCACCGCCAACTACGTGGTGGCCGGCACGGGTCTCTTCGCCACGCCGAAGAAGCTCGACGTCGCCGGGGTGGACGACTTCAAGGGCGACATCCTGCACACCGCGCTGTGGCCCGAGGACTACCCGCTCGAGGGCAAGCGGGTCGCCGTCATCGGCAACGGCTCGACCGGAGTGCAGCTGCTCAAGAAGGTCGCCTCCGAGGCCGCGCACGTCTCCGCGATCGTCCGCACGCCGCAGTGGGTGACCCCGCGCGAGTACTACGGGGAGCCGGTTCCCTCCGAGCTGCAGTGGCTGCTGCAGAAGATGCCCTACTACTGGAACTGGGACCGCTTCGCGTGGTCGGCGCCCAACTCGCTCAACGACCTCTTCACCCCGGACCCGGAGTGGAAGGCCCAGGGCGGTCTGTTCAGCCGGATGAACGACAACCTCCGCACGGCGCTGACCGAGTACATCAAGGAGCAGACCGGCTACGACGAGTCGCTGTACTCCAAGCTGATCCCGAACTACCCGCCGTGGGCGCGGCGCATGATCGTCGACAACGACTGGTACAAGACCCTCACCGAGGACCACGTCGACCTGGTCACCGACGGCATCGACCACCTCGAGGCCGACGGGATCGTCACCACGACGGGCGAGCGGATCCCGGTCGACGTGATCGTCTCCTCGACCGGGTTCACGGTCACGAAGTACCTGTTCCCGATCACGGTCACCGGCAAGGACGGCGTCAGCCTCGAGGAGCGGTGGGAGCGCGACGGCGTCGGCCCCCGCGCCTACCTGAGCATGCTCGTGCCCGGCTTCCCGAATCTGTTCATCCTCTACGGGCCCAATTCGCAGGGGAGCCTCAACTTCCCGACCAAGATGGAGACCTGGGCCAACTACGTGGGCGAGATGCTGGTGAGGATGGTCGAGCAGGGGCACAAGTCCTTCGACCTGACGGAGAAGGCCTTCGCCGACCACTACGAGATCCTCGATGGGCGGACCTCGAACATGATCTGGATGGACCCCGACTCCCGGGACAAGAACTACTACGTCAGCCATGGCCGCGTGCAGGTCATGACCGCCTTCAGCATCGAGGAGCACTGGCGCGATATGACGACTCCGCGGCTCGAGGACTTCCGGCTCGGCTGAGCCTCGGCGACGAGGGGCGGCAGACTGCCGCCCCTCGTCGTGTGTTCTCGACGGGATGCCGGTGGCAGCCGCCGGCGCCGCGGACCGTCTTGGTTGCCGAAAGTCAACTTTGTGGGTACGGTAACCCCTGGCGCTTGGCGCCGCCCCCCCTGTGCTGCGGTCGACGACGACCGCGAGATGAGGTCGATGTGGACACGAAGCTGGAATCGCCGCCGTGGAGCGGCATGACCGTTGATGAGGCGTTCATCCGCCGAGCCGTCGATCTGGCGGAGCCGAACGCGCTGCGCGTCGTGCTGTACCAGCTCACCGGCGACCCGGAGCTCCTGACGTACGAGCTCGAGGAGCGGAAGGTCGACCGGATCAACCGTCAGAGCATGATCACGGTCACCGACAAGGACCGGCCGAAGGTGCGGGAGAAGGCCGTCCGCTGGCTGGTCGACCACCTCGACGAGCTCGACGACTTCGTGGAGCAGAAGCCCACTGACGAGGAGCTGCAGGGGCTGATCCGCGAGGGCCTCGGCCACGACCCCGACGAGCTCGAGAGCGACCTGTTCGAGAACCTCAAGGCGATGACGAGCTTCGAGGAGTACCCGCTCTTCTTCGCACACTGGAAGGACGGCAAGAGGCCGCAGATCCCGGCCGGCTTCAAGGTGGCGATCATCGGCGCCGGATTCAGCGGTCTCGCGGTGGCGGTGCAGCTCGGCCTGCTGGGGATCCCCTACGTCATGTACGAGCGCCGGCCGGAGGTCGGCGGCACCTGGAGCGTGAACCGCTATCCCGACGTGCGGGTCGACGGGGCGAGCACGACCTTCCAGCTCGGCTTCGTGAAGAAGCACCTGTGGACGGAGTACTACGCCCGCGCTCCCGAAGTGCGCGAGTACCTGGAGATGGTCACCAAGAGGTTCGGGGTCTTCGACAGGATCCAGCTCAGCACCGAGGTCACCTCGCTGGTCTGGAACGAGGAGAAGAGCCACTGGGACATCGAGCTCCTGCAGAACGGCAAGGTGGTCCGCGACACGGCGAACGTCATCTCGGGCGCGACCGGCCTCTTCAACGAGCCCAACCACCTGGACGTCAAGGGCGCCGAGGACTTCACCGGCGACATCCTGCACACGGCCCGCTGGCCCGAGCCGGACTACGACCTCACGGGCAAGCGGGTCGCGGTGATCGGCAACGGCTCCACCGGGGTGCAGCTGCTCAAGGCCGTGGCCGGGGTGGCGTCCGAGGTCTACCCGATCGTGCGGACCCCGCAGTGGGTGCAGCCGCAGGTGAACTACGGCGTGCACGTGCAGCCGGAGTTCAACTGGCTCGTCGCCAAGATGCCCTACTACTGGAACTGGGACCGCTTCATGTGGACGGCTCCGGTGCCGAGCAACTCGGCCCGGGATCTGCGCCGTGCCGACCCGGAGTGGCAGGCGAAGGGCGGCATCTACAGCAAGGCGAACGACGAGCTGCGCGCCCGCATCCTCGACTACATGCGTGAGCAGCTCGACGGCGACGAGGAGCTGCTGGCGAAGCTGACTCCCGACTTCCCGCCGTGGGCGCGCCGGATGATCACCGACAACGGCTGGTTCACGACGCTGAAGAAGGAGAACGTCCACCTGCTGCTCGGCTCGATCGACCACATCGACGCGAACGGGGTGGTGATGGAGGACGGCCGACGCGCCGACGTCGACGTGATCATCTCCGCCTCCGGCTTCGACATCGAGAAGTTCATGCAGCCGATCCGGATCGTCGGCCGCGGCGGCGAGACGCTCATGGAGCGCTGGGAGCGCGAGGGCAAGGGCGCGCGCGCCTACAACTCGATGAACGTGCCGAACTTCCCGAACCTGTTCATCCAGTACGGCCCGAACTCGCAGGGCGGCGCCGGCGGCGGCAGCATCACCGGCGGCATCCAGCTCTGGGCGAACTACCTCGCCACCCTGACCGTCCACCTGCTCGAGAAGGGCTACAAGTCCTTCTCGCCCAAGGAGGAGGTCTACGAGGAGCAGAACCGGATCATCGACGAGCGCAACGCGCAGGCGGTCACCCTGACGACGCGCAGCTACCTGGTCAGCCACGGCCGCGCTCCGGCGAACAACCCCTTCACGCCGAAGGAGCACTGGGAGAACATCGTGCACCCGAACATGGAGCGGGACTTCGACATCACCTAGTCCGGCTCCGGGCGAAGGGCTCCTCCGCCGGCGCGGGGGAGCCCTTCGCGTCCGCTAGCGTGAGGAGTCGTGACCGACGCCGCAGCCCCCGCTCGCTTCCCGCTCCGGCGCTACGTGGCGCTCGCGCTCATCGGGGCGGTCGGCGGCCTGCTCTCCGGGGCCTTCGGGGTGGGAGGCGGCATCATCATGGTGCCGCTGCTCATCTGGTTCGCCGGCCTCGACCAGCGTCACGCCGCGGCCACCTCGCTGCTCGCGATCGTGCCCACCTCGATCGCGGGCATGATCGGCTACGGCGTGCAGGGCGAGGTGGACTGGATCGCCGGCCTGCTCGTCGGCGGCGGCGGCATGCTGGGCTCGCTCGTCGGCACGCGGCTGCTGCGCGACCTGCCGATCGGCTGGCTGCGCTGGCTGTTCATCGCCCTGCTGCTCGTCGTGGCGGTGCGGTCGATCTTCGAGATCCCGCAGCGCGGAGCGGAGATCGAGCTCACCCCGTGGACGTTCGCCGGCCTCGTCGTGCTCGGCATCCTCATGGGCATCGCCTCGGGGCTGTTCGGCATCGGCGGCGGCGTGATCGCGGTGCCCGTGCTGATGGCCCTGTTCGGGGCGAGCGACCTGCTCGCCAAGGGCACCTCGCTGCTCGCGATGATCCCCACCTCGGTCACCGGGTCGGTGCAGAACCTCCGCAACGGACTGGTGAAGGCGGCCGACGGCCTCATCGCCGGCGTCTTCGCCACGGCGGCGAGCTTCGGCGGCGTGGCCCTGGCCTTCTGGCTCGAGCCGCGGGTCGCCGTGATCCTGTTCGCCGCGCTCGTGCTCTTCGCCTGCGCGCAGCTCATGGTGCGCGCGATCCGGCAGGGCCGGGCCGGCCGATAGCCCGGCTCAGACGTCGATCGACTCGCCCGGGCTGAGCCGCAGCAGTTCGCCCCCGCCCTGCTCGACCGCCCACGCGATGCGCGAGGAGTAGAGCTCGAGCCCCCACAGCGACAGCGGCATCTCGTGCACGGGGAAGGCGCGCAGCGGGGCGACCTCGAGCACGTACTCCATGGTCTCGGCCACCTTGAGCCACGGGGCCCCCGCCGGCACGGCGAGGGTGCCCACCGGAACGCCGGGGAGGGCGAAGGAGTCGCCGGCGTAGTAGAGCTCGTCGTCGACGAGCACGCCGACGTTGTCGACCACGGGGATCGAGGAGTGGATGACCGCGTGCTTCCCGCCGAAGAAGCGCAGCGAGAAGCCCCCGACCTCCACCACGTCGCCCGCGGCGACCGTCTCCACCGCGAAGCCCTCGGCGGCGGCCGCGACCCCGGCGGGGCCGAGGATGCGGGCGCGGGGGGAGTCCTTGAGGATGCGGGTCAGGTTGTCGTCGGTCCAGTGGTCGGGGTGCTCGTGGGTGACGACGACGCCGACCACGTCGGGGAAGTCGGTGAGCGACAGGAAATTGCCGGGGTCGACGACCAGCACCTCGCCGCCCTTCTCCAGCAGCAGGGTCGAGTGCTCGTGCTTGGTGATCCTCACCCTCGCGAGCGTAGCGGGGGAGGCCGCCCGGCGGGAGGCCTTGCGAAGATACCCCCGGGGGGTATCATAGAGGCATGATCGACGACCTGAAGAAGCGAGCCCTGCACCGGGCGCGCATCCTGGAGGGCCAGCTGCGCGGGGTCGCGCGGATGATCGAGGACGAGGACTACTGCGTCGACATCATCACCCAGACCCTCGCCATCCAGAACTCGCTGCGCAGCCTCAACAAGCTCATCGTGGAGAACCACCTGCGCACCCATGTGGCGCACATGTTCGAGGCGGGCGAGGCATCGCGCGAGTCCGCCATCGAGGAGCTGCTCACGGTCTTCGAGCTGCAGAAGAACAGGGGGTCCTGAGATGTCGACCACCGGGCACGATCACGACCACGCCGGGCACGATCACGACCACGCCGGGCACCGCCACGACCACTCGGGCCACGACCACTCGGCGCCGGCACTCGCCGCGCCGCCCCACGACGCGCACGGCGGTCACGAGCACGGTCATGACCACGGCGGCCACGACCACGCCGACCACTCCGGTCACGACGCGCACTCCCCGGCCCGCTTCCGGCGGCTGTTCTGGATCTGCCTGATCCTCGCCGTCCCCGCGCTCGTCTTCTCCGAGGGCCTGCAGGAGATCCTCGGCCTGCCCGGCCCGCGCTTCCCCGGCAGCCACTGGATCCCCGCCGCCTTCGGCATCGCCACCATGGCCGTCGGCGGCCGGATCTTCCTCACCGGCGCCTGGGACGAGCTCCGGGCCCGCAAGCCCGGGATGATGACCCTCATCTCGCTCGCCCTCGTCGTGGCCTTCGGCTACTCCCTCGCCGTGACCCTCGGACTGCCGGGCATGGACTTCTGGTGGGAGCTGGCCGCCCTCGTCGTGATCATGCTGCTCGGGCACTGGCTCGAGATGAGCTCGGTGGCGGGCGCGCGCGACGCGCTCGGCAAGCTGGCCGCGCTGATGCCCGACACGGCCGAGCGGGTGATCGGCCACGTCCATCCCGGCCACCTCGCCCACGCCGAGTCGGAGGCCGTACCGGTCTCCGAGCTCGCCGCGGGCGACCACGTGCTCGTGCGCCCCGGCCAGCGCGTCCCCGCCGACGGCACCATCGCCGACGGCGAGGCCGAGCTCGACGAGTCGCTGCTCACCGGCGAGTCGGTGCCGGTGGCCCGCGGGATCGGCCACCCCGTCACCGCGGGCAGCGTGGCGGCAGGCGGGGCGCTCATCGTGCGCGTCGACCGGGTGGGGGAGGGCACCGCCTTCGCCGGCGTGATGCGGCTGGTGCGCGAGGCGCAGCGCAGCCGCTCCGCCTCGCAGCTGCTCGCCGACCGCGCGGCCGGCTGGCTGTTCTGGGTGGCCCTGGCGGTCGCCGTCGTCACCCTCGTCGCGTGGCTGCTGCTGCGGCCCGACGACCCCGGCTTCATCGTCGAGCGCGTGGTCACCGTGCTCGTGATCGCCTGCCCGCACGCCCTGGGCCTGGCCATCCCGCTCGTCGCGCGGCTGTCGACCACGATCGGGGCCCGCAACGGCATCCTGGTCCGCTCCCGTCCCGCCCTCGAGGACGCGCGCGGCATCGACGTGGTGCTCTTCGACAAGACGGGAACCCTCACCCGCGGCGAGCTGGGCCTCGACCGCGTGGTGCCCGCCCCCGGCGAGGAGGAGGACGCGGTGCTCGCCCTCGCCGCCGCCGTGGAGGCGCCCAGCGAGCACCCGATCGGCCGCGCGATCGCCGCCGCCGCGCGGGAGCGCGGCCTCGCGCTGCCGGCCGCCTCCGACTTCCAGGCGCTGCCCGGCCGCGGCGCGACGGCGACCGTCGACGGGCGCGCCCTGCGGGTGGTGAGCGGGCGGCAGCTGCTCGAGGGGGGCATCCGGCTCCCCACCGAGCTCGTCGCGGCCTCGCAGGAGCTCGGGCGCAGCGGGCACGGCATCGTCCACCTGCTCGAGGGCGACCGCGTGCTGGGCCTGTTCGGCCTGGCCGACACCGTGCGGCCGGAGTCGGCCGAGGCGGTGCGGCTGCTGCAGGCCCGCGGAATCCGGGTGGCGATGCTCACCGGCGACTCGCACGCGGTGGCGCAGCACGTCGCCTCGCGGCTCGGCATCGCCGAGCTGCACTCCGAGGTGCTGCCCGATCAGAAGGCGGCCACGGTGCAGCGACTGCAGGCCGGCGGGGTGAGAGTGGCGATGGTCGGCGACGGCGTCAACGACGCCCCCGCCCTCGCCCAGGCCGACCTCGGCATCGCGATCGGAGCCGGCACCGACGTGGCGATCGAGACCGCCGGCATCGTGCTCGCCGGCTCGGATCCGCGCGGGGTGCCCGACGTGATCCAGCTCAGCCGCGTCAGCTACCGCAAGATGCTGCAGAACCTCGGCTGGGCCACCGGCTACAACGTGCTCGGCCTGCCGCTCGCAGCAGGGGTGCTCGCCGGCGTCGGCTTCGTCATGCCGCCCGCGGTGGGCGCGGTCGCGATGAGCGTGTCGACGATCGTCGTCGCCCTCAACGCGCAGCTGCTGCGGCTGATCCGCTTCGCGCGCTGAGCATCCGGGGGCCGTTCCGGGACGGATTCCGGAGCGGCCCGCGACTGCCATACTCGCCTCATGACGGCGACGGAGGCGATGCGGCTCGTCGTCGCCGTCAATCCCGCCGCCTCCTTCGGCCGTCGCCGCGGCGTCGGCGACCGGGCGGTGGCCCGGCTGCGGGCGGCCGGGCACGAGGTGGTCGAGCTGGTCGAGCCCGACTACGCGGCGCTCGCGTCGAGCACCCGCCGCGCGCTCGATCGCTGCGACGCGCTCGTGGTGGTAGGCGGCGACGGGATGGTGCACCTGGGCGTCAACCAGGTGGCCGGCACCGCGATCCCGCTCGCGATCGTCCCCTCGGGCACCGGGAACGACGCCGCACGGCTGCTCGGGATCCCGCCCGACGACCCGGAGGCCGCGATCGAGCACCTCCTCGGCGCGCTCGCCCGCCCCCCGCGGGCGATGGACGCCGGCCTCGTCCGCTGGACGGGCGCCGCGGGGGAGGAGACCCGCTGGTTCGCCGGTGCGCTGAGCGCGGGCTTCGACGCCCTCGTCAACGAGCGGGCCAACCGCATGCGCCGCCCGAAGGGCCCCAGCCGCTACACCATCGCCATGCTCGTGGAGCTGCTCCGGCTGCGGCCCATCCACTACCGGCTGGAGCTGGACGGCGATCCGGTGGAGGGCGACTACCTGCTCGTCTGCGCCGCCAACGGCGTCTCGATCGGGGGCGGGATGAAGGTGACGCCGGAGGCGCTGCAGGACGACGGCCTCTTCGACGTGCTGCTGGTCGACCCGCTGTCGCGGATCGGCTTCCTGCGGATCTTCCCGAGGGTGTTCCGCGGCGAGCACCTCTCCGACCCCCGGGTGCACGTGCGTCGCGCGCGCCGGGTGCGGCTCGAGGCGCCGGTCGTCGGCTACGCCGACGGCGAGCGGGTGGCGCCGCTGCCGCTCGAGGTCGAGATCGTGCCGGGGGCGCTGCGGCTGCACGCCTGAGCGGACTCCGGCCGGGCGGCGCAGCGCTTGCGGCCCGGTTCGCGCACGTCCTCCGCGTGTGGCATACTCGTGTGGTTGTCGTGCGGCCCCATCGTATAGCGGCCTAGTACGCCGCCCTCTCACGGCGGTAACGCGGGTTCGAATCCCGCTGG
>Ga0164243_10005186_pt1 | contig 19971 bp, 17 predicted proteins | sample OricompcompostOP_FD_108781 | JGI IMG/M metagenome (GOLD analysis project Ga0164243, IMG submission 108781) | Organic Plus compost microbial communities from Emeryville, California, USA - Original compost - Organic plus compost (OP) | ecosystem: Engineered > Solid waste > Mixed feedstock >... | reverse complement strand
AGGGCACTGGAAAATAACGTCAAACAGCAGATCGTAGCCACGGAAAATCAGCTGAACGCACTGCTGGGGCGCCTGCCACAGCCCGTCCCGCGGACGGCGGATACCACCAATGCCATTCCGCCGGCGATTCAAAAGGGCATCCCCGTTGCTACATTACTGCGCCGGCCGGACATCCAACAGGCGGAACTGAACCTGGCCGCCACCAAAGCGGATGTGAAAGCCGCAAGGGCTGCCTTCTTTCCCTCACTGACCATCACGCCTTATACCGGCTTCAATGCCTTTAAGGCGGGATTATTATTCCAGCCGGCATCCATTGCATGGGGCGCATTGGGCGGCCTTACCATGCCGGTGTTTAACCAAAAGCAATTGCAATCGCAGTTCAATATCACCCAGGCGGAAGCGATGACGGCTTTCTACCGCTATCAGCAAGCCATTGTGGATGGCTATGCGGAAGTTTCTTCCATCATGAGTAAAGTGGAAAATGAGCAGGCGACCTGGCAGCTGAAGCGCGAAGAGGTGGCCGTACTGCAGGATGCCGTGGCCACTTCCAACCTCCTGTTTACCACCGGCTACGCCAATTACCTGGAAGTGATCACCGCACAAAAAAGCGTGCTGGAAGCGGAACTCACGCTGGTGACTACCCGCAGGAACGTGTACCAGGGTATGATCACCCTGTACCGCTCACTGGGTGGGAATTAAATGCAATCAAGAGGCGCATAACACATACAGCAAGGGGCTGGTCAGGAAGTAACATACTTCAGGGCCGGCCCTGTTTTTTTGCAGTGGGGAAAGCAGTTATAAAATTTACTTTTAACTTTAGCTTTATACAATTTAACAACTGCATACCCCGCAGCTCAATAGCTTTGCGTTATGGAAAAACTAAAAATCGCTTCCGCCCAGTTTGAAAATAAAAGCGGTGATAAAGCATATAATCTTTCAAGGATTGACGAACTCTCCGCCAAAGCCGCCGCAGAAGGCGCGCAGGCCGTTGCCTTTCACGAATGCTCCATTACCGGCTATACGTTTGCCCGCAAGCTCTCCAAAGAGCAAATGCTGGACCTCGCAGAACCTATTCCTGACGGGCCTTCCGTACAGGCGCTGATGAAGATAGCCGCAAAGCACAACATCGCCATCCTGGCCGGCCTTTTTGAAAAAGACAGCGGGGACCGGCTGTTCAAAGCTTATGTATGTGTGGATAAAACCGGGTTGATAGCGAAATACCGCAAACTGCATCCGTTTATTAATCCGCACCTGCTGCCGGGAGACAGCTATTGCGTATTCGACCTCTATGGCTGGAAGTGCGGTATTCTCATCTGCTATGATAATAATATCATCGAAAACGTCAGGGCTACCAGGCTGCTGGGAGCAGAAATTATTTTCATGCCGCATGTGACGATGTGTACGCCTTCCACCAGGCCGGGCGCCGGCTTTGTGGCGCCAGCGCTTTGGGAAAACCGGGAAAATGACCCTACTTCCCTGCGGCTGGAATTTGAAGGTATGAAGGGCCGGGATTGGCTGATGAAGTGGTTACCTGCACGGGCATACGATAATGCGGCCTACGTCGTTTTTTCGAACCCGATTGGTATGGACGATGATCAGCTGAAAAACGGTTGCTCCATGATCATCGATCCCTTTGGGAACATCCTGGACGAGTGCAAAAAGCTGGGGGATGATATAGCTCTGGCCGTACTTACGCCGGAGAAGCTAACCCAGGCCGGCGGCTACCGGTATATGAAGGCCCGCAGGCCGGACCTCTACCGGGATATCATCGGGCAGCCCCATGAATCCCATCAACAGGTTGTTTGGTTAAAATAAACCATAAAAAAAGCAGCCCTTTCTGTTCAAGGAAAGGGCTGCAAAAATATTACTGTTTCTTATGCTCAAAGAGCCACTCTAACACGCCCGGCTCTACGAAGACGTTGTTCCAGCTATCGTGCCCTACCCCGGGGTATTCTGTGTATTTATATTCAGCTCCCAGGCTTTTCAGTTTTTGATCATACTCGCGGGAGGCCTGCACCGGCACCACCGGATCAGCGCCGCCGTGGAATATCCATACCGGTACTTTTTTCGCGAAGTTTGCCGCTGCGGCTGCATTGCCGGAACCGCAGATAGGGAATGCGGCGGCAAACAGGTCAGGGTATTTCGTGATCATATAGAAGGTGCCCATGCCGCCGAGGGAGAGGCCGCCGATGTATATCCGCTTCGGGTCCACCTTGCCGCTGGCTACGAGGCTGTCGATCAGCGGTTTGAGCATACCGCCCGGCTTAGTGGGCGGAGCATCCAGCGGGAATTCGAAGCTCATCCGCTTGCCGGCCGAATCGAACCTTACTTTCATGGGCGCCCAGGTTTCATTCACCGGGCATTGGGGGAACAGGACGTAGGCCGGGAACTTTTCCCGGAGGCTGTCGCTGCCGAGCCATTTGCCCCCATGCTTCAACTGGGCTTTGTTATCGCTCCCTCGCTCGCCGGCGCCATGGAGGAAAATTACCAGGGGATATTGCTTATGAATATCGTGATGCAGCGGGGTCAGCATGCGGTAACGCAGCGTATCACCCTGACGGATAAACGATTCATAACTAAAAACGGAGTCAATGGCCTGCAGGCCGGCATCGGGGGTTTGTGCCCGGGTGTCAATGGTTACCAAAGTTACCAGCAAACACAGCATTAGCTTGAGGTAGCGCATATTGGGAATGTTTTACCGAATATACTACCTAAGGCGGGTTATTGCAAGTTTAGTATTTGAGCGTAAAGTGTTGTTTGACTTTAAAGTCCTTACGGAAGAAGACCAGGCCGATGAAGAACAAGTCTATCGTACAGGTAACGGCTTCGTGCTGTTGAATCCGGCGCCATACCTCTTCCATATCCGGCGTCCAGTGGATGTCATCAAATATCAGTACGGTGTTTTCATGCACATAGGGCAGGGCTTGGAGAAAGTAGTTCCAGGTCGGTTCCTTGCGGTGGTTCCCGTCCACATACATCCAGTCGAGCCGGGGCAGCTGCGGCAGCAGCTCCGGCAGCACCATATCAAAGTTACCCACGCGCTGCTCAATATTGCGGATGCCCAGCTGGTCAAAATTGGAGCGGGCTTTGGCGGCAATATTCGGGCAGCCTTCGATCGTATATACGGTGGCGTTAGGGTTTGCTTTGGCCATATAGGAAGAGGATAACCCCATGCTGGTGCCCAGCTCCACGAGATACTGCGGTTGGAGGTGTTGGATAAGCCGGTAAAATAATTGTCCGAATTTGGGTTGTTTGGCGGCGTAGCGGGTAATATCCGCAATGCGGCGTTCGTTGCCGCCGGATACGATGGAGCCGGCCCCGAGGTCCGTCACGCTGATGGTATCCGGGCTTTTCAGCAGTTGTTTGCGCAACAGTTCAATTTCCTCAAAGGCGGCCTGCGGCTTTTTATCGCGCAGTACTTCCTCTGTCAGGGAATATACAAACGGGGAATGAACATCATGACGGTTGCCCGCTGTCAAATAGTACCGCAGGTATTTGCCGGCTACTGAAAACTGTTGCGCTAAACTCACTGATTCTTATAATTAGTTTAAATAAATTTTTCCTTTGATCAGGCCCCACATATGTAAGCGATGCTGCAAGGACACCCTCAGTACGCCCAGGCCGTAAATGGCGCTGCGTTTGAAGTTGATGCTCGAGGCTTCATCGAAATACTTGGTCGGGCATGTAATTTCGGCAATTTCGTAACCTTTCATGAAGATTTGTGAAACCATTTCATTGTCGAACACAAAATCGTCATTATCGGCCATATAGTTAATGTTGCGGAGCACCTCTGCCGAAAAACTGCGGTACCCGGTATGGTATTCACTCAGCTTCTGCCCTATCAGGATGTTCTGTGCCAGGGTCAGGCAGCGGTTGAATATGTACTTATAAATGGGCATCCCCCCTTTCAGGGCGCCTTTGCCGAGGATACGGCTGCCAAACACCACGGGGTACACGCCATTTGCAATAATACTGCACATGGCGGTAATGAGCATCGGGGTGTATTGGTAATCCGGGTGGAGCATCACCACAATGTCCGCCCCGAGTTCCAGGGCCTTGTTGTAGCAGGACTTCTGATTCCCGCCGTAGCCCTTGTTCTTGTCGTGGCGGATGATATGTTTGATTCCCAATTGCCTCGCCACCTCAATGGTGTCGTCTTTACTGCAGTCGTCTACCAGGACAACTTCGTCAACAATATCAAAAGGGATCTCCCGGAATGTCTTTTCCAGCGTAAGTGCTGCGTTGTAGGCCGGTAACACTACCACTATCTTTTTCTGATTCAGCATGAAAGTGGATATTAATTGTAGGTTTAGAGCTGCAAAGGTAACTTACCTGATGATAATTCAAAATATAATAGACTGCCATCCATCATGATTTAATATTAACTGTTATTTATTATTTATCTTTGCTTGTTGATGTTTTTGGCATCATATTTTCTTTAAAATTTGTTAACAAAAAGCAAAAAAGCATGTTAAAACACCTACCAACGGCAGTGCTGCAAGAGAATGGGTCTTCACCCGTACACGGAGAGGCATTACCGTTAGTGTATCTGGCTGAAAAACTTAGTGTTAAAAAATGGTTGCTAGTAGTCCCCGCTCTTTTCCTCACCTTATTTTCATTCCGGGCGCAGGCGCAGGACCCGGAGATCAAAGCCACTACCTCGCCAACGGTAAAAACGCAGGATACTACTATCAAACACATTATTGAGGAATTACAGCGTATCACCGATAGCGACCGGCAGAATTCCAATTCCATTCAGGCCCTGCTGCAGGGTAAGGAATTGGATAATATCAGTAAATATGAGCTGATAAAGTCCAACATCATTAATGCCAGCGAAACATATTATTTGCTGAACAAGAAGATCATTGACCTGAAATCACGTACCACTACCAACAACCTGGACGTATTCATCACGTCATTGAACAACCCGGAAAGCAAGGCCCTCGGCTTTTCGCTGAGCGACCGCATTGTGGACCTGGTGCAGAAGATCATCCTGAAGAACAAGGACGAAAAGGGTGAGAAAAACAGCAAGATCGTGGAATCTACCAAGTCCATCATCAACAGCCCGATCTTCCAGAGCTTCACGAGCCTTACGCCGCCGCTGGCCATCGCCAACTCTGTGATGAACTTCCTGCACAGCGTGAGCGTGAACAACAAGCAGATTAACCAGAAATCACTGCAGGAATTCGAAAAGGAACTGAATAAGTACGTGGTTTATTACACCGCCCTGAACGATGCAAACCAGAAATTTGAGTATGGCCTCAACTTCAACAAGGATCAGTTAGGACTGCTGCAGGACAACCTTTTCGACCACCTGTCGTTTACCGCTACCAGCCTCAAGTTTGCGCCGCCGCAGAAAGGCAACAAGCCGCTGAGCCAAACGCTGAACGACTACTTCTTCGACTTTAAAAAAGAAAAGGTAGTAGATTTCTTCAATCAGCTGGAAGCCAAATATACCGGTAAGGGCAAGCGTATCGACTATGAGTCGCTGCTGCGCGAAAACCCGAACCTTAAAGAGGTGAACAACCAGCTGGAAGACCTGGTGCTGCAAACCAAACGTTTCGAGAACCTGTACAATGAGTACTTTACCCTGCTGGACAGCTATTACGCCAAGGTAAACAACTCCCTGAAAATTGCACAGGACAACAACCTCGCTGAAAAGAGCGTGATCGACAACAAGCAGGCGGAGTTCAGGAACCTGAAAACCGAAGCCGTGCAGGAGATCCAGGCCTCTATCAATATCCGGGAACTGTATCAGAATACTGAAAAGATCAAGTACCGGTACAGGATCTTCTAAACGAAAGCTATTATCATAAGTGATCGGGGATTTAAGAAGTTAACGCCTTCTTAAATCCCCGATTTCTTTTTAAGGTTATATAGATTTTATCAATACCTTTACAGCCTCAAAGCAAGGGAAATGACGACTGTACAATTGGAGTATATTGTTGCGGTAGATACTTACAGAAGTTTCGTAGTAGCAGCAGAGAAGTGTTTTGTAACACAGCCAACACTGAGCATGCAGATCCAGAAGCTGGAAGATGAACTGGGGATCAAACTCTTTGACCGCAGTAAATTGCCGGTGGTACCAACGGAAATCGGTACGGCAGTAATTTCTCAGGCCAGGATCATCCTGAAGGAGAATGCCCGTATCCGCGAAATCATTGCCGATCAGAAAAAAGAAGTACAGGGCAACCTGAAAGTGGGTATTATCCCTACCCTGGCCCCTTACCTGCTGCCCCGGATACTGACCGGGTTCATGAAAAAATACCCGAAAGTAAAACTGGAAATCTGGGAATATCCTACCGAGCAAATCGTGCAGCAACTCAAGCAGGAGCTGCTGGACTGTGGCCTGCTGGCTACGCCGCTGCACAATCCGCACCTGGAAGAGCATCCGCTTTTCTATGAATCGTTTGTCGTGTATGCCTCCCGCAACCATACCCTGTACGAAAAGAAGGTGATCCGCCCGGAGGACCTGGACGTGAAGGAAGTGTGGCTGCTCAACGAAGGCCACTGCATGCGCAACCAGGTGCTGAATATCTGTAAGGATAAATTCACCATGGGCGAATACAAGAACCTGGAATACAACACCGGCAGTGTGGAAACGCTCAAACGCATGGTAGACCTCAACGAGGGTTATACTATTTTGCCGGAGTTATCCCTGCAGGACCTCTCGTCCAAACAGCTGTCCATGGTGCGCTATTTTAAGGCTCCTGAGCCGGTCCGCGAGATCAGCCTGGTCACCCACCGGCACTTCATCAAACAGGCGCTGATTGAGGCGTTTAAGACCGAAATACTGGCACATGTGCCGGAGAAGATGAGGGTGCAGAAAAACAAGAAAGTCATCGAGATAATGAACGATTAAACGCGTTCCGGAACATAAAGACGACAGCCCAACCGCATGCAGCGGGGAACCAGGCAGATGGCAAAACTATTTTGCCGCGTAAGGTTCCGCACTTCGTGTGATTGGGCTGTCGCCTTTTTTATGGAAAAGAATTACCTGCCGGCAGGTTTATAATACTGCATTGCTTCCGGCATGAGTTGTTTCAGCTGGGCCACGCGGCGCTCATCGCTCGGGTGGGTGCTGAGGAACTCAGGCGGTTTGCTGGAACTGGCGCTCAGGTTGGCCATACGCTGCCAGAAAGGAATGGATTCCTGCGGATTGTAACCGGCCATTGCCATGAAGATGACGCCCAGGTGGTCCGCTTCCAGCTCGTTCTGGCGGGAGAATGCGAGTAAGCCTACGTTACCGCCAACGCCTACAGCCTGGTTGAAGAGGTTTACTGCCTGGGGATTTTTACCCAGCGCTACAGCGCCGGCTACCTGGATGCCCTGGGCAACCATTTGCTGACTCATGCGCTCGTTACCGTGGCGGGCAATGGCGTGCGCAATTTCGTGGCCCATTACTGTGGCCAAACCCGTTTCGTTCTGCGTCACAGGCAACAGGCCTGTATATACCACTACTTTACCGCCGGGCATACACCAGGCGTTTACTTCTTTACTGTCTACCAGGTTGAACTCCCATTTGTAGGTCGCAATGGAAGCGCCCTGCCCCTTCTGGTTCATATACTGGGTAACGGCGGCGGCTATACGCTGGCCTACCCTTTTCACCATTTCCGCGTCTTTGCTGGTAGATTGCGCTACTACTTTATTGGAGGAAAGGAAGGATTGGTATTCCTGGAGCGCCATTGACTCCATGGTACTTTCGGGGAGTAAATTCAATTGCTTTCTGCCTGTAATGGGAACGCTGGAGCATCCATACAGGAAGGCTGCTGCGACAGAAAAGGAAAGTGCGATCTTTTTCATGGGTTTATCAAATTTTTGCTATAAGCAATGCAAACGTAAGAAATATTTGGCTTTTGTATTATTTGTAAAAACAAAAGAGCTTATTGAATTGGATGCAACATCCGTTCCAATAAGCTCTTAAAATATCGTTTATGGTAAAACTCAGTGTTTTTCCCGGCGGTTCCTGAACAGGGGCACTTTGCTTTCGTTGCCTTTCAGGAGCCTGCTAATGTTCTTCTGGTGCGTCAGTACCACCATCAGCGCTACGGCGATGGCGAAAATCCTGTAGAATATTTCCGGCTCGTTAAAAATATACAGTATCAGTACAGGGAATGCGATACTTGCTATGATGGAGCTTAAAGAAACATATCTCGTTAAAAACAAAATCATGAGGAATACGCCTACGCAGCACAGTGCAACAACCGGTTGAATGGCCAGTACCAGCCCGAACAGCGTTGCGATACCCTTACCTCCGCGGAAACCTGCCCAGATAGGGAAGATATGACCTAATACTGCCGCCAGGCCCAATCCGATCTGAAAGTTTACCAGCTGGGTGAGGTGTTCGTGATCCTGGTAATAGGGCGCAAGATAAGCCAGCCTTACAGCCAGCACTCCTTTGAGCATATCTACCAGCATAACAAAAGTTCCGGCTTTGGGACCCAGCACGCGGAAGGTATTGGTGGCGCCGGCATTGCCGCTGCCATACTCCCGGATATCCATCCCAAAAACGCCTTTACTTACCCAAACAGCTGTAGGTACAGATCCTATCAGATAAGCGCAAAAAAGCAATAAAAATTCTGTCATCACTAAAAGTTAGGAATTGCTAAGATAACAAATAATGTGTTAAAATTAAGCGAATATTAGGAAAGTTTATAACACAAAAGTTGGAAATTCAATAACTTTCATATGTGTTTTATTAGTAAACTCTCTTGATTTATTGCACCCCGAACTGTAGTGCCAGCCAGTTGTCTTTCTCAGTTTTACGCTGTAATTCAAATCCTTGCGGTGTAGCCGAGGCTAATATTTGCTGCTCATCAGATGGCATGATGCCGCTCAACAGGAGAATACCGCCAGGGGACAGTAGCCGGCGCATATCTGCCATATAGTGCAACAGTACATTACAATTAATATTCGCCAGCAATATATCATATTTTTCGGAAATACCACCAAGATTATCCGCCTGCCAGACTTTTACCTTTTGGGTATGGTTGGCCCCGGTATTTTCTATGGTATTGTTGACCGCCCACTCGTCGTAATCAATGGCGTCTACCACGGCGGCGCCCATCATTTCAGCCAGGATGGCGAGGATACCGGTGCCGGTACCGAAGTCGAACACCCGCTTGCCTTTGAAATCAATATCCCGCATGAGGCGGATCATGGAAGAAGTAGTAGCATGGTGGCCGGTGCCGAAGGACATTTTAGGGGTGATCTCAATTTCAAATTGGGGCGCCGGATCAAACCGGGGGTGAAAGTTAGCCCGGATACCGCAGAAGTCATCCACCAATACCGGCTGAAAGTTGCTTTCCCACAACGCATTCCAGTTTTGCTGCTCCACGCGTTCCTGCGTATAGGCGATGCCGTTAGCGGTCAATAATTCCTGTAAAACGGCTTCGTTGAAATCAGCTTCCGGAATAAAGGCTACCAGCGCGGTTTCCTGTTCTTCAAATCCCTCGTAGCCGGCTTCCGCCAGCTCCGCGATCAGCAGTTCCGCCTGATCGCCCGTAGCCTGTATGGTTATAGCAATGTGTGACATAGGCCGCAAATATAACTGAATCCCTGCGATTACAGCCTGGTAACTAACTGCTTGTAAAAAATTAAAAAGATATTATATTTGAATTTTATAAATATCAATATTGATACACCTATGAAAACATTACTCCTGCTGTTATCAGCCGTGGTACTCTCCTGCACGGCGATGGCACAAACCGTGATCAAAGTACCGCCTCCCAACCCGGAAGAAATCATGACGGACTCCATCATCTACGAAGGAGAAACCTCGGTGATCATCATGAACAGGCAGTACCTGCTGGATTTTATGAACATGCTGGACACCAGCCTGCCGCGGCAGCAGTACAGCGGCCTGGCGGTCAACCATATCTCCTTCAAGAACTTTTCCAAAGCGGATATGGCGGCGCACTTCCAGAAAGCTTATTGTTACCTGCAGGATACGACCAATAAGGACCTGACTTACAGTACCACCAAAATGTATATGCAATGGGCGGAAGACGGGGGCATACTCCTGCCGTATATTGAAACGATCATGGCGGACCTGTTGCAGCAGGCGCGACTCAAAGTGATAGAGAAATTTGTGAAGCCGCAGTTGCCGGTTACTTCCTACAAGATGATATTTGAGCCGGTAAACGGCAATGATTTCAGGGTATTCCGCCTCAACAACGGCAAGCAGATTTTCCGGGAAAGCACGTTTGCGGCGGAGCAGCAGCTGGCTACGTTTTACCCGAGGTAAGGGCGCGGTTGGCAAGCGTTTAAAGTCGGACCGTACCCTCCCGCAGCGGGGCAGCCATGGCATACAGCCCCCTGCACCCGGCGGTGTAAACGGGACCGCTTCCCCTGCGGCGCTGATATCTGCCGAAGGCCCATAAAAAAACTGTGATAAACGAAAAAAGGTCCGCCAGACAGCGGACCTTTTCTATTTTCAGCTTTCGCGAATAATTATTGTTCGTCGAAGTATGGCTCCTGTGGTTTCTCCGGCTCGTTGTTACGATCGAATCCGCCACCATTGCGAGGGCCACGGTCTTCGCGCGGGCCGCGATCTTCACGCGGACCACGACGGTCATCGCGCCTGTCGCCACCGCGACGGTCATCCCTAGGGCCACGGTCACGGAAACCGCGATCACCACGGTCGCCACGATCGCCTCTGTCGCCACGCTCTTCGCGTTCAGGCCTTTCCACATATCCTTCCGGCTTAGGCATCAGGGCTTTGCGGCTCAGTTTAAACTTACCGGTTTTAGGATCGGTACCGGTGAGTTTCACTTTCACCACTTCGCCTTCTGACAGCACGCCTTCCATGGTTTCCAGGCGTTTCCAGGAAACTTCGGAGATGTGCAGCAGGCCTTGTTTACCAGGCATGAACTCTACGAACGCACCGTAAGGCATGATGGATTTCACCACTGATTCGTAGGTTTCGCCTACTTCCGGAACGGCAACGATGCCTTTGATCCATTTCAGGGCTTTTTCCAGGCCTTCTTTCTGTGCGGAGAAGATGCTCACTTCGCCGGTTTCGCCTACCTCTTCGATGTTGATGGTAGTACCGGTTTCGCGCTGGATTTCCTGGATGATCTTACCGCCTGGTCCGATCACCGCGCCGATGAATTCACGGTCGATGATGATCTTTTCCATGCGTGGCGCGTGCGGCTTAGGTTCAGGACGGGCGGCAGGAACGGCGGCATACATTGCGTCAATGATATGCAGGCGTCCTTTCTTGGCCTGTTCCAGCGCAGAGCGCATAACATCCATGCTGAGGCCGTCTACTTTGATATCCATCTGGATACCGCAGATACCATCGCGTGTACCGGTTACTTTGAAGTCCATATCACCCAGGTGATCTTCATCACCGAGGATGTCCGTCAGTACTGCCCAGGCGCCGTCGGCAGCGCGGGAGATCAGACCCATGGCCACACCGGAAACGTGTTTAGGTAAAGGCACGCCAGCGTCCATCAGCGCCAGGGAGCCGGCGCATACGGTAGCCATGGAAGAGGAACCGTTGGACTCGAGGATATCGGATACCACCCTCACGGTGTAAGGGTACTCGTTACCCGGCATCATTTGCTTCAGGGAGCGCATGGCCAGGTTACCGTGACCCACCTCGCGGCGGCCGGGGCCGCGCATAGGTTTCACTTCACCGGTAGAGAACGGAGGGAAGTTATAGTGCAGAATGAATTTAACGTAGTTGGAATTGGCTGCGCTTTCGATCAGCAGCTCATCTTCCGGCGTGCCCAGGGTAACGGTTGTCAGGGACTGGGTTTCGCCGCGGGTAAACAGTGCGGAACCGTGCGGAGAAGGCAGGATGTCTGTTTCCATGGCCAGCGGACGAACCTGTTCGAGGGAACGGCCGTCGAGGCGGATTTTTTCATCCAGGATCATGTTACGGATCACTTCTTTCTCCAGGTCGTGGAAGTATTGCCCAACGAGTGGCGCATCTTCTTCCGGCAGTTCGCCGAGGTGTTCTACCAGTTCTTCGGCGATCTTTTTGAAAGCGTCGGAACGGTCGTGTTTTGCGGAAGCGGATTTAGCTACCTGGTAGATTTTATCTTTAGCGAAGGCGATTACTTTCGCTTTCAGTTCTTCGTTCTGGTGAGGTTTGGTGTACTCGCGTTTGCCGGTTACGCCTTTCAGCTGGGCCAGCTCCTGCTGTGCTTTTACCTGTACCCTGATAGCGGCGTGAGCTGCCTCGATTGCGCTGATCAGGTCTTCTTCCTGGCATTCTTTACTTTCACCTTCCACCATCATGATGTTCTTTTCAGTAGCACCAATGATGAAGTCCATATCTGCATTAGCCAGGGCAGAGCGGTTAGGGTTGATTACGTATTTACCATCGATACGGGCAACGCGTACTTCGGAGATGATTTCCTGGATAGGCACGTCAGAAACGGCCAGTGCAGCGGATGCAGCCAGGCAGGCCAGCGCATCAGGCATAACTTCAGGATCGGAAGAGATGAGCGTTACGAGTACCTGTACTTCGCAGAAATAATCATCGGGGAACAGGGGGCGCAGGGCGCGGTCGATCAAGCGGGAAATCAGCACCTCGTAATCGGAGAGACGGCCTTCACGTTTGAAGAAGGAACCTGGAATACGGCCTGCAGAAGCAAATTTCTCCTGGTAGTCAACAGTCAAAGGGAAAAACGATTGGCCTGGTTTAGGCTCCTTATTTGCTACCACGGTAGCCAGTAGGATACAATCACCCAGACGCACCGTAACCGCACCGTCAGCCTGGCGGGCCAACTTGCCGGTTTCGATGGTCACTATACGACCGTCTCCTATATCGAATTTCACTGAAATAGGTGTCAGATTCATAAATTAGTGAGGATTAAGAATAACGTTGTTCCTTTATAGACAATCAGTTAGCGGAACAACAAAACGTACACATACAAAAAAACTATTCCCAACCAGAGAGTTGGGAATAGCGCTATAATTAAGTCATGGTTATTTCCTGATACCTAACTTCTCGATCAGGGCACGGTAGCCGCTGAGGTCAGTTTTAGACAGGTAAGAAAGTAAACGCTTTCTCTGACCTACCATTTTCATCAGACCACGATGGGTTGAGAAATCTTTTTTGTTTTGTTTCAGGTGACCGGAAATGCTGTTGATACGCTCAGTCAGGAGTGCAATTTGCGCTTCTACAGAGCCTGTATTTTTCTCGCTTCCACCAAATTCCTTAAAAATATTGGCTTTCTTTTCAACAGTTAAGTAAGACATCTTGAATAATAATAAGTAATAATAATTTTTTTTGTCGCTATTTTTCCGGTGCAAAGGTAATTAGAAAAATATGAATTACCAATTTACAGGGAATATATAATTGTTTCAGACCTATTTAAATGCATAAACAGTTCTGATTCAAATCATTCGATATAAATGCCGCACAAAAATAGTAAAATAAAACGAAAGCGGCAATGCGGATCAGGAGGAGAAATTTACGGCGGCGTTGTCCGTCACATGACCGTTCTCCGTGCGCAGGACCCTGGAAGGGAATTTCTGCAATACGATATAATCGTGCGTAGCCATTACGATGGCGGTGCCTTCCCGGCAGATGCGGAACAGCAGCTGCATAATACCGTCGGAGGTCTCTGGGTCGAGGTTACCGGTAGGCTCGTCCGCCAGGATGAGCCGGGGCGAGTTGAGCATGGCACGGGCAATATCCACGCGCTGCTGCTCTCCGCCGCTGAGTTCATACGGCATTTTAAAGCCCTTGGTGCCCAGTCCCACCTTATCCAGCACGTCGGCAATTTTATCCTCTATCTGCTTATTGTCCTGCCAGCCGGTGGCCCTCAGGGCAAATTTCAGGTTGTCATGCACATTTCTGTCCGTCAGCAGCTGGAAATCCTGGAAAACCACGCCCAGGTTACGGCGCAGGTAAGGCACCTTCTTCCAGTCCATCTTCTTCAGGTCAAAACCCACTACCTGGCCTGTACCGTCTTTCAGCGGCAGGTCCCCGTAAAGGGTTTTGAGTAAACTGGACTTTCCCGTACCCGTTTTTCCAATCAGATACACAAACTCCCCCTTGTTTACGGTAATATTCACATCAGATAATATCAGGGTATTGCCCTGGTATATGCTGGCATTCGTCAGTTGTATAATCGGCTGTTCGGGCGTCATGTAAGATGTTCGTTTAGTTCTAGCTAGTTACGAACAAAAATAACCAATTAGAAGATAACTTCTTGTTATATAAAAGAATAATTAGCTCCGAATGAGAAAATTATTGCCCTGCCGGATTTTCTGTTTTCCTTATTAAAACTTGGCATTTCAGGCAATTTCAGTACAAAAACTAAAAAATTAGTTCAAAAACTAAACATTTAGTTGTTAAACTAAAAACTTAGTTATATCTTTAATACAGCATCGAAAACGAAAGTTATGAAAGCACTTACCAAAGCGGAAGAACAAATTATGCAGGCGCTCTGGCAAACGGGGCCGGCATTTGTGAAGGACCTGATAGAAGCCATGCCGGAGCCGAAGCCGCATTATAATACGGTATCGACTCTCATCAAAATCCTGGTGGAAAAAGGATTTGTGGACTTCAACGTATTCGGGAAGTCGCACCAGTACTACCCGGCCATTTCCCGGGAGGAGTACAGCCACAAAACCGTCAGCAACCTGGTAAAAGGCTATTTCGAGGGTTCTTTCAGCAACCTGGTTTCCTTTTTCGTAAAGGAAAAAGAGATCAGCGTGAATGAACTGGAAAGCCTGGTACAAAAAATTAAAGACGCCCAAAATCAGTCCAAATGATACTGCTTACCTACCTCGCCAAAGTAGTGATCTGCTCGGGAATCCTGTACGGCTATTACCTGGCAGCCTTACGCAACAAGCGTTTTCATCAGTGGAACCGCTATTACCTGCTGCTGTTGCCGGTAATATCCCTCCTGATCCCATTACTTAATATTCCTTTATCCCTGACGGGAGAAAATAAGTCTATCGTGTACGCCTACACGTTTAGGGCACTGGAAATAAGGCGGCAGGTCGAAGGCAACCAGTACACGCTAACGCTGCCGGCGTTCATGAGAGTAACTTACGCGGCGGTGGCCCTCCTCCTCCTGGCGAAGTTGCTGCTGGCCTGCTTCCGTATTATCCGCCTGACGCGCACCCACCCCAGCGAAACGGTGGAGGACTATACGCTGGTGGCGCTGGAAAAACCGGGCAGCCCCTTCTCCTTCCTGTCCTACATCTTCTGGAGCAAAGGCACGCCCATGGACGATGCCCAGGGTAACCAGATGCTGCGCCACGAGATTGTACACGTCAAACAGAAACATACGCTCGATAAACTCTACCTGAAGGTGGTATGCAGCCTGGGCTGGATCAACCCCTTTTTCCACCTCTGCGCAAGGGAGTTATCGCTGGTGCATGAATTTATTGCCGACAAGCACGCCGCCGGAAACGAAATTGCCGGGTATGCCACTACCATCCTGCAATCCGCTTTTCATAGCCGGCAGTTTACCATAGCAAACGACTTTTTTTATCCGCCAATCAAAAGACGTATTCTTATGCTTACCAATTTCCACAACGACCGCTTTGCGTACCTGCGCAAAATCATGGTACTGCCCGTATCCGGCCTGATCTTCTGCTCCTTTGCCTTTGTTGCTTCCGGCAATACGACCGCCATTCCGGTTGCCGAAGCAGCCATGGCGCCGGCGGGCGACACCACCGAGCCCATCTTCACCCAGGTGGAAATGGCCCCGGAATTCCCCGGAGGGGAAGCAGCCCTCAACCAGTACCTGGCAAAGAATATCCGGTACCCCAGGGAAGCTTATGAAACCAATATCAGCGGCCTGGTTATCGTGAAATTTGTGATAGACCCTACCGGGAAAATCACCCGGGTTACTACTTCGGACAAGCAGCCCAAACATGGGGCCGGCCTGGAAGAGGAAGCCATGCGGGTAGTGCGCAGCATGCCCCTGTGGAAGCCTGGCAAACAGAATGGCCGCCCGGTGAACGTGGAGTTCCAGCTGCCGATCCAGTTTTCCCTCAAGGAAGACCCGGCCAAAAAGGAAAAGCCGTTGGGTATAATATTACCGGGCAGCCTGGGCGGCGACAATACCAGCCGCCTGCAGGCTCCTTTCCTGAACCCTTTCAAAACCATGCAGCAGCCGGGTTTCAACAGCGACAAAAACTGTTAGCAAGTTTGTAACAAAGCAAAAGGCCGGTCCTCCTAAGAGGCCGGCCTTCGCATTACTTCTAAACAACACAACTAATTATAAACATAAGTGCCTGACGGCGCTTTGACGGTAACCTGTTTTTGTTCCGCGGCTTCCACGCGGCCGATGATCTGGGCGTCGATGTTGAAGCTTTTGCTGATGGCGATGATATCTGCCGCAATGGCTTCCGGCACGTAGAGTTCCATCCGGTGGCCCATGTTAAATACCTGGTACATCTCTTTCCAGGATGTGCCGGATTGCTCCTGGATCAGGGTGAAGAGCGGCGGTACCGGGAAGAGGTTATCCTTGATAACATGCAGTTTTTCGATGAAGTGCAGCACTTTGGTTTGCGCGCCGCCGCTGCAATGTACCATACCGTGTACCTGCGGGCGGAACTGCTCCAGGACTTTTTTGATGACAGGAGCGTAGGTGCGTGTGGGTGATAACACCAGTTTGCCGGCATCTACCTGTCCGAAGCCCGGGATATCTATTTTATCGGTCAGCGCTTTGTTGCCGCTGAAGATCAGTTCGTACGGGATACCCGGATCATAGCTCTCCGCGTATTTTTCCGCGATGGCTTTATGGAATACGTCGTGACGGGCGCTGGTAAGGCCGTTGCTGCCCATGCCGCCATTGTAGCCGCTTTCGTAGGTAGCCTGCCCGTAGGAGGCCAGTCCTACCACTACATCCCCTGCCTGGATGCGATCGTTGGAGATCACGTCCGCGCGTTTCATGCGGCAGGTAACGGTGGAATCCACGATGATGGTACGAACGAGGTCGCCAACATCCGCGGTTTCGCCGCCGGTGCTGTAGATAGAGATGCCGTGGCTGCGCAGCTCCGCGAGGATTTCTTCCGTACCGTTGATAATGGCAGCGATTACTTCGCCCGGCAGCAGCTGTTTGTTGCGGCCGATGGTGGAGGAAAGGAGGATATTATCGGTTGCGCCAACGCAGAGGAGGTCGTCCATGTTCATAATGATCGCATCCTGGGCAATACCTTTCCACACGCTGATATCGCCGGTTTCTTTCCAGTAAACGTAAGCGAGGCTGGATTTGGTGCCGGCGCCGTCTGCATGCATGATATTGCACCATGCTTCGTCGCCCCCGAGGATATCGGGTACTATTTTACAGAATGCTTTCGGGAAAAGACCCTTATCAATGTTTTTAATGGCGTTGTGCACATCTTCCTTGCCTGCGGAAACACCACGTTTGGCGTAAATATTCTGATCCACCTGGAATTAGAGATTTAGTAATTTTAGAGATCGGGGAAATAGGTTCGTATTTCCTTCCGGCTGCAAAAGTAACAGATTCCGCGCAGAATGCACGGCGAATGTGTTAGATTTGCGTGGCGTTTTTTGATTGTTATAGAAATTTATGCAGGTTCACAGGGACTTAGAACACTTACCGGAATTCAGGAATGCGGTTGTTACCATTGGTACTTTTGATGGCGTGCACTCAGGCCACCGATATATACTGCAACAATTGGAGCAGGCGGCTGCCGGCTGTAACGGAGAGACGGTCATAGTCACCTTCGATCCCCACCCGCGGGAGGTTTTAGGGGCCAACCCGGGGGCCGTGAAGCTGTTGACCACCCTGCCGGAAAAAATTGCCCTGCTGGAAAAACAGGGGATAGACCATCTGGTGGTGGTGCCTTTTACCAGGGCTTTTTCCGAGTTGTCCGCACAGGCTTACCTGGAGGATTTCCTCATTGCCAGGTTCCATCCACATACGATTATTATTGGATATGATCACCGTTTCGGGCATAACCGGGAAGGGGGGCTGGAATTGCTGGAAGAAGAAAAAAGCAAATATGGCTTTGAGCTGATAGAAATCCCGCAGCAGGTGGTACACGACCTGACGGTTAGTTCAACCAAAATCCGCAACAGCCTCAATGATGGCGACATCCGGCTGGCCAATGAGCTGCTGGGGTACCGTTATTTTATGACGGGCGCCGTAGTGCATGGGGATAAAATGGGCCGGCAGCTGGGCTTCCCGACGGCTAACCTGAAGCTGACGGACGAGCGCAAGCTGATTCCATCGGAAGGCATCTATGCCGTGCAGGTAGCGCTGAACCGGCATTGGACCACGATTCCGGCGGTGATGAGCATTGGTACCCGCCCTACTTTTAATGGTACGGATTTGCGGCTGGAGGTGCATATTTTTGATTTCAACCGGGAAATTTATGGTCAGACGCTGACTGTATATTTTGAGGAATATATTCGTCCGAATCTTAAGTTTAATAACATTGAGGATTTGGTGAAACAGATTACGCTGGATGCGGAGAAGGCGAAGGAGATTCTTTCCCGCTAACCTGGTTGCTACGGCTGTTATTACAAACATAACAGCCGCATTCCACTGTCCTGCACTTGTATAAAATACCTACATCGGGTTATTGCCCGTTAACCCCGCCTGCCCTAGCTTTGCCTAACAGACAAACAGATCTATATCCTAATATTAACTATCCCAAAAGCATATGTATGTTATACGTTTCTAATATGATAGCAAAAGATTTATAAACGTAAAAAACGACCTCCTTCTTTCCAGCAACTATAATTCCTCTATTGCCATGAAATCAGCAATCTTAGCAGTCACATTTTTGATGACTATTGTAACCTGCGTGCATGCGCAGGAAGTGAAACGTATTCCTCCTTCGTCAACAGGTAATATTGAATTTACCAATGATTACTGTAAGGCGGTGGAGCCGGCTCGTCAAAAGGCGGAAAAGCTCACGGACCAGTATCTGCAAGACCTGGACGAGTATAAAAAAGGGCGCTTTTGCAGCACCTGCAAACGATCAGCCAGCCAGGTAGAGCGCGAACTGCATATCCCTTTTGATCAGCATATTGAAGATGGAAGGCAACAGGGGCGAAAAGCGGAAGCAGCCACTGCAGAGATGTTTGCCAAATTGTACCAGGATTACCAAAAAGAATGGTCCTCCGCTTACCGCGATTATGAAAAGCTTGTAGATGCATGTATTGGCGCTAATCTCAAAATAAAGCAGCAGCAGGAAGCCGAAGATAAAGCTACAAGGGCCCACTTCAGGGAGCGGTCAGAAGAAATGTACGTCCAGTATAAGGCACTTATTGACAGTGCTTCCAGGTATCCGGGCGCCGATAAGCAAAAATTCAATGAAGAGAAATCAACCTTTCTGCTGCATTACAACAGCGTTCAGCGCATACTGAATAGCAGTACTTACGGAAATGTAATGTCCCGGGAGAAGCGTGAAGAAATGGCTAAGCACCTGGAAGATATGGAAACCGCGTTGACCAATATGGATATCAGCTATACCAACATTCGTTATCTCGGCCCTGCGTCCACCAATACGGCCCCCAAAAGCAAACCGGCTTCAAAGGACACTACCCGCACTACAGCTGCGACCATGACTTACGTGGAATCGGCAGAAACTCGCGCGTTGAGAGAAAGAGCAGCCCAACAGCAACGAACCAACGAAATGGAAAACACCGTAGCTGCCACCGCTGCAGGCGCTGTTGCCGGCATTGGTATCGCTGCTATTGCTTCCGGCGCTAGCGATTATGAGGATGAAGAATATTCTTTTGTGCTGAGGGGCATCCTCGGCCTTGGTTATCAGCAAATCCCCGTTGTGACGAACTATGGGGGAAGCGGTTTCAAACCTAAAAGTGAAAACGACGCCACGGGTCCGTTTTGCCTGTTAACCGGACTGGATGCCAAATTTTTCCACGACCGGTTTGTTGGCTTCAATATCCAGCCATTTTTTACCTATGGGCTGCTGGCATTGAGTTCTTCCACCGGTAACCTGATGAACTATGGCGCCAACGCAAATGTAAAATTTGGAAATGCGTTCCAGGTT
>Ga0164243_10005185_pt1 | contig 19971 bp, 20 predicted proteins | sample OricompcompostOP_FD_108781 | JGI IMG/M metagenome (GOLD analysis project Ga0164243, IMG submission 108781) | Organic Plus compost microbial communities from Emeryville, California, USA - Original compost - Organic plus compost (OP) | ecosystem: Engineered > Solid waste > Mixed feedstock >... | reverse complement strand
GGACATCGAGAACGCACCACGCACCTCGCCGGTGGCCATCTTGGGCAGGTACTTCTGCTTCTGCTCCTCGGTGCCGTGCTTGATCAGCATGTAGGCCACGATGAAGTGCGTGTTGATGACGCCCGAGACACTCATCCAGCCGCGCGCGATCTCCTCGACCACCAGGGCGTAGGTCAGCAGCGACTCGCCGAGTCCGCCGTACTCCTCGGGGATCATCAGGCCGAAGATGCCCAGTTCCTTGAGACCCTCGACGATGTCGGTCGGGTACTCGTCCTTGTGCTCCAGGTCGGTCGCGACCGGGATGATCTCCTTCTCGACGAACTGACGGACGACCTTGAGGATCTCCTGCTGCTCCTCGGTGAGTCCTTCGGTGCTGACGAGACGTGCCATCGGTTTGCGCTCCTGTTGCTGCGATTCTGGGTATTCGTCAGGTGCCCTGACCCGGCGACTCTACCGGTTGGGACCGCTGTGATCGCTGGTGAGTGATCGTCATCTCAGCACGGTCGGTGTTCACCTGCCGCCCGCGCTCACGTCACAGGAGCCTCGGCAGTGGGTCGACCCGTGCGGTCCTGTGATGTCGTCACCACCGCAAGACCGGTCAGGATCACGACGAGTCCGACGTACACCCCTGGGGGTGGTCGTTGATCGAGGAACCAACCGGCCAACAGCGCGGCCCCAGGAACCTCGAGCAACAACAGCAGGGAGATCAGGGTGGGGCTCATGACGGCCAGCAGGTGGTTGAGGATCGTATGGCCCAGCAGTTGCGCACACACCGTGACGCCGACGATCGCCAGCCAGGTCGATCGTTCGAAACCGACCAGGTCGTCACGGACGATCAGACAACCCACCCCGAGCAGCGCGGCGCAGACCGCGTAGCAGCCGACCGCGTAGGACGTCGTGGAGATCGTCTCTCGCAGCGACGATCCGGCGATCAGGTACAGGGCAGCAGCGAGGCCTCCCAGCAGAGCCAGCAGATCGCCGGTCACGGCACGGGCGGACAGCCCGACGTCGACCCCGGTGATGATGAGGACTCCGGCGAGCGCCACCGCGACGCCGATCAGCACGCCACGCCGGACCGTGACACCGCGCAGCCGATCGATCAGCACGACGAACGCGACCTGCATGCTGACCATCGCGGTGGCCGCCGCGACCGACGTCATCTGCAGTGCGGTGATCCAGGTGCCGAAATGGGCCGCCAGCATCGCACCCGCGAAACCGAGGGTCCACCGGCCGCGCGTATCGAGATCACGCAGTTCGTCCGCGGTGCGACGCCACCCGAACGGCGCCAGCGCCGTCGCACCGAGCGCATTGCGCCAGAACCCGATCGCCAATGCGGGTGCCGCGGCGTAGGCCATCAGCGGCCCCGACGCCGACACCCCCACCACCGCGACGACGACCAGAAGCATGTTCACAGTCCGATTCTCCGCTGATCGCCAGCCGCCGACGCCACCACCGGTCGCCAGCACGGAGGCCGTCCACGGCCGACGTGCGGGAAGCGCCCGCACGATGCAGTGCTCGCACGAGCCACGAACCTCACCAGCGCCTCCCCGGCGCTCGTCCCTCGCGCCTGGCGACCGAGGGTTACGACCGGGGGTCGAGGACTACCCCCAACTTCTCTCCAACTCGGCCAGGGCGTCCTCGAGGTGCTTCAGCAGTCGCTGCAGATGCGGCAGAGAGGTGCGGCAGCCGATCAGACCGAAGTCCAGGTGCCCGGCGCGACTGGTGAGGGTGATGTTGAGGGCCTGACCGTCCAACACGATCGACACCGGATACAGGCCGTCGAGCTTCGCGCCGTTGAAGTAGACGTCGTTCTTCGGGCCGGGAACGTTCGAGACGATCACGTTGAACGGCGGCCGGGTGTACTTGACGAAACCGGGCACCGGAGCAAGCGCGAGCGGTGCCATCTGTGCGGCCGAGAACGCCAGGATCTGAGCCGGTGTCAGGTCCCCGAGGATCTTCTTGGCCTGTTTCGACGAATAGGCGATCTCCTCCAGTCGGGTCGCCCCGTGCGCTCGGTCGGTCGCCAGATTGACCACGATCGCGCCCACCTTGTTGCCGCCGTCCTTCTGGCTCGTGGCTTCGGCCCGGCCCGCGGAGTCATCGCGCAGCGCCAACGAGACCGGGACCATCGCTGTCATCGGCTCGTCCGGCAGCGCATTCTGTTCCAACAGGTACTCGCGCAGCGCCCCGCTGACCATGGCCAGCACGACGTCGTTGAGCGTCGTGGCCGACGACGTCGCGACCTGCCGGATGCGCGCCAACTCCCACGATTGGGCCGCGAACCGTCGTGCCCCACCGACCGGGCCGTTGAGAATGGTCTTCGGGGCACGCGGCAAGGTGATGTCACCATCGCGGAACACCTGGCGAGCGACCTTCAGCCCGGCCGGGACGAGTCCGGCCAACTCACCGGCGACACCCGTGGCGGCACGCACCGCGTTCATCGGATCCGGCAGTCCGGTGGGCGGCCGAACGAGGTCCGAGCCGCTCCCGGCGCCGGGACGGGGCGGAAGCATCCACGGCGGAAGGCAGTCTCGAGCGTCGGGGTCCTCCGAATACGATCTCTGCATCAGTCGCAACGCCGAGACGCCGTCGACCATCGCGTGGTGGATCTTGCTGTAGACCGCGATACGCCCGTCCGCGAGTCCCTCGACGACGTGGCATTCCCACAACGGACGGTGCCGGTCCAACAGCGATCCGTGCCAGCGCGACGTCAACTGCAGCAGTTCTCGGATCCGCCCCGGTCCCGGCACGGCCGAGTGGCGGACGTGATAGTCGAAGTCGATCGCCTCGTCGACGGTCCACCACGTCTGCCCGAGCGACCCCACCGGATCGGCGGGCCGTTTGCGAAACAGCGCCGACACGCCCTCCTCGCTGCGGAAGGTGTCGATCATGTCGCGAACGAACTCCGGACCGGCGTCCTCGGGCGGCACGAGCAGTTGCAGTCCGCCGACGTGCATCGGGTGCTCTCGCGATTCGGCGAGCAGGAACATCGAGTCGTTCGGTGGGATGAACGCCATCACTTTTCCTTCATTCGCAGTGAATCCTGATGTTGGTGCAGGTCAGCGGCCTACACGTACCTCAACGAACATCTGTGGCCTATGTCACTGAACGTGACCTGAATGTGTCATGCTGCTGACCAGCAGGTTACGCCGACCAGGGAGAGGCACCCATGCGATCGCACTTGAACGTCGCCGCCGAGCCACGCTTCTTCCCCGGTGCGAGTATCCGGTCGCGTGCCCTCGGACTGGGGTTGCGCTACGGCGTGCGGCCCGTGCTGGACGTGTGGGCGCGTGCCCCGTTCTTCTTCTTCCCGCCCAATGTGATCGATCACGTGGCCCGTCTGCTTCCGGTCCCCGAAGGCACCCGGTGGCGCGGGATCGACCTGCCCGACGTCCCGGCCGAATGGATCCAGGGGCAAGACGTCGACGACGACACGGCGGCCGGCGCGATCCTGTATTTCCACGGCGGCGCGTTCCTGACCTGCGGGCTGAACACCCACCGTCGTCTGGTCTCACGCATCTCGAGCGCATCCGGGCAGCCGGTCCTGAACGTCGGCTACCGCCAGCTGCCGCACGAATCGGTGACGCAATCGGTCGCGGACGGCGTGGCGGGTTTCACCTGGTTGCTCGATCAGGGCTACCGCGCGGAGGACATCACGATCGCGGGTGACTCGGCCGGCGGCTATCTGGCCTTCAGTGTGGCGCGAGCGGTGATGGACGCCGGACTGGACCGTCCGGCCGGCATCGTGGCTCTGTCGCCGCTGCTGGACTTCGACCCGCTCGGCAAGAGCGAGCATCGCAACGCCAACCGTTGCCAGGCGTTCTCGCACCGGGCGGTCGCACGGCTGACCGACGCGGTGACCCACATCGACACGCTCCGCGGCGTCCAGGGACAACGGACGTGTCCGGTCAACATGCCGCTGCACGATATGCCGCCGGCCCTGATCCAGATCGGCTCCCGGGAGATCCTGATGGCAGACGCCGAACTGATGGCCAATCGCCTGGTGTCGGCCGGAGTGCCGTGCGACCTGCACATCTGGGACCGTCAGGTGCACGTGTTCCAGGCGGCCGCTTCATGGGTTCCGGAAGCGCGTGCGGCGATCCATGAGATCGGCACGTTCATCCGCGATCTCGAGGGCGCGCAGGTCACGGCACGCCCGGTGCATCGCTCGGCCCCGACCGATCAGCCTCGGGCGACGGCCGACGCGCTGGGTTGAGTCGCCCGAGTCGACTGACTCACGCACGACCTCGCAGATCAGGTGACGTCCGGCCGATAGGCTGCCACCGTGAGCGTCACCCCCAGCCGAATCTTCTTGTCCCGCCTCGCGGGCCAGGAGGTCTACGATCCCGCGGGTGATCAGGTGGGCCGCCTGCGCGACGTCGTCGTCGCGGTGCGGTCGGACCGGCAACGCCCCCGCGTGCTCGGCCTGGTGGTCGAGGTCCTCGGCCGCCGTCGCGTGTTCCTTCCCATCACCCGCGTGACGTCGTTGGACTCCGGCCAGATCATCACGACCGGCGTGCTGAATGTGCGCCGCTTCGAGCAGCGACGCAACGAGACGCTCGCGATCCACGAACTGTTCGACCGCACGGTCACGCTCCCGGACGGCACCAAGGCCACCGTGTACGACATCGCGATGGAGTCCGATCCACGCCGCGACTGGTACATCAGCGATCTGGCCGTCCAGAGCGGCAGCAAGCGCTTCGGCCGGCGCGGTCAGCAGCAGGTGCTGGAGTGGGACCAGGTCAAGGGCCTGACCACCGAGGAGCCCGGTCAGGGTGCCCAGCACCTGCTCGCGACGATGGACGAGATGCGCGCGGCCGATCTGGCCAGCGCCCTGCGCGATCTGTCGGCCAAGCGCCGCATGGAGGTCATCGCCGAACTCGTCGACGAGCGACTGGCCGACGTCCTCGAAGAACTTCCCGAGGCCGAGCAGATCGAGATCCTGGGTGTCCTGGACCCTGATCGTGCGGCGGACGTCCTCGGAGAGATGAACGACGACGACGCCGCCGATGTGTTGGGACAGTTGCCGCCTGCCACGGCCGAGCAGCTGCTGGCGCTGATGGAACCGGAGGATGCCGAGGACGTCCGGCGACTGCTCACGTACGAGGAGCGCACGGCCGGCGGCATGATGACCACCGAACCGGTCGTGCTGGCCGCAGACTCGACGATCGCCGAGGCGCTGGCACGGGTCCGTGACCCTGATCTGAGCCCCGCGCTCGCGTCGATGGCCTACGTCTGCCGCTCGCCGCTGGAAACGCCGACGGGCCGGTTCCTGGGTGTCGTGCACTTCCAGGCCCTGCTGCGCGAACCTCCGTCGACCCAGGTGGGCGTGATCGTCGACAACGACATCGAGTGGCCGCGCGCCGACGCGACCCTGCTGCACGTCGCGAATCTGCTGGCGACGTACGATCTGGTCGCGCTGCCGGTCGTCGACGAGAACCAGCACCTGCTCGGCGCGGTCACGATCGACGACGTACTGGACCATCTGTTGCCGGAGGATTGGCGCGACCAGGACACGCAGAGCGAGGGGGCTGACCATGGCTGACCGCAGCATCCGGCTCGACCAGCCCCGCGACGTCCGTCGCACGCTGCGACGTCGAGAACGCGATCCCGAGCGGTTCGGGCGGTTCGCCGAGACGTTCGCCCGGTTCATGGGCACCGCGACGTTCCTGACCTGGATGACGGTGTTCATCGTCGTGTGGATCGTCTGGAATGTGCCGTGGGGACCGGCCCGGTGGCGGTGGGACGAGTATCCGTTCATCTTCCTGACCCTGATGCTGTCGCTGCAGGCGTCGTACGCCGCGCCACTGATCCTGCTCGCGCAGAACCGCCAGGAGGCACGCGACCGCGTCCAGCAGGAGCAGGACCGCGAGGCCACGGCCCAGTCGCACGCCGACATGGAGTTCCTGGCCCGCGAGGTCGCCAGCCTGCGCCTGGGCATCGGCGAGGTCGCGACCCGCGACTTCCTGCGCTCCGAACTGCGCAATCTGGCCGAGGCCCTCACCGAGTCCGAGGACGACCCACCAGCCGAGACCTCCGTCACTTAGGTCACGCTCAAGGGCTCGCCTCATCAGGGCCGACGTACGATTGGCGGTATGGCAGCAGTCACCGAGGAGCAGATCCGCGAGGCGCTGGCCGGGGTCGACGATCCCGAGATCAAGCGCCCCATCACCGAACTCGGCATGGTCGACACCATCACGATCGACGACACCGAGATCACGGTGCGGATCTTGTTGACCGTCTCAGGCTGTCCACTCAAGGACACGCTGACCCGCGACGTGACCGCTGCCGTCGGCACCGTCGCACCCGCGCATGCGGTCCGCGTCGACATGGGTGTCATGTCCGATGAGCAACGCAAGGACATGCAGACCATGCTCCGCGGTGGTGTGAGCCAGCGCGAGATCCCGTTCGCGCAGCCGGGGTCCCTGACCAAGGTGTTCGCCGTCGCCTCGGGCAAGGGCGGCGTCGGCAAATCCACCGTCACGGTCAATCTGGCCGTTGCGATGGCCCGCAGCGGTCTCAAGGTCGGCATCGTCGACGCCGATATCTACGGACACTCGATCCCCGACATGCTGGGCGTCGGCGACAGCCGCCCCACGCAGGTCGAGGAGATGATCATGCCCGTTCCGGTGACCCTCGGGTCCGGGGCCGAGCTCAAGGTCATCAGCATCGGCATGCTCAAACCGCGCAAGGACCAGGTCGTGGCGTGGCGCGGCCCCATGCTGGGCCGCGCCCTTGTACCGATGCTGTCCCGTGTCTACTTGGGGGGTATTGACGCACTGCTGCTGGATCTGCCGCCCGGCACCGGTGACATGGCCATCAGCCTGGGCCAGCATCTGCCCAACGCCGAGGTCGTCGTCGTCACCACCCCGCAGGCTGCTGCCGCTCAGGTGGCCGAGCGCGCCGGCACCATGGCGTCGATGATGCATCAGCGGGTCGTCGGTGTCATCGAGAACATGTCGTACCTGCAGTTGCCCTCCGGTGAGCGCATGGAGGTCTTCGGCTCCGGTGGCGCGCAGGACGTCGCTTCGACGTTGAGCCAGCGGTTCGGCTATGACGTGCCCGTGCTGGGTCAGGTGCCGCTCGAGGAGGCGCTCCGCGAGGGCGGCGACTCCGGTGCACCCATCGTGGAGTCCGACCCATCGGCCGAGTCCGCCCGGGTGCTGCAGGGCGCTGCCGATCAGTTGAGCGGCCGCTCGCGGGGCCTGGCCGGTATGCAGTTGGGCCTCGCGCCCGTCGGACGCCTGTAAGGTCCGTCCCATGTTCGGCATGGGTCTTCCCGAGATCGGGGTCGTCCTCGTGGTCGGCCTGCTCGTGTTCGGGCCCGACAAGTTGCCCGACCTCGCACGTCAGGCCGGTCAGTTCATCCGCACGCTGCGTCAGATGGCCGACAACGCCAAGAACGACCTGGGCCGCGAACTGGGCCATGACCTGAGCGATGTGGACCTGAGGTCACTCGACCCCCGCGAGGTGGTGCGCCGCAGTCTGCTCGAGGACGGCGCGACCTCGACGTCCCCGACACCCCACACGGGCCTCAAGCCACCCCGCCCGCTGCGCCCCGGCGAGACCCCACCCTTCGACAGCGAAGCGACCTGACCCGGAGCAACCTACTCCGAGATCTGCGCCGTAGTCGTTGCTTTGGGTCGAGGGGAATCAGCCACTACGGCGCAAATCTCGCGGCAGGGTGGGGCTAAGCGGCGGCCCAGGACGTCATGCGGTCCAGGCCGCCCCCGATACGCTCCAGAGGCGATGAGTCGCCGCTGCCAGCCGGCAGGTCCGCCACGGCTCGTGCGATACGCGCGGTGTCGGCGTCGCTGACGATCGTGAACACGATGCCACCCTGGTCCCACGTCACGACCTTGGGCACGCCCTCACGCACCCACACCCGGGTGTTCGCGAGGTGCTGCTCCTCGAAATCGGCCAGCGAGGCGGGGTCGAGACGACCTGGTTGTTCATACAGGCTCAACCGGCTCATCCCGTCGGTGTAGGTGACCGACACGATGTCACTGGTGCGATCGTAGGCCGTGGACGTGCGGTGCAGATCGCCGGCCAGCACCTCATGGCACGGCCAGCCCTGGGCATCCAACCGCTCGGGCTCCACCATCGTGTAGGTCGCGGCCAGCGACGTGGCGGTCGCGCCCAGGAACTCCGCGGCGTAGTCCTCGAACCCGGGCCGTACGGGGTCGAACCGTTCCGATCCACCGATGACATACGCGGCGGCCAGAACGGCCATCGACGCACCGAGCACGGCCAGCCCGACCGTGGCAGGCGTGGCCCGGCACAGACGATCCCACCAGGAGGCCGGTTCGGGTGGAACGGCCTGCAATCGGCTCAGCGTATCGATCAGATCGGACGGAGGTTCGGGCGCTGCGACCGTGCTCATGCGTGATTTGACGAGCCTTTGCTGTCGCACGGCACGCTCGCACTCATCGCAGGTCAGCAGGTGGGCGTCGGCGGCACGCATCGCGTGATCGGACAGTTGTCCGTCCACATATGCGGCGACGTCGGCTCCCAGGTGTGTCACGGTCAGGCTCCGACGGGTCCCATGAACCGGGTGCGCCCCTTGCGCGGCGCACGATGAGCCAGAGCCGCCCGCAACTGCGAACGACCCCGGTGGATACGCGAGCGGACGGTGCCGATCTTGACGCCGAGCACGTCGGCGATCTCCTCGTACGTCAACCCTTCGACGTCACACAGCACGACGGCCACACGGAAGTCCTCCGACAACGTCGCCAAGGCGCGCTCGACGTCCGGATCGAAGTTGGCGTCGTGCACTGCGGCTTCCGGCTCGACCTCGGCGCTGAGCAGACGGTCCTCGGCACCCTCGCCGAAACGGTCCATGCGGATGCGCGCCGACCGCCGGACACGGTCCAGGAACAGATTGGTCGTGATGCGGTGCACCCAGCCGGCGAAGTTGCCCGGTTCGTACCGGTCCAGCGAGCGGAACACGCGCACGAACACGTCCTGGGTCAGGTCCTCGGCGTCCTGCCGGTTGCCGGTCAGGCGGTAGGCGAGGCGGTACACGCGCGGCGAATGTTCGGCCACGAGGGCATGCCAGTCGGAGGTATCGGGTTCTTCGGCTTCCACAACAGTGTCGGTGGGGCTGCTCATGTCCTGATCCTCATCGTGTCACCTGAGAGAACGCCCAGACTCCCCTGATTCGTTCCCGTGAGCCTGAGAGGTCCCGCAGACAGGGAGTCGCTTCACCGGCGCCCCTATCTGCAGAACCTCTTACCAGTCTCAGTCTTGACAGGACTACTGTGTCATCTAGTCGTCGATGCGGCGACCGTCAGACGTCAGGAACCGGCCCAGGGAGTCACCATCACCACCGCAGAGAGCCTCGCGTACGCCGAGGACTACACCGGCGAGGACGATCACCTGCGCAAGGCACGCACGCAGGCCGAACAGGTCGGCGTGGTTCCGGTCGGCCCCGGCGCGGGCGCGGCACTGTCCTTCCTGGCCGGTGCGGTCGGTGCCCGGTCGGCCGTCGAGATCGGTACCGGCACGGGTGTCTCGGGGCTCTGCCTGTTGCGCGGCATGCTGCCCGACGGCGTCCTGACCTCGGTCGATCTGGAGGCCGAGCAGCAACGCATCGCCCGCGAGATCTTCACCGAGGCCGGCATCAAGCCGCAGCGCTTCCGCCTCATCGCCGGCGCGGGACTCGATGTCATGCCTCGGATGACTGATGGCGGCTACGACCTGGTGTTCCTCGACGGCGAGAAGGTCGAGTACGGCGACTACCTGGAGCACGCGAAACGTCTGGTCCGCCCCGGCGGCGTCATCGTGTTCGACAACGCCCTGTGGCACGACCGCGTCGCCGATCCGGCACAGCGCGACCCCGAGACGGTCGCCATCCGCGAGACGATCGCACGCGTCAAGGACGACGACGAACTGCGCGGCCTATTGATTCCCCTGGGTGACGGCCTACTGGCCGCCCAGCGGATCGACTGAGCGTCAACCGACCTCGAACGCCGCGGAGGAACGGAACCCCGACGGACCGCGCACGACGGCGACGACCTCGAAGGGTTCGATCAGGATCGGCGGAGCGCCGGTGATCTCGCTGCCCGGCGCGGTACGAGCGTGGGACTCGAAATCGGCCTGGAACGATGCCCTGGCAGCATCGTCGACGAACACATAGGTGCCCTCGAACCATTCGCCGTCGCGAGCGCGCCACGTCTTGAAGCGCAGTCCGTCCAGACCGGCGAAGCGGGAGAACGACACGTCCTCGACGTAGGTACTCAGCCGCGTGAGCGTGTCCGGCGGAGTGTCGACCAGCGACCAACGGATGGTCAGACCGAACATGGACCCGCCTGCAGCCGCGCCTCAGACCGCCTTGAGGGCGTCGCCGAGCGTGGCGGCTTCCTCGTTGTTCAGCTCGACGACCAGACGCCCACCGCCCTCGAGCGGAACACGCATGACGATGCAGCGACCTTCCTTGGTCACCTCCATCGGACCGTCACCGGTCCGCGGCTTCATGGCGGCCATGAATTCTCCTCTTCTCCGCATCCACGTCTGTGGCGCTGAGTCCATTATCCCCTACGCACCGACACGCAGTTCACATGGTCCGCGACGCGCAGGTGCGACTGGTTCGACTCAAGCCGTGCGACGGTGTTCGGTCAGAGCGTCAGGGCTGGTCACCCCGGTGGCCTGCTCCCATGCCTCGATCTGCGCCTGCGCCGCCACGCCCGCCGCCTCGCTGGCGGCGAGGGCGTCCTGCGCCTTCATCAGGTCGGCACGAGCGGTCTGCAGTTCCTCGGCCGTGGTGCGAGCATCGGCGATCAGTTCGTCGACACGACCGCGCTCGGCGGCGACACGGTCCTTGGCTCGAGCCAGTTCGATCTCGGCATCGACGGCCTCAGCACGCAGCTGTTCGATCTCGTCCCGTTGCCGGTCGATCTCGGTGTCGCGGACCTGGATCTGCTCGTTGACCCGGTTGACGAAGGCCAGTTGCTCGATACTGCGCGCCTTCGCTTCGTGGCGGTAGCTGTCGGCCAGCGCGGCGCGATCTCGGGCGGCGACGCGACGCAGAACCACGATCTCGGCGAACATCAGAGCCGCGATCACGACCCCGGCGACCATGCCGCCCACCGTGGCAGCGGTCAGCGCCGTGGTGCTCGCGACGACCAGCGCCCCGGCGGCGCCGGCAACGGCGAGCAACAGCACCACGACGGCTGCGACAAGCCTGACAGGATGCGAACGGCGACGAGAGGTAGTCATACCGGAATCGTAGGAAGAATCGGCGATGGATCGGCGGCGACGCGCCGAGACGCAAGTGACCTGTGTGACAGTTGTGATCAGCGTCGCGCTCGCGCGACGCAGCCGTCGAGGTGATCGTTGACCATCCCCGTGGCCTGCATCATGGCGTAGGCGGTGGTGGGGCCGAAGAAGCGGAAGCCGTGCTTCTTCAGCTCCTTGGCCATCGCGACCGACTCCGGTGTCGTGGCGGGAACGTCCGCGATCGTTCGCGGCACCGCGTGATCGGCCGGCGCGAACGACCGGACGAGGTCGGCGAATCCGCCGTCCAGATCCAGCACGGCCCGGGCGTTGGCGATCGCGGCCTCGATCTTGGCGCGGTTGCGCACGATGCCAGCATCGGCCATCAGCCGTTCGACGTCGTCGGGGCCGAACCGGGCCACCGCAGAGGGGTCGAAGCCCGCGAACGCCGTGCGGAAGCCTTCGCGCTTGCGCAAGATGATGGCCCACGACAGACCCGACTGGAACGACTCGAGACACAGCCGCTCGTACAGACCCCGCTCATCGCGGATCGGCCGGCCCCACTCGGTGTCGTGATACGCGATCATCGCCGGATCGTTGCCCCACGGGCAGCGGGCGACGCCGTCCTCACCGATCGTCAGGCTCATGTGCCCCGGTCTCACGCACCCTGTTCACGTCCCTTGCTGACGAACCACTCGACCGCCGAGTCGATGTCGTCGGTGACGTGCAGCATGTCGACGTCCTCGGGGGCGATCTTGCCGTCCGTGGCCATGACGTCGCGAAGCCAGTCGATCAGCCCGCCCCAGTACTCGGTGCCGAACAGCACGATCGGGAACGACGTGATCTTGCCGGTCTGCGCGAGTGTGAGGGCTTCGAACAGTTCGTCCATCGTGCCGAAGCCGCCGGGCATCACGACGAACCCCTGCGCGTACTTGACGAACATCGTCTTGCGCACGAAGAAGTACCGGAAGTTGACCCCCAGATCGACCCACTCGTTCATGCCCTGCTCGTGCGGCAGCTCGATGCCCAGCCCCACCGAGACGCCACCGCATTCGCTCGCGCCCCTGTTGGCGGCCTCCATCGCCCCGGGACCGCCACCGGTGATGACCGCGTAGCCCTCACCGCACAACCTCTCGGCGATCTGTCGAGCCGACTCGTACATCGGGTCATCGGGCTTGGTGCGGGCCGATCCGAAGATGCTGACGGCCGGCCCCAACTCGGCCAGGGCGCCGAAGCCCTCGACGAACTCGGACTGGATGCGCAGGACGCGCCACGGGTCCATGTGCACCCAGTCGGCGGGCCCGCGTGAGTCCAACAGGCGTTGGTCGGTCGTGGTGGCGGGGATCCGTGAGCGGCGCAGCCGCACCGGCCCCTTGTCGTAGGAACGTGAATCAGTCACAGGCTCACTGTGCCGCATCGGGCTTGTTCATGCTGTCAACCAGGCGCGCAGTTTCTGTTCGACATCGAGAATTTCCGCGGTGTCCACGTGCTCGTCGGCCTTGTGCGCATATTCGGGATCGCCGGGACCGTAGTTGAGCGCCGCGATGCCCAGTTGCGAGAATTTCGAGACATCGGTCCACCCGTACTTGGGGCCGACCTGGAGGCCGAGCGAGTTGATGAAGTCACCGGTGGCGGGTTCGGACAGTCCGGGCAGGGCACCGGGTGCGGAGTCGGTCACGGTGATGTCGTGACCCGCGAACAACTCGGTCAGGTGGGCGAGGGCGTCGTCCTCGGTGCGGTCGGGGGCGAATCGGAAGTTGATGGTCAGCACGCCCTCGTCGGGGATCACATTGCCCGCCACTCCTCCACGGATGCCGACCGCGTTGAGGCCCTCGCGGAACTCCAGTCCGTCGATGTCGACATATCGGGGCTGGTAGGCCTCGAGCGTGTTCAGCACGGGCGCCAGCGCATGGATCGCGTTCACGCCGGACCAGGCGCGCGCCGAATGCGCTCGCACGCCGGTGGCGCGTACCTCGATGCGCATCGTGCCCTGACATCCGGCCTCGACGTTGGCGCCGGACGGTTCGAGCAGGATCGCCAGATCGCCCTGCAGGAGTTCGGGCCGCTCCCGGGCCAGTCGGCCGAGGCCGTTGTGGACGGCGGCGATCTCCTCGGCCTCGTAGAACACGTACGTGACATCGCGATTGGGCTCGAGAACCGTCGCGGCCAGATGCAGCGCGATCGCATCGCCGCTCTTCATGTCGCACGACCCCAAGCCCCACAGGACGCCGTCGTCCAGCCGCGACGGCATGTTGCCGTTCTCGGGAACGGTGTCGAGATGTCCGGCCAGGATGACCCGCTCGGAGCGTCCCAGATCGGTGCGAGCGACGATCGAGTGACCGTCTCGCACGACGTCCAGATGCGGCAGCGCGCGCAGCGCCGCTTCGACATCGTCGGCGATCTGCTGCTCGGACAGGCTCTCGGACGGGATGTCCACGAGGGCGGCGGTGAGGGTCACGGGATCGGCGGTCAGGTCCAACATGACTCCATCGTCCCAGGCTCGATGCCGCGGGTGGTACGTGTGTGACATCTCCCGGTCCGCCCCTGCGGAAATCAGCCCTGACTTGGACGCTAGTCTTGGACGTCTTCGACCGAGGGGGCATTCCTGATGGCCAGACTGTCGGCCGACGAACGTCGCCGTCTGCTCGTCGAGGCCGCGATCCGGGTCATGACCCGTGACGGTGTCGCACAGGCCACGACCCGCGCGATCGTGGGCGAGGCCGATATGTCGTTGGGCGCGTTCCACTACTGCTTCCGCTCCAAGGAGGAGTTGCTCGAGCACGTCATCGTGGCGATCACCGACCGTACGGCCCTGCCTGCGCTCGAGATCATCGAGGGCCCGGGCACGCTCGAGGAGAAGTTGCGCGGCAGCCTCACCTCGTACTGGCAGCACGTCCTCGATCACCCCGACGAGCACCAGTTGACGTACGAACTGACCCAGCACGCCGCTCGCACGCCGGGTCTGGCCGAACTGGCGCGCAAACAGTATGGCAACTATCTGGACGCCAACACCCGCATCGTCGAAGCGCTCAGCACCCACGCGGATGTGACGTGGAAGTTCCCCGTACCCACCGTCGTGCGCTAACTGACCGCCGTGATCGACGGCCTGACCCTGCTGTACCTGAACGAGGGCGATGCCGACGCCGCGACCGCGGCGATCGAGGTCGCCGCCCAGTTGTTGCTCACTTTGGCTGAATCACCGCAGGACTGATGGCGCCCACGTACGTCGGAACGTCAGCGTGACACCGGTCAGCAACAACGCGGAGCCCACGGCCAGGGCGTAGCGGAGCGACCAGGGAGCGCCCGCATCGGGCAGCGTGGCCGACGACACCGTCTGTGCCAGGACGCCCGACACGGCGACATCGGCCGAGGCTCGGACGACATCGCCGTCCGAGGCGGCCGGATCCGACGTGGTGACGTCGGATCCGGCGCGCTCGGAGGAGCCGAACGCAGCCGTCGCGGCCTGTGCAGGGCCCTGGAACGGCGTCGAGACCGGCGGGGCACCCATCGGCTCGCCGCCGTAGATGACCGAGCCGTCGGCGTTCTGATACGTCATCCAGGGGACCGTCTCGGTGTAGCCGACACCTGGTTTGCTGAAGTCACACACGCCCTCGGGGAACGTCGCCTCCAGCGTGGCCCACTGTTCGTCGCTGAAGCGGACGGCACCGTAGTCGGCGCGATCCAATGGCTTGAGCTGGCACTTGGCGTTGTCCGAGTAGTTGTTGTCGCCGGCCACGATGCGCGGTGTCGCGAAGTCGGTCTTGATCAGTTCGCTGACGGGTCCGAGGCCACAGACGATGTCCGACACTGGGTCGACCACCAGGTTCATCGCCGGATCGAGGACCGGATTCAGCACACCGTTCAACCGGTCCAGAGCGCCTCCGGTCAGATCGTCGATCAGGCGGTCGCCGACCGGCAGGAACAGTCCGGACTCGTCCGAGATCGCCTGGACCTGGGTACAGCGGTCGTGAACGTCGGCCGGGCGGTCCTGGACGATCTTGTCGGCCAGGGGCGCATCGGACTCATCGGCCTCGACCGCGGTCAGCCAGCGGTCCATCGACAGCAGGGCATCGGTCGAATAGCTCGGATCGCCGATCAACGGCACGGCGCCGTACCAGATGACCTGGTTGTCGGCATCGCCCTGCTCGCGGATCAGCCGGTCGCGCATGACCCACGACCAGCGCGCGTCGTGCGCGATGCCCGGGTCAGGTCCACGGTGGTCGATGATCGCGACCTCGGACAGGTTGTTGGCGGTGTTGACCATCCCGCTGCGGTACGTGTTCGTCAGTGCCGGGAGGTCCGCGGTCGAACGCTCCGCGCGGGGCTGGGCGTCGATCGTCAGGCCACCGATCTTGGCGTTCAGGTCGACGAACTGGTCGGCTGTGATGACACCGGACGTCAGCGCTTCGAGCCCGTACTGCACCCCGGTGTTGTCCAGTGGCGAGTTAGCGAAACCGCGCCCGATCGCCCGCTCCTGCTCGGTCCACACGCGGGAGTCGCGCGGCCCGAAGATGTTGATGGCCGCATCGATGATCGAGCACCGTACGCCGTCCGGGTTGGAGTCCGGGTCGTAGCCCTGACCGGCCGCGACGCCGGCGCACTCGTTGGTCGGAATGATCGCGCCCTTGAACAGGCCCTCATCCGCCGTGATCGCATTGATCGGCAGCAGGTGACCTTCGACGGCGGCCCACTGCAGCGGATTCCAGAAGTTGCCGTCGGTCAGCCGGTCGGCGCTCTCGTAGTACTTGCGCAGCAGGTGGTAGTCGGAGAACTGCAGCCCCGGCGACAACGTGTCAGGGAACGAGCAGGTCACGACCAGGCCCTGGTACAGCCCCGGATAGGCGTTCGCGATCGTGTGCTGCGCGATGGAACCGCCCGAACAGCCGCTGCCGATCGTGTACCGCAGATCGCCGTAGGTCTCGACCAGGTGCTCCTTGGCCATCATGATCGACTCGGCCTCGGTCACCACATTGCAGTTGTGACCGGTGTTCGACAGCGCGGTCGACATCATCGCGAAGCCGCGCCCGAGCGCCACGGTCGGACTGTCGCCGAACGCGTCCGCCAGACCGTCGGGAAGGAAGTCGAAGGTACCCGCATAATCGGTCGTGGGCGCCTCGCTCGTGGTGTAGTCGACGCCGCAGCTACCGCCGTGAGAGATGAACAGTTTGTGGTTCCACTGCTCCTGCGGCTGCCAGCGCTCCCAGTCCTCGCCGGGCTGCCACAGCATGGCGATCCGGTACTGGTCGCGATCCTGATACCCCGTCTCGACCCGCACGATGAACGGCACGTCCACGCCCTCGTCGGTCGTGGTGGTAGCGACATCGCCGGCCGGATGCTCCGGGTCGTAGTCCTGCAGTCCGTCCAGCAGCGGATTGGTCGACTTGTACAGCCAGCTGATCTCCGGGTCGGCGTTGCATTGAGCGTCGACGGCCCCCTCCTGGCAGACCCAGGGCTGAAGTTGCGGGCCCGAGAACACCGGTCCACCGCGTGGATGGTTCGTGACAGTCAGCCATGCACCACGTCCGTCGGCCAGCCGGGCGGTCACCTCGTTGGTGCCGACCCGAAGGCCCGTCACGACACCTTCGATGTGACCGTTGGCCCGCTGCGCGAACTCCGAGGTGACGTCACGGTCGCCGTTCTTACGTTCCTCGTGCCGCGAGGTCGCGACCCAGACGGACAGGTCGTCGATGTCGGCGTCCTTCGGCAGCGTGATGCGGATCAACGCATCGCCGTCGGAGATCAGGTCCGCGCGATTGGCAACCGTCTCGATCGTGATGTCACCGCTGTCGGCGGCCTCGGCACCGGTCACGACACCGGCGATCACGGCCGTCGCGATCACGACGATGGCGATGCTCCAGGACGACAGTCGCTTCAGCATGGCGGGCCTCTTCTGCGCGGGAGTCCGCGACCGCCTCCCTCCAGCGGTCGCGTTCTGAGGAACGATGTCGGATCGCGCAGGAGCGGTCAACAGTCTTGGTCAGATGTCCCACTTCGCGAGACCCGACGCCGGTCACGACCGACCGGTCGAGCCGGTTGCGGAGCGCGAGGGACGATCTCCTCGAAACCAGGTGAGGTGGCGGGCTCGCCGGACCTCAATGATCTCGAGGTTCCTCGCAGAACCCGTCACACCTCGATCAACGAGAAGGCTTGCGAACCTTATCGCCCTTGGCTCGCGCCTGATCGGCCAGATCGGCCTGGAAGCTCAGCATCTTCCCGGTCAGGTCGGCATCACCGGCGGCGAGAATGCGGACGGCCAGCAGGCCCGCGTTGCGGGCATTGCCGATCGAGACCGTGGCGACCGGAACACCCGCGGGCATCTGCACGATCGACAGCAGGGAGTCCATCCCGTCCAGATACTTCAGCGGCACCGGAACACCGATGACCGGTAACGGTGTGACGCTGGCCAGCATGCCGGGCAGATGGGCCGCTCCCCCGGCGCCCGCGATGATGACCTCCAGGCCGCGCCCGTGGGCGTCACGGCCGTACGCGAGCATCTCGTCGGGCATCCGGTGGGCTGACACAACATCGGCCTCGTAGGCGATGTCGAACTCGTCCAGCGCCGTTGCGGCAGCCTCCATCGTGGGCCAGTCCGAGTCCGACCCCATCACGATCCCCACGCGCGCGCTCATGTAGCGATCGTATCGACCCCGAGCCGGCGCAGCGCCGAACGCGCCGCGTTCCAGCCACCCATCCCGTGCGCACCGGCACCGGGAGCGGTCGCGGCCGAGCACAGGTACACGCCGGTGACACCCGTGGCGTAGGGGTCGAGCGCGATGCGAGGGCGAAAGATGAGTTGGCGAGGCGTGTTGGCACCCGAGACGATGTCGCCGCCCACGTAGTTGGGGTTGTCACGCACGATCGCTTCGGTCGACCGGACCGACATGGCAACGATCCGATCCCGGGTTCCGGGAGCGAACCGTTCGATCTGGGCGAGGATCGCTTCGGTCGCGTCACCGGTGAATCCCGCGGGGACGTGCGCATAGGCATCGATCGGGTGCACGTCATCGCGGCGGCGTGCCGGGTCGGCACCGGACTGCTGGCCGAGCAGGATGAAGGGCCGTTCGGGCATCTGTCCGCGTGCCGTCAGCCGTTCGGCCTCGGCGATCTCCTCGAACGTGCCACCGACGTGGACCGTTCCCGCGGACCGGCTCGGCTCATGAGTCCAGGGAATGCCACCCTCCACCGCGAGTGCGACCTGGAAGGCGCCCGGACCGTACTGGAACCGCCGGTAGGCTCGCGCGACCCGTGCCGGGAGCGCATCGCCCAGAATGCGGAGAGCCGCCGTCGGCGAGGTGTCGAGCATGACCACATCGGCGCCGGCCAGCATGCTGCGGTCGGTCACGTCGACGCCGGTGCGGACGGTTCCGCCGAGGCGCTCGAGCCGGGAGATCATCGCCAAGCCGATGGCACCGGAGCCACCCTCGGCGACCGGCCAGCCGAAACGGTGCGCCGCCGTGCCCAGCGCCACGCCGATCGCCGACGAGAGCGGTGAACCGAAGGGGCGGAATGCGTGTGCGGCGACGCCGGCGAACAACGCCCGCGCGGCGGTGTCGCTACGCCAGCGACGCGCCAACACGGTGGCCGGCATCAGGCTGTACAGCCCGAACCGGGCCAACGCCAGCGGTGCCCGAGGCACGTGCACCATGGGCTGCAGGAACTCATCGACGATCCGGTCGAAGCGCTCGGTCAACGGACCGAACAGGCGACGGTAGGACGGACCGGCAGCACCCAGTTCGCCGACCGTGCGGTCCAGGTCCCGCCAGACCGCGCCACCGCGGCCGTCGTCCAAGGGATGGGAGTACTGGACCTCGGGCCACCTCCACCGCAGCCCGTCCTCGGTCAGGTCGAAGGCGCGACTGAACGCGGTGTCGACCGCCAACGGATGGAAGCCCGAGCACTCGTCGTGCAGCACACCGTCGACCGTGGCGTGGACCGAGCGGGTTCCGCCGCCGAGATGGCGGGCACGCTCGAGGACCTCGACCTCCAGCCCTGCGGCGGCCAACGTGATGGCGGCGGCGAGCCCGTTCGGACCGCTGCCCACCACCACGGCTCGGGTCATGACCTGACCGTCGCGGCAGCAGATCGTGCGCGCTGGAGAACGGCGTCGAGGTCATCGCCGGTGACCGTCACGTGTCCCACCTTGCGCCCGGGTTTGACGTCCTTGCCGTAGAGATGGACATGTACGCCAGGATCGGCCGCCAGCGCGGCGTCACGTCCGGCCGACAGGTCTTCGCGTTCGCCGCCCAGGACATTGACCATCACGGTCCACCGCTGACGCGGCTCGGTCGGCCCCAGCGGCAGATCGAGCACGGCGCGCAGATGGTTCTCGAACTGGCTGGTGAACGCTCCGTCGATCGACCAGTGGCCCGTGTTGTGCGGCCGCATCGCCAACTCATTGACCAGGATCCGGCCGTCCGCGGTCTCGAACAGCTCGACCGCCAGGATGCCCGTGACGTCGAGTTCGGTCGCGATGCGTTCGGCGATCGCGCGCGCCTCGGCCTCAAGCGCCGGATCGAGCTGAGGTGCCGGTGCGATGACTTCGGCACAGATGCCGTCGACCTGCGTCGATTCGACGACCGGATACGTCCGCACCTCACCCGAGGGCGAACGCGCCACGAGCGCGGAGAGTTCACGGCGGAAGTCGACCAGCTCTTCGGCGATCAGCTCTCGTCCCGCAGCCGATGGTTCGGCCAGATCCTCCGGTGACCGGACGACCCAGACGCCTTTGCCGTCATATCCGCCGCGGGTCGTCTTGAG
>Ga0164243_10005184_pt1 | contig 19971 bp, 19 predicted proteins | sample OricompcompostOP_FD_108781 | JGI IMG/M metagenome (GOLD analysis project Ga0164243, IMG submission 108781) | Organic Plus compost microbial communities from Emeryville, California, USA - Original compost - Organic plus compost (OP) | ecosystem: Engineered > Solid waste > Mixed feedstock >... | reverse complement strand
GACGTCCGCGCGGACCGTGAAGTCCCCGGCGCCCATCGCCTCCAGCGAGCGGTGCACCTTCGCGACGGCCTTGCGGATGCTGCCGGCGGTGATCGAGCCGACGACGATCACCGCCGCCAGGGCCACGACGAGGGCCACGACCAGGATCACCGTGGCCTGGCGGGTGGCCGCCGCGGCGTCGGCCGCGACCCCGTCGACATAGGTACCGATGCTGGCCTGCACCTGTGCGAGGTCCGACTCGAACGCCTCGGCCGCCGGCTGGCTGTACCGCTCCTCGAGGAAGCCGTAGGCGCGCACGTCGGTGGACAGCGCCGCGGACAGCAGCTGCTCGTCGCGCACCTTGACCCAGGCCTGGAAGTCCGTGACGAACTGCTGCCACTCGGGCGCCGAGCCGGCCACGCCCGCCGAGTAGTCCGCGATGGCCTGCTCGAGCGCAGCGTCATTGGTGCGGAACTCGTCGATCCAGGAGTCCTCGAGTGCGTCGTCGCTGATGGCGGCGAGCTGGGCGACGATCAGGCGAGCCTCGACGGTCTGCTGCTTGATCTGGCCCAGCTCGTCGGCGACGTCCTTCTGCACCGAGGCCAGCTCGCGGGTGTTCGCCGCGGCGGAGGACAGCGCCACCGCCGCGTACACGCCGACACCGCCGGCGACGAGAGCCAGCAGCATGATGGAGGACAGGATCTTGGTCTGGATGGAGCGGTCGGCGAACCAGCGGCCCAGGCGGCGCCGGCGGCGCTCCTGCGGCGGCTCGGCACCGGCGTCGAGCGACGGGACGCCGAGCGGGGGCGCGTCCAGCGTCGGGGCGTCGGGCCGGGTGGCGTCGGGCGCGGTGTCCACGGTGCTCATCGGACGGTCCTTTCCGTGCACGTGACCGGGCGCGGGCCCGGTCGCTCGGCCGCCGGGTCGGTGGCCGTCGGGGGCCGGCCGCCGCGTGGGCGGCCGGGTGGGGGTCGGGCCACCACGTGGGCGGCCGTGCTGCCGACCGTCCACGGCGGTGGGGCGCCGGGCGGTCGTGGGGCTGGTCAGGGCCGGCGGCGGCCGGCTCAGGAGCGGGCGGGGCTCAGGCCGCGGCCTGGTCGACGTCGAGGACGAGCAGCAGCGCGTCGTCCAGCGGGCAGGCCGACTGGATGAGCGGACGCAGCTCGGGGTCGAGCGTGTCCGGCGGGGCCTCCACACGGTCGGCCGGGACGTCGACCACGTCACCGATCTCGTCGACCAGCAGGCTGACCGGCTCCCCGGCCACCTGGACGACGACCATCATCGGTGCCGAGTCCGCACCCAGCGGCGGCAGCCCCAGCCGCGGCCGCAGGTCCACCGTGAGCACCACCTGGCCGCGCAGGTTCACCAGCCCGGCCACCCCCTGCGGTGCCAGCGGGACCCGGGTGCGCTCGTGCGCGCGCAGCGCCTCCTGGACCCGCTGGACCTCGACGCCGTACAGGCCGTCCTCGATGGTGAAGGTCACGTAGCTGCTCATCGGTCGGCCCCCACCAGGTCGAGGTCGTGCACGGACAGGCCGGCGACCGTGGCGTCGAACTCGTCGTCCACCGGGTCGTCGTAGAAGGAGCGGTCGGCAGCGAGCACCGCGGACCGCACGTCCAGCAGCTCGGTGACCTGGCCACCGAGCACCGTCGACCCGAGCAGCCCGTGGTCGTCGATCTTGGAGTGCCGCCCGACCTCGTCCTCGACGATGTCGACGATCTCCTCGACCACGAGGCCGACGCTGCGCCGGCCGCGGGTGTACACGACGAACAGCACCTCGTCGGAGTCCTGGGCGCGGGCCCCCAGCAACCGGTCGAGCCGGGCCAGCGGCAGGATCGTGCCGCGGTACTGGACGACCTCCCGCCCGCCGACGAGCTCGATCTCGTCCGCCCGGGCGTGCTCCAGCCGGGCCACAGAGGCCAGCGGCATCGCCACCCGGCGACCCTCGCCGATGCCTGCGACCAGCACCTGCTCCACCGGCCCGCGGTCGGTGGCCGCGTCGTCCGCCGTGCGGGCCGAGCCGCGGTCCAGGTCCCGCACGATGACGCGGCGGGCGATGGCCTGCACGTCGAGGATCAGCGCCACCCGCCCGTCGCCGAGCACGGTCGCCCCGGAGTACACGCCGATCGTCTTCAGCCGGGCGGCCAGCGGGGTGACGACGATCTCCTCGGTGGTGAGCACCCGGTCCACGAGCAGGCCGAAGCGCTGCTGGTCGGTCTGCAGCACCGCGATGACCTTCGAGCCGTCGCCGTCCTCGTCCTCGACGCCGAGCACGCCGGACAGCGACACCAGCGGCAACAGCTCCCCGCGCAGCCGGTAGACCGGTGCGGCGTGCACGTACTCGATGGCCGAGTCGGAGCGCTGGGTGTCGAGGGCGACGAGCTCCACCACGTGTACCTGCGGCAGCGCATACAGGTCCCCGGAGCACACCACGGTCAGCGACGGCATGATCGCCAGCGTCAGCGGGATGCGCAGCCGCCAGGTGGTGCCCTGCCCGACCACCGAGTCGACGTCGACGGTCCCGCCGATGGCCTCGATGCGGGTGCGCACCACGTCCATGCCGACGCCGCGGCCGGACACGTTGGTCACCTTCTCCGCGGTGGAGAAACCGGGCAGGAAGAGGAGCTGGAGGATCTCCCCCGGGCTCATCGCCGCGACCTGCTCCGCGGTGCGGATCCCGCGGGCGACGGCCTTCTCGCCGATGAGCTCCGGGTCGATGCCGCGCCCGTCGTCGCGCACCTCCACGACCACCTGGCCGCCGGCGTGCGAGGCACGCAGCTCCAGCAGGCCCTGGGCGGGCTTGCCGGCGGCGACGCGGTCCGCGGACGGCTCGATGCCGTGGTCGACGGCGTTGCGCACCAGGTGCGTCAGCGGGTCCTTGACCGCCTCCAGCAGGCCGCGGTCGAGCTCGGTGTCGCCACCGGTCATCTCGAGGCGCACGTCGCGGTGGCAGACGGTCGCCAGGTCGCGCACCATCCGCGGCATCTTCGACCACACGTGCTCGATGGGCTGCATGCGAGTGCGCATGACGCCCTCCTGCAGCTCGGAGGCGATGAGGTTGAGCTGCTGGGCGGAGCGGGCCAGGTCCACGTCCTGCGCGGCGGAGGCCAGCCGGCTGATCCGGTTGCGGGCCAGCACGAGCTCGCCGACCTGCCGCATGAGAGTGTCCAGCAGGTCCACGTCCACGCGGATGGACGACTCGGCGGCGCCGCGCAGGGTGCCGACCTCCTCGACCACGGGCTCGGGGGTGCGCGGCGTGGGCACGACGGCGGGCGGGGCGGGGGCGGCCGAGGCGGGGGCGGACGGCGCAACGGAGGCGGGGGCCGGCGCGGGCTCGGCGGCCGACGTGGGCTCACCGGCCGGCGCGGGCTCGGCGGCCGATGCGAGCTCGGCGGCCGACGCGGCGTCCGGGTCGGCCGCCGACGCCGCGTCCGTGGCGGGGGCCGTGTCCGTGGCCGAGGGGGCGTCCGTGGCCAGTGCCGCGTCGGTGGCCGGCGCTGTGTCCTGTCCGGCGGAGGGCGCCGACGCGTCGGCGCCGTCGCCCTCCGCCTGCAGCGCGACGACCTCGGCCACGACGGCCTCCACGTCCACGTCGCCCTCGGTGCCGTCCTTCTCGATGGCCCCGAGCAGCAGGCGCACGTTGTCGACCATCCGCAGCAGCACGTCCGTGGTCCGCTGGTCCATGACGCGGCGGCCGTCGCGCAGCTCGACGAGGAGGTTCTCGCCGACGTGCGTCAGGTGCTCCAGGCGCGAGAACGCCAGGAACCCGCTGGTCCCCTTGATCGTGTGGATCGTCCGGAACACGCTGCTGAGCAGCTCGCGCGAGCGCGGCGCCTCCTCCAGCGCCACGAGGTCGCGGTCCAGCTGGTCGAGGTTCTCATGGCTCTCGACCAGGAACTCACGGACGATCTCGTCGGTGTCCTCCACAGAAACCTCCCACCCGGAGGGTGAGCCGCACCGCCCCGGTGACCTCCTTCATCGGTCGGAGGCGGGAGGTGCTGAGGGGTCCGTAGGGGTGGTCCTGGACACCCTTCCAGGTCGGGAGGAGACCCCGTCGGACGGCGCGACGAGGCGGCGCAGCTCGGCTGCCGTGGCGTCGTCCGCCGCGGCCGCGTCGGCGTTCGCGGCGGTCACCGCCTCGAGCACCTCGGCCCGGTGGACGCGTACGTCACGCGGCGCGTCGATGCCGATGCGGACGCCGTCGCTGCGCACCTCGATGATCGTGACGACGATGTCGTCCCCGATGATCAGGCGCTCCCCGACGCGACGGCTGAGCACGAGCATGCGGCGACCCTACCCCGCGCGAGGGCGGCGGTGGCCGGTCCGGAGGGCACCGAGCGAGGGCATCGGGGCCGGTCACCGGTGGTTCACGGGGCGGTCGTCCCGCGTTCAGCACGCACCGGCCCCCTCAGTCCCAGCGCGCCCGCTCGCCGAGGGCCTGGCTCAGTGCCGCCGCCCAGGCCACGGTGGTCGCCGGCACCCCGTCGATCCACGCCACCGGGACGCCGAGGTCCAGCACGCTGCCCGGCTGGGTGGTGTCGAACAGGCCGCGCACCGCCACCGCGTCGATCCCGCGCGACCCGCCGACCTCCTCCAACCAGCGCACCACATCGGCGGTCTTGGTCCGGGCGTCCACGACGGCCCACACCTGCTCGGCCCGGCAGGCCCGCAGCAGCTCCCCGGCGCCACGACGGTCCTCCGCGCCGGGACCGATGCCGAGGGCCACCACCGCGGCCTGCGGCCCCGCACCGGCGCGCAACCGCCACCGGGCGATGTCCTCCGCAGTCGTCGCACGGACCGTCGCCCGCCGGCCGGAGTCCCCCGCCCCGGCGGCCAGCACCCGGTCCGGGTCGAGGCGCAGCCGCTCGGCGAGCAGGTCGGCCACCGGGTCCACGTCCTGCGGGTCGCCGACGACCACGATGACCGCCCCGGGTGCGCGTGGGGCCGCGGGGGCGGCCGGCAGGCCGGACAGCACCGTGGACAGCGTCACCGGGCCGGCACCCAGCAGCCGGTCCGGGACCCCGAGCCCGCGCAGCCCGGTGCGCAGCCGTGCGGAGCCGGCGTCCTCCTCGTCCGGCTCGGGGTCGGTCTGCGACGACGCGCCGCCGCGGCTGGGCCGCGCGCCCTCCTCGGGCGACCCGCCGTCGCCAGGCCGTGCGCTGTCGCCGGGCGGCGCGTCCGCGGCGGTCAGCTCGTCGTCCTCGGGAAGGCCGGGGGCGACGGGAACCTCGACGTCCGCCGGAGCCGGCGCGCCGGCCATCTGGCGCACCTGCTCCAGCACCCCTGCGAAGGTCGCTCCGCCGGTCGACACCGCATGCTCACCATCGGGCAGCTCGTCGAAGGCGTCGGCGGCGGCCAGCAGCGTCTCGATGCCGCCGGCCACCTCGCGCGGGGGTGCGGGCCGCCGCGCGCGCAGCGGGACCGGCTCGGGGTCGGGCACGTCGACCGTCAGCTCGTACTTCTCGCGGGCGAAGAACCCGGCGATCCCCCCGGTGCGCACCCGCTCGGCACGCACGACGCGCGCGGTCGGGCCGAGCTCGGCACGCACGTGGGCCATGAGCTCGGCGAGGTCGGGACCCTCAAGCAGCAATCGCGTGGCCACCGCTCACCGTCCCCGTCGTCTCCACAGTCACCCCGGCACCGGTGACCTCGGCGTAGGACAGCACGCTCAGCCGCGGCAGTGCGAGCGCGACCAGGCGACGCAGCGCGGGCCGGATCTGCGGGGCGCAGACCAGGACCACGGTGCGCCCCTCGGCCTCAGCGGCGGTGACCGCCTGCCGCAGCTGGGCGAGCATGGCCTCCAGCCGCGCCGGGTCGACCAGCAGCTGGGTCCCGCTCTCGCCGGGGCGCAGCGACTCGACGAGGGACTGCTCCAGCGTGGGGTCGAGGGTGACCACCCGCAGCACCCCGTCCTGCACGTGCGGGGCCACCAACGCGGCGCCGAGCGCCGCCCGGGCCGCCTCGACAAGGCCCTCCGGCTCGGTGCTGGTGCGCGCCCGCAGGGTGAGCGCCTCGTAGATGCGGCCCAGGTCGCGGATCGGCACCTCCTCGGCGAGCAGCCCCTGCAGCACGCGCTGCACCTCGCCCAGGCTGAGCAGCCCGGGGACGAGCTCCTCGACCACCGAGGGGTTCACCTTCTTCACGCCCTCGGTGAGGATCCGCACGTCCTCACGCCCGAGCAGGCGGGCGGCGTTCTGCGTGATGAGCGCGCCGAGGTGGGTGATGAGCACGGACACGCGGTCCACGACGGTGGCGCCGGCCATCTCGGCGGCGTGCCGCAGCTCGGCCGGCACCCACTTGCCGGGCAGGCCGAACACCGGCTCGTTGACCACGGTCCCCGGGAGCGAGGACAGGTCGTCGCCGAGCGCGAGCATCCGCCCCGGGGGCGCCTCCCCGCGGCCGACCTCGACCCCCGCGATACGCACCACGTAGGTGGAGCGGGGCAGGTCCACGCTGTCGCGGGTGCGCACCGGCGGCACCACGATGCCCAGCTCCAGGGCCGTCTTGCGACGCAGGCCGCGCACCCGGGCGAGCAGGTCCTGGTCCGGACCAGAGCCGACGAGGTCCACCAGGTCGGGGGCCAGCAGGATCTCCAGGGTGTGCACCCTCATCTGCTCGATGAGCTGCTCGGGGGTGTCGGGGGCGGCCACCGCCGCGGCCGGTGTCCGGCCCTGCACGGCCGCCGCCTCGGCCTGCCGCTTCTCGGTGGCTCTGAGCCGCTGGGCGACCAGCAGCAGCGTCGCCCCGACGAGCAGGAACGGCAGCTTCGGCATGCCGGGCAGCAGCGCCAGCGCGATCGCGCCCGAGCCCGCCACGTTGAGCGCGGTGCGCGACTGCATGAGCTGCTTGGCCGCCGCGGAGCCCATGTCCCCCTCGGCGGTGGCCCGGGTGACCACGATGCCGGTGGACACCGACAGCAGCAGCGCCGGGATCTGGGTGACCAGGCCGTCGCCGATGGTCAGCAGGCTGAAGCGCTGCAGCGCCTCGTCGGCGGACATGCCCATCTGCAGCATGCCGATGACGAAGCCGCCGACCAGGTTGATGACCGTGATGATGATGCCCGCGATGGCGTCGCCCTTGACGAACTTCGACCCACCGTCCATGGCCCCGTAGAAGTCCGCCTCGGCAGCCACGTCCGCCCGGCGCCGGCGCGCCTCGGCCTCGTCGATGAGACCGGAGTTCAGGTCCGCGTCGATGGCCATCTGCTTGCCGGGCATGGCGTCGAGGGTGAACCGGGCGCCGACCTCCGCCACGCGGCCCGCGCCGTTCGTGATCACCGCGAACTGGATGACCACCAGGATGAGGAAGATCACCAGGCCGATGACGAGCGACCCGCCGACGACGAAGTGGCCGAAGGCGTCGATGACCTGCCCGGCGTACCCGTCGCGCAGCACGAGCCGGGTGGACGCCACGTTGAGGCCCAACCGGAACAGGGTGAACACCAGGATCAGCGACGGGAAGATCGAGAAGTCCAGCGGCCGCTTGACGTACATCGTGGTGAGCAGGATGACCAGCGACGCGGTGATGTTCACCGCGATGAGCACGTCGAGCAGCGCCGCGGGCAGCGGCACGACAAGCAGCAGCACGATGCCGACCACGCCGGCCGGCACGGCCATGGGGGCCAGGGAGCGGTTTCTCATCGAGCCTCCGTCGGGGGCGGGGTGGCCAGACCGGCACGGGCCGGGCGGCGGGCGGCCCGGGCGGCCGCGCGGTGGTCGGTGGTGTCGTCGGGCGGGAGTGTCGAGCCCCCGGGGACGCGGTGCCAGCCGGTGGCTGCCCCGCGTCGGCGCAGCGCCATGACGAAGGCGAGGACGTGCGCCACGGCGGTGAACAGGTGCTCGGGGATCTCCTGCCCGAGCTCGCAGGCGGCGTTGAGCGCACGCGCGAGCGGGACGTCCTGCACCAGTGGGACGCCGTGCTCGGCGGCGACCGCGCGGATCCGCTCGGCCACCGCGCCGACCCCTTTGGCGACGACCCGCGGGGCGCCGCTGCCGGGCTCGTAGCGCAGCGCCACCGCCACGTGCGTGGGGTTGACCAGCACGACGTCGGCCTTGCCGATCTCGGCCATCATGCGGTTGCGGCTCATCGCCATCTGCCGCTGCCGGATCTGACCCTTGACCAGCGGGTCGCCCTCGGTGCGCTTGTGCTCCTCCTTGACCTCGCGCAGCGTCATCCGGGTCTGCTTGCGGTTGCGCCGCATGACGACGACCACGTCGAGGACAGCGAGCAGGATGCCCGCCGCGACCCCGGCACGCAGCAGCGTGGTCGCCCCGGAGGAGGCCGTCTGGAGCAGCGCGGCCAGCGGTAGCCGGCCCGATGCCATGAGCACGGGGACGAGCGACTGGATGCCGAGGAGCAGCACGAGCGCCACGGCGGCCGTCTTCAGCAGCGTCTTGGTACCCATCCACAGCGACTGCACGCCGAACAGCCGGCGCACGCCCTTGACCGGGTTGAGCTGGTCGAGGTGCAGCTTGAAGCGCCGCGGACGGTAGCCGCCCTGCACCAGGCCGACGGCGATCGTCACGGCGACTACCAGCGCGAAGAGCGGCGCCAACGTGCCGAGCACCGACCCCAGCGCATCGCCGAGCACCGGCACCACGGACCGGGGGTCCGGCGTGCGGGCCACGTCGCGCACCACGGCGAGCTGCTCGCGAGCGGTCTGCTGGCCGCGGCTGAGCACCATGGGCAGCGCGACCACCGCGGCGGCCAGCCCGATCCATGTCGACAGGTCCTGCGAGCGACCGAGCTTGCCGTCCCGGTACACCTCGCGCATGCGCCGGGCGGTGGCCTTCTGGTTCCGCTCCTGCCCGTCGGAGCTCATCACGCACCTCCCCGGTGCGGGGCGTACGGCGCGCTCACGGCAGCACCCCGAGGATCTCCTGCGCCGAACGACCGGTGAGGGACTCCACCACGGCCGGCAGCGCGAGGAAGGCGAAGCCGGCGAAGGTCACGGTGAGCAGGATCTTCAGCGGGAAGCCCAGCGCGAAGGCGTTGAGCGCCGGGGCGACCCGCGTGAGCAGGCCGAGGCCGACGTCGGCGAGGAACAGCACGACGAGCAGTGGCCCGGCGATCTGCAGGGCGGACACGAACATCTGGGTGAGCCCGTCAGCCAGCGTCGAGGCCAGCGCGGCAGGGTCGAGGGTCATGCCCACCGGCAGCGCGTCGAAGCTGCGCACCAGCCCGGACAGCACCACGTGGTAGCCGTCGGAGGCGACCAGCAGCACCAGCGCCGTCATCTGGTAGAGCCGGGAGAACTGCGCCCCGGTGGTCAGGCTCATCGGGTCGAAGGCGGCCGCGAGCTGGAACCCCCCGAACAGGTCGATGAACGTGCCCGCCGACTGCACCGCGGAGAACACCAGGTACACCAGGAAGCCGAGCGCCGCGCCGAGCACCGCCTGCGCGGCCAGCTCGCCGACGAACGCCCCCGTCGTGGCGTCGGCGAACGGCGTGAGCCGCGGCGAGACCGCCAGCGCGAGCCCGAACGCGAGCATCGCCTTCACGGTCCCAGGCACCGCACGCTGGGCGAACGGGGGCGCGATCACCAGGAAGGCCGCGATGCGCACGCTCGCCAGCGCCGTGGTCTGCACGGCCGACAGCGGGAGCGTCACGGCGATCGGGTCCACGGGTCACCCGCCCACCAGCTGGGGAATGCGCTCGAACAGCTCATGGGTGAAGGTGACCGTCTCCTGGATCATCCAGTGCCCGGCCAGCACGAGGGCCAGCGCGGCGGCGATCGCCTTGGGGACGAACGAGAGCGTGATCTCCTGGATCTGGGTGACCGACTGCAGCAGCGAGATGACGAAACCCACCACCAGTGCCGTGATCAGCACGGGGGCGGCGAGCTTGGCCGCCAGCACGAGCGCGTCGGCACCCACGTCGAGGACCGCGGAGGTGTCCATCAGCCGCTCCCGGTGTACGAGCCGACGAGCGAGGTGACGACCAGGCCCCAGCCGTCGACCAGGACGAAGAGCAGCAGCTTGAACGGCAGCGAGATGACCACCGGCGGCAGCATCATCATGCCCATCGCCATGAGGACGGCCGAGACCACCAGGTCGATGACCAGGAACGGCACGAAGACGACGAAGCCGATGATGAACGCCGAGCGCAGCTCGGACAGCAGGAAGGCGGGGATCACCGTGGCCATCGGCACGGAGGCCTGGTCCTGCGGGTTGGGCTGGTCGGCGGCGCGGGTGAGCAGCGCCAGGTCGGCCTCCCGGGTGTGGCCCAGCATGAACTCGCGCAGCGGGCCGGAGCCGGCGTCGACCGCCTGGGCGAACGCCATGTCCCCGGCGAGGTAGGGCTGCACCCCGACGTCGTTCACCTGCCCGACGACGGGCGCCATGATGAACAGGCTGAGGAAGAGCGCGAGCCCGGCCAGCACCTGGTTCGGCGGGACGCCCTGCAGGCCGAGCGCGTTCCGGGTGAAGGCCAGCACCACGAAGATCTTCGTGAAGCTCGTCATCATGAGCAGCAGCGCCGGGGCGACAGACAGCAGCGTGATCGCCAGCAGCACGACGATCGAGCTGCTCGGCGTCCCGTTCACGCCGTTGATGGCGACCGAGACGGTGTCACCGGCCGCGGGGTCCACCGGCGGCGTCGGGTCGGTCGGTGGCGTGGGGGCCGCCACGGCTCCCGTCGCACCCGCCAGCAGGCCGGCGGCCGCCAGCCCGGCGACCAGGAGCGCGCGCCTCACCGGCGCACCGTGCGGTCCTGCAGGGCGTGCAGCGCCTGCCGCCAGGTCTGCGGGGACAGCACCGAGCCGGAGAGCACCGAGCCGTGCAGCGCGGCGCCCGCCCCGCCCCGGGTCATGCCGCTAGCCGGCCGCTTCCCGAGCGCTGCGGCGACGGCGCCCGGCACCGCGGGGCGCGTGCCGGCCTTGGGGGCAGGCACCGACCCGGCAGTGGCCCAGGTGCCGCCGGGCGCCGTGGCGACCACGGACGGCACCGGGGTCTCGGCCGACACCGGCTCCAGCTCCACCACCGGCGCGAGCTCGGTGAGCAGGTTGACCTGCTGGTCGCCGTAGCCGAGCAGCAGCCGCCGCTGGCCGACCGCGACCACCGCGACGCCCGCGTGCCGTCCCACGGCCTGCCGCCCGACGACCCGCACTGCGGGCTCACGCGACGCGCGCGGCGCACGGCCCGCGCCGAGGCGGCGGCCGAGCACCCAGATGAGCCCGACGACGCACGCCAGCGCGAGCAGCACGCGCAGCAGGACCAGGACGGAATCCATCAGGCGACCGGCTCCGTCCCGGAGACGATCTCGGTGACGCGGATGCCGTACATCTCGTCGACGACGACGACCTCGCCGCGGGCGATCAGCCGGCCGTTGACCATGACGTCGGCGGGGCTGCCCGCGGTGCGGTCCAGCTCGAGCACCGCCCCCGGCGTCAGCTCCAGCACCTGCCGGACCGGCAGCCGGGTACGGCCGATCTCCGCGGTGAGCGTCATCTCGACGTCGTAGAGCATGCGCAGGTTGGCCCGCGGGGTGGGCAGCTGGGACGTCGTCGGGTTCGCCGCGGGCGTCGCACGGAGGCGCAGCGCGAACCAGGCCGTGGTCACACCGTCCTGCTGGAGGGCGAACACCTCGCTGTCGCTGCCGAGCACGCGGCCCGCCTGCTCGGTGCGCGTGCTCTCCAGCACGCCGGTGCCGAGCGTCTGCGCGGCCGCCTCCAGGGCCGGCCGCAGCGCGTCGCCGAGCTCGAGGGCCGCACCTGTCTGCGCACCCGCGGCGAGCGCGTCGGCCGCCACCTCCTGGGCGACCAGCACCAGCTCGGCGCTCGGCGCGCCGACGAAGGACGCGACCAGGGCCGCAGCCTCGGCCGGCACGTCGGAGGCCGTGGCCGGGACGGCGACGAGCGGCACGTTCGACGGCACGAGGGCCGCGGCGGCGTCGGCGGCCGTCTGGGACTGGCTGACGGTGGTGCTCATGCGGGGAACTCCTCGACGGTGACGACCTGGCAGGCCAGCCGGGGCCCGTTGCTGCCGGCGGCAGCGTGGGCGAGGACGACGCCGTCGACCACCACGTCCAGCAGGGCGGTCGACGGGTGGGACAGCGGGAGGACGTCGCCCACGGCGAGGTGGACGACGTCACGGGGGTGGACGGTGACCTGGGCGAAGCGGACCGCGACCTCGACCGGCACGTCGTGCACGGCCACCTCCAGGTCGTCGCGGGCCGCCTCGGCGGCGGCCCGGTCCTCCTCGGAACGGCCGTCGGCGCCGTCGCTCGAGCGCAGCGCGGCGAGCAGGACCTCCGCGGGGAACATCAGCGTCGCGGTGTCCTCACGCTCGCCGACGCGCATGGTGAACGACGCGGCGATCACCGGGTCGGAGGCGCCCGCGGCCTGCACGAACTGGGGGTTGTACTGCACGCTGCGCACCGACACGTCGAGCTGGGCCAGGCCGGCGAAGGCGTAGCGCAGGTCGCCGAGGGAGTGCTGCAGCAGGTCGCGGACCAGCGAGAACTCGATCTCGGTGAGCTCGCGGCCCTCCCTGTCGTCACCGCGGCCGGTGCCGCCGAACAGGTAGTCGATCCACACCATGGTGGCCGCCACCGGGAGCTGCACCACGGCCGTCTGCCGGGTCTGCTCGACCGTGCACAGCACCACCGCCGTCGGCGTGGGGAGCTGGCTGACGTAGTCCTCGTAGGTGCGCAGCGAGAAGTCCTCCAGCGTCACGCTGGCGAGCACGCGCAGCCGTGCGGTGAGCTGGTTGCCCCACTGGCGGCCGAACCGCTGGAACGCCATCTCCAGGTGCCGGGCGTGGTCGCGCGCGAGCGTCAACGGGCGGTGGAAGTCGTAGGGCTCGGGCTCCCCTGTTCGCGGGCGACGCGAACCTGGGCTGCTGGTGCGCACGGGCGCCGTCTGCTGGACCGTCACGTGCTGCCCATCGGCAGGCCCGCCGGACTGTTGAGCACTCCGGCACGAGGACGTGCGAGGGCACGCCGGGACCCGTCGGGTCGACAGATCTCCGCACGGCCCGTCCTGGGCCGCGGCTCCGTCCCGGGACCTCGTCGTCGAGGCAGGGGACGGGCGGAGCGGTGCGGCGCCCTCCGTGGCGCCAGGATCGCCGGCTGCGGCCGGCCTACTGCGTGACGTAGTTGGTCAGGTAGACGCCCATCACCTCCCCGTCATAGGCCTGCGCGAGCTGGTCGGCCAGCTCGTCGCGGAGCTGCTCGCGGGTGGCCGGGTCGGAGACCTCCTCGACCGAGCGGCCGGAGAACAGCGCGATCGCCAGGTCCACGGCGCGCGCCGGGTCCGGTGCCTCGCCGACGTCCTTGGTGAGCTGCAGCCCCAGACCCAGGCGCAGGTAGTGGCCGCCCTGCAGGTTGAGGCTGACCGGCTCGACCTGGAGCACCGCACCGGGCTCGGGCGACGGCTCGGCGGCCGGTGTGCCGTCGTCGCGCACCAGCAGCAGGTACGCGGCGGCACCGAGGGCCAACAGCACGACGACGGCGGCGAGCACCACCAGCACCCGGCCACGGCGGCGGCGGGGCTTCTCCTCGGGAGCGGCCGGGGCGGCCTGCACGGATGCCGAGCTGCCGCCGATCTTCTGACCGATCTTCTGGCTGGACACGACGCGCTGCTCGATGGGCGGCACGGCTACCCCTCCTTCGCGGGCTGGGCGGCGTCCTGCGACACCACGGCGGGGACGAGGGCACGGACCCGTTCGGGGGCCGTGCTGAGCACGACGAGGTCGACCCGGCGGTTGGCCGCCATCGCCTCCGGCGAGTCGCCCTCCACCAGCGGGCGGGTGTCGCCGTAGCCGACCGAGGAGATGCGCGTGGGGGCGATGCCGTCGGACTCCACCAGGTGACGTAGCACCTGCGTGGCACGGTCGGCGGACAGCTCCCAGTTGGTGGCGTACCGGCCGGACACCGGCAGCACGTTGGCGTGACCCTCCACGGAGATCTCCTCCGCGAGGCCCGCCAGCGTCGGCGCGGCCACGTCGAGCACCTGGCGCGCGGTGGGCGTCAGCTCTGCGCTCTCCGCGGCGAAGAACACGTCGTCGGCGACGAGCCCGAGCACGAGGCCGCGCGAGTCGATGCGGAACCGGACCGCGTCCTGCAGACCGTGAGCCGCCAGCTCCCCGGCGATCCGGTCGCGCAGCTCCTCCAGGTGGGAGGCCTCAGCACGGGCCGCGGCCAGCAGCTCAGGATCGGCGTCGGGCGTCACGTGCGGGTCGGCGCCCTGCAGCCCGAGACCGGCGTCCGCCTGCTCGATGCCGTCGACGTCCGAGCTGGTGTCCGTCTGGCCACCGTCGAGCGCGCCGTTCGTCCCGTCCAGCACGGACGGGCGGGGGGCGACGTCGGCGAACCCGGCCGCCAGCGAGTCGCGGAGCTGGGCGTACTTGGCGACGTCCACCTGGCTGATCGCGAACAGCACGATGAACAGCGCCATGAGCACGGTGATCATGTCCGAGTAGCTGACCAGCCAGCGCTCGTGGTTGACGTGCTGGTCGTCCTCGTCCCGGCGTCGCCGGCGCGCCGCGCCCCGGACGGCCGGGGTGTGTGTGCTCATGCGGCTTCCTTGGCGGCCTTCTCGGGCCGCTGCTCGGGCAGCAGGCTGCGCAGCCGCTCACCGACCAGGCGCGGGTTGGCTCCGGCCTGCACCGCGAGCAGCCCCTCGAGCGTGACCTCCATCTGCGCGCACTCCAGGTCGGAGATGCGCCGGATGCGCACCGACAGCGGCAGCCAGACGACGTTGGCCGACAGGATGCCCCACAGCGTCGCGACGAAGGCGGCCGCGATCGAGTGCCCGAGCTGGGCCGGCTCCGTGAGGTTCTCCAGCACGTGCACCAGCGAGATCACCGTGCCGATGATCCCGATCGTCGGCGCGTAGCCACCCATGTCCTGGAAGTACTTGGAGTGCGCACGGTCCTGCGCCCGCTTGGTGGCGATCTTGTCCTCGAGGATCATGCGCAGGTCCTCGGGGTCCGTCCCGTCGATCGCGGACTGCAGCCCGCCGCGCAGGAACGGGTCCTCGATGGCGCGGGCGGCGTCCTCCAGCGCGAGCAACCCCTCCCGGCGGGCCCGGTCGGCGAGCTCCACCACCGTCTCGACCGTCGCACCCGGGTCCGGCGCCTTGCTGCGCAGCGCCCGCGGGATCGCCGAGAAGGAGCCGATCGCGTCCTTCAACGTGTGCCCGGCGAGGCCGGCGCCGAGCGTGCCGAACCAGACGAGCAGCAGCGGAGCGGGCAGGAAGATCGACATCGGGTCCGCGCCCTCGAGGAAAAGGGCACCGAAGATCGCGCCGAACGCGACGACGATGCCGATGAGGCCGGCGGGGTCCATCAGCGGCTCCGGGGACGTAGAGGAACAGGCGGGGGTGCGTCACCACCCGCCGGGCGGGGCGGGTCGGTGTCGCGGTCGTCGGGGAGCGCGGGCACCAGCTCCATCCGGGGACCGGTCTGGATCTGCTGGGCGCGGGCGAGCACCTGCGCGCGGTACTCGTTGATGAGGTCGATGGCCTCGGCCATCGACTCGGTGACGATGTACTTGGTGCCGTCGATCAGGCTGATGATCGTGTCCGGGGCGCTGTCGATGCGCTGGATCAGGTCGGGGTTCACCCCGAACTGTCCTCCGTGGAGGCGCGTCACGACGATCACGGCGATACCCGTCCTTGGTCACCCGGCACTGCTGGTGCGTCCGCTCGGCGCGGACGCGGAGCCCGTCCGTGGGCCCTCGTGCCCTTCCGATCGGCTGCGCGACGGCGATGCTGAGGATTCGGACACCCCGCTGTCGCTGCCGAGGCCGGTTTCGCCCGCCCGCGCCGCGCTACGTCGGACCGGGCCGTGCTGCCTTGGGTCGGGCCGCGCTGCGTCGGGCCCGGTCGGCCCCGCTGGGCCGGGTCGGGCCGCGCCGCGCGGTGTCGGAACCCGCTGGGCCGGGGCGGGCCGCGCGGTGTCGGAACCCGCCGCTCTTCCGCAGGCCTCGTCCCGACACACCGCACGACACGCCGACGACGGACCGCGGCGGCGGGCGCAGCGGCCGAACAGCGGCGGGAACCGACACGGGGCCGGGACCGACACGGGGCCGACGGCGGGGACCGACACGTGGCGGGACGCGGCGGCGCGAGGAAGGGCCGGGTGTGGGCCTCCCCGCGCCGCCGCCGCGGGGGTCAGCGCTTGAGGTTGACGAGCTCCTGGAGCACCTCGTCGGAGGTGGTGATGACCCGGGAGTTCGCCTGGAAGCCGCGCTGAGCGACGATCAGGTTGGTGAACTCGCTGGACAGGTCGACGTTGGACATCTCCAGCGAGCCGCCGGCCAGCGTGCCGCGACCACCGCCGCCGGCCGTGCCGAGCATCGGGTCACCGGAGTTGACCGTGGTGCGGAACAGCGAGCCGCCGGCCTTCTCCAGGCCCGACGGGTTCGTGAACGAGCTCAACGCGATCCGCCCGATGGCCTGCTTCAGGCCGTTGCTGAAGGAGCCCATGATCGTGCCGTCCGCCCCGAGGGTGAAGGACTGCAGCTCGCCGGCGGCGTGGCCGTCCTGGCGGGCCGCCTTGGCGGTGTCCAGACCGGAGAAGCCCGTCATCCCGGCGAGGTTCACCGTGACACCGCCGACGGTGAGCGTGGCCGGAGCGGTCAGCACGTTGTCGGCGTCGAAGGTGATGGCGGTGTCCGCCACCGTGTCGGTGCCGTCCGTCGCACCGACCGTCCAGCCGGTGGCCGTCTTGGTGAACGTCAGGTCCAGCTCGCGCGGCACGCCCGTCGCGTCGTACAGGTCGATGGTGCGGTGCAGCACGGTGCCGGTGTCCGCGTTGGCGTCGAGGTTGCCCTCGTAGGTGACGCTGCTGGTCGCCTGCGCGGCCATGACGGCGCCGACCGGCACGCGCAGGTCCGTCACCGGGCCGTTGGTGTCGATCACGCCGTTGGCGTCGGCCATCCAGCCCTGCACCAGGGCGCCCTCGCCGGGGAGCACCATCTGGCCGGTGGCGTCGAAGTCGAACGACCCGGCCCGCGTGAAGAAGGTCTCGGCCCCCTTGCGGACGACGAAGAAGCCGTCGCCCTGGATCATCATGTCGGTGCTCCGCCCGGTCATCTGGTTGGAGCCCTGCGTGAAGTTCGTCGTGATGCCCGCGACGCGCACACCGAGGCCCACCTGGGCCGGGTTGGTGCCGCCCAGACCGTCCTGCCCCGCACCGGCGCCGGTGAGGAGCTGGCTCAGGGTGTCCTGGAACTGGGTCATCGACGACTTGAAGCCGGTCGTGTTGACGTTGGCGATGTTGTTGCCGGTGACGTCGAGCATCGTCTGGTGGCTGCGCAGCCCCGAGATGCCGGAGAAGAGCGAGCGGAGCATGTGGGGTCCCTTCGAGAGGTGACGCGGGCCGGTCGGCGGCGTCGGGTGGTCAGTCGTCGGAGCCGACGGGCGGCTCGGGGGCGTCGTCCGCCGTGTCGTCGTCGGGCGCGTCGGAGGAGCCGTCGGTCGGACCGTCGGGGTCGTCGACCGGGGGCACCGGGCCGCCCGGGTAGGTGACCGAGGCCACCGCGTCGAGCGGGAGGTGGGCGTCGCCGATGGAGACGGTGGGCACCTCACCGGCGTAGGTCACGGAGTCCACGACGCCGACCTGCTGCGCGCCGTCCTCGTCGAACCAGGTGACCTGCTGCCCGACGAGCGAGGCGCTCGCCATGCGCATCTGCAGCGCGAAGGACTCGCGCGACAGGTCGGACAGCTCGACCAGCTTCTCCATGGTGGTGAGCTGGGTGCTCTGCTGCATGAGCTGTGAGGAGTCCATCGGGCTCGTCGGGTCCTGGTTGCGCAGCTGGGCGACCAGGAGCTTGAGGAAGGCCTCCTTGTCGATCTCGTCGTTGGCCTTCTGCTGGCCGGTCTGGTCGGCGCGAGGTGCGCCGAGCGCGTCGACGTCGATGCTCATGCTGCCTCCGGGGCTTCCGGGTGGTCGGTGCGGGTGCGGACGGGTGCGTGGGTCACAGGACGAGGTCGAGGCCGCCGGCGCGGTGCGCACCAGGGCCCGGGGAGAGGTCCTCGGCGTCGCGGGCGACGATCGAGGAGGCGGACGGGCGCGCACCGCGCGGGCCGTCGGACGGTCCGCCCGAGGCACCCTGGCCCGACGGGTCGCCGCCCGGGGTGGCGCCGGGGTGCCGGCCGTCACCGCGCTCGGAGCCGAGACCCACCTGGACGGACAACCCGGCGGCGGACAGCTCGCGCCGTAGGTCGGCGAGCGCCCCGCGCAGCGCGTCCCGGGAGGCGTCGGTCGTCCCGACGAGGTCCACCCGGATCGAGTCGGCGGAGATGTGCGCCACCACCCGCACCGGCCCGAGGTGCTCGGGGTCCACCGGCACCGACAGCACGTGCCGGCCGTGCGCCAGCCCACCGAGCTGGGTGAGCCGGGCGCCGAGCTGCTCGCCGAGCGGCAGCGGGAGGTGCGGCGCCGGCGCGCCGGGCTGTGCGGCGGGGGGAGGGCCAGCGGGCGCCGGGCCGGCTGAGGGACGGGCGTCGCCCACCGCGACGGGGAGTGCGGCGGGAGCAGGGACCGTGGGACGGCCGTCCTCGCCACCGCCCACGGTCGTCGCCGCACCGCTGACGGCCCGGGCCGGTGCCGCCGTGGTCGTCGCTACGGCCGGGGCCGGAGCCGCCGGTGCGGAAGTCCGGCTGCCGGCCGGATCAGAGGTGGGAGCAGGGCCCGAGCCGTCAGCCGGGGCCGCCCGACCGACGGCGCCGGCCGGGACCGGCGGCGCGGCGACCCCCTCGGTGGTCACCGTCTGCGGGGCGGTCGCGGTCTGCGAGGCGGTGGCGGCCTCATCGGCGACCGCGGCGGTCTGCCCCGCACCAGTCGGTGCCGGCGTGGTCGTCGCCGCGGCGACGGCGCCGAGCCGGACGGCGCCGGTTGACTCGGGCTGATCCGCCGTGCCCGCGGTGCCGGTCGGCGGCGCGGGCACCGCGGCGGCCGGCCGCCCGTCGCCCTGCGGGACCGCGGTGCTCGCGGCGGCGGTGGTCGTCGTGCCCGTGGACGTGTCCGTCGCCGTGGGCGCTGCCGGCGGGGTGGTCTCGTCGGTCGGCATCGTGCCGTCGGTCGGCATCGTGCCGTCGGCAGGCGTCGTGCCGTCGGTGTCCGCGGGCCGCCCGCCGGCGGCGCCCGTCCGTCGTGGCGCACGACCGGCGTGCTCGGCGCGCTCCCGGTCCGAGTGTCCGGGCCGGTCCGGGCGCCCCGGACGGTCGGGTCGGTCGGAGCGGTCACCCGAGTGGTCGTACGTCCGTGCCGGGCGGTCCTGCCGCGACGTGCGCGCGGACTGGGCGGCACCGGCGTCGAGCAGCGCCCTGGCGAAGTCGTCGCCCGAGCCGGCACGGGCACCGGGGTTCGCCCCCGGTGCGGGCACGCTGGGGGCGGCGGGCGTCACGACGGTCATGAGGTCACCTCGGAGAGGGAGAGCAACAGGTCGAGGGTGCTGCGTGAGGGGTCCGTCACCGTGCCCGCACCGGACGCGGCCGACGACGGGACCGTCGACCCGCCGGACAGCAGCGCCGCCAGATCGAGGCCACCTGCCCCGCCGAGAGCGCCCGTGCCGGAGCCGGACAGCAGCGCGGCCAGGTCCAGACTGGTGGTGCCACCGGGCAGACCCACGGGCAGGACGTCGGCGGGCGCCTGCGGCAGGATGCGCCGGATCGTCGTCGGGGTCTCGTAGACGTCGCGCACCGACACGTGGCCGCCCGGCTTGGGGGCGTCGATCATCGCGCCGTCGCCGACGTAGATGCCCACGTGCGAGCCCCCGCCGAAGATCAGGAGGTCGCCCGGGTGGGCCTGGTCGAGCGAGGGCACCTCGGTGCCCATGTGCATCTGGTCGCGGGCCACCCGCGGCATCCCGGACACGCCCAGGTCACCGAGGGAGCGCACGACCAGACCAGAGCAGTCCAGGCCGCCCTCCGCCAGCGTCTCGCCGCCCCAGACGTAGGGCGTGCCGACGTACCGCTTCGCGGCGGCGACGAGCGCCTCGCCCGTCACGCCCTGCGCACCGGACAGGCCGCGGGCGACCCCGTCG
>Ga0164243_10005183_pt1 | contig 19975 bp, 22 predicted proteins | sample OricompcompostOP_FD_108781 | JGI IMG/M metagenome (GOLD analysis project Ga0164243, IMG submission 108781) | Organic Plus compost microbial communities from Emeryville, California, USA - Original compost - Organic plus compost (OP) | ecosystem: Engineered > Solid waste > Mixed feedstock >... | reverse complement strand
TGGTGTTCGGCCTGGCCGCCCTGCCCTTGGCCCTCACCCTCGACCGGGTGTGCAACGGCGTCAGCCGGCCCCTGTTCGGCGCGATCTCGGATCGGATCGGCCGCGAGCCGACCATGGCGCTGGCCTTCACCCTCGGGGCGCTGGGCACCTTGGCCCTGCTGCACCTCGGCCATAACCCCCTGCTGTTCGTGCTGTTGACCGGACTGGTGTTCCTGGGCTGGGGCGAGATCTTCTCGCTGTTCCCGGCGCACCAGGCGGACCTGTTCGGCCGCCGTCACGGGGCCAAGAACCTCGGCTACCTCTTGATCTCCATCGCCGTCGCCTCGCTGCTCGGCGGGCCGGCCGCGGCCTATGTCTTCCAGGCGACCGGCTCGTGGACGTCGGTGTTCTACATCGTCGCCGGCCTGAATCTGGCCGCGGCCGTCCTGGCCATCTTCGTGCTGAAGCCGATGAGCGCCCGGCTTACGGCCCCGCCGGCGGCTCAGGCGGCGCCGGTGGCGGCGACCTGAGGCCTATCGCTGTTCTCGTCATCCTCCGGCGGCCAAGGCCGTCCGGAGGACCCAAACCCGCAGCGGGCCGCCTGCAATCTTGCTTGGATCGCCCGGACAAAGCCGGGCGACGACGCTGAATTCCGGATTCCTACTCCAACCCGCTGCGGCGGAACTGTTCGCGCGCCATCACCGACCAGTCGAGGTTCTCCTCGCCGTGGTCGATCGCGCCGTGCAGGTGGTCGCGGTAGACCTCGCCGGCGGGCAGCGGGACGCCGACGTGCCGGGCCGCCTCGAAGGCGAGGTCGGTGTCCTTCAGGCCGATGGTGACGGTGGCGCCGACGTTCTCCCAGTCCTCCTCGGCGATGATCTTGCCGTACATCTTGTAGGCGACGCAGTTGAACAGGCCGTCGGTCAGCACGCGGTAGAAGACGTTGGGGTCGACGCCGTACTTGCGGACCAGCGAGATGCCTTCGCCGGTGGCCTCGATCGAGCAGCCGAGCACGAAGCTGTTGGCCAGCTTGCAGGCCACCGCGCCGGCCGGGTCCTCGCCGGCGTTGACGAACGAGGCGCCCATGGCGTCGAGCAGCGGCTGGACCTTCTTCGCCACCTCGGACGGGCCCGCGATGATGAAGCCCAGCTCGCCGGTCTGCGCGCGCTCGGGGCGGCCCAGCAGGTTGGTGGCCAGGAGGATCTGGCCGGCGGCGCGGTGCGCCTCGGCCATGCGCTGGGTGAGCGGCAGGCCGTGGGTGCCGCTGACCATGTGCACGGCGCCCTTCGGCAGGTTCTCGACCAGCCCGCCGGGGCCGGTGACCACGCTTTCGAAGATGGCGTCGGTGGGCAGCACGCTCAACACATAGGCCTGGCCGTCGCACAGTTGGGCCAGCGACCGCGCCCCGCGCGCGCCCTTGGCTTCCAAGGCGGCCACGGCGGCTTCGACGGGATCATAGACGGTGACCTCGTGGCCCGCGCCGATCAAACGCGCCGCCATGGCGCTGCCCATCCGGCCCAAGCCGATGACGCCGACCTTCATCTCACTCTCGTCCTTTCAAGGGGCCGCGACGGCGCCGCGGCGGAGGATCACAACGGGCGCTGGTCCGAGCCTACCTTGGGAGACTTCGGGCGCCGCCTCAACACGGCTTAAGTCGGGAATCAGCCGCCCGGCGCCTCGGCCGGCGCTGCGGTGTTGACGTCGACGGAGGGTGGTGCGGCTGCGGGATCTGCGCCGCCGAGGAAGTCGTCGAAGTTGACGTCGGCGGGCGGGGGGGCGACGTCGGCGGCGCGGGTGACGGTGAAGCCGATCCAGCGCCCGGCCCCGATCACCCCGACCCACAGGGCCAGCGACAAGACCGCGGCGATCTTGGCCCCGGCGGGCGGGGCCACGCCCTGGTCCCAGCGGTCCATCGAGCGCTGGGTGACGAAGTGGAACACCACCATGTTCAGCCCGGCCAGCGCCATCATCAGCATCTTCAGCCTAAACGGGGTGTTGTGGAAGTAGACCTCGGCGTTGGTGGTGAACATCAACGCCCCGGTGAGCACCGCCAGGGCGAAGGCCGCCCAGGTCCACTTCAGCCCCTCGCCGGCCACCTTCGAGACCGGGCGGTCGGACCAGGCCAGGCCCAGGAGCCGCAGGTCGACCGCCAGGATGGTGCCGAACACCAGGGCCAGGCCCATGACGTGGACGGCCTCCAGCATCGGGAACAGGAACAGCGAGTCCCGGATCGCCTTCGAGAGGCCGGAGGCGTCGAGCGCCTCGAGGATCGACTGGATGTCCATGGCGTGCCGGGTCCTCCGGAGGGATCAGTAGCGGGCGGCGGGGGAGAGCGGCCCCCAGACGTGGTCGTAGGCGATCAGCCGGCCGAGCACGATCACCGCCAGCCAGACCGCGAAGGTGGCCAGAGCCGCCGCCCTCACCCCCGGGCGCCGGGCCAGGGCGTCGCCCCACTGCGGCTCGTGACGGCGCAGCATCCGCCCGAAGCCGATCACCGCCACGGCCCCCACCGCCACCAGGGCCATCTTGGCCCAGAAGGAGAAGGTCACCAGCTCGCGCACCGGCTCGCCCACGATCAGCAGCAGCCCGGTCAGGGCCAGCAGCCACAGGGCCCCGACGATCCAGGGGCCGAAGCGGTCATGGGCCTGGCGCAGGCTCAGGTCCTGCCCCGCCCAGCCCAGGATGCGCAGGTTCAGCATGAAGACCGAGCCGAGGATGACGCCGATGCCCACGATGTGCAGCGTCTGGATGCTGGGGATCAGCCAGGCCTGGTGCGTCTTGATGAAGACGCTCGGCCCGGTCGCGGACAGCCACTCGGCGAATTCCTTCACGTCACTTCCCCCTCGAAGTCGGTCGCGTCGGCGCGCGACAGGGCGCGCGACGGGGCGTGCGGCGGCGCCCCCGAGGAACGCCGCCGCCTGATCGGCCTCGCCGGCCGCCAAGATCAGAAGCTGGAGCCGCCCAAGAGCTCGGTGCCCTTGACGGTGTCGCAGGCCTTGCCCGGCGCCGGCGGGGTCTTCCACGGGCACTTGGCCAGCGCGCTGCCGCCCACCCGCGAGCCGAAGTTGGTGCCGTCCCGCATCGGGTTGACCTTCACGCTGAAGATCGTCCCCGCCGGGAACGAGGCCGCCGTGATCCCCTGCTGGGCCACCGCCGCCGCGCCCGCCATCTCCACCCCGTAGTCGACGTTCTTGCCGTCCTTGCCCTTCTGCAGCTTGCCGTCCGGCCCGATGACGTAGAAGTGCAGCTCGGCGTGGTTCGCCTGCGCCACGAACTGGTACATCACACCGGTCAGCGTCACCGTCTTGGTCTGGTCGTACATGGCGAACGAGTGGTGCGCCGCAGCCGGAACCGCAGCAAGCCCAATCGCCCCAATCACCGCCGCAGCCGCGACTTGCTTCTTCATGACGCCTGTCTCCCTTTCTTGCAGCCGGGTCTTCTGGCCCGGCCTCACAGCGTCCGCTGTCACAGATATATTTACTTGAGCGCGTCCAGGACGTCAGCGGGCACGGCTTCGGACTCGGGCTTGTCCCAGCCCTGCTCGAACCACTTCTCCCAGTTCTGCGCCCACGGCCGGCCGTAGTAGTCGACGAAGTTCGGGTCGTCCTTGGTCAGTTGCCGCGCGCGCCCGTTCACGTTTTTGATGTTCGAGAGGCACTCGATGTAGGTGTAGCGCCGGTTCGGGTCGTCCGGCGTCGCCTGGCGGGCGTAGCGGTAGCTCAGGCGCAGCGGGACCACGAAAGCTTCGGGGTCGTACCAGATCGCCTCGTGGTCGAGGCCGATGAACTTGCCGCTGGCGTCGCGCGCCGGCTTCCAGGTTTCGACCGTCTCCAGCCGGGGGCTGAATTCGAACATCGAGTGCGAGAGCGTCCACGGCTGCACGTTGGCGGTCCAGGTGACGAGGGTGTCGCCGTCCCAGAAGCCGACGGTCTCGCCGTACCACTGCGGCACCTTCTGCACGTGCTGCTTGCCGATCTCGACCTGGCGCAGGAAGTTCGCCGCGATGCCGGACAGGAACTGCACCCGGTAGGGCGTCATGGTCAGCTGGAAGTTGCCGCCCTGCGAGGCCTGCGACCAGAAGCGCAGGAAGCCCTCGGGATAGCAGAACTGGGCGTTCCACTGGGCCGAGTTGTCGACGGCTTCATGGAAGCCCATCTGCACCATGCGCTTCTGATACTCGGGCGTCAGCAGCGACAGGATGGTGGGGGTCTGGTTGACGGTGCCCCATTCCCACATGGCGCCAACGTCGGCCGACATGTCCCGCGCGTAGTAGCCGTCCCAGTCGGGCGTGGTCGCCTTGGTGTAGACGGTCGGGCCGCCCTTGGCCTTCGCCTGGGCCAGCAGCGCCTCGTAGTGCTCCTTGGCCGACTTGTACGGATACGGGCTGACGATCCGCTCCTTGGGATAGTCGATCTCGCAGTCGCCCCACGAGGCCGAGGTCGGCGGGCTCGTCCCGATGCGGCCCGAGGTCCACATGTCGGTGAGCTGGCGGGGCGTGTTGCAGCGGAAGTACCGCTGGTCCGACCAGTACTCCCGGTCCTTGTAGAAGTTCTTGGTGGTGAACAGGTCCACCGGCAGCGGCTGCATGCCGGCCGGCGGGCCCGGGAAGGTCGGGGTCGGGGCCCGGTTCAGGCCGAGGCCGATCTGCATGGCCTGCTGCATCTTGGGGCTCAGCCCCTTCAGCGCTTCCTGCGAGATCACCACGCGGCCGGGAGCGACGCCGGCTTGGCCGTCGGGTTGCGGGGCGGGCCGGTTTTGCGCGTAGACAGTGCTGGCCTGAGCAGCGAGCCCCACGCACGCGACGGCGAGAACGGCGGATTTGACCTTCATCTGGAGCAGCGTCCTCCCCTGGCGCATCTCGGCTGTTTTTGTTAGGTAGCCTACGAGATAGGGAACCTAAGAGATTTAGCGGCCGGCGCGCAAGGGCTTTGAGGGGCCGCCCCTGGGGAGGGATGGGGGAGAGGGCAGGAAACATGAAGACTCGACATCTGGTGCTGCTGGTGTGCGCTTCGGCGGCGCTCGCCGCCTGCGGCAGGGAGCAGGCGGCGCCCTCGCAGGCTCAGACTCAGACTCAGACTCAGGCTCCGGCCTCCGCGCCGCAGGGTCTGGACGTCCCGGCCACGGCCTCGATCCGCGAGATCATGGAGGGTTTCGTCGAGCCGAGCGCCGATTTCCTGTTCAGCTCGGTGCAGGAGGTGTCCAACGACCAGGGCGTCTCCCTGAAGCAGCCGCAGACCGACGGGGACTGGGCCGAGGTGCGACGCAACCTGACCGTCCTGGCCGCGGTCCCCGCGTATCTCACCAGCCCCGGACGGGCCGTCGCTCCGGCGGGGGCGAAGTCGGAGCATCCCGGCGTGGAGAACGAGCCCGAGGTCACCCGGCGGCTGATCGACGCCGATCCCGCCAATTTCGCGCGGCGGGGCGCGGCTCTGACCGAAGCGGTGGGCGCGGCCATGAAGGCGGCCGAAGCCAAGGACGCCCGTGGTCTGATGAACTCGCTCGTGGGCGTCGACCATGCCTGCGAAGCCTGCCACTTGCAGTATTGGTATCCCAACGACAAGCGGGCGCAGCAGGCGGCGCGCGAAGAAGGGATCGTCCAGTAGCCGACGGTCCGGCGCCGACGCCGGCCGAGGCGCGCGGATCGTCGCCCGCCTCGCTCCCGACTGGGCGCAACGGCCGATGGAAAGCGATGGGGACCCTTCCAGTGGCGCCCTGCGCGAAGCCAATAAAATTCTTGCCAATAAGTTCGCACGGCGTGAGAATACGCTCGAAAAGATGCCGAGGGTGATCGGATGAAGAGCGGTGATCGGCTCCTCAAGGTTCTGTGGCTTTTCACCGAGGAGCGGCCGGTCCTCGAGGTGGAGGAGATTTCCAAGAGCCTGCAGATTTCTATCAGTACGGCCTACCGCTACGTCAGCCAGCTCTGCGAAGCGGGTTTTCTCGCGCCGATGGGGCCGGTCGGCTACGGCCTCGGCCCTGCGATCATCGAGCTCGACCGGCGCATCCGGATGGCCGACCCGCTGGTCCAGTCGGCCGCCCCGGTGCTGCGCCGCCTGCTGGGCGACCTCGATCCGGCGGCCACCATCCTGCTGTGCCGGCTCTACCGCGATCAGGTCATGTGCATCGCCCAGCGCCAAGGCCGCGAGAGTCCGGGGCGCGAAAACCTGGGCCGTGGAGTTCCGGATCGTGAAAGCCTGGGCGGTCTCAGCTACGAGCGGGGCCGTCCGATGCCCATGCTCCACGGCGCCCCGTCCAAGGCGATCCTGGCCCACCTGCCCAGCCGCGCCGCCGAAAGGCTGTGGGAGGCCGAGGCGGAAGAATCCAAGCCGGGCGACTGGAAGTCCTTCCGCGCCCAGCTCCTGAGGATCCGCAAGGCGGGCGTTGTGGTTTCGCACGCCGAGATCGACCCCGGCGTGGTCGGGGTCGCCGCCTGCGTGTTCGATCCCCAGGGACGGCCGATAGGTTCGGTCTGCGCCGTTCTGCCCGAATCGGGCGTTTCGCAGCCGGTGGTGGCGCGCGTCTCGACCCTGGTGCGGGCGAGCGCGGACGAGATTTCCGCCACCCTGTTCGAGCGCGAAGTCGAGCGGCAGGCGACGGCGGGGAGCGCGAAGCCGGTGAAGTCCAAGAGCGCGCGGCCTCAGGGGCTGGCCGCCCTCGGTCCGCCCAGGGGAGCGGTTCACTAAGGTTCACCCACGCCCGGCCGGCCCGGGCGCGGGATTGGTTCGAGAGGTGCGAAAATGACGGATGGTCAATACGGCGCGTCGGCGGCCGCCGCAGAAGCGGACGGCGCGGGCGGATCCAGCTACGAGCGTGTGATCCCGGAGCGCCGCGCCTACTACGAGAAGATCAGCCACGAGAACTTGGCGCCGCTGTGGGAAGAGCTGCACGTCCTGGTGCCGGCCCAGCCGCATACGCCGGTGAAGGCGGTGAAGTGGGACTATGACGAGGTGCGGCCGCTGCTGATGGAGGCGGGCGGGCTGATCACTGCGGACGAGGCCGAGCGCCGGGTCCTGATGCTGCGGAACCCCGGGCTTGGGGGGCAAGCGGCGATCACCCAGTCCCTTTACGGCGGTTTCCAGCTGATCCTGCCGGGCGAGGTGGCCCGCACCCACCGCCACAGCCAGTCGGCGCTGCGCTTCATCATCGAAGGCGAGGGCGCCTATACGACCGTGGGCGGCGAGAAGATCCCGATGCGGCCGGGCGACCTGGTGCTGACGCCGAGCTGGAACTGGCACGACCACGGCAACGACACCGACAAGCCCATGGTGTGGCTGGACGGGCTGGACATCCCGCTGATCAGCTTCTTCGAGGCCGGTTTCTTCGAGGCGGCCAACGTGGAAAGCCAGGAGCCGTCCCAGCCCCTGGGCGACAGCCTGGCGCGGTTCGGCTCCGGCCTCGCGCCGGTCGACTGGCGGCCCAAGGCCAAGGCCTCCCCGATGTTGCACTATTCCTACGAGCGGACGCGCGAGGTCCTGGAGGCGATGCGCCGGGCCGATCCGGCCGATCCCTGCCACGGCTGGAAGATGCGCTACATCAACCCGACCAGCGGCGGTTCGCCGATGGCCACCATCGGCGCCTTCATCCAGATGCTGCCGCCGGGCGAGGCCACCGCGCCCTACCGCTCCACCGACGCGACCGTGTTTGCGGTGGTGGAAGGGAGCGGGACCAGCACCATCGGCGACGTCACCATCGAATGGAAGCCGCGCGACGTGTTCGTGGCCCCGAGCTGGGTCTGGCAGAGCCACCACGCGCACGGGGAGGCCACTCTGTTCAGCTTCTCCGACCGGCCCGTCCAGCAGGTCCTAGACCTGTGGCGGGAAGAGCGCCGCGTCCCGGCCTAAGATCCTCTGCCCGCCCTGCGCGGGGCGGGCGCCTTCCGTTTTCATCCCACGCCTGAGAGAGCCCCGTGTCCGACTTCGTGATCCCTGCGCCGCCGCAGCCTTCCGTCGCCGTGGCGGGCGAGACCGCCCGCTTCCCCGTGCGCCGCATCTACTGCGTCGGCCGCAACTACGCCGCCCACGCCCGCGAGATGGGCAAGGATCCGGACCGGGAGCCGCCGTTCTTCTTCCAGAAACCCTCGGACGCGGTCGAGGACGACGGCGTCGCCATCCCCTATCCGCCCGAAACCGCCAACTTCCACTACGAGATCGAACTTGTGGTCGCGATCGCCAAGGAAGGTTTCGACGTGCCGGTGGAGAAGGCGCTGGACCTGGTGTTCGGCTACGCCGTGGGCATCGACCTGACCCGCCGCGACCTGCAGCTCGGCGCCCGCGACGTCGGCCGTCCGTGGTCGTGGGGCAAGGGCTTCGACCGCTCCGCGCCCTGCGCGCCGCTGCACCGCGTGTCGAAGGTCGGACACCCCACCAAGGGCCGTATCTGGCTCTCGGTCAACGGCGAGACCAAACAGGACGCCGACATCGCCGATCTGATCTGGCCGGTCGCCGACGTGATCTCGACCATCTCCCGTTCGATGGTGCTGAAGCCGGGCGACCTGATCTTCACCGGCACGCCGGCGGGCGTGGGGCCGATCAAAGCCGGGGACAAGGTGGACGGCGGCGTCGACGGCCTCGGCGAGATCCACATCCGCATCACCGACCGGCCGTGAGCGCGATGAAGCTGCACGGCTACTTCCGGTCGTCCGCCTCCTTCCGGGTGAGGGTCGCTCTCTACCTGAAGGGCATCGAGCACGAAGGGGCCTACTACCACCTGCGGCGTGTGGAGCATCGGACGCCCGAGTACCTGGCCCTGAACCCTCAGGGCCTGTTGCCGTCCCTCGAAGCCGAGGGGGCGGTGCTGACCCAGTCGCTGGCGATCCTCGAATACCTCGAGGAGCGCTATCCGGACCCGCCGCTCCTGCCGAAGGACGCGCTGGGCCGGGCGCGGGTGCGGGCCCTGGCGGATGTCGTGGCCTGCGACATCCACCCGATCGACAACCTGAGGGTGCTGAAATACCTGCGCACCGAACTCGCCCTGCCCGAGGAGAAGGTCCAGGCCTGGTACAACCACTGGATCGCCGAGGGCTTCGCCGCTTTCGAGGCCCTCTTGCAACGCGGCCCCACCGGCCGCTTCTGCCACGGGGACGCGCCGACCATCGCAGACGTCTGCCTGGTTCCCCAGGTGGTGAACTCGCGCAACTTCGGCCTCGATCTGTCGCCGTACCCGACGCTATCCCGGATCGCCGAAACCTGTCTGGCCATGCCGGAGTTCGTCCGGGCCCTGCCGGCGAACCAACCCGACGTGACCGACACCTGAGGATTGCCTGTAATGCGAAGCCAGCCTGAGATCGTGATCGTGGGGGCCGGCATCGTTGGGCTGGCGCTCGCGCTCAACCTGCACAAGCGGGGGCTCACCTGCCGGCTCTACGAAGCCGTGCCGGAGCTGCGCGAGATCGGCGTCGGCGTCACCCTCTTGCCGCATGCGACGCGGGAGCTGAACGCCCTTGGCCTGTTGCCCCAGATCGAGGCGGCGGGGATCGACAACAAGGCCAACGCCTTCTTCAACCGCTTCGGCCAACTGCTGTTCTCCGAACCCCGCGGCCGTGCGGCGGGCTATCCCGTGCCCGAGGTCGGCATCCATCGCGGCCGGTTCCAGACGGTGCTGCTGAAGGCGGTGCAGGAACGCCTCGGCCCCGGCGCCGTCGTCACCGGCCGGCGCTGCACCGGCGTCGAGCAGGCGGGCGAGCGGGTGCTGGTCCATCTGGCCGACCCCCAGGGCGCCCCGGTCGAGACCGTCTCCGCGGACGTGGTGGTGGCCTGCGACGGGGTGAATTCCGCGGTGCGCCGCCAGTTCTATCCGGACGACGCGCTCTGCTTCACCGGCATCAACCTGTGGCGGGGCGTCACCCGCCGGCCGCCGATCCTCGACGGGCGCACCTATATCCGGATCGGCTCCATCCGGACGGGCAAGATGGTGATCTACCCCATCGTCAACGACGTCGACGGGAGCGGTCTGCAGCTGATCAACTGGGCCGCCGAGATCGAGCGGCCGGGGACGGCGCTGAACGACTGGAACACGCCCGGCCGCGCCGAGGACTTCCTGCCGATCTTCAAGCACTGGACGTTCGACTGGCTCGATGTGCCCGAGCTGATCTCCCGCGCGGATTTCATCCTCGAGTATCCGATGGTCGACAAGGAGCCGCTGGAGCGCTGGAGTTTCGGCCGCGTCACGCTCGCGGGCGACGCCGCCCATCCGATGTATCCGCGCGGCTCCAACGGCTCCGCCCAGGGGCTGATCGACGCCCGCGTCCTGGCCGACCGGCTGGCGGGCGGCGGCGACGCCGAAGCCGCGCTCAAGGCTTATGAGGCGGAGCGCATTCCGCTGACCTCCAAGGTGGTGCGGACCAACCGCAGCACGCCCCCCGACCTCATCAACATCGAGGTCGAGGAGCGCACGGGCGACCGGCCGTTCGATGACCTGTCCCGCTTCATCAGCCAGAGCGAGCTGCAGGCGATCTCGGACCGCTACAAGCAGGTGGCGGGCTTCTCGCGCGAAGACGTCGGCTGATCCCGCGTCAGCCGCCGTTGCGGACGAAGCAGGCCTTGCCGCGAGCGGTCAGGCCGGCGCAGGCTTTCGCCGCCGCGCTGCGGTCTGCATAGGGGCCGAACAGGCTGCGCCAGACCCGGCGGTCGCCCACCACGGCCTCGCTCACCCGGCGTCCCGCCGCGCCGACCTCCGGGGCTTCGGCGGCCAGTTTGTCCAGCAGGCTGCGGGCGAGGGCAGGGTTGTCCGACGCCCCGGCCTGCACCCAATAGGCTCCGGCGGCCTGACCGGACGAACGCGACGGCGGAGGGAGCGGCAAGGCCGGGCGTAGCGCGGCGCCGGCGGCGTCCGGGACCGTCGACGCCACAGGCCGCGGCGCTGCGCTCCGCGCGCCACCGCAGGTCAGCTCGACCACCCGCCATAGCAGGGTGTCCCGGCCGGGGGTCTGCCAGCGGGTGCGGCGGTCCAGGCGGATGCGCTCCTCGCCTTGGAGATTGTTGCGCCGGAACAGCGAGAAGCGTTCGAGCTGGAATTCCCGGCTGTCGCAGTTGACCATGACCGCGCCGGAGGCCGAGGCCCCGCCGTTGCGGGTCACGTACTCGGGCTGGGTGGCCTCCTCGCGGAAGGCGACGCGCCACGCCCCGCTCGCGGGCTCGCGGCTCAGCAGATAGACGTTGCTCAGCGGCGTGGCGGCGGTGCGCGCCCCAGCCGGTATTCCGACCGGGGCTGCGATCTCTATGGGCTCAGGCGCGGCCTGGGGCGCGGGCGGGGGCGGCAGGCGCTGACCCGCCGCCGGGATAGCCGCCACACAGAGCGCCCCCGCAGCGACGAGGGCGGGCCAGGCCCGCTTTCGGGCGGGCGCGCCGGGCGGCGAGGCGAAGTCCATGGTGTGAACGAACGCTACCTGAAAGCCGCAGTCGTCCCCATTGGAGCGCCAAGCTGGGCTTTGGGCAACGCCGTTCGCGCTACTTCGCCCGTTCCTTCATCCCGCTGGCGAGCATCGGCAGCTTGTAGAGCGTCGCCGCGGTCTGCTGCGGCCCCACGCGGATCATCTGGCCGCGCTCGTCGTCGGCGCCGCTGCCGACCACGAACAGCGTCTTCTTGTCCGGTCCGCCGAAGGCGAGGCTGATCACGGGCCGGGGCGTGGGGATCAGCCCCAGGTACTTGCCCGTACGGTCGAAGACGTGCACGCCCGGCTTCGGCGAGGACACGGTGGTCACGTACAGCCGTCCCTCGGAATCGAGCGCGATCCCGTCGCCCGAGTCGGTCTCGGGAATCCGGCCGAAGGTTCGCCGGTTGGCGAGCCGGCCGGGCCCGGTCACGTCGAAGGCCTCGATCCCGGAGCGGTTGGTCACGAACAAGGTCTTCTCGTCGGCGCTCAGCACGATGCCGTTGGTGGTGATGTTCTCGGCGACCACGCTGACGCCGGCCGGAGCGGCGTAGTAGACGCAGCCGGACGTGAAATAGGCGCCCCCGTTGCTGTCGACCGACAGGTCGTTCGGGCGAACGGTCAGCACGCCGCCGTCGGTCCATTTGTCGGCGACGGTGCGCCGCGTGGGCGTGAGTTGCACCACCGCGTTCACCACCTGGTCGCGGTGCGCCTTGGTCGAGCCGGGCCGTTCCGTGCGGCTGACGCCGTAGAGGCGCCCCTGTTTGTCCATCGACAGGGAACTGAGGCCCCAGGCGTTCGGGACCGAGACGCTGACCTTGCCGTCGGGCGTGACCGCGATCGCCTGGTCGTAGTCCTCCTGCGCCAGCAGGACGTTCCCGTCCTTGTCGGGCACGATGCCGTCGGCGCTGTTGCCGCCCTGCTGCCAGACCTTGGTCCAGGTCGCGCCCTCGGCGACGACGCCCGGTATGGCTGTCACCACGGCGGGACGGGAGAAGTCGCGGGCGCTCGCGGGCGACCCGCCGGCGGGGACGGGTGCGAGGCGGGCCGGCTCTGCCGGCTTGCAGTTGGGCGGCGGCGGGGGAGCGGCCGGCGCTGCGGCGGGTTGGGCCTGCGCCGTCGCCTGGCCGAGGGCCGCGAGCGAGAGACAGCACGACAGCACGGTGGTGAAGCTCTTCATGGGGTTTCTGCTCCCTGTCGTCCGCGTTGCGAAGCGGTTCGTTAGGGAGCCTAAGCTTTGCCGCGGGATTCCGCTACGACGATGACGAAGCGCGCCGAGGGCGGAAAATGGCCGCAGGTGGAAGGCCGGCGGCCAGGCTATATTGGCGGCGATGTAAGCTTGGCGGCGGTCGATTCTCGACCTCCGCATGTGAGCAGGTCGTCGATGCGCACGATCGCGGTCGTCGCCCGCAAGGGCGGTTCGGGCAAGACCACCGTCGCGGTTCACCTGGGGATCGCCGCGCACCTGGCCGGCCGCCCGGTCCGCGTGATCGACACCGACCCGCAGCGTTCGGCGACGGAGGCGTTTCGGATGCGCCGAGGCGACGGGCCGGAGTGCTGCGTCTCGACCCCTGCCGGCCTGCTGGGCGCCCAGATCGCCGCCCGCGCCGCCGGCGTGCAGATCTTGCTGATCGACACGCCCGCCGGGACCGAAGAGGGGATGAGCAACGCCGTGGTGCTCTCCGACCTGGCGCTGCTGGTCGTCCGTCCGACGTTCCTCGACCTGAGCGCCGCCGCCTATACGGCCGATGTGCTGAGGCGCCTGCGCAAGCCCGTGCTCGTGGTGCTGAACCAGGCGCCGCCCGCCCGCGACGGGGTCGAACCGCCGGCCGTGCGCAAGGCCAGGGACGTGCTGCGCCTGCTCCGGCTGCCGGTGGTTCCTGTCGTGCTGAGGACTCGCGCCGCCTACCAGACCGGCCTGGAGAGCGGACGCTCGGCCGTCGAGTCCGCCGCCGCCGGCGCCGTGGCCGCCGAGCTGGCGCAGGTCTGGGCCCATATCGAACGCTTCGCCTTCGCGCCGTCCGCCGCCGAGGTCCAGGCCGAAGCGCAAGCCCAGACTCAGGCCCAGACTCAGGCCGAGCCGCCGGCCGATGGCGCGCTGGACCGGCTGGTGATCCAGAACTGGAATCCGCACCCCGGCTACGTCCCGCTTGGCGACGCCGACCTGGAACTCGACCCAGGCCAAGCGGTCACCCTATGGGTCCGGCGCTCGATCCCGACGCCGGTCGCGCGCGCCGCGCCGCCCGCGGGCGACGGGCCGGTGATCCTTTCGGACGAGGAGACGCTGCAGGTCTGACGGCCGGCGTCAGCAGCTCAGGGCCGCCTCATGGCTGCGCGCGAAGAACTCCGAACGGGTTCGCGTCAGCTCGAAGTCGTAGTCTTGGACGGCCTCGATGGTCCGGCCGTTCCAGACCAGCCGGTATTCGCCGGAGCGGCGGCTTTGCGCCACGCCGACCGGATGGAAGCCCCCGATGATCCGCTCGTCCTCGACCGCGGCGCATTCAGCCACCAGTTCGCTCCCGCCCCAAGGCGAGCTCAGGGGTTCGAGCGCCTGCGCCATCTCCGCGTCCAGCACTTCCGGCGTCGGCGGCGCATCCAGGAAGCAGCCCTTCAGCGAGACCACGACCATCCGCATCAGGAAGGTCGTCGGCGGCTCGGCGCCGCGCGCCGCGAGCGCCTCCAGCTCCAGGATGGCGTCGGCCACCGCGAGCTTCTCCGCGCCGGCGAGCTCGGTGGTTTCGTCGTCGATCCGGGCGGGGCGCCCGATCATCAGCCGGGGGCGCTTGAGGATCGCCCGGTCGGCGCACAGCTTGCGGATCCGCTCCGCCGTGGCGGCGTCGGCCGGGACCAGGCAATAGGCGTCGGTGAGCACCGGGTTCGGCATGCTGGCGATTCCTCGTGAAGCGCGAAAGGGTCGGACGGTCCCGGAGGGACACGGTCAGAGGGCGGAGGCTTTCTCCCTCAGGCGGTTGTTGGGAGTATGGTCGCCGGCCAGCCACCGGATCAGGTCCCGGTGAGCGTTGGCCCGCATCTGGAACTCGAGGTCCTCGGCCTCGGGGGCGTCGGCGGCGAACTCGAGCAGCATGCCGTTGGGATCCCTGACGTAGACCGAGCGGCAATAGCCGTGCTCCAGCACGTAGGTGTCGGGCTCGGCGTAGCCGGCGGCCGCCAGCCGTTCCTCGATCTGGCGCTGGGCGTCGGAATCGACCTGCAGGGCGATGTGGTGGAACGGCGACACGGGCATCGCCGGGCCGAACTCCGCCTGGTCCCTCGGGTCGGCGAACTGGAAGAAGGCCAGCGCGCCGCCGTCCGCCATGCCGAAGAAGCAGTGGCAGTAGACCCGCTTGCGGCCGAACAGCACGTCCTGCTCGCACCAGGTCGCGATCAGCGGCATGCCGACGACGTCCTCGTAGAAGCGCCGCGTCGCCTCCAGGTCGTAGGAGACGTACGCCGTATGGTGGAGGCGCTTGGGCAATCTCGCGTCGACCGGCATCTGCTGCTTCCTCCGCTATCCCCCGCCGCGATGGACGGCGTTCTTGTCGGCTGGGGCGCTGGAACTGCGGAAGGGGCGGCGGAAGGCGGGCAGGGCGGCCGTAGGACGGCCGCGGGCGCGCTCGTTCGGGCCGGTCGAGGCCACGCTCATTTCACTCCCCTTCGCCTGTTTCGGGCGGCGCCCCGTTTGAGCTGACCCGGGCGCGAGGGCGAGGGACGCCGCCGCCGCGCCTGGAGGCTCCAGGGCGGATTGCAGCGACTGCCGGACTCGGACTCGCAGCTCGGATTGCTTTTGGGAAGTGTTTAGCGCCAATGAACGCTTCGGTCCACCGATTTGGCGGCGGCCGGGAGCGTCGACGCGTCAGGGCGCGCGCTCCTGTTGCAGATGGGGCGCGGTTTACTCCGCCTTGGCCTTGGCCCGGCGGCGGCCGGGGGCCAGGGCGCGCTGGTCGTTGCGCCGCTGCAGCACGACCCAGATGGCGACGGCGGGGCGGTCGCCCGAATTCCAGATCCGGTGCGGGACCTGGGCGTCGAAGCTGATCGAATCGCCCGGTTCGAGGCGGTGCTCCTCGTCGGCGATGGTCAGGCCGAGCGAGCCTTCGAGCAGCAGGGCGAACTCCTGGCCGCCGTGCTGCAGCTTGACGTCGGCGTCGCACGACGCGCCGCCCACCTCGTAGACCACATGCAGGAATTCGAAGTCGGGCCGCGCGGTCCTGGTCAGGCGCTCCCAGCGCACGCCGGTGGCGAGTTGCACCGTCGGCCGCTCCTGCGCGTGCTGCACCTTGATGGGGGAGGGCTCCTCGGCCGCCGCCGGGGAAGCGCCGTTGAACAGGTCGTCGAAGGACAGGCCGAGCTCGCGGGCGATGGCGTAGAGGGTGCCGACGGACGGTGCGCTGCGGCCGTTCTCGATCAGGGAGATGAGGCCGGGGGAGACTCCGATGCGGCGCGCCAGCTCCCGAAGCCCAACGCCCGCATCCTTGCGGGCGGCGCTGAGGCGCGGCCCCAGCACGAGCGCGGCGGGCGGGGTCTCCTCATCGGCGGCCGGCGGGCCGCCTTCGGCGCTCATCGACACTAACACCATCTCCTTGAAGCGAAGCCGTAAGATAGCGTGGGGCGTGGCGAATGCACAACTTGCCGTCGCTGCGGCATAAACCGCCGATGACCTTGATCGGATGCGTAGATGGACTTTGTCGAGTTGCTGCGCCGGGACTTGGTCGGGAGGAATTTCACAAGGCCGCGAGCATAACGTCTCCCAGGCCAAGCGCCAAAATTCGGCTTTACTTCCGCGCGCATGCTGGAGCCGTTCCCGCGGCCGTAGGTCCCGCCGCCGCGGACCGTCGATTTCGCTCGATGCAACTCCGTAGGATAACGAAGATTGCTTCGGCAATCGAAAAATGTTTCGATCATGCGCTGTTCGGCCGCGCCATCTCCGCAGGCCGCCCCAGTGTCCTTAGGAGGAGTTCGATGCGCACCCTGCTCCGGGCAGCCTTGGCTGCGACGGCGGTGGCCGCCGTTCTGTTCGACGCTTCGGCCGTCGCTTTCGCGGCAGACGCCCAGGCCCCCCGTCGCCCCGAGAAGATCGGTCAGCGCTACGCCTACAATATTCCCGGCGGCGCCACGCAAGGCGGCCTCGGGGCGACCGTCTCGTACAAGAGCGCCCAGGAGGAATACGAGGCGCTGAAGGCCAAGGCGAACGGCGGCCGGCGCCTGACCGCGGCGCAACTGCCGAACTGGGGCGGCGTCTGGCAGGTCTCGCCGCCGTGGGCCCAGTTCAACTTCGACCCGTCTCTGGCGCGCGACGCCGACGTCTACGGCCCCCAGGCCCCGGACGCGCACGCCTTCTACCTGCAGACGATGAAGAACGCCGAGAACAACATCGAGTGGGACCCGCTGAGCTACTGCCTGGTCTCGGGCTTCCCGCGGATCATGGCCGAAGGGTTCCTGCACGACTTCGCGGTCACACCCGACGTGACCTACATCATCGCCGAAACCCAGACCGAGGTCCGCCGCGTCTATACCGACGGTCGTCCGCACCTGTCCGACGACGAGGCCTTCCCGATGTGGGAGGGGGATTCGATCGGTTTCTGGGACGGCGAGGGGCCGAACGCCAAGCTGGTCATCTGGACCAAGCATGTCCGCAGCGGCATCTATCACCGCAACGGTCCCCGCTACAGCGACAAGCTCGAGGCGGTCGAGCAGATCTGGATGGACGCGCCCGATCACCTGCGCCTGGAGATGACGGTCTACGATCCCGTGGACTTGACCCGGCCCTGGCACGTCTCGCGCGGGTTCGTGCGCGACAAGACGCCCGGCGTGCGCATCGTCGATCAATGGGTCTGCGCCGAGAACAACAACGTGGTGAAGACCGCCGAGGGCAGCTCCGATTTCGTGCTGCCGGGCGAGGCTGGCTACAAGGACCCGAACAAGCTGGGCGATCCCAACGCCAACGTGAAGAAGTAGGAGCGCCGGACCCGATTTCAGCGTCGTCGCCCGGCCTGTCTGGGGGCGATCCGAGCGGGATCGCAGACGGCCCGCTGCGGCTTGGGTCCCCGGGACGGCCTTCGATCAGCGGATCGACACGGGCACCAGCGTCGGGAAGTGGAGCAGGGCGCTGGAGATCCGCGCCGCCGTCTCGCGCAGGATCGGCAGATACTGCTTCAAGCCCTTCTGGGTCGTCTCGCCGGTCTGGGCCGAGCAGTTGATCGCCGCCACCACCTCGCCGGCCTTGTTCTTCACGGGAACCGCGATCGAGAGCACCCCGATGGCGAGCTCGTCCTCGACGATGGCGTAGCCGTCTTCCCCGGCGTCCTGGATGGCCTTGGCCAGCTTGTCGGGCTCGGTGAGCGTGCGCCGGGTCAGCTTCTTGAACTCCGTGGTCCGCAGGTACTGGTCCAGCATGTCCTCGGGCAGTCCGGCCAGCAGCACCCGGCCCAGCGCGGTGGCGTAGGCGGGGTAGCGGGTGCCGACCGAGGCCTCCAGACGCACGATGCGCCGCGCGCCGACCCGCGCCAGATAGATCACGTCCCCGCCGTCGAGCACCGCCAGCGACGACGACTGCCCGCTCGCGGAAGCGATCTCCTGCAGGTACTCGCGCGCGAGCGCCTCGGGATTGATGCTGTCGAGATAAGCGGCGCTGAGCTCCAGCACCCGTGGCCGCAGGAAGAAGCGGCGCCCGACGCGCCCGGCGTAGCCGAGCTCCTCCAGGGTATGCAGGCACCGACGGGCGGCGGCGGGGCTGAGCCCGGTGATGTTGGCGATCTCGGTCAAGGTGCAGAAGGGGCCGCCGGCGCTGAAGGCGCGGATCACCGACAGTCCGCGCGAGAGGCCGGCGATCATCTCCCGGTCGCCCCGCGGCGTTTCGGAGGCGGTTTCGGTTCCTTCGGCGGCGGATTTCGGAGCCTTGGTCATCAGTCTATCCGATAGCATTGGCCCGACCTCGGCCACAAGCGCCCTGCCCGGGTTCGCCTTGTCCGTTGCTTGACAGTGCCGGGCGGCGTCTTTATCCGAATTGGCCGAAGTAATATTCGCGATGCGAAAGTTATGGGGAGTATTGTTGCATGAAGATCGGCCCCGACGGCGAGCGTGCGACGGCGATCTCCGGCTCCAACCCTCAGACTATAGTCGTACGGGGCTATGACCTGGCGGAGGAGCTGATAGGGCGGGTAAGCTTCACCGACCACGTCTGGCTGCTCGTCGCCGGGACCCTGCCGACCCCGGGGCAGCGGCGGGTGCTGGACGCCGCCCTGGTGGCGATCGCCGAGCACGGGCTGGTCCCCAGCGTGCAGGCCGCGCGGCTGACGTTGGCGGCGGCTCCCGAGGCGCTGCAGGGTGCGGTCGCCGCGGGAATCCTGGGGTGCGGCTCGGTGATCCTGGGAAGCGCCCAGGCCGCCGGCGCCTTCCTCGACGCAGTGCTGGCCGAAGCGGCAGGCGGACCGCTCGAACCCGCCGCCCGCAGCGTGATCGCCCGCTACCGCGCAGAGCGGCGGCCCATTCCCGGCTATGGCCACCCCTTGCACAAGCAGGCCGACGCCCGGGCGAGCCGGCTGTTCGAAATCGCGCGCGAGGCCGGCGTCTCGGGCCTGCACGCGGAGGCGGCCGTGGTCGTGGAGCGGCTGCTGCCCGAGCTGGTCGGACGGACCCTGCCGATCAACGTCTCGGGCGCGATCCCGGCCGTTTTGCTCGATGCGGGCTACCCCCTGCTGGCGCTGAAGGGGGCGCCCCTGCTGGCGCGCACGGCCGGCTTGATCGGCCACCTCCTGGAGGAGCAGAGCCGGCCGATCGGCTTCGCCATGTCCGAGGCGGGCGCCGCCGCCATCCGCTACGACGGCCCTGCGCCCGAGGGCTTCGTCGCCAACGAGAGCTGACCCGGTGGCCGCGCCGCCGCCGCTGGTGCTCGCGCCCGGGATGCTGTGCGACGCCGGCGTCTGGGCGGGCGTGATCGCGGCGCTCGGCGGCGGCGTCGATATCCGGGTGGCGGAATACGGCCAGGCCCGATCCATGACGGCCATGGCGGAGGCCTTGCTGGCCGCCGCCCCGCCTGTCTTCGCGCTGGCCGGCCACTCCATGGGCGGGCGTGTGGCGCTCGAAGCCTACCGGCTGGAGCCGCATCGGATCGCGGCCCTGGCCCTGATCGGAACCGAGCACCGCCCCGCGCCGGCCGGCGAGGCGGGGGAGCGCGAGCACGCCGGGCGGCTTCGGCTGCTTCAGATCGCGCGAGAGCGCGGCATGCGGGCCGTCGGCGAGGCGTGGCTGGAAAGCCTGGTCGATCCCTCGCGTCTTCGCGACGCCGCCCTGGTGGGGGCCGTCCTCGAGATGATCGCCCGCCAGACGCCGGAGCGGCTGGAGGCGGAGGTCGAGGCCGGGCGGACCCGCCCGGATTCACGTGCGTTGCTGCCTAAGCTCGCCTGTCCCGCCCTGTTCCTGGCCGGCCGCAACGACCGGCTGCGGCCGCCCGAGGTCCATGCCGAAATGGCCGCCCTCGCCCCCCGCGCCCGCCTGGTGGTGCTGGAGGGCTGCGGACATATGCTGCCGATGGAACGGCCTGGCGAGACCGCCGCGGCGCTGCGGGAGTGGTTGGAGGCTGGAAATATATCGCGTCATCGCCCGGCTTGACCGGGCGATCCAAGCGAGGGCGGC